>JGI24025J20009_10003873_pt1 | contig 10034 bp, 6 predicted proteins | sample Cruoilmetagenom3_FD_20009 | JGI IMG/M metagenome (IMG submission 20009) | reverse complement strand
AAATTGGAATTATGGGGGAGATGTGAAACCTTTTAGTATGAAACTGACAGAAGACATTCTCGATGAGATTGCGATTTATGCTGATGGTATTGGTCCTTATAAGAATCGTATCGAGGTTAATCCTGCAATTGTACAATGGGCTCATGAACGGGGTTTGGTGGTTCATACCTGGACAATGCGTGCTGACTCACTACCGGTTCAGTATCAGAATTTTGACGAAGAACTCTTCCGGTTTTATATCACCTACAAGGTAGATGGTGTTTTTACTGACTTCACTGACAAGGCCATACAATTCCTTCACTCATGGTCATCTCCCAAGAAGTAGCAAGCTTTGTGGTGGTCGAGGATAAAGCTGGGGATGGTTTTTTGCAGGTATAATTAGAATCAAGTTTTGTAAACTTCACATTTTCTTCTATTTTCACCTTATATTTCACTCATTCAAAGTCAAAGAAGCCAAAGTGGATTCGGGCTTTGAAACTAACAAAAAATATTATTGTTTTTTCAACAAGTTCTGACTATTATAAATATATGAATATTGAGACCTCAAAGAAAATAGAATATGCCAGCAAATAAAATAAATAAGGAGATAGAATAAAATGAAAGATAAAATTATATCGAGAAAGGGAATCCAATTTCTATTCGTTTTGCTCATCACTATCATTATCTTTATGATAAACTTAAATGTCTCAATGGCTCAGGTTTGGAATAGTTGTCCTTTTGGTTTGGAAAATGATCCTTACCCGGGAGAATGTGGAAGGTATATTGATACTAATCAGGATAACATATGTGATTTATCGCAACCCGAACCGATTGAGGAATCCAGCAAACCAAATGAAGAGATAACAAAAAATGAAAGCAATCAAAAAAGTACAGTTGATTTCCCTGAAGAAGAATACAGTGTGGAAATTCCTGGTAGCAGAATGAAAACGATGACCATTGATGAGATTGCTCAATTATGGGAAATTGATGCTAACCAATTATTAAGCAGATTAAAAGAGGACCTCTTGTTAAAGATGGACTATAGCATTAATAATACGGTTGATGATTTGAGAGCAGAAGTACGTTTTTCTCCCTCAATAATAAAAAAAGTGGCCGAGGACCTGAAAAAGCAAATAAGCCCGCAATCAGAGGACTCTGTTCTGACTGATGAGAGCAACCGTACCGGGAGTGAAGTGGTTGAAGAACAAATCAATTCTTCAGAATCTCAGGCAGAAGACACCATGCAGAAGAAAATAATCACTGATTATAAATTTATCGAAATTAGCATTTTAACCCTACTCTTTTATTTGGGTGGTAAATGGCTTGCAACTAAATTTAAAATCAGTTCTGCTAAAGAGAAAAAATTCTGGAATATTTTACTTTTATTTAGCTTTATTGCTTCAGCAGGCACTGGTTTCATTCTAGTGATGATTCGCGATTTTGAATGGTTTCGTTCNGTTAACTTTAACTTTCTTTACTGGCATGTGGAATATTCGATTGTCATGGGATTTATCGGCATTTTTCACGCCCTATGGCATGTAAAATACTATGTCAAAGCTTTTAGCAAAAGACGATAGATAAGAATAAAGAGATCTATGTAATGTCAGGGGGCCAGTTGTTCATGCTTACCAATTAAGTAACTTTTTTGGTATAATTACTCTACTAATCTCTCTCCAGAGAAGAGCAAGAGGCTCAGGTCTTCACCTTTGATCCATTGCATGCTTCAGATCAGGTGATTATCATACTGGAACAAATTATGTCTTTTATTCCAAGTTAACCATCGATTACTATTTGTCTTAAAATATTATTTAAGGTTTATTTTAACTTAAAAAACCACCTTCTTAGAAGGTGGTAATGGTTAAATGGTTTCACCTTTAAAGAATGTACCATAGATTATAACTAAATTAAAGAAATTATCTCATAAAATTTGAATGAAACTAAAAAAATGAAAAAATGTGAAATATTAAAAAGAAATAATAAAAGAGGATAGGGTGACCAAAGTGAAATTCGGCCTCTTTTAGAGGCTCTTAAAGCCACCTGCTTAGCGGGTGAGTTGTTTCTCATATTTTTTAAAATTAGTGCTTAAAACACTCTTATATTGAATCTCCTCTAAAACCCTTTATTTACAAGGCTTCCAAGGAGTTTTTTCTCAGTTTTCACAGATTTATCCTATATATAAGTAAATATTGTTAATTTTAATCACTCTGCCATTCCCATTCCCTTATATGTCATTCCCGAGCAGTCGGGAATCCATCTTCTCTTTTCCATCTAAATATTATTTATTAATTGAGAATTAATATATTTCTAAACTATTTTCTTACTCTGTCTTTACTTGTTTATAATTATTTGAATCGATTTTGTGAACTTGTGAAGCCTGACCCTAAAAATCTTTCCAGGACAGAAACAAGAAGCCAGCCGCTTGAAAAAGATAACTACTTCCTGACTGTGTTGAGATAAATCTACCGGAGTCCTCTAAAAGCGGGATTGGCCAACGATGTTGCCGTATATTGATGGTGTATAATAAATGTACACAACAATTTGAAAAATAAAAATAATAGGTGAAAAAAAATGGAAGACAGGGTTATGAAATCTCTACTGGTTTTGTTTTCATATCATCACAACAATACTGAAAAAATCGCTAACGTCTTTGCAAAAGTTCTTGATGCACAAATAAAAACACCACAGCAAATAAAGCTTGAAGAGCTTCAAGAATATAGTTTAATAGGTTTTGGCTCAGGGATTTATAGTGCAAAACATCATGAATTTTTGCTTGATTTTGCTGATAAATTACCACAAGTCACCAGCAAGAAAGCATTTATTTTCTCAACCAGTGCAATTATAGGAGAAGCCAAAGTCGCCCAAGATCACTCGTTGCTGAGAATAAAACTGCAATCCAAAGGTTACATGATTGTTGATGAATTCAGCTGTAAAGGCTTTAACACAAATAGTTTTCTTACACTATTTGGGGGAATGAATAAGGGTAGACCTAATGCTGAAGACCTTAAACACGCGGAGGAGTTTGCTCAGAATTTGAAAAAGAACGTGTATAGCTCAGAGATAAAATAATGGGATGTTTTGTTTGTCATAAACTAACATTGAAGATAAAAAGTAGATTTCTTTGTTAGACAGGTTGCAGATAAAAATGTAAGCTTGTGAAGTCTGTTTTCACTTTTTTACTATATAGAACAAAGCTTTATTGGGTAAAATAAGCCTTCATATATTTCTTTAAGAATGTCTGATAATGTTCTTATGTATAGCAGTCTTTCAATAGGCTTCTTAATAATAAGTGTTCCTATAATAAAAAAACCCTTTCAGTTTAAAAGCTGAAAGGGTTTTTTAAAAGTTACTATTAGTTAAAAACTAGTAGCTTCTACGATTGTTACCATAATCATTTCTTGGTTTGAATGGTTTTGCTTCGTCAATCTTTAATGGGCGACCATTAAAGTCGGTGTCGTTCAAAGCTGTTTTAGCTGCTTCAGCTTCTTCAGGTGAAGACAATTCAACAAATCCAAAACCTTTGCCTTCAATAATCTTAGTACTTGAAACAGTACCATGACTAGCAAAAAGTTCTTCTAATTGTGATTCAGTTACTGAATAACTTAAGTTTCCTACATAAAGTTTACTACCTTGCATTTCTTTTCCTCCTTTTTATTTTTTCTTTAGCAACATTTTATTTAGAGGTAAGTCAAAGCAAGACATTATTGAATCTCTTTTAAATATTACTTAAAACCAACCTTACAAATAAGGAAGATTTCCTTAGGATATATTTTATTTTTTAAATATCCCGGTTACTTATCCTTAAGCAACGATAATCATCGTACATTTAATATATAAAAATGTCAAGTATTTGTTTGAGAAAATTTTTAGGTCATCAAAAAGTTAAAAATAGTGAGCTTAATTTAGTGCACTTTTGATTCTTAAATAGCGCATTTTTAAAATTTAACTAACAGTATTTGTTTGGCTCAATACATTTGTACCATCAAAACGTCTTTATTATTTAATTGACTACACTATTTAATTGAAATTGAAAGATTCTGGCTCCTGTGCGGCTGATACAGATTATATAAAAATAACGTAGAGGGTTATGAGTATAAATTTAGCCGGATAAATCGGTTAAAAAAAGAGGGGAATTCTACAAAATAAAAAGTCTCCTTTGCAGGAGACTTTTTACCGACCGGCATCCCGGTCTTATTTAACAAGCTTATCGTACCCTTGTATTATAACTGAGAGAAACAATTTGTCAATAACTAAAAATCTTTTTTCTATTTTTATCCATCGTGCTTGTAATAGAATTATAGGCCAGGTATTAGAATACAACAAGGAATAAAAAAATAAACAAACTGAAAACTTTTCTCCCAAAAAAAACAGGACTTTTGGAAATAATAGTGTATTATTTATATTGTGGGCTTTGTGTCATTCAATATTTTAATTTGTATTAAGATATTTGTATTAAGATAACAGAAAAGACTATATATTTTTAAACTTTCAGGCAAAAGACTAATATCGGATTGAACCCTGGAAAGCTTTATGTAAAATATTTTAGGAGAGTACAGGAAAAAGTGATTTAATATATATAGAGTTAGCACTATTACATTTTTGGAAATAGTCACGTATATTTTAAATTTTATTAGAGGTAAAAAATGGGAATAAAAATATTTCACACTGCGGACCTGCATCTAGGGATGAGATTTACCGGATATCCGGAAATTCGGGATGAACTTATTAATGCAAGGTACGAAACGCTTGAGAACATGGTTAAAACAGCTAACCGGGAAGATTGTGCGCTTTTTATAATTGCCGGTGATTTATTTGACCGGACAACACTTAAAGCCAAAGAAATTTCCAATGCTGTAAAAATACTGAATGAATTTGAGGGTGAATTGGTTGTCGTGCTTCCCGGTAATCATGATTATTACACTCATGACAGCAAATTATGGAATGAATTTTCCAAGCACGCGGGTGACCGTATTTTAGTAACAAAAAATCCTGATAGCTATGACCTTAATCAATATCATCTGAAAATCAAGATTTACGCTGCACCATGTAGTGCCAAACATTCGAATGAAAATTCGATTAAATGGATTAATCCAAAGGAAAATAATGAGAATAATTCAATAAAAATCGGATTGGCTCATGGAAGCCTTGAAGGGATTTCTCCTGATTTCAATAAAACATATTATCCCATGACTCGAAAAGAATTGGAATCTTTCGGTCTTGACCTATGGCTGCTTGGCCATACTCATTTGCCGTGGCCTGAAAATCCGGATAAAAACGCCAGGATTCTTATTCCGGGAACTCCTGAGCCAGATGGATTCGATTGTAATCATGAAGGAAGTGCCTTTATAATTGATATGGAATCTTCTTCGGATATGAAAATTCAAAAGATTACTACCGGAAAATACCGCTTTTTTATTGAGCATGTTCTACTGAATGACGAAGAGTCAATTCATTCTATGAAGAAAAAATTTGCCTGTGATGAATACATTAATACGGTGTTACGCCTCATCTTAAAAGGCAGATTAAAAAAGGAAGAACTTGAAAGTGTAGAAGAATCCATAAAATTAATAAATGATGAAGTACTACTTCTTCAAATAATAAAAGATGAACTGTATGAGTCAATTACCCCGGAACTGATCAACAGTCAATTTACAGAAAATTCATTTCCACATCAACTTCTTTCATCACTGCTTGAAGAAAAAGAAGAGATATCTTTTAAATCGTTACAAAAAGCATATGACATAATAAGGGAAATAAGCCATGAGAATTAAGAGTATACAATTAAAACCATTTGCCGGAATTTTAAATAAAAAAGTTGAATTTTGCCCGGGGCTCACAGTTATTCTTGGTCCTAACGAGGCAGGAAAATCTACTTTGCTAAATGCTTTGAAATCTGTACTTTTTACCGAGGTTGAATTAACCAAGGCACGATTCGATAAAATAATGAAAGAATATTTGCCGGTTAAAGGTGGAGACACGATTAGAGTATCCCTTGAATTCCAAAAAGAAGGAGAAGACTACTTTCTTGAGAAAATATGGAAGCCCGGAAATAAGAAAGGTTCTTCAATTCTTAAATTCTCTGATCAGAGGGAATATACTATAGATGAAGAAGTATCCAGACAAGTAGATAGATTCCTCCCTGCTCGCAAGGGTACTGTAAAAAATATATTGCTAACCTGGCAATCTGCATTAGATGAAACGATGAATATTTTACATGGAAATATGGAAATTCGGCCGGATTTGGGAGCTATTCTTAGATCCTCAATTATGGAAACAGACGGAGTATCAGTAGACAAATTAAGATTAAGACTTGACTGCGAATATATTGATTACTTTCAGCATTGGGATGTAGAAAAAGAAGCACCTGAAAATGGACGGGGAATCAATCATCCCTATAAAAAAGAAGTAGGCAAGATACTGAAAGCCTACTATGAAAAAGAAGGAATTGAAAAAGATTATAGCGAAACCTGCAAAGTAGAAATAGAAATTGATGAATTAAATAAAAAAATTCAGGATAAGGAAAGTAAGCAAAATAAAATCAAGGATGAATTAAATCAATACAAGGGTATAAAATCACAAATTCAAGAGAGGCAACAGATAGAAAATGATTTGATAACCATCGACCGTGAAACAGAAGAGATAAAAAAAATTAGCAAAGCATGGCCGATAAAAGAAAATTGGTTGTCAAAGGAAGTTGAATCCCAAGTTAAAAGAATAGAAGGGAAAAGGGAAAAACTCAAAAAAGAAGACGATGAAGCCCGACAGAATCAGAAAAACAAAGAATTCCGCAAGCGATTTAAAGATTTGGAGAAGCTTCATAAAAAACTGGAAGAGGCTAAAAATAAATTTTCAAAAGTTAAGAAAATCACAGAAAAGGATATTGAAGACCTTAAAACTAAAAAACAGGATGTAAAAGACCTTGAAAATGAAATTAAAGCCTCAAAGCTGACACTCTCTTTTGTTTCTAAAAAGCAGCAAGCTTTAAAACTAAAAGATGTGTCAGAAAAAGAGGAAGTCCTGCATTTGGAGCAAAGCCAAAAAATCGAAAAAACTTTTCAGGGCAAACTGATTTTGGAACACGAGGATTGGAAAATGGAAATCCAGGCCGGAGAAGGTGAAATAGATCAACTGATTGACAAGAAAGAGGAAAAAACAAAAGAAATAGAAAAGGAATTAAAAAAGCTGGGAGTCAATACCTTTGAGGAAGCTCATTCTATTAACAAGGTATATGATGAACTTAGACTTGAAGTTGAATATGCTGAACGTAATTTTAGAGAAGAACTTGAAGAAGAAGGTTATGAAAAATTAGAAGAAAAATATAAACAATTGGGAAAAGAAAAAAAAGTTCGTCCTTTAGAGAAGATATCTGCCGAACAAGTTCGTCTTGTGTTAGAACTTGAAAACCTTCAAAGAGAAGTGAAAGAAGCAAAAGAACAAGTGAAGGAATGGGAAGAAAAATATGAAAGTCATGATGAAATGATTTCTTTGCTTGGGAGCAAGCAGTACAAACAGAAGGTATTAAAGAAAAAATTGGAAAATCTTGCATAGTTGCCGAATGGATTTGGCGATTATAAAAGTTTTATGGTTATGTTGATAGAATAGATAATAATGACCGGGAAATTCAGCAAGAAATTTCAAGTTTACATGTGCAAAAGGCGACAATGGAAAGTCAAAAACCAGATCAATCCTCAGAAGAACTGAATACGCAGCTTGATGAATCAAAGCAGAATTTTCAAAGAATACTTCTTGAGGGGAAGGTTGTGACACATATAAAAGAAAAAGCAAGTGATTTACTTCGTGAAATGGACGTAAAAACTTACGAAGGATTTCAAAAGAAATTCATAAATTATTTTATCCATATGTCAGGGAAATCTTTTTCCAAAGTTGAAATGGACCAGGACATTCCCGGGAAATTAATAAAAAGTGATGGCTCGGAACTTACTTATCATTTACTTTCCTTCGGCACAAAAGATACTTTTGCTCTGTCCTTGCGGCTTACTATGGCAGAATATTTTCTTCAGGATAAATCAGGATTTCTTATACTTGATGATCCTCTTGTTGATATGGATGCGGGTAGGCAAGCTTTGGCAGCAGAGCAGATTAGCGAATTTGCAAAAAACAAACAGGTTATCTTTTTAACTTGCCATCCTGAAATTGCTAAAATGCTGAATGGTAAATGTATTAAAATGGCCTCTGTAAAATAATTTTAAATATTTTAATTCAACTTCTACTCCTGCCAATTCTTTCTGTAACTCTGAAAACCGCAGCGAATAATATTCCCGGCTCTACTTTCTAGTTGAGTATTATATTCTACATAAACCGGTCAATACGAAAAATCAAAAGTATTGATAAGACCAATCTACTCATTAACTCGTTTGCCTTTTACTTATAACTCATTATTGCACTATTTTTTAATGAAAGATTTTATTATAGTTATTGACTATATTCGAGTCTATTCGAAAAAAGTCTTGACTATTTTCGAATGAAGGTGTATTATGGTTGACATGAAAGAGAGAATTATTTATCAAAAAATATGGGAGAAGCTATCATCCTATAAAAATATGGTATTGCTGTCCGGTCCCAGGCAATGCGGAAAAACGACCTTGGCGAAGATGATTGCCAGGGAATTTAGAAATCAAGTCTATTATAATTGGGATGATATACCCAGCAAAAGAAAACTCATTGAAGATCCTTACTTTTTTGAGAAAATCGACAGGATGGATGATTCAATTCCACTGGTTATTTTAGACGAAATTCATAAATATAGTGATTGGAAGAATTATCTCAAAGGAGTGTATGACAGCTTTGCAGATGGATACAAATTTCTGGTTACCGGTAGCGGTCGATTGGATTTGTATCAAAAGGGCGGAGATTCTCTTGCAGGAAGGTATATGAAATTTCACCTACTGCCTTTTACCTATTCGGAATTAACCAATCACCAAAATTCGATACCTCATTTCCTTGAGCATCCATTTCGTTTTCAAGAGGACAATAAAACTGATTATAATTTATGGGATAGTCTTTTTGAGCTTAGTGGATTTCCGGAGCCTTTTTTAAAAGGAGAAAAGGATTTTTATCGATTGTGGTCAAACAACTATCAACACCAGTTGATCAGGGAGGATATTCGCGATTTAACCCAAATCAAAAAATTCAATTCACTGGAAATATTATATTCGCTTTTACCTTTAAAAGTTGGAAGTCCTCTTTCTTTAAGTTCATTAAATACTGATGTCCAGGTATCTGTGGATAGCATAAAGGCCTGGCTTGAAGTGTTCGAAATCCATTATCTAATATTTCGCATATCCCCGTGGACGAATAAAATTCCCCGGGCAATTAAAAAGGACAAGAAAGTTTATCTATTTGATTATGTGCAAATAGATGATGAAAGTATTCGTTTCGAGAATATGATTGGATTAGAGTTATACAGAGCCATTTTGAATTGGAATGATTTGGGATTAGGAGATTTTTCTTTACATTATATTCGCAATAAAGAAAAAGAAGAGGTGGATTTTCTTATTTGCAAAAATCATGAACCTCTGCTGTTGTTGGAATGTAAGCTAACAGATGAAAATATTTCAAAAAACTTAATTAAATTTCAGAATAAACTTAATGTGCCGGCTATTCAGCTTGTCAATAAAAAACATATTGCAAGAATAGTGACAAATGGAAAGAATAAAATTTTAGTTATATCTGCTCCCAGATGGTTATCTTTTTTACCATAAAGAAAAAAGAGGAGAACAGGTACTTTTTAATCAGTAACCTATCCCCCTCAACTTTCATTCAAACTTTCCCAACTCTACCCTATTTTTTTATAACAATAAAGTGATATTATATTTCTTGAAAGTACTACAAATAGTATTTTGGAGAAATAGATCGCATTTATTTGTCATCCTATATTTTTCCGAAAAAATGTCTTGTCTTATTACCATTTGATTCCGGAGTGTTTATGGCATCACCTCAATTTCCACCCGAAAAACTAATCTATTCACTACCTCTATCGGAGAATTTATTTACCACACCTTAAAGCCAACGCTTTTTTTTGGCTATGATTTAATCAA
>JGI24025J20009_10003872_pt1 | contig 10035 bp, 6 predicted proteins | sample Cruoilmetagenom3_FD_20009 | JGI IMG/M metagenome (IMG submission 20009) | reverse complement strand
TTTTAACAGCTTTAATTATCCGATCAATAGTTTCCTCTTCATTAAAAACCGGAATCACAATAGATATCTTTTTTGCTTTCATCGAATTCGGGCAGGTGCTATTATATTATCCTACTGGTCTAGTTTTAAAATTAAAAGGGGCTAATCTTTCTCAAGATAAATAAACTGATAACCTTGAAAAAGGGGCGCTAGTATTTTTTCTACCTCCATCCCATCTTCTTTTATATCCCTTTTGGCAAAAACAATCTCTTCCTCTAAAAGCGGATCTTGAAAAACAAAAAATTTCCCATAATCTTGCCAAGTTTTGCTTGGAATCAAAACAACGCTCGGATTTTTAACTTCTATTTTAGGAGGCCGAACAATCCAATTATAACCCTGAAACTGGAGAGGAAAACAACTAATTTTTAAAACAGAGTAGCTACCAATAACTAAAAAAAACAAAATCAACCAAAGTTCGTTTTTAATCTGAATCATGTTTTCCCAAAAGAAAACCAATCCTTGGCTAATAAAAATAAGAAAAACCCAACTGGCTTCTGACCAATATCGAGGGCCTAGAAAAACTCCATGGTGAAAATAAAAATAATACAAAACTTGCTGGCCTAAAAAAAGCGCCAATAAAAAAACGCCAATAATTTTTTTTTGCCTAAAAGCTAAGGGGACAAAAATTAAACCCGTAAAAAAGGGAATCGTTAGCAACATATCTTTAAAAGAATAAAAATTAAGTGCAAAATTAGCGATGCCTTGCTTCCAATTAAATTCAGAGCCATGAAAAACACCTCGTTTGCCAAAACCAAGAGTGTCGTAACGTGAATAAAGTTGGAAGGCGCTTAACCAGGGAGAGCCAGTCAAACGCCAATTATAAAATAGGAAAAAAGCAAAAAATGGCAAAAAACCAAGAAAAACTAAGGGCGTTTTCCTAATAATTAGTCTTCGATTTTTCGAAAAAATGATAAAAATTAAAAGGGCCAAACTAAAAACCAAAAGATTGACGGGTCTAACAAGAAAAAGAAAACCAAAAACAATTCCTAATAGCCAGGAGTGAAGGCTAATTTTTTCTAATTCCTTCCCTTTTTTTTTAAAAATTGAAATTATTAATTGCCAAGCAATTAGACTAAAAAACAATGCTGAAGGATGGCTTAAATAGCTTCCTCCTAGCAATAAATAAAAAGGTGAAAAAGCAAAAAACAAAACAGTTAACAGGGCCGTTTTGAATGAATAAAGTCTTTTAGTAAAATAAAAAAGAGCAATGGCTGATAAAAAAGAAAATAAAGGATTGACTAAATGAGAAGCCTTAAATAAAGAGCCAAAAGCGAGAAAAAGAGAGGTTCCGGGTGGATATTTACTAAACCACTTGCCATTGTTGATAATAAACTCATTATCAAAAAACTTCCGGGCTGGATCAGGCAGAGAGGATAGGTAAAGCTTCCCGTGAGAAAAAATCTTGGCTTGGAATAAATACGCAACTTCATCTTGAGAATGAGGCATAGACTCCAAAGTAATTTGGCCAGTGTAGATCAATAAAATAAAAAATATAATGCTTAAAAAAAAGGCTGAAGCCAAATAAATTTTTTTTGGAAGGACTCTTTTTTTTAACAAAAAACTAAATACTTTTAATCTAGTCAGGAACAAAAAAAAGACTCCAATCAACGTCCATGTCAAAATCCCCACACCATAATCAATAACTAAGCTTAAAAATAAGTCACTCAAAAAAGAAGCGGGATTTAAACCAACTGGCTTTTGAAGATAGTACAATTTACCCCGACTAACAACCCCACCATCACGGTGCCAATTAGGCCGAAGCCAAAGGCTAAAAAGGGGCTGGCTGGCGCCTATTTTTAGGCTGGACACATTTCGTAAATAAGCTTTTATTGCAAAATCTCCATAATTAGCTTTTGTGCTTGTAGTTTTGAATCGTTGCCCATCAAAATAAGTGATCGAAGAAAATAGTTTTCGCTTTACATTAAAAAATTCTTTTATGGCCATTTTCTCACCCGATAAGCTTAAAAACTCTCTGCTTCCATTATTAGTGATCCAAAAATCAGCTTTATTAAAAATGCCCGGCAAAGGTGTATTTAAACCAAACTGCAATTTTACTTGAATCTTGTTTTGGCCAATTTCACCTAAGTCAAGAGGGGCAATAACTTTTTCTCCATTATAAAGGGCAGTTAAGTTTCCGTTTTGATAAATAACTTCCAAAATATCTACTCTAAAAAACAACCAACTTACAACAAAACCTGAAAGGAAAAAAAATAAATAACTACCAATTCTTTTTATCACCTGGTCTCAACTTTCTTTAATCAATCAGTTAAAATAAAGGATCGTAATGTTAATAAATCATATCATAATCCAATGAGGCAAAAAATCTTTTTTCAAATAAAAAAATATGGACCAATAGCTACTATTACCTTCCTCGGCCTCTTTTTACGATTATATAAACTCGAAATTATTCCCCCATCCATTTTTATTGACGAGTACAATTTGGCTCTTGACGCTCTTCGCATTATCAATAAAACAAAACATCTTCCCTGGTATGGCATTGGCTGGTATGGAACACCCGCTTTGTTTATCCACTATCTTGCTTTTATTTTTAAAATTTTAAAACCCAGTTTTTGGACTATAAAAATAGCCTGGGTACTTCCCGCCACTCTTGTTATCCCTTCATCATATTTTTTGGCTAAAAATATTTTTAATAAACAAGTTGCCACAATAAGCACTCTCTTTTTAACCCTATCTCCTATCCATATTCATTTAAGTCGCTGGGCCCATGGAGCAATTATAGTCCCCACAATTTTTGTTTTTTCTGTCCTAGCCCTTTTCTTGTTCCATAAAAAGAACAAGAAAACCATTTTAATTTTATCCGCTTTTATTTTAGCCATTTCTATTTACACATATGTTGGTGCTCGAGTTTATCTAATGTTTTTTACAATCATGACCCTCTGGTATTTGTTTATCTATCACAAAGAAAAAACATTAAGAAAAATCTTAAACTGTTTTTTATTCTGGCTAGTTTTCTTCGCCTGCCTCTTCCCTTTTTTGCGCTATGGAGTGAATCATCCCATTGAATTTACTGGCAGAACAAAAGAAGTAATGATACTCAATCTCAATGCTGGCCTGAAAGGAAATATCAATCTAATAACAGAAAACATTTTAAAGTACTTGGGTATGTTTATTAATCTTCAAGATCCCAATATAAGACATAACCCTCTAAAAACCGCTCCCTTTACAAAAACTACAAGCTTTATGTTTGGAGTTAGTTTTTTAATCCTTTTTTTAAAAAAGAAATATAAAAAATTATTATTTTTTACAATCTTGCTAATTACAGGACTAGCGGGTGGGATTTTAAGCAAAGAAGCCCCGTCTACCTTTCGTACGGCAACAATTATCCCCTTTGTCTATATGCTCTCAGGCTATACTCTTTATCAAATATTAGATTTTTTAAACAGAAAACTACTTAATCAAAAAACTAGGACTCAATATTTAGCTTTAGTCACAATTTTAATGCTTACCTTTATTCCTATAATGGACAGGCTTATTCAGTTCTACAATTATCAAAACTGGCAAAGGCCGGATATTAAAATCGCCTTCACTAATCATGCATTAACCGTTGCTAAGCTTGCAAAAGAATACTTTCAAAGGGGATATATTATCTACCTCTCGCACGATTATTATTGGTACTCTTCCACCCAGTTTGAAATTGAATCAACCGAAAAAAATAATCCTTATCAAATCCATAATCCAAATAGCCTTCCCCAATACCAAAAAGGCAATCAGTATTTTCTAATTTTGGATCCGGCTGATGAAGCTCTTCTGTCTTACTATGAAAAAAACCTAACCTCTTTTAATTTACATTTTGAGAAAAAAAGTGATGCTAAACCCTTTTTTACTATTGAGCTAAAGCCTAAATTACCATGAAAACTAAAAAACAAAATATGCTAAAAGTTTTTCTGTTTATAATTTTAACCAGCCTAACGATATTGGTAAGAACTGTAAACATAGGAAAAATTCCTGGCAATTTAAGCCCCGACGAAATAGACACCTTAAGAACCTTTATTGAATTTATCCACCGTCAAAATCCTAAAACAACAGGCTACAATTGGAATGGCGCCCCTTTTCTAAATGCTTACCTTATAGGATGGTTTTGGCTGGCATCAGGAAAAACTTATGCTGGCATAAAAATTGCCAGTATTATTTTTAGCACTCTGGCCGTTTTGGCTTTTTATATTTATTCAAAAAAAATCACTAAAAACAACGGCCTAAGACTACTTGGATCACTACTATTAGCCACGGATCCATGGTTCCTTAATTTTTCGCGCAGCGGATGGGAAAACATCTTTAACGCCTTTACCCTAATGCTGGTTTTAATTGGTTTAGAAAAACTCAAAAAAAACAAGCTTAACTTAACTCCCTTGTTGCTCCTTATCATTGGATCGACCTTGGGATTTTACTTTTATCATCCAGGTAAATTATTTATCCCCGTTACATTTATTTTTATCACTTTTAACTTTTTTAAAAAAACAACCAGGATAAATTTGTTTTATTTTTTGGCTTTCATTATTTCTACAGGAGCATTGATATTACCTCAACTAATATCAATGGCTTCTCCGAGTAACCAACTCCGCTCGCTAGGTCGAATAAAAAATGTTTCTGTTCTCCATTATTCCGATACCAAAAAAGAAGTGATTAAAAATGTTAAAAAAAATGTTTCAGGCTTTCTCTTTTTTAGAAAAAAAGACTTTAATATAGGGCTAAACTCCAGATATGTGCCACTAGATGACAATATTATTTACTATCTCTTGGTTCCTTTTTATTTACTGGGGCTAATAATTTCCTTAAAAAAACATAAAAAACTTCTTGCACTTTATTTTTTAACATTGCTCCCAATACAAATATTTAGCCGCGGTACACCAAACGCTGCTCGCGCGGTTCACGTGGTCCCTGTTATTTACGCTTTTATTCTAATAGGAATAAACTGGATTACTAACAAGATAAATCAATTCTCAAACAAGATTTTTATCTTAAAACCTCTATTGCCCGTCTTAATATTTATCTTTCTTGTAAGCACATGCTTCATCAACGTTAAAAGGTATTTCCTGTGGATCCAAAACGAAAAAACACTAAAGGGGCGGGAGCCAGCAATATGGAGAGAGGAGTATTACGAATGGCTATCTGCCACTAGGAAAGCAGTAAAGGAAAAAGGGACAAGCTTTAGCGTTTACGATTGGAAAAATATGAAAGAATAAAAAACTTGAGGTTTTTATTCTTTTTCCCGAGCAAAAATAATCACCCGGGGGTGATCATAAACAGTAAAGGATTCGTCGGCAATTTGGTCATTAATCTCCAATTTCCAATTACCAATTTTCAAACCAGGATAAGAAGTAAATTCAGCTACTTTTTCAAAACCTAACTTGCCTTCAAATAAATCCTGATAATAGCGGGCAGTTTTGGGATAACAACGCTTGTATTTTAAACAATCACCCAATTTTTGCAAAGGCGTATAAAGCCGATTGCTGGCTAAAATTAAATAATCAGCTTTTTCAAGATTTTCCTCCACTATTTCCCATTTTCTTTCAGACTCGTCCGGCTCATACATTGGCATTTCCACAAAATTAAAAACTTCCCCGCCCCGCAAAGGAAGACGGTCATCCCAATGTTCAACCGCTAAAACTGAACCCGGACGAATGTTATCCTGCATCCACAAAGTTGCCTGAACCCGAGAATGGGCTTTTGAGTAAATAGAAATAAAAGAAAATAACCAGCCTAAATGAAAAAAAAGTAGGATTCCTAAAAAAATCTTGCCCAAAGCGCCTTTAAAAAATGCAAATACTTTTTGTAAAAAAACCACTCCCAGTAGAATAAACCAAGGGTAAAGAGGCAAAAAGTAGCGCATAAATTTAATCGCAAACTTACCCACCACGAAAAAATAAGCCAAACCAAAAAAGACCAACACTAACTCTAAAGCCTCCTGATTATACTCTCCTTTTTCCAAGATCCTCTTAAATAAATCTCTCAAATAACCAATCGCCCCTACCAAAACCCCTCCCCCCAGGGCCAATCCCATCCCCCACAAAAACATATTTTTTAAATGATAAAAATAGGGGGTGGTTCCTACATATTGCAAAGTATAGGGAAAAACATAGGCATCTTTAGTCATTTGCTGTTGGGCTAAAATCTGCTTTTTAAACTCCGTAAAATCAAGCAAAGCATAGGGCTCGAAAACAGCAAAACTTAATAAAGCCACTATCACTATCACCCCGCCCCAGCCAAAAATTCTTTTTCCAATTGCAAACCAAATTTCTTTTTCCTTGCCCCTTTTTAAAACCAGCCAAATTTTCAACCACCATTTCTTTTTTTGCTCGCGCCAAAACTTAAAAGCCAACAACCCTAAGTCGGCAAACAAAGCTGCTCCCAACCCAGCCAGTAAAACTGCAGCGCTAACTTTAGTGCTTAAGGCCAGGCCAAAACTAATACCTACCTTAATAGCGCTCCCAACCCCTGCTTTTTCGTAAAAAAGCAATAATTGCCAAAGGGCTAGCCATACAAAAAAATTTAAAATCGTGTCCACCGCATAAAAATGAGCCAGTTGAATCGGAAAAACACAAGTAGCATATAAAAAAGCGGTCCAGAGCCCAACTCTCTCTCCCCAAATTTTTTTCCCAATTTTAAAGATCAAAAAGATTGTCCCCACATCAAAAAGGGCCGAAACTATCCTCCCTAAAATTGGCAAATATTGATAACTTGCCCAGGCCGACCCAGCCACCAAAGAAACTAGCCAGGAAACAGCTTTAAGCAAATACAAGGGCAAGCTGCCATAAGCGAAAAACTTAGGATTAAGATTACCCCATCTTAATCTCTCTACCACCATCACCATCATCCGCTCATCGGGATGAAGATGATGTCCTTGATCCCAATCCAAACCATAAAACCTTAATCCCAGACCAAACAAAAGAATTAAAAAAACTACTCTCTTTTTTTTCATCTTAATTTTTCACTTTTTTAAACAATCTTAAGGTCGGATGATCAAAAACCGTCCAAGTTTCCTCACTTTTTAAGTCTGCTCCAACTAACAACTCTTCCCAATCACTAAATACTTTAAACTCTTTGATAAAAACAAAACCTAATTCTCCTGAAAAGAGCTGACGGTAAAAATTCGCCGTATAGGGAAATTTATCTGGTAAGTGATTAGTAAAAATCCGGCGCGAGAGAGAAAGAAAATAATCAGCTCCTCCAATCAACTCCTCCAGCTTTTCTCGACTAGTTAAATCATTTTCCAGTTCATAAAAATCAAAACCCAATGTTTTAAACTTTTGGTGATCCAGGCCAGGTAAATCAATAATATTGCCTCCTTCATAAAAAATAACTGAGTTTGTGGGTAAATTTTCATTTAACCATTCCATCGCTTGAATTCGGATATCCCTACTCCAATAAATCTTACTGAACAATAAACCCGGAATAATAGAAATAAGAACTAAAAACCAAAACAACCATCTTTTTTTTACTTGAGCAACCAGCCAAACCGAAAGCAAAACAAAAAACGGTAAAATCGGAACCATAAAACGCGCCCACTTCGTAAAAAGAAGGCTATTGAGTAAAAACCAGGGCAATAACCCCGCCTGAACCAACCGCCACTCTTTACCCACGCGTCCAAAAAGCAGTTGCCAAAGATTAAAGAAAGAAGCAACTATCGACAAAATAAAAAGCGGCCCGCCCAAGACCCAAGGAAAAATCTTTTTTAATTGAAACCAAATCGGCAAGCTGCTTAAAAACTGGCGGGTATAAAAAACCTGGGACTGGCCACTGGCAAGTTGAGCCTCATAGCGAACAATTCTCAAAGATTCCTGCCATTCCAAAAGGTAATAAGGACAAAAAAGAGCGAAAAAAAACAAGCTCAGCAAGCCCAAGCCAACTCCCTTTCCTATCCAAGCTAATTTCTTCTTTTCCTTTTTAAGCCTAAAAACAAAACTTAAAATAACAGGGAGCAAAAAAAGAGCCGCGCTTGCCTTGCTTGCCAAGCCCATCCCCGCTAAAAGCGAAACTGGCCAAAGATATTTAAAAAACAAACCCCCTTTATAAATCAAAATCGAATAGTAAACCAATCCTAACGCTACGAAAGTGAGCAAAGATTCAACCGTGCCAAAATGAGCGGCCTGAATCAAGCCCGGTAAAAAAAACAACCAAACAACCGTCAACCAGCCAACTTTTTTTTTAGGTATTAATAGCTCGGTAAGCTTGTAACCCCAAACCACTGTTGCCAAAGAAAAGAGTAGCGAAAAAAACCTTAGTAAGTAAACTGCTTGAGAAAAAGAAACTACCGAAGAGTATTTGCCTGTTAACAGATTAAGTAGTAACCCGAAAAAATAAGCTAAATAAAGAGGAAATTGACCATAGGCAAAAAAGCGAGGATTCAGATCCGGCCATTTCATTTGGGCCACACTTCGGGCCATATTACCCTCATCAGGGTGGAAAAAAAACCCTTCACCCCAGTTTAAACCAGCCAAGCGGATAGCTAAAAACAAAAAAAAGAACAAACCCATTCCCAAAACAACTTCTTTATTCTTCTTAAAAACCCTTCTCATCCACTCTTTTTTAAATGACATACATAATGATTACCAACATCAAGCCCCAAATCAAAACCGTTCCCAGCAAGGTAAAATCGCCAGCTAGAACTTTTTCCGGTTGTTCCCCCTCCCGAGTGGAAAAAATCAAATAACCATAACGCATAAAACCCATGATGACTGGTACTATAGTGAGCATTAACCACTTGCGACCTACCAAAAAACTCCAGTTTGCTCCCAAACGACTCACTAAATTGCCGCCAAAATCTACCACCGGCACAAAGTAAGCAAACATAGCGTAAGAAAGCAAGGTTGAAACCGCAAAAATAGAAACGTAAAAGTTAAGCAAGCTTTTTTCATATTTTATTAATACCGGCCGTGTTTTGTCCCCTTCGGCAACTAATTCACTTCGGCGCTTGCCACTAGCGATAAAAAGAGAAAGAAAAATAACCGTGAAGCTCAGCCAAACTGAAAGATGATAACCAGTCGCCACTTCACCCGCTAAGGCTCGGATGACAAAAGAAGCGGCAATCGCCAAAATATCCCACAAAACCATTTTTTTCAGCAAAAAAGAATAGGCCAGATGTAAAAGATAAAAAATTCCTCCAATTGCAAAGACGCCAAAACCTAAAAAAGAGGCCAGTCCTAAACCGAAAAAAATCAAAATCAGGGAAATCGCTACTGCCAAAGAAACCGGCAAATCGCCTCTGGCAATCGGCCGATTCTTTTTAACCGGATGTTGTCTGTCTAAAGGGGCATCAACAATATCATTTAAAAGATAAGAAGAAGAGGAAAGCAAACAAAAAACAACAAAAGTCCAAAAAGTGCGCCAAAAAAGAACCGGGTCAAAAAAATGACCAGTAAAAAGAATAGGGGCAAAAACCGCCAAATTCTTGGTCCACTGATTAACTCTTAAAGAACAAAAAGCGGCTTTAATAATTTTTTTACTCATGTTTCCTATTTTAGACTAAAAGACAAACCCTAACAACAAACCCGCAATTATTACCACTCCCCCTGCCAAAAACCCTCTGCTTAAAAAAATCATCGAACCGGATTGCGGCATCTGAGTTGGTGTTGGTGAAAATGAAACAGTTGCCGTTGGCACTAGTGTTGGCGTTAAAGTCGGTGCTAAAGTTGGTGCTAAAGTTGGTGTGCTCGCAATGGTTGGTGTCGGTGACGCCTGCTCACCCGAAGGAGTGGCAGTAAAGGCGGCACTATCTTCTGCTGCCAAAACCACAAAATTTCTAACTAAAGTCCTTTCTTGGCCATTAACATCCTTATCCTTAAACTTAACCGTTAGTTGGTGTTCTCCTAAGGAAAGATTCTCCGGCGGTGTCCAGCGCCAGCTCCCTTTATCATCAACCTCGGCCACTCCTCGATAAATCACCGGTGATTCAATGATAATCTCCACTTTCCCCTTTCGAGGACCAGTCCCGAAAATTTCCGGCCGAAAAGTAGCTACTCCCTCATCATCTTCCGGATT
>JGI24025J20009_10003871_pt1 | contig 10037 bp, 11 predicted proteins | sample Cruoilmetagenom3_FD_20009 | JGI IMG/M metagenome (IMG submission 20009) | reverse complement strand
TTTGACATCACAGCGACGTGGATAAGATCTCTGGCCTTGACCCCCTGCTTGGCGTATTGCTTGAAGAGTTCAACGGCTTTGCGCACATCGGCAACGATAATCGGATAGACCGTGGGGATGATGTCCAGCAGGTCAGTTGCCATCGTCGCTCCAATCTGCCAACGCCCTATGGCCCCGTAGCGATACAGAATCTCTTGGATGATTTCGGTGTCAATGGCCACAGTGATGTGCCTTTCGACGATCTCCGTCATCAGCCAGACACAGGAGGCCTTGTAAGGGTGTTCCTTTCCTGCTGCATACATCGGGACATTTACGTCCAGGAAGAGGACCTCTTTACTCATCCAGTGCCCCTTTGATGATCTCTTCTTCCATTTGTTCCCAATCAGCAACCGGGGCATCTAGAGAAAGAAGGTTCTTCAGGGCAGCACGACGACGCTGCAAGGCAGCTTGCTTGAAGTAGACTCGCTCCACCGCCTCACGGATCAGGACACTGACGGGCTTCTTCTGTTCCTTGGACAACTGTCGCAACAGAGCATACTGCTCGGTGGTAAGCACCGTTTGTGCCCGTTGGGTATAGATGCGCATATGATCCTCCTGTTGGTAGTATCAAACAGTTTGTATAGCTATTATACTACCAAGGAGAGAAAGAGGCAAGATTTGCTCCCCAGGCTTCAGGAAGCCCTCGGCCTGAGGGCTTCGGTTGGTCAAAATCCTCAGGCCGAGAGGCTGGTTGACTGCCAAATCTCATTAGGACGCAGATTCACGCAGATGAGGGATGGTTCCTTGCGCTGTGATACCGACGCGATATTTGTGGGTTGGGTCTTGACAAAAGGCCGCCTCTGATAGAAACTATGTGTGACCCGCACAAGTCTCATCAGGAGGCGACCTCTATGGCAAACGGGATACGTCCAATTGACGAAAAAGTCAAGTCGGTGAATCGTGCGCTACGGTTCTCCTTGCTCCAGTTCAGCCAGCACCACTTCCACGGCACGAGGGATGGCCGCAGCCCCCGCTGGTGTGCAGGTCTCGCCGAAGGTCAGCACATCATCCACTTCGGCGGCCAGAATCATATGATGACCCGCTCGTACCCACCGATCACATCGAGCAGCCGCAGCCCGCCGACAGACGTCTCGGCGAAGCTCACGCCCTCCTGCTGGCCCCTTTCGGCCACTGCTCGCGCAACGTATATGCCCACGCCATCGTCGGTCAGAATCGGATTGCCCAAGCCCAGCACCAACGTTTTTGGTCTGGATGTTGGGAGTTGTGGATATTGGAGGCTGGCCTACCTTTATTCTACTTGCCACCCGCCCACTTTTTCACTCTCTCGATCTTCACCGCGCAGACCTTGTACTCCGGTATCTTGGCGGTGGGATCGAGCGCGGCGTGGGTCAGCGCGTTGGCCGCGGCCTCAGCGAAGTGGAAGGGGATGAAGACGATGCCCTGCTTGATGCGCTTCGTGATGCGCACGCCCAGTTCAATCTCGCCGCGCCTGCTGGCGACGCGCACGCGCTGCTGGCCATCGAGCCCTATCCGGGCCGCGTCGTCCGGGTGCATCTCGACGTAGGCCTCTGGCACTTCCTGGTGCAATTTCTCCGAGCGCCGCGTCATCGTGCCTGTGTGCCAGTGGAACATCAGCCGCCCCGTTGTCAGTAGGAAGGGATACTCCTCATCGGGCAACTCCGCCGCCTCCTTGAACTCAATGGCGTGGAAGTGGCCCAGGCCACGGGAGAACTTGCCCTTGTGCAAATAGGGCGTGCCGGGGTGATCCGACGTGGGGCACGGCCAGTGCAAGAAGCCCAGTTCCTCCAACCGCTCGTAACTCACGCCGCCATAGATGGGCATCAGTTGGGTGATCTCGTCCATCACCTCTTTGGGCGAGACGAAGTCGAAGCCGCTGGCGCCCATCCGTTGTGCCAACAGACAGACGATCTCCCAATCGGCTTTAGCGTCACCAAGGGGCTCGATTGCTTTCCGCACGCGCTGGATGCGCCGGTCGGTGCCGGTGAAGGTGCCGTCCTTCTCAGCGAACGACGCCCCCGGCAGCACCACGTGTGCCAGTTGCGCCGTCTCCGAGGGGAAGATGTCCTGCACCACCAGGAACTCGATCTGCTCCAGGCAGTGGCGGGCGTGGTTGACGTCGGGGTCGGCCACCAGGGGGTTCTCGCCCATGATATACAGCGCGCGCGCCCGACCGTCACCTGCCGCGTCAATCATCTCCGTCACCGTCAGGCCGACCTTCAGGTCCGAAGTGCTGCCCCAGGCCCTCTCGAACTTCTCGTGGGCCTCGGGGGAGACGACCTTCTGGTAGCCCGGATAGACGTTGGCCAGCGCACCCAGGTCGCACGCGCCTTGGACGTTATTCTGGCCACGCAGTGGGTTGACTCCGCCGCCGGCCACGCCCACGTTGCCGCACAGCATGGCCAGGTTAGCGCAACTCTTGACGTTGTCGGTGCCGGTGGTATGCTGTGTGATGCCCATGGCGTAGATGATGGCGGAGGGCCTGTTGGTCGCGTACAAACGCGCTGCCGTCCGCAGGCCATCGGCCGGGATGCCGCTGATCTTCTCGACGCGCTCCGGCGTGTACTCCCTCACCAGCGCCTTCATTTCCTTGTACCCCTCGGTGCGTGCGGCGATGTACTCCTCGTCCGCCAGCCCCTCGCCGATGATGACATTCATCAGCCCGTTAATCACGGCGACGTCGGTGCCGGGGCGGAAGCACAGGTAAAGATCGGACAGGCGGGCCATCTGGGTCTCACGCGGGTCAATCACGACCAATTTGGCCCCGCGCTCTTCCATGGCCTTCATGATACGGCTGGCGATGAGCGGGTGTCCCTCGGACGTGTTCGATCCGATGATGAGGAAACAGTTCGTGTCCGTCTCGAACTCGGGGATCGAGTTCGTCATGGCCCCACTCCCAAATGCGGCGACCAGACCGGCCACCGTGGGAGCGTGTCAAAGGCGGGCGCAGTGATCCACGTTGTTGGTGCCAATCACTGCGCGGGCAAGCTTCTGCAGCAGGTAGTTCTCCTCATTGGTGCACTTGGCCGAAGAAAGGAAGGCGATGCTATTGGGGCCACTCTCTGCCTTGATGGTGCCCAGCCGTTCAGCGATGAGGGAGAGCGTCTCGTCCCAGGTCGCCTCGACCAACTCGCCGTCCTTGCGAATCAGGGGGGTCTTGAGCCGGTCGGGGTGGTAGACGAAACCGGAAGCGTTCCAGCCCTTGATGCACAGTTTCCCCTGGCTGATAGGATGCGTCTTGGCCGGCCAGACGCCGGTGATGCGACCGTCGAGCGTCTCCAGGTAGAGGCCGCAGCCGCAGCCACAGTAAATGCACGTCGTCAGTACGTTTTTGTATTCCATAAGATTCTCGCCTCCTCGTTCCTAATGGCTTGCGCCCACGAGCAGCGGCGCCTCGTCGAGTGTAACGGAGAGTGGCGGTGGCGCAGCCATGTCAGCGCCGGGGACGTAGCCCAGCAGCGTCTCTATGTCACGCCGCATCAGGTCGTAGAGCACCGTGAGCGGGATGTGAGCCGGGCAGGTCAACTCGCACTGGCGGCAGGCAACGCAGCGACTGGCCATGTGCATGGCGCGAATGAGGTGGAACATGGGGAAAGGTGGCGCCAGCAGCCCCGGCTCCACCCAGGCCGCGTCCTCCATCGCGCAGGCCTCGCAGAAGCACTCCGGGCAGATGTTGCGACAGCCGTAGCACTTCAGACACTTGAGAAACTGGTGCTTCCAGAAAACGCGCCGCTTCTCAAGGGACCTGGCTTCATACTCCGCCACCAACGGATTAGGCGGGCCAGGCGGCGGCGGCGTCCCCACCAGCAGATGCTGGGGGTAGGGTTCGCTGCAGTAGCATTCCTGCGCTTCCTCCTCGGTGCAGGCAAAACCGATGATGGACAGCCGGTCAGGATCAATCTGGTTGCGCTTGGCCATCTCGACGAAGGCGCGCTCGTCACATCCCCGCGCCACAATCCCCAGGCGGATGTCAGGGAAGACTTTGTGCAACTTCGAGACGACTGTCATCAGCGGGTATCTAGGGGCAATCTCCAGTTCGGAGAGGTCATCCTCCTTTTGGAACAGGTGTGGCGCTACGCCCTTGGACGATTTTCGCAGCGCGACGACACCGTCCAACTCCTCCAGTCGTTCGGCTACAGCCTGGCGAATCTCCTCTATCATTCCGTCACCCCCTGTGAAAGTGGCCCCAGCGCCCGTATCGTTTTGATGAACTCATTGGTGACCTCCACGAAGCGCGGCGCCTCCGCACTCGAAACCCAGGCCAGCCGCAAGCGGTCCGGGTTGATGCCAGCGTAACTCAGCAAGTTGCGCAGGAGCGGAATGCGTTTGGCCGTGCGATGGTTACCGCTGTTGTAGTGGCAGTCTCCGATGTGGCAACCCATCACGAGCACACCGTCGGCGCCAGCGCGGAAGGTGCGCAGCACCATCTCTGGCGACACACGCCCTGAGCACATCACGCGGATGGGCAGCACGTTGGGCGGCTGCTGCATACGGGAAACGCCGGCTGTGTCGGCCGCGGCGTAGGTACACCAGTTACACATGAAGGCGACGATTCGCGGTTCAAAGTCTACACCCATGCAAGCACCCCCTCGATTTGGGCGACGATTTGTTCATCGGTGAAGTGTAGTGCCTCAATGGCGCCGGCGGGACAGGCCGCCACGCAGGTGCCGCACCCCTTGCATAGCGCTTCGTTCACGCGAGCCACGTTGTCTTCCTCGATGAAGCTGATGGCCGTGTAGGGGCAGAGCGAGATGCAGGTCTTGCAGCCTGAACAGAGTTCCTCGTCTACCACGGCAACGGCCGGCGATATGGTCACCTCTCCCTGGTCCATCAGCGCCAGGGCCATGGAGGCCGCCGCGCCAGCGTGAGCCACCGTATCGGGCACGTCTTTGGGAGCCTGGGCGGCTCCGGCCAGGAATACCCCGCCGGTATTGGTCTCCACCGGACGCATCTTGGGGTGCGCTTCGGCAAAGAAGCCATCCACCGAGCGGCTGAGGCCAAAGAGAGCGGCTACCTGGTTGGCATCGTGCGGAGCTTCTATGGCCGTGCTGAGAACCACCATGTCCACGTCCACGTACACCAGCCGGCCCAGGTTGGCATCCTCGCCCTTGACCCGCAGCTTGCCGTCGGGGAGTACCTCTACCTCAGCGCCTCGCCCCCGGATCATGACCACGCCTTCTTCCTGCACTCGCTCGTAGAACTCCTCGTAACCCTTGCCGAAGGCGCGCATGTCCATGTAGAACTCGTACACTGCGGCATCGGTCTTGTCGCGCACCAGATGCGCCTGCTTCAGCGAGTACATGCAGCAGATGCGGGAGCAATACTCGTGGGCGTTGTGGTCACGGCTGCCGACGCAGTGGATGATCGCTACCTGCTCCGGCTTGCGCCCATCGGCCAGCAGAATCTCGCCGCTGGTGATGCCGCCGGCGTTGGAGAGATGCTCAAACTCCATGCCGGTGATGATGTTGGGCGACTTGCCGTAGGAGTACTGGGATAGTTGGGCAGGATCCCACATCTGGAAGCCTGTGGCGACGATGACGGTTCCCACGTCCACTTCGACGACTTCGTCCTGCTGGTCGAAATTGATCGCGCCGGCCTCGCAGACCATCTGGCAGACCCCGCAGGCGTCCGCGATCTCGCCCTCGGTACGGTCGTTTTGGCGGAAGCGAATGCAGGCGTCGGTGTCGATCACCGGCACGCGGGGCACGGCCTGCAGCGAAGGCACCCAGATCGCCGCTGTGGGACCCAACGGCTTCTCTTTGTAGATTCCCGCTTGCTCCAGCACGATCTCAATGGCGCCGGTGGGACAGACGATGGTGCAAGCCCCACACCCGATGCACTGCCGCGTCTTCTCCAGGAAGGGCGGTCCCACGCGGCGCTCAATGCCTCTCTGGGAAAAGTTGAGCACGTCGGCCTTCACCAGTTCGTGGCATGTGCGCACGCACAGGCCGCAGAGGATGCATTTCTCCTCAGGGTCCTCCACTGGGAAAGGNGGNTCNGTGATGCCGTATTCCAGCGCTAACTCCTGGATGACCGGCACGTTGGGACAGCGCGAGAGCAACAGCCCCAGGATGACCGCACGGGCCTCGATGACGGGTGGGGACTTGGTCTTGATCACCAGCCCATCCCGTGCGGGGTATGTGCATGAAGTCTCCAACCGGGAGCGCCCGCGGCGGATCACCTCCACTATGCACAGCCGGCAGGCACCGTAGGGCTCCAACTGCGGGTGGTAACACAGCGTAGGTATCTCGAAACCATTCGCCCTGGCGACCTCCAGGACAGTCTGCCCCTCTTCGGCATGTACTTCTTGTCCGTCAATGATCAATGTAGCCATATCATGATTCTCCTGATTATCTCACGCCCACTGCATCGAACTTGCAGACATCCCTGCAGATACCGCATTTGATGCACAGCGCCGGGTCTATGACGTGGACCTCTTTCTTCTCCCCGCTGATCGCCCCTTGCGGACACTTGCGGCGGCAGAGGCCACAGCCAAGGCATTTGTCCTCAATGATGTAGTACTCGATCAGCGCCTTGCAGACGCCGGCGGGACACTTCTTGTCCTCAATGTGGGCCACGTACTCGTCACGGAAGTGACGCAGCGTACTGATCACTGGGTTCGGGGCCGACTTGCCCAGTCCACACAGCGAGGCCGTCTGCACTGTCTTGGCCAGCGTCTCTAGCGTCTCCAGATCGGCCATTTTCCCCTGTCCCTCGGTGATGCGGGTGAGGATCTCCAGCATGGCCCTGATGCCCTCGCGACAGGGCGAGCACTTGCCACACGACTCCTCTTTGAGGAATTCAAGGAAGTAGCGGGCGATGTCCACCATACAAGTGCGATCGTCCATGACGATCATACCGCCCGATCCCATCATCGAGCCCGCTTCGACCAGGCTGTCGTAATCCACCGGCAGATCAAGCAGACTGGCGGGGATGCAACCGCCCGACGGCCCGCCGGTCTGCACCGCTTTCAATTCCCTGCCACCAGGAATACCGCCGCCGATGTCGTAGATAACCTCGCGCAGGGTGATGCCCATCGGCACCTCAATCAGGCCGGTGTTCTGAATCTGGCCCGCCAAGCAGAAGGTCTTGGTGCCCTTACTATTCTCGGTTCCGAAGGAGGCAAACCATTCGGCGCCCTTGTTGATAATCAGCGGGATGTTGGCCCAGGTTTCCACGTTGTTGAGAGCAGTGGGTTGGCCCCACAGCCCCCGCTCGGTGGCGTGATAGTGCTTGGGGCGTGGCTCGCCGACCTTGCCTTCTACCGACTGCATGAGGGCGCTCGATTCGCCGCACACAAACGCACCGGCGCCGCGCACGACCTTGATATCGAGATCAAATCCGGTGCCTAGGATATCCTCACCGAGCAAGCCGTATTCTCGCGCCTGCTCCAATGCGATGTTCAGGTTGGACACAGCCAGGGGGTACTCATCACGTACGTAGATGTAGGCATTACGGACGTTGCCTATGGCATAGGCACCGATGACCATGCCCTCGATGATAGCGTGCGGGTCGCCCTCCATCAAGCTACGGTTCATGAAAGCGCCTGGGTCTCCCTCATCACCGTTAGCGATGGCGTACCTTACATCGCCGGCAGACTGGCGGGTCGCCTCCCACTTCCACCCGGTGGAGAAACCAGCCCCGCCACGGCCCCTCAGGCCTGATTTCTTGACCTCTTCGATGATTTCCTTGGGTGTCATGGTGGTGAGCGCCTTGGACAGCGCCTGGTAGCCGCCGACGGCGATGTACTCTTCGATGGACTGGGGGTCAATCATCCCGCAGTCGTGCATCACGTGCCGCACCTGTTTACTATAGAAGGGAATGTCTTCATAATAGCAGACAGACTGGTGAGTCACCGGCTCTTTGTATGCTAGCCGCTCGACGGCTCGGCCCTTGATCAAGGTCTCCTCCACCAGCTCAGGTACGTCAGCAGGCTGCACGTTGGTGTAGAAGAGACCACCAGGCTTGATGAGCATCACAGGGCCCATGGCGCAGAGGCCTCGGCAACCGGCCTCGACAACTCCCACCTCGCCCGTCAGTCCACGCCGCTCAATCTCCTCCTGCAAGGTCGGTATCAGTTCCGGATAGCGACCATGAAGACAACTGATGAGTAGGTCCGCTCGATGTCGTTCAGCCATTCCCATCCTCCTATCCTGCCACCCGACCCACGACCCACTCATCTACTACCTGGCCATTGGCTAGGTGGTCCTCAATGAGTCGGGATACCATGGCTGGAGTGATGTTGCCGTAGGTGATGCGGGGCTCATCGCCCTGCCGGATATCTACAAGTGGCTCCTTGTGGCACATGCCGATGCAGCCAACGGTGGTCACATGGGCATTGATGTCCCGCTTGTCCAGTTCAGCCAGAATGGCTTGCATCACCTCGCGGGCACCAGCGGCGATACCGCAAGTGCCCATGCCTACGGTGATGGTTGTGCTTGTCTCGGTGCGGCTCTCGATATTCTTCTGCAGTTGCGTCCGCAGTTTCTGGAGTTCTTCAACACTCTTAAGTCTTGGCATTTTACCCTCTCCTCAAATCCAGTACGGTTCAGATAAGGGGTTCTAAGGCAGTTGTGCTGCCGTCTTCGGGAGTATGGCTTTCTCTCTTAGCTGAACTTCATTGCCCTGAATCTAACCCGCAGGTGGCACGCTTGAGAGATCTATAGGGGCGCGCGCCGAGCGTGGTGCAGGCGGTGCTTCTACTCGCTCCACCTTGCCAGCAGCCAGTTGGACGATCAACTTGGATGCTTTATCGGGGGTCATGTAGGCGTGGGGCTCCTCGTTGACCATGACTATGGGCCCCAACGCACAGGCACCCACGCAGCGCACTGCCTCCAACGAGAATTTGCCATCAGAGGTGGTCTGACCAGCCTTGATGTCCAACTCCCGTTCTACTGCCTCCAGAATACGCGCCCCGCCCCGCACGTGACAGGCTGTACCCAGGCAGACCTTGCACACGTACTCACCCTTGGGCTGCAGGCTGAAGGCCGTGAAGAAAGTTGCCATACGATAGATTTCGCCCAGAGGCATGTCCAGCCGCCCAGCCGCCAGCTCCAGAGCTTCACGAGGCAGATAGTTGTACTCTCGCTGGATGTCCTGCAGCACGGCCAGGCTGACCGCCCGGTCAGCGCCGTAGCCATTAATGATCTGGTTGACTCGATCCAGGTTCATCGTTCCCCAGGTCTCCTTTCCCCGATACTCATGTCACCCATCTTGATCAGCTTCAAGCGCGGCACTCGCTTGGTCAGACAGGCTTCCCAGCACAGACCGCAGCCGGTGCAGTTCTTCTCGTCCACGTAGCGGGCCTTCTTCCGCACTTTAACCTTGAAGCTGCCTACGTAGCCGGAAACCTCTTCTACCTCACTNTAGCTGAGAAGCTCAATGTTGGGATGCCGACCGGCATCCATCATCTTGGGCCCCAGTATTCAAGTGCTNCAGTCAAGNGTGGGGAAGGTTTTGTCCAGTTCGGCCATGTGGCCGCCGATGGAGGGCTCCCGTTCCACCAGGTAGACCTTGTAGCCGGCATCGGCGATGGTCAGCGCCGCCTGGATGCCGGCGATGCCGCCGCCTACGATCAGCGTTGCCGGGGTCACTGGCTCCTTGCGGGCAAACAGTGGCTCCTGTAGCGCCACACGCCACACGGCGGAACTGACCAGTCGCTTGGCCTTGGCTGTGGCCTGCTCCACGTCCTTGATGATCCAGGAACACTGCTCGCGGATGTTGGCCATTTGGAAGCAGTAGGGGTTCAGCCCCGCGTCAGCAATGGCATTCTGAAAGGTGGTCTCGTGCATGCGGGGCGTGCAAGAGGCGACTACCACGCGGTTGAGGCCCAACTTCCGGATGTCGTCCTTGATCATGGTCTGGCCCGGTTCCGAACAGGTGTACTTGTGTTGGCGGGCCACAGTCACGTTCGGCAATTTCTGCGCGAATTTGACCACCTCGGCGACGTTTACCGTGGCAGCGATGTTTGTGCCACAATCGCAAACGTAGACGCCAATCTTCGGTTGATCCATAAGCTC
>JGI24025J20009_10003870_pt1 | contig 10038 bp, 8 predicted proteins | sample Cruoilmetagenom3_FD_20009 | JGI IMG/M metagenome (IMG submission 20009) | reverse complement strand
TGCCATTAGTCCGGCCAACAAAAATTTTGCCTTTATCCACGCTGTCTGATTACCGTCATCACTGACACATCATCCGGTGCATTCTCTATCGCATCAATGCCTAGTTCTCGACAGATGGCATCGTGTCCACCTACTGGCCCGACACGCTGGCAAGCCGCTAATATCGTTTGTTCTTTCTCTTCCATTGAGTCACCGGTGACACAGTCAAACAGGCCATCTGAAACAACAAGTAAGGTAAAGTTCTCGGGGAGTGTCATTTCCTCAATGGTCCAGCTAGCATCATCAAACAAACCAACCGGTTTACCTTTGCCGGGTAAAAAGGCCACTTTATCCTCAGTAATTACTATCGGCAAAGGTAGTTGCGCACCCATAACATAGCGCAGCACATGGCGTTGTGTATCGATAGAGCCGGCAAAAATGGTCAAATGTTTATCGAGTTCCAGCGCCATAATATGCCGGTTAACATGCTCTATCAGCCCCTCGGGTGCATTTAACAAGGCCAATGGGTCACCCTCATTGATATGTCGGCGGATGATCTGGCGAATAATGTAACTCAGCATGATGGTGACGAAGGCCGAAGATGCGCCGTGACCCGACACATCCGCCACATAGAAAAGCAAAAATCGGTCGAAGGCGACAGAGTAACCGACAAAGTCACCACTGAGAAAGAGAGAGGGGACAATTTTATGGGAGGCGGTGTATTCACCCAGGCTAAGTGGGCCTCGGGGTAGCAAGTTAAGTTGTACCTGGCGACCCGCCATTTGATCCATGCGCAGAATATTCAGGCTGTCCTGCAACTCTCTATTGGCCCGTTCTAGCTGGCCTCGATAGCCTATATTCTGCTGATATAAATCCTTAAAGTCCCCCGCTCGAGCAATAGCTTGAAACAGCTCATCCTTATTGAAGGGTTCTATCAACACATCTATGGCGCCACGGCGAAAGCTTACGGCGATATCCTCAGGTGTCGGGTCGGCAAAAACAACAATAACAGCCAGGCCAGAATCGCGACAGCGCTTAGCAAAGTCTTCATCGACCTCACTCACATGCTCCTTAGCCTGTATATCAAGCAACATCAATACGGGGAGAAAACCGGGGATGGCAACAAGCGCCTCATCCCGGTTTGCAACGCAGTGTACCTGCCAGCCTCCTGACTGCAGATCTTTCGTCCATTGCTCCCTGCTCTCAAAATTCGAGGAAACAATTAAGGCGCGGCTATTTGACACCTCTATACCTCTTTGCTGAGCATCGATAATGGCCACTGAATATTGGTTAATTATAGTCATCATCACCAAAGTCGTCTTCAACGTCACCATCATTGACTAAAAATTGTCGGCGCTGTAAGTAAACATCTTTGACAAACGTGTATTTGTCACCTTTAACCAGCTTTTCAGCCTCAAGTAAATCAGCTCTAACAGAGACGACCCTGGCACCATACAGTTGATTGCGGGTGGGCACGTGATCGACTTCACCAATGGGGTTGAAAACACTATCAAGTAACAAGCTAGGTGCATCTCTTAAGGTACTTGGCCCCAAAAAGGGTAAAACCACGTAGGCCCCTTCACCAACACCCCACACCCCGAAGGTCTGCCCGAAATCTTCACCGTCTGACCTTTCGAGGCCAGCATGCTTTGCCACGTCGAAAAAACCAGCAATGCCGATTGTCGAGTTAATCAGCAAACGACCACCATCATTGCCCGCCTGTCCTACTTTGCCCTGTAGCAGGTCATTAGCAACATTGAGAACCTCGCCAAGATTGGAAAACATGCGAGACACACCGCGTTCGAAAAAGTCTGGCATTACATACCGATAGCCCTTCGCTACAGGCTTTAATACCCAGTGATCAGCCTTGTCGTTGAAAGAAAACATAACACGGTTATAACTTTCTAAGGGATCCTCCTGATCGGAACCCGCCACAACCACCCCGGGTGACAACAAAACGGCCAACAGTAGGCCTTTCAGCGCGCGTCTTTCTATCAACATCTACTACACCACCATGTCATTGAATATATGTTCAAGTGTAAACCGCGGCCCATTCTAGTCAACCTTGTCGCTTGATGATAGCTGATAACAAGTACGTATTATGAAGCTAAGACGCAGACACAAAAAAGCCCCGCTAATGCNAGGCTTAAATAACTCAATTTGTATCTAATATCACCTGCTAATAGTTTTCACTCAGGCCTGCAACGACAAATCACTCGAAATCTTAGCGTGCTTATTGAGCGATATCCGCACAGGTAAATTCATAGTGTAGATAATAATCGGCAGCTATGGGACTGCTCCACTGTCTATCCAGCTCCCAGCCCTGTGGACAATAGGTGGCCATTTGTTGGTGTAGTGAAATCAGGCCTAGTTGGGGAGCCTCGAGCTTATAGGCCGCGCGAATGATAAAGGTGGTACCCGGTAAGTGAACTGGCTCATCAACAATGGCAGTGCTCACCCCATGACGCTGTTGATTTTCATAGGTTTTAAGAGGCAAAGCTTTACGGTTCAGAAATTTTTGGCGAGATTCCTGATCATAAATAACGACCGCCTCTTCGTTACATTCAATAATATTGTCGGCAAAGTTCATATCATCAGCTTCATCGACACTCTCTTCACAGCGGACCTGAGTCGCAGGGGCGCTCTTATCGGCACTAGCTGCTAACAGGCTTATAGGATACAAAACGCAACACAACAGGGACGCAACCAAAAAAACTTTCATCAATGCAAAACCTCTATCACACCATCATCATACAAACTAAAACAGCCGGGAATCTTAAAACCCCCGGCTGTTAAACGCAACACCAAAAGGTGCTACGTATCAGCTACTCAGCTTAGAACTTGTGCTCAAGACCAACACCAACCCAGTCGGAGTCATCCGTCTCTGTGCTTTCATCAAGTGTAGTGTAAAAAGCAAAAAGCTTTGTTTTCTTACCCAGCTTCTTATCAACACCGAAAGACATCATGTCAGCATCGTTACCTGACTCATCATCATCTGACTCAGTATATTGAGCTTTCAAAGTGTATCCGTTACCCACTTTCCACTTGGCGCTAACATGCCAGCTATCTTCGTCCAGTTTTACACCAGTCTTAGCACTGTCGCCTTCTTCAGCATTTTGCCACATAGCACCCAAAGTAACCGGGCCGATGGGGAATTGACCGACAACACGTAGGATGTTGACGTAATCCTTTTCGTCCGTACCCTGAGACTTACTACCCGACTTAACATTTTCATCAACAGCTACGGCCACATAGACGCCATCAGTTTCATATTGCGCTAGCGCTGAATAGCTATCAAAGAAGCCATCTTTATCACTGTCAGTACGGTCTTCACCGAAGATAGTCGCGACAGAGGCAGAAAAACCACTAAAGTTGGGCGTGGTGTAATTGACGATGTTGGAGGCGCGGGTCTCACCGGCCATCACATTCTTAATATCACCTTCAAGATCATTGAAGAGATCAATTTTCTTCTGTGCCAGCTTAGTGGGAGTATCGTGCTTACCGCCCCAAACTGTACCGAAGTCACCTTTCAAACCACCGATGATATTGCGCTGAGAAAACGTATCGCCGTCTTTTTCACCATCATCCCAAAAGGACTCATACTCCGCTTTATAAATAACATAAAGTGTATCCGTCAGTTTAGCTTTACCCTTAACACCAATGCGCGATGCATTGCTGTTTAATTGCATTTGATCATCAGTGCCATTGTCATCGTTAACAACACTAATATTTACCTTACCGTAAACACTGCCGTCGATTGGGCCGACAGCATAAGCAGAAACAGGAAGTGCCAGCGCCGATGCAACAGCTGCGGCCAAAGTGGTTTTTCTCATCATAGTCCCCTCTTAAATTGGACAAATACGCTAGTAATAAAAGGCTTTAGGCCTCTTCTTTGAACTGGGCGTATTGTGGGAATTCAATATGACAGGAGGCTTACTTTTTTATGACAGTTTAGTGACAGGGGGCTTTAGGCTTCGTAGAGAATGGAGAGATCGAGCAACTGCTGAATAATACTTTCACCCATGGTGACTAGCGTCTCAGGCTCAGGGTGTTGTAATTCCAGCGCCACCTGCTCAAGAGCCTGTCGAGCATTGCGCTGACCATCTTCAAGCAATTGCAGCAAGCGCATGGTGACCGCATTACTTTCAAAGAAGTGTATTTTCTCATCGGGACCGCGATAAACCACCAGTGATGTTGGCTGCGATGGTGCCTCCAACGGCTGATAATCAAAACTAATTTTATGTACTGGGTAGTTGTAATTTAAGCGCCAGGCCAGGGGTGAAATTTGTAGGCTGGCATCGAGTAATGACAGGCCTTGATCAGAGTCACTCACCTGTTCTGGCAGTATGTCTGGTAATACTTCGGGCGACACATCGAGAGCCAGTTCAACCCATTCATAGTGAGCCAGCTCGAGAATAAAAGGCAAATCATCCGGGATACAGGCTTTGCCTTCGCGCAAATAAAGTAGAAATTCCTGGCTAATCTCAAGAAAATAAGGCGTATGGCAACGGTGATCTCTGACAAACCCACGCACTAACTGATGCCAGTTATCATCACTCATTAAACTGCGCAATACGGGAAAGCCACTGCTTAAAAAGGACTCAACATTGTTGTAGATAAGATCCCGATAAATGGCCACGCGGCGGTCTTCAATATCAGCCGGGGGCGGATTTACTGCCGGGTCTCGCAGATGGGCAGCAAAGGCGAATTGGCCCGCTTGAAAGGTCTCTTCTACACCCTTGTCATTCTTCACATTTACATTAGTCATCGCACTAAACCGCTAAGTTTGCAGTTCACACTGATCGCTATCAATATTTGAGGGCGATGAAATAACAGCAACTTTTTGCCGTGTTTTTATTGTATTGACTTCGGCAAGTAATTCATTAACTGGCGGCAGATTAAAGTCCCGTTCAAGCAAGGTAGGGAAAACACCAAAGTGCTGATAGGCGCTATCTAATAAGCGCCAAACGGGATCAATCACATCCGCACCATGGGTATCGATTAGTAAATCTTCAGCCTCAACAAAATGACCGGCAATATGACCGTAGGCAATTCTGTCACCCGGCAATGCGGCGAGAAAACCTTCCGCATCGTAACCGTGATTAATACTATTAACGTAAATATTATTCACATCGAGTAATAAATCACAGCTGGCCTCTTCGAGCACCGCGCAAATAAAATCAATCTCACTCAGCTCCTGCTGGGGGGCTGCGTAATAAGAGATATTTTCAATCGCCATGGGCTGTTCTAAAAAGTCCTGAACCTGGCGAATTCTGTTGGCTACAAACTTCACCGCATCGCCCGTAAAGGGGATGGGCAAAAGGTCGTAGAGGTGACCATCATCGCTACAATAACTGAGATGTTCAGAATAACAACGCACCTGATGGTCGCGCATAAACTGCTTAATATTTTTCAACAGCTCCCAGTCGAGCTCAGCGGGGCCTGCTATGGACAGGGACAAACCGTGACATAATAAGGGGTAGCGTTCGGTGTATTCGCGCAACTGGCGACCGAAACGCCCCCCGACATTTATCCAGTTTTCAGGGGCCACTTCCATAAAGTCGACAGCGTCATCAGCGCTCGAAAGCCCTTCTAACAAGCTGCGCCGTAAGCCCAGCCCTGCCCCTGTCACCGGATATTTGTTAGTCATGATGAGTTACGATTTACCGCCGCACTTGCCTTCGCCACACTTGCCTTCGCTTTCAGCTTTGGGCTTGGCTCCACCACACTTGCCTTCACCGCATTTGCCTTCGCTTTCAGCTTTGGGCTTGGCTTCACCGCACTTGCCTTCACCACATTTTCCTTCGGCGTCTTTACCCGCCACTTCATAACCGTTGCTCAATTCGCTCAGCTGAAAGGGGTTACTAGCCGCAGAAGCAACGGGAGAAAGCGCAACTGATACCATAAATGCTGCACCCACTGCCGCGGCGAGAGGTTTGATTTTTTGTTCAGACATTGTAGTTCTCCTAAAACATTTTGTTATTACAATATTGTTTACAACATTGAGGTTTAATTAGCCCGCCTCTGTCATCATGCAGACTGCAATATATGACCGAGCACTGGGCACTTAGTTTCCGCACAGCGGAAAATTTATAATACCGAGGTAAAGCACCTGCTAACAAGTAAGAGGTTCAGAAAGTTTTTACTAACTAGCTGTTGTGTAAAGCTGCCTTCACTTTAGCCAGCTGTTTTTGCAGGCGCTTAGCCGATACCGGGGCAATGGTTTTCAGCTGTTGTGCAAAGCAAGATACTCGATATTCTTCGATCATGTGACGGAAAGCTTCGAGCTCGTTAAGAATCTCCTGTGGATACTCCTGCGCCTCGGCCTGTAATGCCTGCCACTCCTGCCAAAAACCGGCAATTTCAGCCATAACAGCGCTATCCCTGTCGCCATCACCAATCCGCTTGTCCACCCGCACCAGTGCAGCCTGAGCGTAACGCGGATACTGCCGCAGCCAATGCAGGGAGGTTTGGCTGACAAAGCCTGTACCGTAAAGCGCCGCTAACTGTGCCTGTATATCTTTCACCACGACAGGAAAACGCTGCTCGTTTTCTCTCAACAGCCCATAAAGTGTCTTTAAGCTCACAGCCAGCTTAAGCAGTAAAGACTCTAATTCATTGGCAATGGTGACGATATTAGCCTTGCCCTGCTCAACACAGGCCGCAAAGCGTTGCTGGTCACGGGGTATCTCTTGCCCGTCAAAACAAGCCGCGTGAAAGGCGGCAAAAATAATCTCCTCATTGAGCAAATTACGCCCCGGCAGGTGCGCCGCTTTTAACTGCAGGTCTTTACCCTTGAAAAGTGACTTACGTAAATACTTTGCAGACGTCGTGTTTTCAAGTATTGCCAGACGCACCAGAGCCATACGCGTTTTATTTTTCGCCAACTCTGGGGTGTCATAAATTCGCACTGACACACTGTCATTGTCGTCATTGAGTGCCGGATAGCGCGAATTTCATGCTTATTTTTCTTAATAACACTCAAGGCTGGCAGCTCGCCAAAATCCCATTTAGTGAGGCCCGACTTCTCCAGCCCAGCACTGCTATCGCCCTGGCGAATGGTTTCCTGTACCCGATCCCGATACTTAGCTTTCAGTAGTTCGAGATCTCGCACACTTTCCAGTAATTTTCCCTGCTCATCAAAAAGCCGAAAGTTCATGCGATAGAAAACTTCAAGCTTGTCCGGCGCCCAGCAATCAAGGGGCACATCCACACCACTCAAACGCTTGAGCTGCTTCGCCCCTAAGCCTTCATGCAAGGGCCGATTATCTGGCACCAGCAGCGGCAACACCTTGTCGACAAAAGACGGCACCGGCACAAAATGTTTACGCCATTGCTTGGGCAAACCTTTCATAAGGGCGATGCACTTGTCGCGCAGCAGGCCCGGCACTAGCCAGTCGAAGCGATAACGCGGTACTTGATTAAGATGCTCGACAGCCAGGTCGACGCTGACACCATCCTGCTCGTTGCCTGGTTCGAAAAGATAGCTCAGTGGATAATCGTGATCGGCCCAGCGCAAGGTTTTAGGGAATTGCGCCTCTTCACTTTCCAGCGGCTGATTCTGGGTTAACTGCTCACGACTGACATAAAGCAGTCGCGGCTGACTCTGTTCAGCTCGCTTTCGCCAGCGTTCAAAGCTGGCGAGGCCAATAACCTCGGCAGGCAATCGCTCATCGTAAAACGTCTGCAGAGCCGACTCATCGGCGAGAATATCGCGCCGCCGCAGGCGATCTTCAAGCTCGTGCAGTTCATTGAGAACCGCCGTATTATGAGCAAAAAAGGCGACTTTCTTATTACTGCTACCACGCCGACCGCCGGAGCGACTATTGCCGTAAAGCCCTTCTACCAGAGCGGATTGAATAAAGACTGCCCGTGCCTGCACTCCATCAATTTTGCCAAATTCAACTTTTTTGCGCTCGACTATCGTCAAGCCATAGAGACTTTGTTTTTCATAGGCCATCACCTGACCACGGGCTGCGTGGTAGTGGGCCTCGCTGTGGCTTTTTTTCACCAGATGGGCGGCCATTTCCGGCAGCCACTCCTCATTAAAACTGGCACAGTTATGGGCAAAGAGCCGGGTCGTTTCCAGCAACTCGACAGCCATTACCCATTTCGGTGGCTTTTTAGCCAGCCCAGAGCCGGGGAAAACATGGAACTTACGATTGCGTGTACCGAGGTACTCGCGACTCTCGTGGCGAAAACCAATATGACTCAGCAAGCCCGTTAACAAGGCCCGATGAATACTATCGACGTCGGCAGGCTGTTTGTTAGATTCCAGGCCGAGGTCACGGCAGGACGTATGCAGTTGATGATGCAGGTCGCGCCACTCGACCATGCGCAAATAGGAGACAAACGATTTTTTACAGTATTTAGCAAATTGATTGCGCGTCAAAGCCTGGCGTTGCTCTTCAAAATGCTGCCACAAATTTAAAATGCTAATAAAGTCTGAGTCTTTATCGAGCCACTGACGATGCTTCTCATCCGCTGCCTGGCGCTTATCCGCCGGGCGCTCGCGGGGATCCTGAATNCTCAGCATGGCGACGATAATCAGTACTTCTCGCAGACTGCCCTCCGCTGCGGCAGCGAGCAACATACGGCCCATGCGCGGATCNACNGGAAACTGGGATAGTGGCTTNCCGATAGGGGTCAATCGCTCCTGAGCATCGACGGCACCCAACTCTTTGAGTAATAAAAACCCGTCATTAATTAAACGACTGTCGGGTGGTTCGATAAAGGGAAAGTCCCTTACAGAGCCAATGCCCAGGCGCATCATCTGCAAAATAACGGCCGCAAGGTTAGTGCGCACAATTTCAGGGTCGGTGAATTCAGGGCGCTGCAGGTAATCCTGTTCGCTATAAAGGCGAACGCAAACGCCTTCACTCACCCGGCCACAGCGGCCCGAGCGCTGATTGGCACTGGCCTGTGAGACCGCCTCAATGGGCAGGCGCTGTACCTTGGTGCGGTAACTGTAACGGCTAATGCGCGCATAACCGCTATCAATCACGTAGCGAATACCGGGCACGGTTAAAGAGGTTTCAGCGACATTGGTGGCCAGCACCACGCGCGTGCCGCGATGGGCCTTAAAGACTTTCGTCTGCTCGGCAAGGCTCAAGCGGGCATACAGCGGCAGTACATCGAGATGAGGAAAGTTGCGCTGGCGTATTTCTTTTGCCGCTTCACGAATTTCGCGCTCGCCACTAAGGAACACCAGCACGTCCCCCCGTTGCGGTAGGCGCAGGAGTTCTTCCAGAGTATTGGCAATGCCACTGGCCAGCTCTTCGTCTTCGAGCAGTGGCCGATAGTTAATTTCAACCGGATAAGTACGGCCAGAAACTTCAATCACCGGGGCGTCGTTAAAGTGTTTGGAAAAGCGCTCAACGTCAATGGTCGCTGAGGTAATAATCACTTTTAAGTCGGGCCGCCTGGGCAGTAATTGTTTGAGGTAGCCGAGGAGAAAATCAATATTCAGGCTCCGCTCATGGGCCTCATCAATAATCAGCGTGTCGTAACGATTGAGAAAGCGGTCGTGCTGAATCTCCGCCAGCAAAATGCCGTCGGTCATTAATTTGACCAGGGTATTGTCGTTACTGTGATCCTGAAAACGCACCTGATAGCCCACCAGCTCACCCAGGGGCGTATTTACCTCTTCGGCTATGCGCTGGGCGACGGTACGTGCGGCGATGCGCCTGGGCTGAGTGTGGCCAATTAGCCCGGTAATACCCCGGCCCATCTCCAGACAGATTTTAGGTAGCTGGGTGGTTTTACCCGAACCCGTTTCACCGGCAATAATCACCAGTTGATTGGCTTCAATGGCATCACGAATTTCTTCGCGGCGCGCACTGACAGGCAAGGCTTCGGGGAAACTCAAGGGTGCAAGAAGCTGGCTGCGTGTTGCCACCAACGCTTCGGAAGCCAGAGCCTGAGTCGCCAGTCGCTGCAAATCACGCTCGACAGACTTACCCTTGCGACGTCGCTGTTCGATATTTTTCAGTTGCCGAGAAAAGCGAAAGCGATCCCGGCTCATGCACCCGCGGATCGCTTTGCGCAGCGTCTTTTCAT
>JGI24025J20009_10003869_pt1 | contig 10039 bp, 8 predicted proteins | sample Cruoilmetagenom3_FD_20009 | JGI IMG/M metagenome (IMG submission 20009) | reverse complement strand
GATGAATTTGCTTTTTATGCCTACAACTCTACTCCCATTACCGATTGGGACCCAAGTGTAGAATTTTCTAATGGAATAGTAAGCTTGAATAATGTCTATGAAACCCTCTTAAGGTATGATCCTTTAGAAGATAAATTTGTTAAACTTTTAGCTACAGATTACACTGCCAGCAGTGATGGCTTAACCTGGACTTTTACTTTAAGAAAGGGTGTAAAGTTTCATGACGGTACGAATTTTAATGCTGATGCGGTAAAATTTTCTGTCGAAAGAACTATAAATATGAATCAAGGAGCTGCTTTTGTATGGGGACCAGTAGATAAGGTAAATGTTATAGATGATTACACCGTAGAATTTAGATTGAAATATCCAGCTCCTTTAGACTTAATTTGTGCTTCCGGTTATGCTGCTTTTATTATGTCTCCCACTGCAGTAAAATCTCATCCTGATAGTTGGTTAACTGAAGGTCATGAAGCAGGCTCTGGACCCTATAAATTAGAAAAGTATCAACAAGAAAGAGGAGAGGTAATATTAACTTGGTTTGAAGATTATTGGGGAGGTTGGGAAGGAAAGCATTTTAAAAAAGCAGTTATTAAAGATGTTTCGGAAGCTGTAACTCGCCGTCTCCTCATTGAGAAAGGAGAGGCTGATATTACTATAGAACTTCCTTATGAAGATATTGCTTCTTTACAAGATAATAAAAATGTTAATGTTTTAATTGGACCCTCTTTTCAAAATCTAATCTTATTTTTTAATAACGAGAAAGAGCCCCTAAATAATAAACTGTTAAGGCAAGCTTTGTCTTATGCCTTTCCTTATGAAGATGTAGTTTCCTATTGTTTAGAAGGTTATGGGCGACAAGGTAGGGGGCCGATCCCTTATGGTCTATGGGGACATAGTGAAGAATTATTTCAATATAACTATGATTTGAAAAAAGCAAAAGAGTTATTAGAAAAGGCAGGATATGCCAAAGGAGAACTTAAATTACTACTTACTTATATGTCCGGGGATGAAGCAGAGAGAAAAACAGCAGAATTATTTAAGGCTAAATTAGCTGAGCTAAATATAGATTTAGAGATAAGAGGAATGCCCTGGGATTCTCAATGGGCTTTAGCCAGAGACAATAATTCAGAGAAAAGACAGGATATCTTTATAATGTATTGGTGGCCAGATGTTTGTGACCCCCATTGTTGGTTGTATAGTAATTTTTATACCGAAGAAGAACCTTTCTTTAATTTATGTTACTATAAAAATCAAGAATTTGATTCTTTGGTAGATAAAGGTTTTGAGGAAAGTGGAATAGATAGAAATAAAGCAACTAAAACTTATATTGATGCTCAAAACATATTAATGGAAGATACACCGGTAGTCTTTATTTATGATAAGAAAAATGTATATTGCTTAAACAAAACCTTTCAGGGATTCAAAGATAATCCGGCTTATGCTAATGTAGTATTTTTCTATGATACCTATAGAGAAAAATAAAATTTTAAAAATAAGGCAGAAGTATATTATATACTTCTGCCTTCCCTCAAAAATTTCAGTATAAACTTAAAAAAAAGGATATTTTAATTTATGTTACCTTTTATAACCAGAAGATTATCATTAGGTATTTTGACTATTTTTGGCGTAATCTTAATTACCTTTATATTAGTACGGGTAGTCCCTTCTGATCCCGCTGCGCAGTGGGTAGGGGGAAGAGCTACTCCCCAACAGGTAGCAGCTGCTCGAGAAGAATTAGGTTTGGATAAACCTATTTATGTGCAGTTTGAACGCTATATTAGAGACTTATTAAAAGGGAATTTAGGATATTCTCTGATGACTCATCAACCAGTTATTGAGGAATTAAAAAAACGATTTCCTGCAACTCTGGAATTAGTGTTTATTTCTTGCATTATTGCCATACTTATTGGTCTACCTTTGGGCTTAATTTCAGCCAAAGATAAGAATAGCTGGATAGATCATTTTAGCAGATTTTTTTCCATAGGAGCTATTTCCATCCCTACTTTTTGGTTAGCTTTGGTATTGCAATTAATATTCTTTATGATTTTAGGATTGCTTCCCTCAGGTGGACAATTAAGTATGAAAATTAAACTGTTTCAAAGTGTTCCTCATATTACCGGATTTGTATCTTTAGATAGTTTAATTACCGGCAATTTTGCTATTTTAAAAGATTTTTTAAAACACTTAATTTTACCAGCTATCTGTGTAGGAGCTTATACTATAGGATTAGTGGCTCGAATGACCCGTTCTGCATTATTAGAGATATTGAGTGAGGATTATATTAAGGCAGCTCGCTCATATGGATTATCGGAACGGTTGATATTGTATTCCTATGCCTTAAAGAATTCTTTAGGGCCTACCGTAACTGCTGTGACTTTGGCTATGGGTTATGCTTTAATGAATACTTTTTTAGTAGAGAGTGTTTTTAGTTGGCCTGGTATAGGAAAATATATTGCTGATGCAGTAGTATGCCTGGATTATCCCGCTATAATGGGAGTTACCATCTTAGCTGCCTGTGCTTATATATTATTAAATTTAATAGCGGATATAATTATTTCTTTAGATCCCCGGGTAAAACTCTAAAAGAGGTGCGAGATGTCGAAGAAATCCATTTATTTTAATGTATTAATGAAACGAAAATTAGAGACATTAAAAGAATATTTGTATTTATTAAAACAGAATAAATTAACTTTTGCTGCTTTGATAATTATTTTATTTTTAATTATTATTGCTATTATTGCTCCTATTATTGCTCCTTTTCCCTCTCATATTTACGGAAGTGTTAATCCTCAAGATAAATTATTGCCTCCATCTCAGGTATACCTTTTTGGCACTGATGAAATGGGAAGGGATATCTTTAGTCGAGTATTGTATGGTACCAGAATATCCCTATTAGCATCCTTAACATCAGTAGTAATGGGATTGCTTATTGGGGTTCCCTTAGGTCTTATGGCTGGATTTTATAGCGGATTTATAGATGAGATTATCATGCGCATAGCGGATATGTTTTTAAGCTTTCCGCCTTTACTTTTGGCTATGGCTATAGCTGCTTTTTTGGGACCAAGCTTGCAAAATGCGGTTATAGCCCTTATTATTTCTTGGTGGCCCTGGTATACTCGTTTGGTAAGAGGGCAGGTAGTTTCTATTAAAGAAAGGGAATTTGTAAGAGCAGCCCATGCTATTGGTACTCCTTCCTGGCAAATAATGTTTAAGCATATTTTACCTAATTGTATCTCCCCCGTAATCGTGCAAGCTTCTTTGGATTTGGGTGGTATTATTTTAACTTTGGCAGCCTTAAGCTTTTTAGGGTTAGGAGCCCAAGCCCCTATTCCGGAGTGGGGATTAATAATTAACACTAGTCGCACTTATTTTTTAAAGGCCTGGTGGTATGGTATTTTTCCCGGTATGGCTATATTTATAACTGTTCTATGTTTTAACCTTTTAGGAGATGGGTTAAGAGAAGTCTTAGACCCCAAGACCAAAAAATATTAAAAGAGGATATTATGAGCAATTATTTTGAGATTAAAGATTTGAAAATAAATTTTGAGACCTCTGAAGGAATAAAAAATGTTATAAATATAAATGAACTTAATTTGCACAAAGGCGAAACTTTAGGGGTAGTAGGAGAAAGTGGGTCAGGTAAAAGTGTACTGGCTATGAGTATTTTAAGAATTTTACCCTCACCTCCAGCCTTAATTGAAAGAGGTGAGGTTATTTTTAAGGGTCGAGATCTTTTAAAATTACGAGAAAATGAAATACAAAAGGTAAGAGGGAAAGATATTTCTATGATCTTTCAGGATCCTATGTCTACTTTAAATCCTGTTTTTACAGTGGGGCAACAAATAATGAATGTTGTTAGACACAATAAGCATTTAAGTAAGAAGAATGCCGAAGAAGAAGCCTTAAAAATGATTAAATTAGTAAAATTACCAGACGCAAAAAATACTTTACATAAATATCCTAATGAACTTAGTGGAGGACAAAGGCAAAGAGTAATAATCGCTATTGCCCTTTCCTGTGGTGCAGAGTTATTAATTGCTGATGAACCTACCCGTAATCTTGATGTTACTATTCAAGCTGGTATTTTAAAACTTATTAATGAATTAAAAAAAGAGTTAAAAATTACTGTTTTATTTATTGCGAATAATGTGAATATAGTCTTCATTGTTTCAGGTAGAGTAGCGGTTCTTTATAGAGGCAAAATTATAGAAGTTGGTACCTCTCAAGAGATAAAGAGGAAACCAATTCATCCTTATACCCGAAGATTATTGGGTATAACACCTGTCGATAGAAAAATTAGTAATTTAATTAAGGCTGATTTTAAAAAAGAAATAAGTTCAGATGATTTTGCATGTTCTTATTTTTGTAAATGTGAAAAAAGAATGGAAATATGTAAAAAAAATTCCCCTACTCTAACCAGGGTAAGTAATACTCATTGGGTAAATTGTCATAGAGCTATAAATAGAGAGGTAGATAATGAATCAAGCAGCATTAGCCATTAAAAATTTAAAAAAATATTTTCCGGTATATTCTGGATTCCCTTCCCGGGTTAGGGGTTGGATTAAGGCAGTAGATGGAGTAACTTTGAATATAAAAAGGGGAGAGACTCTAGGGGTAGTGGGTGAATCGGGATGTGGAAAGAGTACTTTAGTAAATACTATTCTGAGATTAGAAAAGCCGACTTCAGGAGAAGTTATTTTAGAAGCAAAAGATGTATTTCATTTAAATAAAAAAGAGATGTTTCTATTGAGAAAGAAGATACAAATAGTATTCCAAGACCCCTTTTGGTCTTTAAATCCACGATGGCTGATAAAAGATATTGTAGGAGAACCCTTACGAGTACATTTAAACTTGAGCTTAGGAGAATTATTATCTAAAGTAGAAAAATTATTAGAAACGGTAGGGATTCCTAAAACATCTTTGTATAAATATCCTCATGAATTTAGCGCGGGAGTAAGACAACGTATTGCTATTGCTCGGGCTTTAGCGTTAGAACCTGATTTTGTTATATTTGATGAGCCTACTTCTTCTATAGATGTTTTTTCACAGAGCCAAGTATTAGAACTTTTGGAAAAATTAAAAAAAGAATTTAATCTAACTTATATACTGATTTCTCATGATTTAAGTGTGGTAAAATCCATGGCAGATAAAATTGCCATTATGTATCTGGGGAAAGTGGTGGAATATGGATCTGCCAAAGAAGTCTTTAAAAACCCGGCTCATCCTTATACTAATGCTTTATTTAAAGCTATTCCTAATGCAGATACCAAAGATATAAATTCTATTATTGCCTTAGAAGGAGAAGTTCCCAGTGCTATTAATATCCCTTCAGGTTGTCGTTTTCATACACGTTGCCCTGTTGCCTTGGAGATTTGTCATAAAAAAGAACCGCCGATAGTTAAGCTAAGCAAAGAACATGAAGCGGCCTGTTTTTTGTTAGAAAAAAGTAAAAAAGGAGAGAGTTTATTATGAAAAAATTAACTTTTAATGAAGTAAAAGATATCTTAGTGGGTTGCACCATACTTGGTACAGGCGGAGGAGGAGACCTGAATAAAGGTTTAAAAATGATTAAAGAAGATTTTGAAAATAATCTGGAGTATAAGCTGATTTCCTTAGAAGAAATAGAAGATAAAGCTTTATTTGCCAGTCCTTATTTTTGTGGTTCAATTGGAGAAGAAGGAGATAAAGGTAATTATAGTAAATATACTAAGATAAAAAAATCTCCAGCTGTAGTTGCTGTTCAGGCTCTTGAAAGACATTTTCAAGAGGAATTGAGCGGTATGGTTTCTATAGAATATGGTGGGATGAATACAGCAGTTGCTATGTCTACTGCTGCTCGATTAAATAAATTTATCGTAGATGCGGACGCGGCCGGAAGGGCGGTGCCGGATCTTCAATTTTCTACTTTTTATGTATATGAAAAATCAATTATACCTTTAGCGGTGGCAGATGATATCGGAGACATAGCGATTTTTGAGCGAGTAGTGGATGATTTTAGAGCGGAGGATCTGGTGAGGTCTTTGTCGATAGTTAGTGGAGGCATGGTGGGGATGGTGGATCATCCTTTACGAGGAAAAGATTTAAGGAACTCAGTTATTCCCGGCGCTTTATCTTATGCTCAATCAGCTGGGAAAGCCCAAAGAGAGGCTTTAAAAGATGGGAGAGATCCAGTAAAAGATATCATGAAAGCAGCAAAAGGTTATTTGCTGTTTAATGGAACTGTAAAAAAGGATACAAAATGGAAAAATAAAGGTGGATTTACTTTAGGAACTATCGAAATAGAAGGGAAAGAGAATTTTATTGGAAAGAATTTCAAGATATGGTTTAAAAATGAAAATGTTATCTGTTGGCGAGATGAAGAAGTTTTAGTTACTGTACCGGACCTTATTTGTGTAGTGGAGACTGATAGCGGATATCCCATTACTAATCCTTTTTGTAAAAAGGACATGCGGGTATCTGTATTAGGATTTAAAGCTCCTTCTGTCTGGAGGACTAAAAGAGGATTGTCCATATTAAATCCTCGTTTTTTTGGTTTTGATGTACCATATATTCCTATTGAAGAAAAATTAAAATAAGTTTAGGAGGTTTATAGAATGGTAAAACTGTATGAATATGAGTTAGGAAAATCTGCAGATATCTTAATAAAAGAAATGTTTCAACTAAAAGTAGGAGAGACAATAATCATTACAGCTGATACCGAATCTGATGAGCGGGTAGTTAATGCAGTGGCGAGAAATGCTTTTTCTTTGGGTGCAAAACCAATGGTCATTTGGCTTCCTGCTCCTTATGGTGTTGCGAAAGCAGCAGATCCAATGTTACCGATAGATGCTTTAGCTGCTGCATTGTGTAATGCTGATGCCTGGGTTGAATTTAATAATCAGTGGCTGCTTTATTCTACACCCTTTGAAATAGCTATGGAAAAGAATAAAAAATTAAAATATCTTTGTCTTGTGGGGATGGATGCAGATATGATGGTAAGAGTTATCGGCAGGGTGGATAAAAAAGTCCTATCTGAGTTTTTGCATAAAGTTACTGAAATGACTGAAAAGGCAAAGCATATGAGAATTACTACTCCTTCGGGTACCGATTTAGAGTTTGACAATGAATCGAGGCACAAGACAACCTGTGATGACGGCGATGCTTTTCAACCGGGCATGCACATGCTTGCAGGTCAGATAAACTGGATTCCCAGATTTGAGAGCATAAACGGTACGCTGGTTTTCGATGGTTCTTTGGTTCCTCCATGTGGTCTATTAAAACAGCCTATTATTATGAAAATAGAAAAAGGCAGGGTTCTTGATATTAAAGGTGGAGATCAGGCGATGGAATTCAAGGTATGGCTGGAAAACTTTAATGATCCAAATATGTTTAGACTTGCCCATGTCTGTTATGGATTTAATCCAGGAGCTAAGCTTACTGGAAATATCTTAGAAGATGAGAGGGTCTGGGGATGTACCGAGTGGGGACTCGGTTATCTTAGTGAAATAGATGCTCCATCTGAAGGGATAAATGCAAAATCACACTGTGATGGAATCTGCCTCAATTCCTCAGTATGGATGGATGATGAGAAAATTATGGATAAAGGAGTTGTAATACATCCTGAGTTAAGAAAACTTGTAGAAAAGTTAAGAAAGTAATTTGATGTTATCTTTGGATATAGTGTAAGGCGAGAAATTTAGGAAGGAGTAGATTAGTTTGAAAAAAATTCTAGTAATAAATCCCGTAGTTGATAGCAGATGGAACAAAACTGATGGTGATTACCTGAAAAAAATAGCGGGGAAAGATACGCTTATAGAAGTAGTTAATATTGAAAAAGGCCCTAAAACAATTGAGTCTTTTTATGATGAAGCTTTTGCGTTGCCTGGAATTTTAAGAATAGTAAGAGAAATTAAAAGCCAATATGATGGGATTATGATAAATTGTTTTGCAGATCCCGGGCTGAAGGCTGTAAGAGAAGTTTGTGATATTCCAGTTGTAGGGGCGGGTGAAAGTGCAATTATTTTGGCATCGATGCTGGGGCATAATTTTTCTATTATTTCTGTGAAAAAAAATATGATACCCATGTTTGAAATGAAGGTAGTATCCCTGGGACTTTCGAAAAGACTTTCATCGGTGGAATATATAGATATACCTGTAAGCGAACTGGAAGATGATTTTTGTAAAACTGAAGAAGCTATTATCAAAGCAATTAATAGCACTATTAAGCAAAACAATACTGAAGTAACGGTTCTTGGTTGTACCGGTATGCTTTTGCTGTATAGTGAGGTAGCAAAAAGAGTGAGTATACCCGTTGTGGAACCTGCAGCAACAGCACTGAAAGTGCTTGAAATTCTAATTGACTTAGGAATTTCGCATAGCAAAACAGGATTATACATTACACCTGAATTTGAAAAGATAATAGGTTATTAATATAAAATTATTAGCATAAAAAAATGGAGGATTGATGACATGAAAAAATTAACAAAACAGGATCTATATGATATTTTATACGGATGTACTATTCTTGGCACCGGTGGAGGGGGAAATTTAAAAAAGGGACTTTCTTTAATTGACAAGGCTCTTGACGCTGGAAAAGAATTTAATCTGGTAAATTTGGAAGAAGTACCTGATGACGCACTTATAGCATGTCCATATATGTGTGGTTCGATATCCCCTTTGACTGAAGAAGATGAGAAAAAATATGCAAATTTACCAAAAATAAAAGAAGAACCTGCATTAAAGGCATATAAAGCAATGGAAGAATATATAGATAAAAAACTATATGGTGTCATATCAACAGAACTTGGTGGTGCAAACACAGCAGTGGCATTTTATGTGGCTGCCTTATTAGGTAAATATATCGTTGATGCTGACCCGGCAGGAAGGTCTGTACCCGAGCTTCAGCACTCTACCTTTTTTATGAACCAATTAGCTATAGAGCCTATGGTAGTTGCGAATGAATTCGGTGATGTTATCATTGTGAAAGATATTGTGGATGACTTTCGCGCTGAAACCATAGTGAGATCAATGGCTGTGGTAAGTAAAAATAGTGTAGGGGTTGCAGATCATCTGGCAAGTGGGAAAGAATTAAAAAAAGCGGTTATACCTGGTGCTATTTCCTATTCCTTAAAAATTGGTAAAGTATATAGGAAAGCAAAGGAAGAAGGTAATGATTTGGCTTTGAAAATTGCTAGGGTTGGATGTGGTTATATGCTGTTTAAAGGGAAAATAAAAAATTTTCAATGGGAAGATAAAGATGGGTTTACCTTAGGGAATACATATATTGAAGGAGAAAGCGATTATTTTGGCTCCGAGTATAAGATATGGTTTAAAAATGAAAATATCATTGCTTGGAGGAATGGGAAAATAGATGTTACCGTACCAGACCTGATATGTATGATATGTGATGATAAGAAAGAACCGCTTACTAATCCGAACTACGAAATAGGCATGAGAGTTTCAGTTATAGGGCTTCCAGCGCCCAAGGAATGGAGGACTGACGAAGGACTAAAAGTTTTTGGCCCCAGGCATTTCGGATATGATATTGAATATNTTCCTATAGAAAAGTGTTTTAAGGAGNTGGATTAAATGAGAAAGATATTGGTTATANANCCGATTACCACNNATTNCTTCAANGATATGACGAANAACTACCTGGAGGAAATAAAAAGCCCTGATGTAAAAATCGAAGTTGTTAATATAAAAGCGGGGCCATCCTCCATTGAAACCTTTTATGATGAAGCTTTTGCCTTACCGGAAATATTAAAAACCGTGGATGAATATAAGGCAGGATGCGATGCAATTGTAATAAACTGCTTTGCGGATCCTGCAGTAAATGCAGCAAGGGAACTTACTGATATTCCTGTGGTGGGACCAGCAGAAGCTTCAATGATGATTGCTCTCATGCTCGGGCACAAATTCGGTGTAATTTCTACCTTTAGAAATTCCGGGCCATGGATTGAGCTTCAGATAAGAAACATGGGTATAGAACAAAGATTGGCAGGAGCTATTGGTATAGATATACCTGTGCTGGAACTTGGAAGCGATTTAAAAAAGACCG
>JGI24025J20009_10003868_pt1 | contig 10041 bp, 12 predicted proteins | sample Cruoilmetagenom3_FD_20009 | JGI IMG/M metagenome (IMG submission 20009) | reverse complement strand
GCACACCAAATTTGGCGTGCAAGAGGTGCAATTGCGGCTTCTCTGGAAACCTGCATCTGATATGACGCTACGTTGATGGAAACGCGCAATTCGATTCCTTGGTTCGGCGTCATGGCAGCGCTAGGAACTTTTGGCCTGCTGCTGGTCGCTGGGCTGGACTTTGCCTTAGCGATTGCTGTGGCAATATTGTGGATCGGAACGCTGTTTCTGGCCACTATGCGCACACCTGTACGCCAAGAGATCAAACCGGAAAAAACTTTGTCGCGCGACAATATGAGCGGATTGATCGAGCACGCCGCCACACCTTTGCTGCTGACAGAACGTAACAAAATCGCAGACGCCAATCGTGCCGCGCGAAAAATGTTGGGCAAGCACATTATTGGTCAAGATGTACGCGTGGCCTTTCGCCAACCCGAAGCGATTGCTTTGCTGGATAAGGGCCGCGACGGAACGGTCATGGTGCACGGATTGGTACGCAGGCGCGATATTTGGCGCATGCAGCGTCAGAGTATCTCTGACGAACTGGCTGTAATCGAGCTGGTCAGCAGAACCGCTGAAGCGGACATAAGTCGCGCTCACACCGATTTTGTCGCCAATGCTAGCCACGAACTGCGCACTCCCCTGGCCTCGATCATTGGATATGTGGAAACACTGGATGAAGCCGAAGATGACCTAGATCTGGCTACTGAGAAGAAATTTCTCGCAACGATCCTGCGTGAAGCAAGGCGGCTACAAAGCTTAGTCAGCGATTTGATGTCGCTTTCCCGNGTGGAAGCGGAAAAGCATGANCAGCCTAGCGAACCGATCGATTTGGTCGCTGTGGNTAAACGTGCCGCCCGAGATGCAGCGGGATCAGACCGTGCAGNGCGACTCAAGTTCAATCTCGCTGAGAATGTGCGCATTGCGGGGGACACGCAGCAGATGGAACAATTGGTGCGCAATTTGGTCGATAATGCGTTCAAATACGGAGCGGAAGATGCTCCGGTGACGGTCGCAATTGATCGCATGACTGATAATTATGCCCGGCTGTCTGTCACGGATCAGGGCGAAGGCATAGCTGCTGAACATATCCCGTATTTGACCCGCCGGTTTTATCGCACTGATCCCGGCCGCAGCAGAGCGTCTGGCGGAACCGGATTGGGTCTGGCGATTGTAAAACATATTGTTGAACGCCATCGTGGCCGTTTGGATATCACCAGCGACGTTGGAGTTGGCACGACCATCAGTGCCAGATTCCCACTGCTTGAGGAAGAACGGGCGCGCGAACCAGCAGCCATCGTGTCACAAAACTGACTTATTTTTTGACCAATGGGGGACATCAAATCGACGGACATATCCCCAGCCTCTGGCTTGTGGAGCCGTCCCCACTTGATAGACAGGCTTGCAAACCGTAGTCGCCTGAATGTTACTGGATCGAAGGCTGGATAATGTCTGTCTCGGGGAAGCAATTTTTGGAAAGCATCAGGCTCTAACCAATGTCGCCGATAACTCTCTTTCTTATCGCTCTTGGTTTGGGACTGGCCGGATGGCTTGCAGCCCGCGCAAAGGCGTGGAGCTTCCAGCAGGAGTCCGGGCCAACTCGCTTGGCAGCGCGGCCCACCTATCACGCTTGGTATGTAGCCTTGTGGATTGTGATCCCTACGCTGGCTTTTGCGTTGATATGGACACTGACGGCACCACAGCTAGTTATACAATCCGTGTTGGCAAGTGAAGCTGCAAGCACGCTTCCCGAATTCGGTTTCCAGCGCGAATCGATTCTCTCCGAAGCGCGTGCAGTTGCCAGCGGAAGTGCAGGAGCGGTGTTTAACCCCGCCGCACAAGAATTTGTCGAGCCCTTTCGCGAAGCCATCAGCCGCTATCGCCTTATTGGCATTGCCATTGCAGTTGTGATTGCATTTGGCTGCGGCCTAGCATCATTCTTGCGCCTCAAGCCAGATTTTACAGCTCGCACCCGCGTTGAGCGCACCGTGATGGTGATCTTGCTGCTGGCATCTCTGGTGGCGATTCTGACCACCTTTGGCATCTTTGCCAGTCTGGTGTTCGAAACATTTCGCTTCTTCGGCATGGTCAACCCGATAGACTTTTTGTTCGGGACATTCTGGGGGCCGGACCCAATGAGCAATCCGGACAATCCCGATAGCTCGCGTTATGGTGCCATTCCGCTGTTTTGGGGCACAATCTATATCGGCGCGATTATCGCGATGATTGTCGCAATCCCATTGGGCCTGATGAGCGCAATTTACCTAACACAATATGCGCATCCAAAGGTTCGCGCTTGGGTTAAGCCGACGTTGGAGATTCTCGCTGGCGTCCCAACGGTGGTGTATGGCTATTTTGCCGCCCTTACCGTGGCCCCAGCAATCCGCGACATGGCCTATTCGATCGGCTTTACCAGCGCATCCAGCGAAAGCGCCTTGGCTGCAGGGCTGGTGATGGGCGCGATGATCATACCCTTTGTCTCGTCTATGGCGGATGATTCCATCGCAGCTGTTCCCAGCGCCATGCGCGATGGTAGCTTGGCCATGGGTGCGACCACGTCCGAGACTATTCGCAAGGTTCTGGTTCCTGCAGCCCTGCCTGGCATCGTTGCAGGCGTTATGCTGGCCATCAGCCGCGCTATTGGCGAAACAATGATCGTGGTTATGGCCGCTGGCGCAGCAGCCAATCTAACCGGCAACCCGTTGGAAGCGATGACCACGGTCACGTTCCAGATTGTTGCCATGCTGACCGGCGAAGGAAGCTTTGACCACCCAGCCACGCTCAGCGCATTTGCGCTGGGCTTTGTTCTGTTCATGGTCACGCTAGGCTTGAACTTTGTGGCCCTGCGCGTCGTTAAAAGGTTCCGAGAAGCCTATGAGTAACATCCAGGCCCCAACCCGCAACGAGGCGTTCGCGAAGCGCCTGAAGAAGCGCTATGCCGCTGAGCGAATGTTCAAGTTAGCAGGTCTTGGCGCTATTGCGTTTTCTGTTGCTGTGCTAATTTTCTTGCTCAGCAGTATGGCCTTGAACGGCTTGGGCGGATTCCAACGGGCTGAATTGTCGGTCCCAATTGATCTGTCTGAATATGGCATCAGCGCCAATGCCGACCAATTCGCCACTCCATCCACTGTACAAGCTCTAGAGGCGCAAGGCCTGCCCGACATTGTACAAATTTCTGCTGTGACGGCTTTGGGCGAAGACGGCGCAAGCGAGCTTAGCTCTCAGGCTTGGCGCGATTTGGCAGCGCAAATCATTGCCAACCCTGAACTTGCACGCGGCCCACAAACATTCAATTTGCCAGCCAGCGCAGACTTGGCCGCAGGGTTGAACAATGAAGGCTCTCCTGAAATGCAGAGCTTGGCCGATCAATTGGCCAACCAAGGCGTATTGTCAGAGAATTTCGACTTTGGCTTCTTGCAAAGATCGGATGCAACCGATCCTCAACTTGCAGGGATATGGGGCGCACTCAAGGGTTCGATCCTGACCATGGTTGTAACATTGGTGTTGGCGTTCCCAATTGGGGTTCTGGCGGCATTATATCTGGAAGAATACGCACCCAAAAATCGTTGGACCGACATCATAGAGGTTTCGATCAACAATCTGGCTGCCGTGCCGTCAATTATTTTCGGCCTATTGGGCTTGGCCGTCTTTTTATGGATATTTCCAAACTTCCGTTCCGCCCCTCTAATTGGCGGCATGACGCTCGCCCTGATGACAATGCCCGTCATCGTGATCAGTGGTCGCAACGCAATTAAGGCGGTTCCTCCATCCATCCGTGACGGTGCACTGGCCGTCGGCGCTTCGCCTATCCAAGTTGTGTTCCACCATGTCCTGCCGCTCGCCCTGCCCGGCATTCTGACCGGTACAATCATTGGCATGGCCCGCGCATTGGGCGAAACAGCCCCGCTCTTGATGATCGGCATGCGAGCTTTTGTCGCGACACCACCGGATGGCTTTACCGCCCCTGCAACAGTTCTACCGGTGCAGATCTTTTTGTGGTCTGACGAAATTGACCGCGGCTTTGTTGAACGCACAAGCGCCGCAATCATCGTGCTGTTGTTGTTCCTCTTGCTGATGAACGGCTTGGCTATCTATCTTCGCAACAAATTTGAGAAAACCTGGTGACCGTAATCCATCCTAATTTGAAGCAAACTGATCCCAAAATGCGCGCCAGCGATGTGTCTGTTTACTATGGCGATAAAAAAGCCATCGACGAAGTCTCGATCGATATTCCTTCCGAATATGTCACGGCATTCATTGGACCATCGGGTTGCGGCAAATCCACGTTTCTGCGGACGCTAAACCGCATGAACGACACGATTCCCTCGGCGCGTGTTGAAGGTCTGATCGAGCTGGATGGTGAGGACATCTACACATCGGCGATGGATGTTGTGCAATTACGCGCAAGGGTAGGCATGGTGTTTCAGAAACCAAACCCCTTCCCCAAATCAATTTATGACAACATCGCCTATGGCCCACGCATCCACGGCTTGGCTGATTCGAAAAGCGAAGTGGACGAAGTGGTTGAACGCTCGCTACGCCGCGCCGGTTTGTGGGAAGAGGTCAAAGACCGCTTGAGCGATTCCGGTACAGCATTATCGGGCGGCCAGCAGCAACGGCTGTGTATCGCCCGAGCCATTGCCGTCGATCCCGAAGTGATCTTGATGGACGAGCCTTGTTCAGCCTTGGATCCAATTGCCACTGCCAAGATCGAAGAGCTGATCGACGATCTAAACGGCCGCTATGCCATTGTCATAGTGACCCACTCTATGCAGCAAGCCGCTCGGGTTTCTCAGCGGACCGCTTTCTTCCACCTTGGTAAAATGGTAGAATACGGTAAGACTTCGGATATTTTCACCAACCCGATTGAGCAACGCACTCAAGATTACATCACAGGACGCTACGGCTAATGTCAGATCATACGGTTAAGGCCTTCGACGAGGACATCACCCGACTTCGCGGCCTGATTGCGGAAATGGGCGGTCTGTCAGAAGTGGCCATCCAGGGCGCTTTGGATGCTTTGGTTAAGGGCGACCAANAGCTCGCGCAGAAGGTTATTGATGGCGACAAGAAAATTGATGCTTTGGAAACCGAGGTTGATAAACTTGCGGTGCGNATCATCGCCTTGCGCGCGCCAATGGCAGACGACCTACGCGAAGTTATCGCNGCGTTGAAGATTGCCGGCATGGTCGAAAGAATTGGCGACTATTCCAAGAACATTGCCAAACGCGTGGGTCAAATTGGCGGGCGCCGGCAGTTTGAGCCTTTGACATTGCTACCCGCGATGGGAGAACTTGCTGGCGAGATGGTGCATGACGTGCTGACCGCCTATTCAGCGAGAGATCCTGATTTGGCCCGCGAAGTTATCGCTACCGATGACAAGGTCGATGCATTCTACAACAGCATCTTCCGCAATCTGGTCAGCCATATGGTGGAAAATCCCGCTACGATCTCCAGCGCTGCACAATTGCTATTTGTGGCACGCAACCTTGAACGGATTGGCGATCATGCAACCAATGTTGCCGAGATGGTGCATTTTGCCGCGACCGGTGTTTACCCTCCTGATGATGAAGACTGAGAAAGCCTGTCTTGCCATCGCAACAATCGCCGTGCTTGGTGGCGATTGGCGATTGAAGGAGTAAGTCATGTCGGCCACGAAACTGTTGCTGGTAGAAGACGATCCAGCGCTGTCTGAATTGTTGGAGTTTCGCTTTCGAAATGAAGGCTATTCGGTTCGCTCAACGCCGGATGGTGACGAAGCCCTGTTGTTGGCGCATGAAGAGCTGCCCGATCTCATCATCCTCGATTGGATGATCGAAGGGACCAGCGGGATCGAGGTCTGCCGACAATTGCGGCGAAGCAAGCAATGCGCGCATGTTCCGATAATCATGTTGACCGCACGCGAGGCAGAAGATGACAGGGTGCGCGGTTTAGACACCGGCGCAGATGATTACCTGACCAAACCGTTTAGTCCGCGCGAATTGCTGGCACGCGTCTCGGCCGTGATGCGCCGTATCCGCCCAGCACTGGCAGGTGAGACCATTAAAGTGGGCGATATCCAACTTGATCCGGTGGCATTCAAAGTCGTTCGCCAAGGCCAACAATTGGAACTTGGTCCGACCGAGTATCGGCTCTTGAAATTCTTTATGGAAAGCCCGGGCAGGGTCTTTAGCCGCGGGCAATTGCTTGACGGGGTTTGGGGCACAGATAGCGACATCGAACTGCGCACGGTTGATGTACACATTCGACGCCTACGCAAGGTGATCGTGCTGGACGGACTGGCCGATCCAATCCGAACCGTGCGGGCAGCAGGCTATTCGTTTGAGGCTACCTAAGCATTTGTCAGATCAACAATGCGGGGTCTTCTCCGCTATCGATCGCAAATCCCTGCTCTCGCCATTGTTTCATGCCGCCATCCAAGGCGACTGCGCGCACAAAACCCAACTCCCGCAAAGTGGCTGCTGCCAGTGTTGAGATTTTTCCTACGGAGCATACCGTGACAATCTCGAACCGGGATCAGGAAAGGTCTCATCTACTTTTAATTCCAATTGCCCTCGTGCCAGATGCATTGCACCGGGAATATGGGCGGTGGAATAGGCATCGCGCTCACGTACATCCAGAATTACCAGATCGTTGCGATGTTGCCCCAATCGCGTGTTCAGCTCTTTCATCGAGATAAACGGAACGCTTTCAGCGGCCTCACCCAGCAATTGCTGAACGGTCTTGCCGCCGGTCATATTGGTGCGCAGTGCTTCTATCAGATGGGTTGGCGCAGCTAGATTAAGGCCATCCATCAACTCGACAAATTCGGCTTCTGTGCGAGGTTTCAAGCGTCTGTTGCTCGCTATTTCTGCGCCGATCGTGGTAGATCCCGCGTCCTTGTAATCATGCGCTGGGTATACCTGGGTTTCGCCCGGCAAGGTCAGCAATCTGTCGAACAAGCTTGCATACAATTGTACCGGATACCGGTTGGAAGGTCGGACCGGCCCGTCCCACCGATCAACAAAGTGTCGCCAGTGAAAAGACGATCTTCGACATAATAAGACACTGAATCGCGTGTATGTCCTGGCGTGTGGATGACCTGAACTCGCAATTGTCCCAAGGGGATCAAGTGGCCGCCTTCAACATGAATATCGACATGCGGTGCAGGATTGTCCCGGTGCATAACCACGCGGGCACCGAACAGCTTGGCCAAATGGGGCGCAGCTGAAAAATGATCGGCATGGGTGTGCGTTTCAAAAATGTATCGGATGCGCAAACCTTCACGGTTGGCAATGCCTTGATACCGATCAAGCTGGTTCAAATTAGGATCGATGATGGCCGCGCTGCACGTGGCCTCGCAGGCAATCACATAGGATTTGCACCCACCATCAGCGACAATTTCAAATATCATGGCTTTGGTCCACCCTGCTCGCGTCCATTCGCTTCCGCAGCGAGATTATACCATCGCAGTGTCGGGACCAACATCCCTGCTCAGCGGCAAACGGTTGCCCAGCGAGTGCCTTGGTCGAGATGGAAGTGATTGCTGTGCGAGGCATTGTAATCTGCCGACAAAACTGTCCGAAAGCTCACGCAGGCCGCGTCTCTGGCAGCCTCCAAAAATTCGCCCTTTTCCCCTTGGTCCCAATCTTCTTTTATATCGACCACACGCCCATCACTGAGGGTGAAGGAGCGAATGTCGATCGCATTGCCACGCGCGTGTTCGCTCCATGGCCCACTTCGCCGATTGTTCATCCGGCGGCAGCTGACTGTACCGATATGATCTATCTGCGTCACTTTTGCGCCAAGATGTTCTTGTGCTGCAGCCTGCAAACCATGCCGGACCCAAATCTCCATGCTTGCAGCAACAGGACAAGTCATGACTGGGGCTGACGGAATCAAAGCCGCCTGCGTCAGCTGGGTCCTGTCCAACAATCCGCAAGGCCCCTCGCCTTGTGCTGGCAATTGGCGAAATTGCACGCCGCTGCGCGCAAGTGCCGCACGGCATTCGCCGCGATTATCTGTGACGGAGAGCAACTTTGTCGATGTTGCAATTCCGGGAGGATTGCGAACATCCAGCGGAGCAAGCGGGTTATGTTGCGGATAGGCCTGCAAATACATCCACCCCGCGAACAGGAATGCTGCGCCAACAAGCCAACCCAAAATACGGCTGTCAAAGTTAAATTGGCCGATCCGCTTGGAGAAATTAAACTCCATTATTCAGACCCCATCCCGAGCGAGCTGGATGCACATATTCAGCAGCACGGTCGCCCGCGCCCGGATCATGAATTTGTACTGGATTGTGAATCTGTTCGCTCATCAGCCGTTATACCCTCACGTATCAATCGTATGCATTACGTGATCCGATAACGACCCGGCTGTTTGTTATTTTTAGCACCGGATTGTGCTGTAAACTAACAAGTATTGGCGCAGGCACAAGAGCATTGTGCTTTCACGGCCCGACTTGAGGCATCCGGGAACGTCAGAAAATCATGCGGATTGACCAGGAGACGATAAGGGGCTCTTTTCGGTTTCGGCGAGCGTTATCCTTTGGTGCCACTTTGGTCAGAGGATTAACATTTGTGAACCGTCAGGTGTGCGACAAACAATGGAAGCAAATTCGAAATAGATCGGCTCAGCTCCTTGTGGAGCGCATTACCAATCGCGGCCAATTAGCCGACACTGGCTCCGTTATCGCGTTTCTTGATCAGCTCTTCCTTGCACAGGTGATCAATGATCGCTGGGTGCATTGTGCCAGTGAATTTGACACCCGCATATTTCCCATCAATCCATACGACATTGCCCAAGGGCGCGCGTATTCCGTTAACTTTCAAAGTAACGTGCTCGCCTTCCGTGGCGAAACCGTGGCGCCCGCGGATTTTGCAGCCGCCCTCGGAAACGTCGATCAGTTCAACGCAAATGGGGCGCGCACGAAGGCGCCCTTCGACAAGAATGTCGAGCGGTTTGCGAATGGATGAGCGAGTTGTATCCTGGTCCATATTGGTGTGATGCCAGATATTGGTTAATGAATTCTAAGTCGAGCTACGGGTTTTCATTGTCAGATCGAACTAACCAGCAGCCTTAAGTAAGTCGGGTTGCGCCTGGTTTCGGATGGCACCAGCCCCCACCAGCCTTCTGCTGACAAAGGCATTGCCCACCATCTGCGGTTTCGCACCTGTTTGCGATTGCTTCCGCATTGACTGCCTCAGGTGACCGCCATCCTCATATAAATTCCAAGCCCCTGGCGCGTAACTGCGTGCGCGGAACAATTCCGCTTTCCACGAAGGAATGCCGGGGGCCTGACGATCCCATAGCGACGCGAGCGAGCGATCAGACTTAACCGACCAGCGCATACGGGCTGAGGAGAGGTCCGGTCGCGCATTCAGCCGAACCAACCACAATGGAACCCCGTAACGCTCACTCACCAAGCTTAAACGGCGCGAAGCAGTGAATGTAAGCGCCCGCGGATTACCGGCAATTTCACCGATTACGCAGGCCAGCTCGCGGCACCGCAGCCCTTCTTCTAATGCGAACAGAGCATCCTTGCAGGTTTCTGCTTCGACATAGATCAGCCGATCACGCCACTGCGGTGGCAGACCATGACGATAAAGCTTGCCCGAAAGCCGCGCGGCCCCACGATCCTGCACCCACAGAATCCGGCCATCATCCATGCTGCGCTTATCGGAAATAGCCCGCATCGCATCGCGTGCCAAAGCCAATGCCATGCCTGTTCCTGCCCCTTCAGAAGCAGAAGCGAATACCTCGTTATGCATAGATCCTGCCGCGCCCGGTCGCCAACGGTTGGCTTGTCTGGCCGCCAGTGCTGCAACGTCACATGTTTGGGCCGCGGAAGGAAAATCGGGGAGAGAACAGAATCGAAGAAAATCAGCCATGTTCTTATTATGTTCCATTTGTCGTTGATTCGCAATCACCCAAACGGAAAAGGGCGAGCAAAGCGCCCGCCCTCGCCTAAGCCAAGGCGCAAAAACCTATCCGAACAGACCCACCACCAAAATAGCAACAAGTGCCAGCGGGCACAGGAACCGTATCAAAAAGCGCCAAAATTTATGCAACCAGCCATCC
>JGI24025J20009_10003865_pt1 | contig 10044 bp, 10 predicted proteins | sample Cruoilmetagenom3_FD_20009 | JGI IMG/M metagenome (IMG submission 20009) | reverse complement strand
CACTTGAAGCCGTCAGGAATGAACCTCGTTACCTGAACCAGCAGCAAATCACAAGTTTTGCAGCAATTGTTGGTGCTGAATCGATTCAGGTTTCACCCACTACAGAAGTTACTGAAGTTACTGAAATTGTAGAGGACCTGGATGAGGGTGGTGGGCCAAATTGGCTTTTACTTGGCGGTCTGTTTGGTTTTACTTGTTGTTGCTGCTGCTGTAATTTATTTCTTTATCCTGCGTGACAACTCAAAAGAGGGTGTCCATAAAGAAATCCTGGGTACGCGGGAAAGGTCTGAAAGCGACTTTATTTTTGAAAAGGATCAACAGCGGTTTGCGAGCCAACACGACGCAAGCCCGGCTGTTCCGGATGAACAAACAATGCCGGTAGCGCAATTCATGACGACCTATATGGTAGGGGATGATCTTTATGATGATTCTTTCAGCATTGATGCGCCCACAGGTGAGTTCCTGGGTGAATGCGGTGTAGGCATTTCAGAAACTGTTGGTGTGGGTGATCCCAAGCGAGTAACTGCATTTGAGGTTTGGCTTTTTGATAAGAATGACATACAAACGGTTACGAAGGTCATTATGAGTGCTCATGCCTATGATGAAGACAAAATTCGTATGCGGCTTGAATCAAAAGGCGAACCCGTCCTTGCTGAACCAGGAAAGCAGGTTCTGCTTGAAACAGCAACATTGCAGCTTGAAGCACGTGTAATTGATATGGAATATGGTGAGGGTGCTGCCCCTGATCAGAGTTATTTCCAACGACTGACCTTGGAGCTGGCTATTTGGCCTAAGTAAAGTACATATTATCAGAATTAATTAATAGAAGTATTANAAAGACTGGTTNAANAGCCAGTCTTTTTGATATGTTGAAAATTTTTTTGTAAATAATTAGTACCTGAGTTTATCAAATTAGTGTCCCGAAAACTCGAATTTTACCCGTAAAAATGCTGATAATATTGGAAAACGGATGAGATTAGTTTATGAAACTTATCTTTGCCTACATTATTTCCCCTTCCCTTTAGGGAGGTGAATAGACCGGACACATGGGTTACAGTCGTTAGGGGGCAGGGGGTGGGTTGTAATCAGATTTTTCAAAAATTAGGTATTAGTGGATGGTGCTGCTACCCCCCCCTAACCCCCCGCAGGCAGGGGGAATTAATCTACATAAGACTTGAGTTTAACAAATTAGTATCCTAAAAACTCGAATTTTACCCGTAAAAATGATGAAATTTTGAGCAAATGAGAAACTCAGGTGAAAATTCTTTTGTAAATAATTAGTAGGGGCTCGGCACACCGAGCCCCAACATCAATTGATAAAAGTTTCATCTCGAAAACCGAACATTACTCAATCGCTAAAATCTCAAATTCAGCGGAATTATTATTGGGCAAGTTAACCTTAACAACATCACCAACTTTATTACCTAATAATGCCTTTCCAATGGGCGATTCGTGTGAAATTTTTCCCTCCCTTGGATTGGCTTCTTTTATTCCAACGAGGTGATACGTCTCCACCGGAACGCCGTCTTCTTTAATGGTAATTTTTGCTCCGAGGGAGACCTCGCTATAGGATGATTGCGCTTCAATTACCTCTGGGTTCTTGAGAATGCTTTCAATTTCCTGTATGCGTCCTTCAAGAAATCCCTGGTCCTCTTTGGCTTTATGGTAATCGGCATTCTCAGAAAGATCACCCATAGAGATGGCGTTTTTTAATCGAGCGGCAAGTTCTTCGCGCCCATTAGTCGTTAATTCGATTAATTCTTGTTCCAGCTTTTGTTTACCTTCAGGTGTTAAATAATGTATATCGTTCATAAAGTTTCCTCTATATTTCGTTCTTGTGTACGGCAAATGAATTACGGCAGGATAGTCGGGTCGAATAATTTCTGATATTCGTCAATGGCAAAGCGGTCTGTCATCCCGGCAATGTAATAGCAAACGGTTTTCTCCAAGCCTTTATTGTCTATCATTTTTTGATAAGCGTCCGGTAAAATGGACGGTTCTTCAACAAAGGCTTTAAAAAGGCTTTCAACCACACGCTCCGCTTTGACCGTCATGCGTACTACCCGGTAATGGTTGTAAAGATTGTTGTAAAGAAAATCCTTGAGCTCACGGTTGCGGCGGTGCATATCCTCACTAAAACCAACCACATTATATGGAAGCTTTTGCAATTCTTCCACATTACGTACGCCGCTCCTGCGAATCATCCTATCGATGGATTGGGTTAAGTCTGTAATTTCAATGTTGATGAGCCTGCGAATTAACCGATGCCTTGATAACTCATCCAATGTGTCAGATCGCCGCCGTCCGATGCTCTCGTTGATAACTTCCCATAATGAAATACCTGCCAAGTCATCAGGGGTGATCATTCCAGAACGTAAACCGTCATCCAGGTCATGGGCAGTGTAGGCTAATTCATCAGCAGCGTTAGCGATCTGGGCTTCAAGATGTCCCCTCAGGTTTGAATCAAAATCAGTTGCATCAGAGACATCATATTCGGTTTCGTGTTTGATCATCCCTTCCAGAACTTCCCAGGTGAGGTTGAGCCCATCAAATTCAGGGTACCTTTTCTCAAGTTCTGTCACAATTCGGAAGGAATGTTTATTATGGTTGAACCCCCCAAAATCGACCATCATCCGTGATAATTCGCGTTCACCGGAATGACCAAATGGGGGATGGCCCAGGTCATGCGCCAGGCAAATGGTTTCAACCAGGTCTTCATTAGCGCCCAAAGCACGGGCAACGCTGCGTCCGATTTGAGTCACTTCCAGAGTATGGGTTAGGCGGGTGCGATAATAATCACCTTCGTAGTTGATAAATACCTGGGTTTTATATTCAAGCCGACGGAATGCAGTGGTATGCAGGATGCGGTCCCGATCCCGCTGAAAGACAGTGCGGTAGTCCGGTTCATCTTCGGGGTTTGCCCGTCCTTTGCTGTCCTTGCTGCGAATGCCATAAGGCGCCAGGAATTGATCTTCGATCTCTTCTAATTGCTGACGCGTAAAAATCATTTCTTTGTCTCCATTAATTTCTTTGATTTCAGATTATACCGGATTTGTAAGGTCTTAACTTAAATTGTATTTTGGTCTATTGGCTTATTATGGTCCCGAAAACCTCTCCTGCAAGGGCTTTTTTGATATTGCCGGGTTTCATCCCCGAAAAGATTTGTATTTGCATTGCAGGATGCGCTTTTACCAGCGCCAGCATCAACTCAACTTTAGCGAGCATGCCGCCGGTAACATCAGCGGCTTCTGAGCCGGAAACAACAGGGCGTAAATCCTCAAAGTTTGCAGGCGTAATTCTTGGAACCACTCGTCGGGATTTTGAGGATTGCAGTAAACACCTTCATCCAAACCCGCCAGCAGGATTCGTTCAGGAAAAAACGTGCTGCATAGAAATTGAAAAATTTTCTCAGTTGAGAAAATGGTTCCACCAATTTCATAGTCGAAGATGACATCGCCCTGGACAACGGGGATCAGATTTTGCGAAAGCGCAAATTGCATTGGTCGCAGGTCCCAACTTACAAAGTCTTTATCCTTTGAAATTACGCCGGCTGAAGGTGGGAAAGCAATCACAGGCAGTCCTGCCTGATGGCAAATTTCTATCACAATTTGATTGAGTTGACGGGCTGCTAACCAAACTTCAATGAAACCTTTCCAGTAAGCCTTCCCTTCGCCGCCTTCCTGAGTCTGGAATTCGTTGGCCACAGCATGACCAAAGGAACCGGAGCCGTGACCAATCAACAATGGCATATCTATGTGTTCTTGGCGCGCCTGTGCAATTTCGAGTGCAATTTGACGGATTCTCTCAGGCTTTGCTGTCAGGGGTTGATTTTTATCCGTGATAAGGGACCCGCCGAGTTTAATGAAGGTCAATCCAGGGTAATTCATGCTTGCGATTCCTTAGCTAGTTTTGTAGAAATGACGTTGACAGCGCCAGCTTCATACAGGGCTTCTTCTATTGCATCTGTTTTCGTTGCGGATACCAGTGCGATCATGTTACCGCCCCGTCCGCCTCCCGATAATTTGGCACCTTCTGCACCGGCATCAAGGGCTGCCCGGGTTAACCTATCCAATTCTGGACTGCTGACGTCAAGTTCACGCAGCAGGGCATGGTTTTCGTTCAACAACCCCCCCAGGACTGGGTTGTCGCCTTCAATCAAGGCTTGGCGCGCTTTTTGAGTAATCAAACCTATTTTATGGAAAATGCCATCATAATATTGGGGATTACCGGCATGTAGCTTTCCTAAATCAGATACTGTTTCAAGGGTGGGCGTTTTTACACCGCTATCTGCGATCAACCAGTGCGTTTCTTTTTTTACTTTCAGGAATTGGATTGGTTGTTCCCGTTTGAAATAAACCGGCTTACCATAGCTTATAACATTATTGTCAATCCCAGATGGGTTGCCATGGTGGATTTTTTCCACTTCGTAAGATAATTCTGAGACTTTTGAATCGGGCAGGGGCCGCCCTAAAAATGCCGATACACCCCGGATGATGGCAACGGATATCGCTGCGCCGGATCCCATACCGGCTGCGATAGGTATGGTGGACGAAATCTGCAATACAAAGGAGGGAATGTGTTCCAGTTGAAGCGTCTCTAAGGTGAGATAAACTGCAGCTGCCAGCGGGTGTTCTGGACTCAAGTCGGATAAGTGGGTATCTAAACCGATATCAAGGGCTTGTAGGCTGATTCGCCCCGGCTTTGATTCAATATCGGGAAAAACGCGTGCGGTTGCCTTAACTTTGGCAACCGGGATGGCAATGGCTGGCTGTCCGTAGACAACTGCATGTTCACCAAAAAGGATGATCTTTCCCGGGGCTTTCCCTGTTATAACTGCCATAAATTCACCCGATCAAAAGACATACAGGATGATGATAATCGTCAGTCCCCAAAAGCCCACAGCAAGCTGCATGGGGAGATCCGTCAGGACAATTTCTTCGGGTGCACCGCCAATGTGGTGCATTCGGATCAGGTACAGATATCGAAAAAGTCCGTAAATCACGAAGGGGATGGTAAGCATCATCACGTTGTTCCCGGGTGTGATCGGGGAGGAAAAGGTGTATAAGCAGTAGGTCATCAGGGTGCTCGCCATGACGATGGTCAGCAGTTGATCCAGCAGTTCCAGGGAATAGCCTTTTAATACCTGGCGGTGGGAATCAGCGGCGCTTTCCAGCAGGTAAATCTCTGCCCGGCGTTTTCCAAGAGCGATAAATAAAGCCAGGAAGGTGGTAGCAACAAAAAGCCAGGGGGAAAAACGAGTTGTCACGATTATAACAACCCCGGCTGCTACCCGCAGAACAAATCCTGCAGCGATGATCATCACATCAATGATGGGGATGTGTTTCAGCCATAAAGAATAAGCTAACATAAGGATAAAATAGCCGCTGATGATCAAGCCAAAGTTGATGTTCAAAATAAACGCCGATGGAAAAGTTAAAATAAAAAGGACAACGGCGGCAATAATAGCTGTTCTTTGGGAAAGCTGACCGGAGGCAAGCGGGCGATTGCGTTTAAAAGGATGCAGTCGGTCTGATTCGATGTCCGTCAAATCGTTGATAATATACACCAGGCTGGAGGCTAAACAAAACAAGACAAATGCCAGTAATGTGATCCATAATGAGGCAAAATTGGTGAGCTGACCGTCGAATATTAAACCAGCCAGCACGAAGAAATTCTTCGGCCACTGCCTGGGTCGCATGGATTTTAGGATGAGATGGCGTTGTTTAGGCATAAGTCCTTGCTATCAATAATTTCAATCTTCAATGGCACAATAAAATGGATCGTGAGTATTATAAATCATTATAGTGGTGGAAGATTATTCAATATCATATTAATGATTTATGTAATGTGATTATACCAAATTAGGATGTCATTTTCTTCTTAATATATTTTGGAGCGAAAACCATCATATAACCGTTATTAACAGGAAAACTTTGGCTAATATTTTGGGGGTTATGATGTCACCTGAGGTTATTATTTAATCCATTATTCACCGAATTTGCAGGTAAATTTCGTATCTTCTGGACACTGGTTTGATAAACTCGGAAGTTAATAATTATCATTATGAATTTATAACAATTTAGCATTAGAATTAAGCCATGAACAAACAACGCATTGACATCTTACTCGTTGAGCGCGGCCTTGCAGATAGCCGCAACCGCGCACAGCGCCTGGTGATGGCAGGGGAGGTGCGAGTTGACGGGGAGATGATTCATAAGTCCTCCACCAAGGTGGCTGAGGATGCAAAGATAGAGGTAATGCAGCGACCTAAGTACGTCTCCAGGGGGGGTAAGAAGCTGGCGGCTGCAATTGAAGCTTTTGATGTGAATGTATCCGGTAAAGTTTGCGCAGATGTGGGCGCATCCACCGGTGGGTTTACCGATTGCCTGCTGCAAAATGGCGCTTTAAAGGTTTATGCGATTGATGTGGGTTATGGAGTACTGCATTGGAAGTTGCGAAATGACCCACGGGTGGTTGTGATGGAACGTATCAATGCCCGTTACCTGGATTTTTTACCGGAGGCAGTCAGCCTGGTGACGATTGACGCGTCTTTTATCTCATTAGCCTTGTTATTGCCGGCAATTAAGGACTGGTTTGATCCGGAAGTGGGCCAGACCATTGCTTTAATCAAACCTCAATTCGAGGCGGGCAGGAAAGCTGCTGCCAGGCATGCTGGCGTGATCAAGGACAAAGCAGTTCATGAACAGGTGATCAAGGAAACCCTGCATAGCGCGATTACATTGGGCTTTTTCCCGGTCGGTTTAATTCCGTCACCCATTAAAGGGCCTAAAGGCAATGTGGAATTTTTGGTAGACCTGAGATTGAAGCCGAATGATAAAGCCCCCAATTTAAATGAGATGATCCGACGGGCTTTAGAAGCTTTACCGGATTAAATCTGTGGAGGATTTTGTTTGGCTAATAATTTATTTTAAAAATCTGTGGTGTCTATTTGACGAGGGAAATTTCTGCGCTGTATTCTTTCATAGCATGTTCAAATTCGTCGGTAAGGCTTTGGCTGTCCAGTCCCATATCATTAAGTGAATAATTGTGATTGCTGGTAAATTTTTTCGCTTTTTCTGTTTCCTTAATCAGGATCTGGCGGTATTCAAGAGTCATTTCAATACCAAAACGCTCGTAAATTTTTTCGATAGCTACTTTGGGATCCTCAACTAAATCTTGAAATCGCACCATTACATATTGATTAGTGGGCAAAGTTTTTAAGTATTGATGCGGATGGATGTACCAGTGTTTTGCCTGTTTACGCATCACTTCCTGTGCAGGNTGTGGGTAAACTCCTTTGGGTTCGCCATAGGTCTTCCAGTGATTTGAGAACATGCTGACCGAGGAGGGAATTACGCGCAGTGGAGAGCGAACCAAGTTGATGAATTTGGCATCGGGGAATTTTTTGTGAAGTGTTTTGACCTTTGGGGAATATGTTGGGCTTTTTGAAATGTAGCGCTTCCCATCATTCGCATAGATATGACGCTGCAGGACTTCCTGATAGTAAGTCATGTCCTGTTCCTTCTGCTCTTCAGACACTTCCTCATCATAGTAAATGTATTTATTGATGAGGTTGGGAAAAGGGAAAAAAGCAAAAAGATTGTAAGTTGACCAGGTGTGTAAGAAGACATGGCCATCTTCTTCGATTTTGTTCAAGCCAGTCGGGTGCATGTAAGAATATTGTCTTAATGCCTTCTCAAAACTGTTGATAATCTTCCCAATTGGATTGCCAATCATGCGGTTAATCTTCATCACCCAGTGAACAAATTTTCGCTGGATAATTGAAGGAGCAATATAAATTTCCCATGTTTTCATGCCGGTAAACCGCTCATCTTTAGCAAGCAAGCGATGTAACAGGGTGGTGCCGGATCGGAAATTGCCGACAATAAAAACTGGTTTTTCGATGTTTTGCGCCTTAACCTGCGGATAAAAAAGCATGTCAAGACCATAAGCCAGGCGAATGCTGAAATGCCATAATGGATAGAGTAAGAAAATAATCAGGAGGATAAAAAACCGTTTGGGGGTTAATCGACCTGGCGTCCCCTCAGCTTTGAAAAAACTGTACCAAATGGTTTTAATATAGAGTTTGAGATTGAGTTTCATAAGAGATTTATATTATTGTTGAGCGATATATCAAGCTTATCTTACCAGATAGGGCGAATTTGTTATGTTAATCCTTTATTCTGCAAAGCAGAATACCCCGCAGCTTGCTGCGTGGGTTCCATGTATAAGGCAAAACCTGTTCCGAAGGAAAAAATTTCGTAATGCCCCGTCCGCTTGCGGCGGGAATAGAAATTTTCAAGGTTTTGCTTCTTTATTGGAATTCATTGAAGATTGTAAATCTCAGGATATTTTTTATGGTGATGATTCTGCACTGGTATAATTTATTAAATTACCTGCATTTTTGTATCATCATTTTTAATTTCTTTAATTTACAGGTTTTGATGATCCCTTTTTGGTAATTAATTAACCCTTTGTTTAAGGTTATACTCAGTTGTTATGAAAAATTTGTTAAGAAATTTTTGCATTATCGCCCACGTGGACCATGGGAAGTCCACCCTGGCAGATCGCATGCTCCAGTTAACCGGTACGATCTCAGATCGTGACATGACTGAACAGGTTCTGGATACGATGGATCTGGAACGTGAAAAGGGTGTCACCATCAAAGACTCTGCGGTACGGATGAATTTTGACGCTGCAGATGGGAAGCAATATGAATTTAATTTAATAGACACCCCTGGCCATGTTGACTTTAATTATGAAGTCAGCAGGGCTCTTGAAGCTTGTGAAGGCGCGCTGCTGGTTGTGGATGCTGCTCAGGGGATTGAGGCTCAAACCCTCGCAAATTTATACCTTGCCTTGGAAGCTAACCTGACCATTATCCCGGTCATCAATAAAATTGATCTTCCATCTGCGCAAACGGAAGATGTTCTGGAGGATATTCACAATCTATTGGGAACGCCAAAGGAACAAATCCTCCAAATTTCAGCAAAACAGGGTACAAATGTCCGGCAAGTATTACAGGCGATCGTTGATTTTATTCCACCGCCAAAAGGGGATGATGAAGCATCACTTGAAGCATTGATCTTTGATTCGCACTACGATTCTTATAAAGGCGTTGTTGCTTATGTGCGTGTTTTCAATGGCACAATTAAACAGGAAGACCAATTATTGATGATGTCCACCAAAGTAAAAACCTCCCCGGTGGAAATTGGTATTTTTGCCCCCATCATGACACCCATCAATCTCCTCAGGTCAGGTGATGTGGGTTATATTGCCACGGGTTTAAAAACCGTGTCTGAGTGTCGGGTGGGTGATACGATTACCTACGCTCAGGGTGGTGTAGAAAAGCCCTTGTCCGGTTACAAGCACGCTAAACCGATGGTCTTTGCCGGCGTATATCCTACTGAAGGTGAGGATTATGCGGATTTGCGGGATGCCCTGGAGAAACTGCAATTAAATGATGCCTCACTGGAATACCAGCCTGAGACTTCAGAGGCTTTGAATTTTGGTTTCAGAGTCGGGTTCTTGGGGCTATTTCACATGGATATCATCCAGGAGCGCCTTGAACGCGAATACGATATGGATGTTGTCTTTACCGCGCCATCGGTTGAGTACCAGATTAAGCTTAATAACGGCGAAATGATCACTATTTCGTCTCCGGCTAAGCTGCCGGATGAAAATGTGATTGACCAGATTTTGGAACCCTGGATGGACCTGACTATTTTTACCCCGACTGAATATTACGGCGTGGTGATGGAACTGGTCACAAAAAAGCGGGGCATTTTTATCGCGCAAGAGTATCCATCCCCAAACCGCGTGCAGATTGAATTTGAAATTCCACTATCTGAATTAATTATCGATTTTTTTGACCAGCTCAAATCCGGTACACGCGGCTACGCTTCAATGGATTACCAGTTTATCGAATATCGGCCGGAGAGACTGGTAAAGCTTGAAATTTTGGTCAATGGCGAATCCGTTGATGCTTTGACTGCTATTGTCCATAAGGATGATGCTTATCACAAGGGGCAGGCTCTTGTCTCT
>JGI24025J20009_10003864_pt1 | contig 10044 bp, 11 predicted proteins | sample Cruoilmetagenom3_FD_20009 | JGI IMG/M metagenome (IMG submission 20009) | reverse complement strand
TTAGCACCTCAGGCGGTAACATTCTCACCAGCAGTCCGGTAAAATTGGCTACATTCACGACGTTTGCCTCAGACTGCCCACACGCATCGGTCATCAACCCTCCTTTATCCTCAACTCTATCCATAACCCCCGGTGACAATGGGGCCGTGCCGGGCATACCTATCATCGGCATCTCTCCCATCTTCTCTTCTATCTTCGCCCATTGAGCAGGAACAGCCATAACCATAATGGGTTTGTACTCTTCTATCGCCCTCACCATCGCATCGTAGTCTCTATTATCGGGAAGGAGCACTATAGGAAGCCCAAGATCGCTTATATAGATATATTCAAATCCACCCAGGTGTGCCATGATGATAGGGATCATTACTGGGAGATCCTTTCCGACTATAATACTTGAGAGGTAGTCAAACCCTTTTGCACCACCGAATGTAAGGCCGAATGTCTGCCTAACACATGATGTTACGTTGTAATGGCTCGACATGACCCCTTTTGGTATCCCCGTCGCACCCCCCGTAAATCTCAACAGCGCACAATCCTTCTTAGGGTCGATATCAACCTTCGGTGGATTTGGCGGATATCTCTCGATCAGTCTTCTGAAGTTATGTGTGCCTGGTATCTCCTTCGGTTCCTCTTCTTCCGCCGAGTAATCTTTCTTCGATGCAAGAAGTATGGTCTCGAGTTTCGTCTCATCTTTCAAGGCGTTAATATAATCGAGATCAACATCCAACCCAATGATCGTTTTACAATCAACCTCATTCAATTGTCTGATGACCTCGGGTTTTGCACGTAGCGGATCTACCCAGAGTTGTGTTGCCCCCGTCCTGCTGATACCCCAGATGGATATCGCAAATGCTGCGGAGTTGGGGAGTCTTATCATAACCACATCGCCTTTCTTCACTCCGAGATCAGCAAGAGCGGTTGCAAGTCTCTTAGAATATTCTTCCAACTCCTTCCAAGTTGTTTTCCTCCCATCGTAATAGACCGCGGGACCGTTTGGGGACCTCTTTGCATTTCTATCAACGATATAGTGCCATGGAAAGGCTGGATATGGCTCACCCGTCGTTGGAAGACCCAATTTTTCGTAGTACTTCAACCAGGGTTTATCTGATGCGTACACTTTCCCAGCTAATTTTTCAAATTTTTCAGCCATTCTATCACTTCTTTTTTTATGTTGAGTAGATCATGATATATCTCCTATAAATACTTTATTTTTTTGTCAAAACTCCCATTTTTATTTGCTAATAAAATTTTATCTCCTCCAAAAATTCAAAATTTTTTGATACCACTGAAGGAGTGATTATCTTTCCAGTATTTCTTCTCCAAATCTCTCTTGTGATCTTCTATTATCTCCTCTTCGGTGGCGGAACTTTCCTCTTTTAGTTGAACTTCAGCCTTTAGAACTTCTATAGAAAGCCATAGACAAAGAACTTATATAACAAGGTAAAATTTCCCTTTTACGACAATGTTAAAAGACGTGAAGGTGCTCGACTTAACAAGGTTGTTGCCTGGCCCCTATTGTACGTGGATCCTCTCAGAACTTGGAGCGGACGTGTTAAAAATAGAAGATCCTTGGGAGGGAGACTACGCCAGGGGTACCCCTCTGTATGATCTGATAAATACTGGAAAAAAGAGTCTGACAATAAATTTAAAGAAGGACGCTGGAAAAAAGATATTCTTTGAACTGATGTCAAAATCAGATGTCCTGGTTGAAAGTTTTAGGCCAGGGGTGATGGATAAGCTCGGATTGGGCTATGAAACTCTAAAGGAATACAATGAAAAGATCATATCCTGCTCCATCTCCGGCTACGGCCAGAACGGGCCGTACAGAGATGTTCCTGGGCACGACATAAACTATATAAGTATATCAGGCCTGCTCGGGATAAACAGGACAGCGGAATCTCCGATGATCCCTGGAATGCCAATAGCAGATATCGGAGGCGGAGTATTTGGTGCGCTATCTATATTGGCAGGTCTCTACAAGAGGAAGATCGATGGAATTGGGGAATATATCGATGTATCGATGACTGATGTTGTGAGCTCATTCTTCACCATTGCATACCGGGGGCTCATTAATGAAACGCTTTTGAGCGGTTTATTGCCGTGCTACAATGTATATAAAACAAAAGATGCAAAATTTCTGTCGGTGGGAACCGTTGAGGCAAAATTCTGGAATAACTTTTGCCGGAGGATGAACAGAGATGATTTGATCCAAAGACAATATGATACCTCGGCCATAGAGGAGATTAAAGGAATATTTTTGGAAAAGACGAGAGAAGAGTGGATGGAAATATTTAAAGGGGAAGATGCCATGGTGACACCGATCTATTCTCCGGATGAAGCATTTGATGATCCACAAACAAAATATAGGAAGGTATTTGACCGAGAGAGAGAAATTCTGAGTTTTCCGGTTGAGTTCTCGGAGAACAAAACAGAAGGAGGAAAAAAAGCTCCAAAGAAGGGAGAAGATACATCTAAAATACTGAAAGAGCTGGGCTATGAAGAAAGAAATATAGAGAATTTGAAGGAAGATGGCGTAATTTAAAAGGGTGGGAATGATTATTATCTTTTTATTTTGTTTTGTTCTCCTCTTCTCTTCTCTCCATCTCTAACCCATGGGTCATCAGTCTTTTAAAAACTTTATCGTATTCCACACAAATTAGCTGTAAATCCTCTTCTTTGGATTCCGATCCCTTTTGATCGGTGGTGGCATGTGGTGGCATCTTCCCCTCTGCTATGAATATGGTACTTTTTATATCTCAGTGATGTTTCCGATACTTAAAACTTTATGTCAATCAAGTTTTGACCATGAATAGATAAAAAATAAAAAAATGTTTGTCATATCATAGGATAAAATTTACCTCAAACAAAACTTAATTAAATAAGGGAGGAGGATGAGATAGGAGAGAAAATGTATAATGATAGGATCGAGAAGCTTCCAAGAAAAGACTTGAGAACGAATGTGGAATTAGTTGAACCGAAGACGATTCCTATATCCGAGGGAAAAATAAAGAGAATAGTTGATTTGAGAAGCCCTTAGACGAGGTCTTTATTTCAGTTCCACATTTGAGAACAAAGAATAATATATATGTTGAATTTAACACGAGAATATTCCGATAATCTTTGGATGGATAGCTTATGATAAGCATAAACAGATATAAATGTGGGTATTGCGGAACTTGCGTTGCCGTCTGCCCCGCGGGTGCAATAGAACTCGTAGGTGCGTGGATAGAAATAGACGGAGAAAGCTGCGTGGAATGTAATAATTGCGTGAAAATTTGCCCTATAGGTGCATTGGAGGTCTCTGATGAGTCTAAAAAATAAATACGACGTCATCGTAGTTGGTGCCGGCCCCGGAGGATCGATGACCGCTAAAACTGCGGCAGAAAAGGGATTGAACGTTCTGTTAATCGAGAAGAGGCAGGAGATAGGAAGCCCAATCAGATGTGCCGAGGGAGTCGGGAAAAAAAGTTTCAAGAAGTTTTTCCCGGTGATAAAAGATGAGTGGATCTCAACGAAGATGGTAGGGGTAAGGATCTACTCTCCGGACGGAACGCTCGTCGAGATATCAGATAATAGAGCGGTTGGATACATCCTTGAGAGGAAGATATTCGATCGAGATCTGGCATGCATGGCGGCAGATGCAGGAGCAGATGTTTTTACAAAGACGAGAGCTACAGATCTTATCATAAAAGATAACTTCGTTAAAGGCGTCGAAGGAATTAGACTCGGAGAGAGTTTCAAGGTCGAAGCAGATATAGTTGTGGGAGCCGATGGCGTGGAGTCTAAGGTTGGAAGATGGGCAGGCATTAATACTACACTAAAACCTAAAGACATAGAGAGCGGTGCAGAATACTTGATCTCCGGTATACCGGTGGAAGATCTCTGCGAAATTTATCTTGGTAACGATATTGCCCCAGCCGGATACGTGTGGGCATTTCCGAAGGGGGAAAACAGGGCAAACGTTGGGATTGGGATCCTCGGAAGTAAGATTGGTGGAAAGATTCCATTCGATTATTTAAATGAATTCGTGAAGAAAAAGTATAAAAATGGAAAGATAATAGAGGTGATTTACGGTGGAATTCCCGTGTCTAGACCCGCAAAAACCTTTGGAAACGGAATAATGCTGGTTGGAGATGCAGCCAGGTTCACAGATCCTATAACGGGTGGAGGAATCACCAACGCGATAGAATCCGGAATATATGCAGGAGAAGTTGCCGCAGAATGCATCAAAGAGGAAGATACCTCTGAAGAAGGACTTAAAAAATATGAGAAAAGATGGAGATCGACGATCGGAGAAGAAAATGACCGATCTTATCTGCTGAAGGAGTTCTTCATAAATTTACCCGATGGCGGCCTAAATGCTCTTGCCCACTCGATAAACAAGATCAAGATCACGGAGTTGTCCGTTAAGGGTTTGATGAGAGAACTCATCGATAAAAATCCGTGGATCCCCGCAAAACTTGCAAAATTATTTAAAAAAAAATAGAAAAATAAAACTATTTCATCCCGCCCATCATCATATCCACCATGAATCGGATGATGTCGATCAACACGCCGGGCAGACACAACCATCTACTAAGTCCGCATAATATCTCTGGATTACATATCGGCAGTATCATCTCGATTGTCCCCGGTATATCGGTTAGCATCCCCTCCATCATCGGGAACATCGTCATCCCCATCAGCTCGATCATTATTTTTAGCATATCCATTTAAATCACCTCCTCTTTTTTTATTCAACTAAATCGCCCTAAGCGGTATAACGTGTGGTCTTCCACCGTCATTCTCTTCGACAATTGCTTCGACACCATAGACCGATCTTATGCTCTCCGGCGTGATCACCGATTTAGGATCCCCCACATCATAGACCTTTCCTTCCTTAAGAAGGACTATCCTGTCAGAGAACCTGGAAGCCAGATTCAGATCGTGCATCGCCATCAGAGCAGACACCTTCTCTTCTTTTACGATCTCCCCGATGATCTTTAAGACATCCAACTGGTGTCTTAAATCCAGATTACTCGTGGGTTCATCCAGCAAGAGTATCTCAGGTTCCTGTGCGAGCGCCTTTGCGATCAAAACCTTCTGCATCTCTCCCCCGCTGATCCCATCGAAGGATCTCAGTGTCATATCCTCCAGACCCATCAATTTGAGAATTTCAAATACAACCTCTCTATCCTTCTTTCCAGAACCCCAACCCACATAAGGTCTTCTTCCGATCATGACCGCATCGAATACGCTACAGGGAAGGACGTTTACAGCCCTCTGTGGAACGTAACCGAGCAACTTTGCTAGATCGTTCTTTTTCATCTCTCTTACATCTTTTCCGTCTATGGAAATGCCCCCTCTTTTAGGCTTAAGCATCCCATCTATACATCTAAGAAGGGTCGTCTTTCCAGAACCGTTCGGTCCAAGGAGACTCACCATCTCTCCCTCCTTAACTTCGATCTTCACGTCTTTGAGGACGGGTCTCGAATTATAGTTGAAAGAGAGACCTCTTATCTCAAGCTTCACGCGTATCCACTCCTCTTTACCGCCAGATAAAGGATGAACGGGACACCTATGATCGTCATGATCATCCCGACGGGTATCTCTATCGGTTGAATTGCAGTTCTTGCGAGAGTATCCGTTCCAAAAGTAAAAGAGCACCTATCAGTGCTGAAGAAGGAAATATAAACCTATGATCATTTCCCATCACCGATCTTGCTATAAAAGGTGAGATCAGGCAGACGAATCCGATGACGCCCGTGAAGCAGACGATTGCAGAGACGATCAATGTTGCCAAAACCATAGAGATCATTCTTGTCCTATTCACGTTTATTCCAACGCTCGTCGCTGTATCATCCCCAAGTGCCATCGCGTTAAGATCCCGTGCGCACCACATCAGTAAAGGAAACGTGATTATAAGGAAGATAGCTGTTGTAAGTACGCTCTCCCAACTGCTCGAGACGAGGAACCCCGATAAGATCTGAGACATACCGATTGCTCCTCCCATCATCCCTGCTACGGATGTTAGCGCGAGGAAGAGGTACATCAAACAGATCCCACAGAGTATCACGGTTTCGGGCGTCATTCCCCGCCGTTTCGAGATCCCGTATATCAAGAATAGGGCGAGCATGCCGAAGAAGAATGCAAATCCGACGTTAAGTCCCATACCAACACCAAAGGCTCCGCCGATCATCCCACCGAAGAATGCGGCTGATGAGACCCCAAGCGTGAACGGACTTGCCAAAGGATTATGCAGGACTCCCTGTACCACAGCACCGGATAGAGCGAGTCCCATACCGCAGATGATCGCCATAAGTATTCTCGGTAATCTCAATTGCCAGATGATTATATCTGCGCGGCTCGATCCCCTTGAGAATATGGCGTGAAATACTTCTCCTATGCTTAGTGAGGCGGCTCCTAATGGGGTGACCAAGATTGCCAGTATGACTAAAGAAGTGAGGAGGGCAAATAAGATACCGAACTTTCTTGCGGTGTATTTTGCATATCTCTCCTCTATCTCCCCTTTTATCTCATGTATGTTCATGGATAGACATATACCCCCTTATACTCCAGTCCATTCCACTTCTTCAGCCACTCCGCGTGGAACTCATCTGGATCCACGTCCTCGAACCGATCAGGATAGAAACATTTTCCCAGATAGACTAGACCTACTGGCCACCTCGTTGATGTCAGAAGCATGCTGAAGGGGAATATATAGACCCTTTCGTTCCTCACAGCGTCTATTGCACTCGACCCAGAGCGGTTCATTATCTCATCTCTCGAACTTTTAAATATATTCACATCGGGCTTGTCGGTGTAGCCGATGGGCATCTGGTATGGCTCTCCCCTAATCATCTTTCCGATTCCTTTTGTCATCACCGACATCGGCATAAACTCCCCGATGATCACCTGGGGGTTTGCCTCCACGATCGCTTCCTGGCTAACCGTGAGGAGCGGTAATCCTGTGGACACCTCCATCCCAGCAGGCAACCCGGGTATCGTCGGCATCTGAAAATCCCCTCCTTCCGTCCCTGCAAAGACGTTTCTTCCTCCTGCCATCTCAATAAATTTATCTATCGGCGATCCCTTTGCCATCGTCATGTATGGGAAGTGAAACTCCCAATAAACCCCCACTCTTTCATCTGAAGGTATATCCTTCACCCGATCTTCGACCATCTTCAGAATGGACGAACTTGAGGTACTCCTTTGCTCTCTTCTCTTCTCCAAGTATTATTCCCAGATTTCTCACATCGCGATCATAAGTCCCCGGATCCCACAGATTCAGGTAGACCACCTCAATGCCGGCTTTTTCCATCTTCTCTTTAAACCCAGGGAGGAACATGAGATCACTTGCGGCGATCACCACATCTGGTTCCAGAGCAATGATCTTCTCGTAGCTCGGGAAGTGGTGGAGTCCGACTGAAGGTTTATCCTGTAATGTCGGATAGAACTCGGGCTCTGCCAGCGGTATAATGTCAATACCGACGAGTTTATCCTCTCCGCCCAATGCGACGATTGCCTCATCCGCAAAGAGATTCACGTTTACTACACGCTCAACGGGATACGGTATCTTAACTCTATTTCCCAACGAATCCGTGATGGTAACAGTTTTCTTAGCATCTACCGGAACCGAAATCACGGTGCAGACGATCAGACAGGCGAGCATCATTCCCACAATTTTTTTATTCATCTTTTTTACCTCCGATTCTTTGCTGTTCTATAATATTGTTAGGCACGCAAATAATCTTCCCTAAAAAAGCTCGGTTTTGGATAAAAATCCTAATTAGGTTAGAATATTACCCAAAAACCTATAATTAATCTTTTTCTCAGAGAAGACCGTCTATCACCCGTGAGATCTCTTCGTAGTATCCTTCGGCGTATCCATCGATCCATCCGTCCGTGATTATTACGTTCATCCCGTCGTATTCGAACTCTGTCCTGTACTTCCTGAGGTCGTCTTCGTAGTATTCTTCCCACGCCGGAGATTCCAATCCCCATCCTTCCTCTCTAAGTCCGAACAACGTCTCGTACCCAGAATTTCCAACCTCGTATGGAACGTCTATGCAGTACTCGTAATTCTCCTTTACCGCCTTATCGGCTGCCTCTCTAACGCTCAATATCTCGTTATCCGGATCCATCGATCCTTCTGACATCTCGGTGTACGCCTTCCAAACGTCTATCTTTCCCTTCCAGTTCTTCACGATATCCAGATCGTATATCGCCTTCTCTGCTCCTTCAAATGTAATATCCGCATATCGATGGTATGGCTCCTTTCCCCAGTCATAGATGACCATATTCGAACAAGGCATTCCGTGATGATTTAGGATGGCGACGACGTCCCTATCATTTGGAATATTCTCGAGTTCCTCCTCGACCTTCTTAGAAACACCCCTGTTATACGCATCCGTTCCACCTATCTGACCGGAAGTGATGATATTTACGTCTAATCCCTTCTCTTCGAGGTATTCAGGTATCTCTCCTGCAGGATGCTCGAACTCCGAGAAGCATACGTAGGCTTCCGCCAATACGAGGTCTTTAACTCCTTCTTTTGCCAATTTCTCTGCTGCGACCCTGAAATCTGGAAAACCCGGACGAGCTGCACCAAACCCTCTCTCGATGATTATCTCATCTCCGTATCTCTCCTTCAACTTTGCCTCGGTATGGTCCAGTATCCTAAGTTCTCTCTCTTCGCCAGGATCGTGGTTATCCATCTTCTGATAGAGATCATACATGCTCAAGTTAAAGTATTCCCAAAAGTCTGATTCCCCCTTGCCGGGTCCATCCGGCGCTAAATAGTAAGAAAATTGGGGCATCATATCGCCGACCATCGGTATCGAGCCTAAGACCGAGATTAACGACTTGGAGACCCACCTATAATCCTTCCCTTCGTAAGGATTTCCCCAGGCATCCATCAAATTCGGATCTTCTTTCTCCACCAGGCAAACGGGATCATCTCTATCCACGAGCAGCGTGCCGGAATCCATCCCAGTCAATGCCTTTTCGGCGATGGTTGCCATAAAAGGCATCCCGATCATCTTCATTCCGGATTCCATGTAGTTGCCCAGAAAATTTTTCCATCCGACGTACATATCGGCATCGTATCTCTCCGGCTCACCGATACTTATCAGTAGCACGCCGACTTTTTCTTCTGGCTCTGGTGCCGCCACGACAAATGGGGACAATAGCGTGAACGATAGGATCGCCACAAAGAGCAGACCAATCAACTTATTCTTCGATCTCTTCATATCCTTTTCTCCACTTATTTTATTTAATTTTTGATTTATTCACCTTTTATCTATTCGGCCATAACTTCGGGCAAAACCTTTAGGAGGGCCGCTATCATACCCAGTATCACAATGAGTGCTCCTATGATCACTATTATGATACCGGCGATCGGCCCGGCGATCCCTGCCATCATTCCTTTCAGAAAAACCATGAAACCCCCTATTGAAACGAGTATTCCGATGATGCACGGTAGAACCGCGTATGCCAACCATTTTGGTAACGCCTTCAATGCCTTCTTATATTCAACCATTTTTTTCATCACTCCTTTTTGAGTTGTATCTTATAGCAGCGTTAGGTATGGAAATAATATGCCCTAAAAAGGCTCTGTTTTAGATAAAAATCTTAACTTTGTTAGGATTTAAGGAAAAAACCTATAAACAGATTTAAAAATAAACGCCTTTCTTGTGCAAAGAGGCTGTAGATCATATCCTCTGTTATCTGAAGTTGTCACAGTTTAGTGCCCTAGTCACAGTTTGGTGCCCTGGTTAGTCTTATTGCAGCTTTCAAATTATGCCCATCCCATTCTCTAGAAGTGCTGATCAACTCCTTTTTTAAGCATTTCGCAGTAGGTATGGAAATAATATACCCTAAAAAAGCTCGGTTTTGGATAAAAAGCCTAATAAAATTAGATTTTCTTTCTAAAATCTAATATCTTCCTTGAAACATCAATATGTTTGAGTCACGTACCCATCAGGATTCTGATTTTCTCTTTTCCAATAGAGTGAAGTAGAAGGTGGATCCTTCTCTATTTTTACCTTCAGATTCTATCCAGAT
>JGI24025J20009_10003863_pt1 | contig 10044 bp, 10 predicted proteins | sample Cruoilmetagenom3_FD_20009 | JGI IMG/M metagenome (IMG submission 20009) | reverse complement strand
GGTAGGCGTTCTACGGGTTCACCTGTCTGTTTCTCGGAAGCATGCCGGATATGAATTTCGGGACAGACCAGCGCGCGGGCTCACGATGACATAGTTTTGACTTATTACTTTTACATTGCATTCCCCAGTCTGGCCTAGAGCCAGCATATCATAGTATGAGTTATCCTAGTCGAAAAGTATTCCTCGTCCGTCTGGGAGCCGGCCTATTAGCTTACCCCCTCTCCCAGGCACTGTGCGGACGGTTATCTTCTCTCCTAAGACTGGGGTCTGTAATTCAGCCATAAAACTTACCTCTCATAAATAAATTCAATTTCTTCCCACAGCCATTTAATATTGTTTATAAATGCTTAAATGTTACGAATGTGTAACGTCATTACATCAATGTTTAAGGGTTGGGGTCAAACCCACCGTACATTCAAGAAGGTTTAAAGGAAATCTCTTCGTCCGCCATCAACCAGAAGGATTTTTCCAGTAATGTATCTCGATTTATCGCTAGCGAAGAACAGCACCGCATTGGCAATGTCTTCGGGAGTGCCAGTTATCCCCAGAGACGACGCGTTTCTCCTTCCCTCAAGTAGCTTTTCGTATTCTTCATCGCTCCGAGCTTCTCCTCTCAGCATATCGGTGTCGACTGCTCCAGGTGCGACGCAGTTGACGTTAATATTATATCTTCCGAGTTCAAAGGCTGAACTTTTAGTAAGACATATTACACCTGCTTTTGAGACAGCGTAGCTACTATCGCCGGGCATAGCAATACCAAACCCCGAGTTTGAAGAGATGTTTACTATCTTCCCATAACCCCTTTCTACCATGTACCTTGCGGCTATCTGAGTACAAAGGAAGACGCCTTTGAGGTTAACCTCCATATGTTTATCCCATATCTCATCCGTTGTCTCAAGCAATGACGCTCCAAGTCCTATTCCCGCATTGTTAACGAGAATATCGACCTTGTTGAATGCGTTTATTGTGGCTGTAAACATCTTCTCCACCTCCTCCCTTTTCGAGACGTCGCATTTAACAGCTATAGCCTTTCCACCCATCTGCCTAATGGAGTTAACGACCTCATCCGCTTTGTCTCGGCGCTTATGATAAACAATAGTTACTGCACAGCCGTATCTCGCGAGAGCTAATGCAATAGCTCTCCCAATCCCACGAGAAGACCCAGTTACAACCGCTACTTTATTCTTGAAATCTAACACTTCAAACCACCCTTTCTAAAAAGATTAGTGGTTATTGAATAAATACTTATTGGTTTTCAACAATTGCGACAGGCACTTTTTTAAAATTTTATGCCTTGTTGCATGACTATTCTTTTCGCGCGCGCGAGGAAAAGAAGCTTCCAGCGGTGAGGACAACCCTCTCCAAGAGGATAGAGAAGAAGGGACTAGTGGGAAAGGTGGAGGTCGGGTACAGGGGCGGCGTCCTCTACCTGAAGAAGCTCGAATAAGCTCTCGCACGAAGATGTACAGGAAGTGATTGCAGATCCGCTGCATGCATAGAGGTTGTGTTAATAATGGTTAAGACTGAGGGGCTGAGGAGATGGAGAAGACCCTGACCGTCGAACTCGACATCCCTGACTTTAATAGCTCCTTTATCAATTCTAAGCGCTTTTCGTGGTTTAGTTGAGTTCTTCATCGGTGACGACGGTCGTCATTCCCTTTCATGGTTCCTTTACTCCTCGACTGGTTTGCCCTTGTCGTAGAAAAGTCTGAAATTATTAGTGAATTAAACTTTGCTTTGTGGATTAAGTTGACTTTTATTGCGCGTCTTCTTTAATAGTATCTTGAGGGCCATGAGCTGGAAGGAGATCGACGAGAAACTTATCAGGAGAGGTGAACTCCTGCTCGACGTAGACTTCCTGGAAAACTACCAGCAGGAGGTGGAGGTCATGAACGGGGGAAGACGGGCCGTCCCTTCAGGCTGGCCCGCAGCTATATCGAGTCGCCGTCCTGTGGCCTTTTCCTGAAGACCCTCTGCATCGTCGAGGTGCTGATCGGGCTGCCGCACAGGATCTCCACCCAAGGCGGTTTACCTAAACCACTTTCCCGGGGTTTCATCTGGAGATAGGACGGAACGAATCACATTTTCTATCAATATCTGGTTTGCGTGCCGCCTTCAGACCTGTACACCAACCAAAGCCCTTCGGAATTACGTCCAATGAACGCCCCGTCGAAAAGCTTTTATTACATAAACACATTAATTTCAAACGACTCAGGATGGCTTATGATATAATGTTTGGTAGCAATCACCACTTGGATTCAAGTGGAATAATAAAAGTTAGAGGCAAAGACCTTTTCAAAATTGAAACTGCTATGGTCCGAGGAAAACTTAAGCCTCTTGTGACTGTTGAAATTAGAGATGTAAATGATAATTTATTAGGAAAGGTACATCGTTCCACTTCATTTGTATACCATCATCCTGATTACGAACCTATTATAAAAACTGAAGAAGGAGTAATCAAACGTTTAGCATTAAAGAAAAGAGATGGTGGATATGTATTTGATCTCCAATTTCACGATATAAATAAACTAGAATTAAATGGAATTTTTTATATTCAAGGCGTCTCCATAATTGCGACTCCGGATGGGTTGACATTACCAAGGGGTAATATAATCGCTCATTCAACATTTAAATGTAATAAAAATGATATCAAAATAACTTGATCTTCTTACTTATATGAGCACACAAAGTTGTAAGAAAAAATGACACTACGGTCCAGCAAATTCATCAAGCCGAGTGATATTAAACATTTCTCCACAATTCGGACACCGCAACTCACCAGACCATCGGGGCTTCGGCTCGAACTTGATCTCATACTGACACCCTGTTCGCGCTAGCCTGAGCAGCGACAGCTGGACCCCCTCGTGCCTGAACTTCCTCAGGACGGAGCCCAGGTTCGAGTAGAAAGAAGTCGGGATCCTGACGCCGCGGAAGTCGTAGGCCAGGAGGTAATCGGCCTCATGCTCGGGGAGGTCAACGAACCGCTCCAGCCGCTTGTCGGCGAGGCTTATCCTGGCCATCTCAATCCCCCGTTTTCCGTTTCAGGCGCCTCTTCATTTTTTCAAGGATCTCCTTGTCGATGAGTATTCCGTAGTCGTTGAACATCGAAACCTTCAGGGTCGATGAGGGCTTGATCCTCTTCCTCCACAGGTGTATTCGAAGGGCGTTCAGGTAGGCGAAGGCCTCCCCGCAGAGGGGGCAGACGTACCGCTCGCGCCGACCGGGGAGCTTCGGTATCTCGGTGCCAAGCAGGTTCTTTATTCGGCGCGCGCGCGCGCGACGGACCGCTCCTAATTAAGGAATTATTGGCCGTCTTTCCAGTCAGTTCCCGACGCTTGTCAGCCTCGGAATTAGGAGCTCTAGGATCCTTCTCTGCTGCTTGCTAGTGGGTGTCATCGGACAGCCTTACGCTGGGCCTTCACCACCCATGACACCCTCAAAGCTTTTTCAGAAAGCGTTTTCCATACCTTCTTACGAGAGCGTCTTCGCATATAATAACTATATTCGTTGGAGGTTGTGCTAGCGAGAGATATTAGGTCAAAGAGCTATCAAAGTCACCAGTAGTTATCCAGTTTGTTCCAGTAATATCTACTTCACACCCAGCAGTTTCTAAACGCAAAGCCAAATCTCTTCTTTTTTCAGCTGTATTATTTATCCTGACGGTATGGCGACCAGAAATATCGCTGAAATGACGTAAGCTTCCTAATTCAACGAAAATAGTACGGTCTTGATCTATTCCTATAGCCATCCCTGCTTCAAAAAGGACATTTTGACGGGGTTGAGGGGTCAATTCTGACTCATATTCAGGATCCATTTCCAATCTATACTTTGTAACTAATCGTGCTTCATCATCAGGCGTCATTAGTACAACAATAGCTTGAGCTATGGCAAATACATTATCTAAGATTTCCCCAATATATGGAGAGCCTTTTCTGGTTTCACTAATAGCTTGATCCATTTCTATTGGTCTTAATCCAATCGATCTAAGAAATTCAAACATAGCATCTCTAGCTTTAAGATTTCTTCCATGAATAACAAAAACTACACTAGGGTCACTATTAATAGGGGAAATAGGTGGAGAAATTTCGATTTCTTTAGCTGCATCATCCATCTGGACACGCGCACGCTTGATAAGTTGAATCCAATCTTTATAAATAACTGTAGATTTTTTATAAACTAAACTTAAATTGGCTTTACTAACTCCCTTCAAATTATTAGTTATATGCTTATTAATTATCCAAAAATTTTCTTTAGAGCGACGACATTGCATTCTATCTAATGGAACAATATATGAATGTAAAACATTATCTGCTTCATCTTTAATGATTACACTAATCATAAGATTAGATGGATTGATACACATATGGCTTTCTACGTCTACATCGATAGTACCTGTTTCATCTAGTTTTAAATTTTCAAGCTTAAAGTAGCTTGGTATAACTCCATATATAGCCCCAGTCTTCGAACCTCCTATCTCTATCCCATGTAGATATTTTCTTGTTAGTTCAGATATGCTAGAGTATGGCTCTTCATGCATTATTAATAATTCATTGAATTCCTGAAGACTATTAATTAATTCCCAATCACTTAAATAGCTTCTAAAAATATGAGCAGGCCAGCCTTCCTCGTCCCTGAGACCTTCTCGACTCCAACCTGGTCTACGTTCTAAAATAAAATGACGTAAATCAAAGTTTTTCATCTTAACCTGAAGAGAATCTAAGGTTAAAGTTCCTTGGATTATTTCACTTAGTACAATCATAAAGCGATCAAAGGAAAATTTTTCGCAATGATGTGCTATGATAAGCCTATCATTGAGATTATATCTAATCTCAGTTTTATAAGGAAAAATTTGGTTAGATAGTTTAAATACGAGTCCAAAGCAGAGCCATGGAGAACTGTCTGATTTTCTTGTAGCTATTAAATCTATGTAGAAAGAATTCCACATTTCTTGAAGATCTTCTAATTCCTTTGGAAAACTATCGATATTTTCAATGCTCGCGCGCGCAATTTTTTGTTCTATTTCTGGCTCAATTCTAATAGGCGCGCGCAACTTCCCTATTTCTAGACTTACTGTGTGTAAGTTGTCTAGCCCTGGATTTCCAATTGCAAAGCTGAGCCCTTTTTTACTCCAAATGAGGAACACCTGATATGGATGTAATCGACTTAGAGGCTTCTCTTTTGTCCCATGAACGGGAAATTCAAGTTGTTCAATTCCCTTTTTGTCATAACGAACTCGGATAAATCTGAATCGGTCTCTGGTGCGGTCAAACCTAATGCGGGTATTATTGCCTATTGGAATATCGAGAATAATCGTCTGCTCACCATCAAATAGATTGGCTGAATCAGTCCATGCTCTTAATTTCAATTCTACAGTTGCTTCTTTCTCATGTATTTCTTTATAAGGAATATTCAATGATTGAATTTTAAAAGTCCGTTTTTTAAGTTTATCTCTATCGAAAACATATGCTTCTTTCATATCCCCAACCCCTTGTCTTTAATATTCGCGCACGCGGCCACGCTGTGTAGCTTGAAGGGTTTGTCGGGGTTGTATTCCCAGGCGATCTTCTGGGGGTAGTGCTCCTTGATCCAGTTCTTCCCGGCCTCCGTCAGCTCGGCTTCCATCACTCCGTTGAATCCTCCAGCGTTGAGCCCTTGACCCTCCCCACCACAGGATGGGGCACATCACCATTTAAGTAGGTATGGAAAACGCTTTCTGGTATAGAAACAGAGGGTGTCATGGGTGGTGAAGCAGCGTAAGGCTGGTCCGTAATGAGACCATGCTTAAGAATTGGGCGAATCCTGAGCGGCTACCTGAATGGTTCACAGAGACCCCATAGGAGCATACCGTTCGCAAGCCACCCAAGGTGACACCCCGTGAAGTAGATGGATTGAAGAGGGGGACATCTATCGGCTTGCGGAGCTGACTCGGAACCGCCCTAGCCCTCTGGCTAGTCGGACGTTTTCCATAGGAGCGGTGATGCGCCCCATCCCATGGTGGTCATGAATCTCTCAAATCAAGATATCCTAGAGCTTGCGGCTAAATATGATGAAGATCATCCCTGGTGGACTAGCGAAGAAAAACGCATCGGAGACCAGCTAAGACGAGACAACGAGTTCGGGATGGACACCCTCAAGGAGATAGTTCACTGGAAGTTCCTTACCTCCCCCCCTACAAAGAGAAAACAGTCAACAACTCCCTAAAGAACCACACAGACGAGGAAGTCAAGGAGATAACCAGCTGGATACTACCATTACCGATCAAAGAAGACCACAACAAAGTCATAGGTCTCCGCAAACTCAAAGGAATAGGCGTCTCACTAGCAAGCACCATACTCACCTTCCACAACCCCCAAGACTACTGCGTCTACGACATCCACATCAGGCGGAGGGGCAAAGGGAAGGCGGCGGTGGCCGTCGCCCATGAAATGATACGCATCGTCTACTTCATGCTGAAGAGGAACGAGCCGTACAGAGGCGAAAACGTTGATTTGACCAGAAGAAAACTTAAAAGTATGGAGTACAGAGCTTCTATCGGTTTGCGAACCTGACTTGGAACCGCCCTGGCCCTCGGGCTAGTCGGACGTTTTCCATAGGAGATTTGTGTGCACTCGCGTGGTTAAGGAGATTTACGAACAGGGAAATGATTGAAATCTTAACGTTTTTCCAGTCTTCTGGTCTGAACTCATAAATCATGAAAGGCCGTCTCTGAATGCTATAAGGACCTCTAAAAATTAAATCGCTCAAGTTCTCAAGCCATACTCTCATACTAATTCCGAGAAGCAAGCTCTCATTCTCTGCGATTTTTGAGGGTATTATCTTCAAGATTACATTATCACGAACTATGCTGTAACTACCTTGGAGCCTTCTGATCGAGTCAATACCAAATACAGATACAGCCTCTTCAAGAACATTTTCTGCCGTGTTCCTAGTTATTTCCGAAAAGTTCCTCCAGTTTTGGATTCGGATCGAGGTCTCAGGATAACCCTCAACCCTCGTTGGTTCAATAGAGGGGGTCATCAACTTGAGAGTTGACTGAAAGTCAACAGGTAGATCCAGTCCTCTGTGTATGACTCCGTATCCTATCCAGCCAACGTTTTTCTTTAAGACGGACCACTGGTTTGTACCGGCTTTAGATAAGAATAATGGAAGTAGATCCGGATCTAGAGAGGCGTCTTTGAAGGGAGCTGGCTCCCTATCCCAGGTGAGCGCGACGAAATAGCACTTGTCGATAGTTGCTTGATGAAAATCGTTTTGTTTAAGAACGTATCGGAGAATGGAAGGTTTTGAAAGTCTTCGAGGCCTTTTTATGGTATCCTTAAGTGATTTTTTATAGGCCTCAAAAAGTTCAGGAGGTTCCACGATTCTGTAGTTGTCTCCATCCCAAACTTCTAAGGCTTTACAGAACCTGTACTTCAAGGATAATTGGCCGTTGATTCCGCTGTTGAATCCCCGAACCATCCCTCCAGAATTTGGAAGGGAGCTATCGACATATCGATTTACCTTTGCTTCCACAAACAAGTAATAGGTGTTACCTTCTCTGGTTCTACATACGAGTATCAAGTCAGGGTCGCCGAACTGTCCAAGTCCAAGTTCTATGATCCATGTAGTATTTAGAATATCATCAATCCATTCTGGTTTACTACTGTTTGACCAGCGAATTGCTTTGAGAAATTGTTTCGTCCTACTTTTTTCGATAATTCCAAGTACAATACTTTCGACTATGCCTCTTTCTCCATACCTTACGATTCTATTTTCCATAAACTCTCTCCTTGTTAAACATTGATATCGTTTAAACGTCCCTCTTGGATTCCCACAGCTTTATTCCAATCAAGCACATCCCCGCCCAGACGAGGGCGTTGGCGATGGTGGAGCCGAAGTACACATGTGCCGTGCATTCAATTCGGTTCACACGATACACGGCAGCGCACCTCAAGCTCACTCCTCCCGGTACCTGCCGACCCTGAAGCCGACGATGCCTCCTATGAGGAAGCCCAGGTTGAAGCCGACGAAAAGCAAACCCAGAAACCCGCCCAACATTTGAACCATCCGCAGAGGGGCGGGGAAAACCAGGGGGGATACTTGGCTCGTCCGAGGCGTCCCCTCACCCCGAAAAAATAGTGTCCAACCCCGCTTATAACCTTATTTTTCACCAGCTTCAGCCTCGACCTCCTTCTCCTCGAGGAAACAGGGAGTGAAATCATGGAGAAGTGGATGTCAATCGAGGAGGCTAGGTTCCAGTTCATCAGGGCGATGTTGGAGGAGTTCCGAGATTTCCGGCGAAGGGTCATCGAGCACCTGCGAAGAGCCTATCCTGAAGAGATGAAGTGACCGGTTAGGGAACTCTGGGATAATAGGCGTGTATATTAACGCCTAGATTAAATATATGAGTAAAGTGTAGACGGGTATACTTAATGTAATTCTAAAATACGTTATCATATAAGAAAAAGTCGGGAATATAAACATTATTGTATTTTATTAACCATTATTTGGCGGGTTATATTTGTCAATTAAGTCTTGTTCTAAACTTAACGCTCTGTCACCTGAATTTGTGTATAGTGCTTTTACTTTAGTTGCTCCAAAATCTTTCCCTCGATTTATTGCACTCTGTATTTCTACTACCATTCTGCGTGCTCCTGCTTTTCCTATGTATTTTATCTGTAAATCGACATTGGCAAACAGGTAAACCCCCGCTCTTTCATCCAAAGTGACGTAATTTTCCAGATTTCTCCAGCTGGTGTAGTCAACAACCCTCCAATCGTTGTGATCGGAATAATTCCATCTCATTTTCCTACTCTCAAAATAAAGCAATCTAAAGAATTATATTAAATTTTCGATCAACGTCCTCCATCAGCCTCGCTATCTTCGTGGCCCGGTGCTTCCCGTTCGCGTATCCGTAGATGATGGCTTTGAAGTTCTGCTCGGGCTTGTAGACGGGCGGACGCCCCCGCTTCCCCTGCCTCTGGAGGAGGCTGTCCAGGAGGCCAAGATCCATCCTCTCAAGGATGGTCTTACCCCTGTTGCGGACAAACCTTAAGAACCTTTTAACCCAGCTGTTATCCAATAGGGTCTTCAACCCTACCACGTTGAATCCCTCCCCGTGTCATGAACCCTTACTGAGGGGTTCAACAAAAACTCATCGGAAAAACGGAGTATTTAATGCCTAAGTAATACTTACATAGATTAAGAAAGTGAATCGACGTCGCCAACGTAGTACTTCAACCTCGTTGACGTTCGGCAAGCCCCCCTAGGGGCCGTCGTTCGCTTAGAGACCGGCTATTATTGGCCTGAAGGCCTCCCAGTCTATGAGCTTCTCGACCGCTGCAAGCTTGTCGCCGTTCTTCTTGACGTTCTCATAGGCCTTTCTGAGCATGTAGGTCCTGAAGGTATTCATGTTTGTCTGTGAGGCATGGTGATCTATAAGTTTAACTGAGGGGGTCTGGAAGCCGTGAAAACAGAGGTAAATCAAAATCCTCTCAAGAGTATTTCAGCTAGCTTCTTTGCAGCTTCCCTTATCTTCCACAGATCATCCTCAGTGGGTTTTCCCCTTATGTCACCCATCCTGCCCTTCGTGCTGGCATCCTCTCTTCCATGGAACTCACTGAGGATATACCACTCATCCAATACTGTGAATCCAATATGTTCAAAGAATTGTCCAGCATACTTACCGGCTGGGGTAGCTTCATCCATTCCAGTGTGAGGCCCTGAGTAAGTGCAGAAAATCAACGCATTCTTTCCTGGTATCTTCGGAGCACCGGGTTTGATCCTTCCCTCTTTGCGATGCTTGGCAAAGTTGCTCTTCAACAGGTCCGTCACTGGCTTAGGCGGATGCCATTCGTAGGAAGGAAAGCCCATACAGACAAGATCATAGTCGAAGTAGTCAACGTCCCCAGCCTCCTCTGTTCTCATAAGGGAGACATTGACTCCGGCTTCTTCCAACCCTTCTTTGACTGCAAACGCCACTTTCTCTGTGTTTCCTGTCTTCGACCAGTAGATGATTACCGCTGTCTTGCTCATAAACTCAAGAGGATTCCTTTCATTATATGA
>JGI24025J20009_10003862_pt1 | contig 10045 bp, 8 predicted proteins | sample Cruoilmetagenom3_FD_20009 | JGI IMG/M metagenome (IMG submission 20009) | reverse complement strand
TTTTTGTGAAGTTCTTGCCTACGTAAATATTGTGCACGACGTTTTCTCGTCTAGTTGGTCCGCCATATGGCCAAAACACCTCTACCGCGCTCGGTAATTCGAATTATTTTTCCTTCAAATTTAATGAGCCCATACGACGCTAAGATAAAGACTGTGCCGATTTTGATTCCACCAACTTGCGTTCGACGTTTGCCAACACGATTACGTCTCACCCATCTAGTTCCTGAATATTTAACATAGGTGAATTGGGATATCTTGTCTAAGTGCCAACCGTAACGTCGGGCAAACTTTTTTCTATCTATTTTAATAACTTAACCTCGGTTATAAATTCATTTTATACAACTTTTAATAGCCGAAAATTTCATCCGTCGTTGTGATTCCTCTTAAAAAACAGCAGCTTGTCTAAAACGATGACACAGTATTGCCGTTTTGGCAATATTTGATGTTTGTATAGCTGAGTGCGCTAACAGGGTCTATATATGTGTATTCTCACAGTATGAATATTGTACTACTTTAAATAGTTATGTCGTAAATATGTATAAGTGGTTGAAAAATATATATAACACGGGCGACAGACGTAAAAAAACTTTTTCGAGTGTCCTCCTAAAAATACTTAACGTACTGAAAGAAAACTAAAATATGCCCGACATTTGTGACAATTTGAGGAGGTAACAATCTGTTCTGTAAATTGGCTGTTTACTCTTTTTGGCGGAAATTATCAGAGAATTACCAATTGGCTTGCGAGGTAACATTTTTGCGGTGCGGAGGGATGTGAACTCTTTAGTGGCCGAGGAAACCAAGCCTATGTAGGCGTAAAGCTCATCTTGTCAGGCTGAACCGGTGAGCTTATCGTTGGTACACAACGAGCTCTTCGATGTCAGCCTGTAAACGTCAACTTCATAATATTCTTGATTCGCGAAATGCAACGCTAGTTGGCAATCCGGTAGATGCCGGTTTTGCGGTTGCCGACAGTCTCCACGATGTTCTTCTGACGTAGGCTTTTCAGGGCGCGGTAGAAGGACGACGGGGTAGGGGTGTCGAGGATGTCGTGGTTAAGGATACTCTCGGTGCGGGCGCCTTCGGCGAACTCTTCGAGTGACATCGTCGCGACAATGCATCGTTCGAGCGGGGTGAGATCCTTCAAACCCATCTCTGATTCGAGCGAACGCAACACGGCGATCATGTGGGCATATCCTGCCAGTTTTGCGTTATTTGTGCTTTTCATCTTCGTTATCTTTCAATTTGAACCGATGGTGAACATAGTCACATTCTGGTTAAAGTAAATCCCTGCGACATATAATACCGTTTTTTCGCAAAAAGGAAAGCACTTCCGCAAACCTCGTGAGAATTCCGTGTGTTACATGTGGATCGGAGTTCCGGTACTACCATGAAGTGTTCACAAAGTTCTTACTAAACTGTTGCTAAAACAGAAATTGTGGGCTTGTTTGTTTGGTAACGAAATAATTTTTCGCGGGGAAAAATGAGAAAGCTTTTTGACGGTTTTGCAAAATGGGGCCCGATCGTCGCGATTTGCTACACTGCGGTTTTATTCATTGAGGTACTTGTCGTCTTTCCACTGGAGAGGATGGTCATTAGCGAGCCGGAGATCGCCAGTGTCTTTTGGTTACCCCATGCGGCTAGCGTGCTATGCACCGTTATCGTCGGCCCTCGGGCGTTTTTTGCGCTTTTCCCGACCTTTATCACGATCCGGTTCTTTCATGGCGGTTTTGCGGTTGACGCAATGACGTCGGAGGTGATCCTGGGGTCGTTGATTGGCGCTATTTGTGCGCCAATCGCGTATCTTCTGGTTGATCTGGTGAATCGACAGAGAAACACGCGCGGTTTGGATTTGGAAAATTGGCGGACGGTTTTGATAATCGGCGCGGTCGCCTCAATCATCAACTCGATTCTCAGAGGGGGGCTGTTTGGCGGCCTCGACGACGGCGATCATTTTATGGTCGTGATGTCGAAAGTTTTCATCGGTGATCTGGTCGGGTTAGTGTTGGGACTGGTGTTTCTGGTGTTCCTGTTCCGGATCATCAACCGTGGCCGTCTGTCTGAGCCCGACTAGATCAAACTCTGGAAGCTTTGAATTCCAGATAGAGCTCTGTCGCCGCCTCAACTTCGCCAGCTTTGGGCATTTGGATCAGCCCAAGGCAATAGTTCTTCCAGTAATCCATCAGGGCCGGCGTTGGTTTTAGGCATCGTTTGCGCCGGTCGGGGCAGGTGGCCGAGATCATCAGACCCATGTCCATCATCTCTTTAACCTGATGTGCGACGTTCTGCCGGCTTTGGCCGGTCAGCCCGATCAGGTCGCTAATGCCGGTATCCAGATCGCGGTAAAACGAGCGGATAACATGCCGGTACATGATTTTGCGCGACAGGCTGGATTCCAGAAATCCGGAGATGCCACCATCACCGGGCCGTAAAATCGCCATTTCGGTACTGACGATGGCATGGGCTACTGTGTCGAATAATTCTGCTGGCATGTCTTCCGTTTTGGTATCGCTTGTCATGAAGTTGTCCTCACACAGCCTTTTTATTGTAATTCAGGCTACAATTGCGCCTTTATGCAGACATTCTAATGCTAGCTTGTGCTAAATGCACCCTATTGCTGTCTTTTTGACAATAAATTTTTGCAAGCATATGAATATGATGATTTACTGCTTCCAGCACTAAAAATAAGNTCTCTTNCGAAGTTGGCGNCAACACGGAATTTTTGTCGGAACCTGCGATGNTTATTTAACATAACATAGATTACACGACTTTAACGGAGCCGATCTTAGCATGAAAGAAACCGACCTATATGCTCCGATCAAGAAATTCCTCGTAGCTCAGGGCTATGAGGTTAAAGCCGAGGTCAAGGATTGCGATCTGGTGGCTGTGCGTGGTGACGACCCCGTGGTTATTGTCGAACTGAAGCTGTCCTTGTCGCTGGCCCTTCTGATGCAAGGGATCGAGCGGCAGCGGATTACCGATGCGGTTTACGTCGCCGTTCCGGCCGGTACGGGTAAGGCGTGGACAGCGCGGGTCAAGGATGCGGTGCGGATTTGTAAGCGGCTGGGGCTCGGGTTGATCTCGGTCCGGTTTACGGGCGGGCAAGCACTGGTTTTGGTGCATTGTGATCCGGGCGCACACGGCGTGCACAAGCTGGCCAAGCGGAAGACGGCCCTGCTGCGCGAGTTCCAGCGCCGCGTCGGCGATCCTAACACTGGTGGGCAAACCCGGCGGGCGATTATCACGGCCTATCGTCAGGACGCCTTGCGGGTGGCGGTGGCGCTGCGATCCGGCCCNNATGGTCCGACAAGTCTGGCGCGGGCNCTGGAGATCCCGCAGGTGCCNTCGATCCTGCAGAAGAACTACTATGGCTGGNTTATACGGGTGGAGCGCGGCGTTTACGAACTGGCCGCCGAGGGCCACACAGCGCTGGAAACCTACGCCGAAATTGTCCAGGGGTTGGAGAAATAAGCACGGCACAAAAAATTAACGCCGCAGAGGCTGCGGCGTCAGAAGTTGCTTAAAACTTGAGTGCCAGCAATGCTTCTGACGCGGACGATCATGGTGAATTTGAAATAGTTGTCAATATGGAAAGAATCACGGTTTTGTGAATTTCTCCTATGAAAGCACCAGCCGCGCGCCGAGTTTGGGGCTATAGCGCGCAGCTGGCTTTCGCAGGCAGGTCGGAATTAGCTGCATGCGTGCGAACACCAACTGATTACGGTGTAGGGACTGGTTACTCCGTGCTCACTTGATACTTATGCCAAACAGATATGGTGATTCTGGGGTGGGATTTGGGTAATTTTAAGACGAATTTGGGCGAAATGTGTTCGTTGATGCGTGGCCTTACCGGGTACCGGAGCGAAATTTTCCATCGGCTAAAAGCAAGAACAGTGGGATGTAAGTAGCCAGTATGACGATTGTGTTTGTGTGGTTAACGAACACTTCGGTAAGCCCGAAAACCATAAAACTGCCACTGAGCCATATCAGTGTTAGCCCCACGCCCAAATCAAGCTTCTTGAATAGCATTTTCATCCCGACAAAGAACGGGAGCCCGAGGAACATCAACAGGAATACCAATCCTCCTATGCCTGCTTTCACCCAGATATCCAGATACTGGTTGTGGACATGGGTGAAACCTTGAACCGGGTTGTCGAGCGGTAGCGCGTTAAAATCGGAAAAATATCGAAGGCCGTGTCCGGTAATTGGACGCTCGGCGATCAGCCTTAGTGCCTCTTGCCATGCCCCGACACGCATACCGATCGAGCCTTGGTTTTCGAGCCCGCTAGCGGTACGCGAAAGTTCGGACATACCAAGCGCAAAGCGGCCGGCGTTTTGGGAAAGCAGCGTCAGGAAAACTATCGCGATTATCAGAATAAGGACGGTTTGGAATTTACGCTCCTCGAAATACACCAAGCTGGCCAGTGCCAAGCCGAGCAACAGTGGGTAATAGGCAATGATGACGCCCCTTGTGCCGGTGAGATGTGTGCCGAACAGAAATAGCAGCAACCACCCCAGTAATGTAGCGAGCGACTTCAGGCCCGGCGCAGTTCTGATGGCCAGAAAAAGATAGATCGTAAAAATCCCTCCGCTCGTCGCGAGGATATGGGCAAAAATATTGGCGTTGATGGTGCCCTCTGCCCGCTCGTATCCAAACAGATAGATCTGGGAGATGCTGGTTAGCAAAAGTAGCGTAGCATGAGCGCCCGAAGCGAGCGCGATGACTTTGAAGGCGTTTTGACCGGTGTTTGCGAAATAGGTCGCGATTGCGAGCGCCATGATAAACGTCAGGGACAGGCTGAAAGGCAGTCCGTAACCAAACGATCCCGTCTGTCCAAAAGCTATGTGGAGCAGAACGACGACAAGAAAAGCGACGGTCACGTACATATATATTTTTGTGAAAACCACATCGTTACGCAGGATTTTAACGCTGGTTGGCAGGTAAAGAACCGAGGCGACAATGGTTACCAGAAGCACCACTCCGGAGATGAGCTCGATTGTGCCTGTGAAAAACACAGCGATGAAAAAGGTGATAAAGGTCAGTTTTCCGAAATTGCTAATATTTAGAAAGTAAGAATTCATGGTGGTTTGCATTTTTCTTGCCAGAAATAGTTTAATAACGGAACGAAGTTTCTTCGCGCTTACTGGCGCACATCTACAAATATTGCAACTACAGATGGAAATATTTTTAACTTTGAAAATACAAATTCCTTACCGCCGCACGGTTTAGGGCCATTTGCAGCAAAAGGAAGGGTATGCGGTTGGTCTCGTAATACGCCCGCGACAGTTTTTTGCGCCAGTGCACGGAGTCCGGTACAGCTTCGCTTTGAATGCTTGTCACGAAGCGGGCTATGTCCGGTTCAACCATCGCCGGAAACGATTGGTAAATCCGCGAGGAACGGTTGAAGTTCGAGACGTTCGGGTTGAACAACAAATGATCGATGGGGATGTTGGTCCGTTTGATCTGATGGACAAGCCGTTGTGCTGTCGTACGCGTAATCATGTATCCGGCGGTGCCATAATGGGGGCCCAGCAGGCGCATCGCGTCGAATACCGGCGTTTGAAGCACCCCTGCTTTAGCAACGACGAGCTTCTTCGTGTCGCCTTTCGAGTTCTGCCGGTTAAAGTTCAAGATGTCGACTTCATCCGAGATTTTGATCGCTTCGTCGATAAATTCTGCGAATGTGCTGGAAACTTTGGCGTCATCTTCCAGAATAAATGCGACCTTGGCGTCGGTTTTTAAGAACTTTTCCCAGATCAGAAAATGACCAACGGTACAGGCGCGCGCACCCGCGCCCATTCGGGGAATTGGACCAGCGGCATCGACGTAGTTGTTTAGCTCGGCTTCGCTGGCTGTTTCGGCATCGATTGCGGCTACGCGCTCGGCATCCAGACCTAGGTTCGAAAATTGTTTGTCCATGTTGGCACGCCGGTCGGGATGCCGATCCAGATTCAGGTAATATATGCGAGCAGATTCGGGCATGTTTGCGGGCATTCTAAAGAGTGGAAAAATCCAGATTTGTCGAAAGGGTGTTTACATATGCGAAATCCGGACATTCCAAATGGACATAGGCCGGTTGAAACCAGTCCTTAGGGGCAATGAGTTTAGCCAGATGGCCCGTCCTGTTTGCAATCGCCGCCGCCCACCAGCAGAATGTACTGTTTGAAGCAATAATGCTGCGGGAGCCGGAAAGCGTCATGAAATCTTCCCATGCACTGCCGTTGCTGAACTCGATGTCGAAATCTGCGAACCTTGCTTGCGATAATACGGTTTTGGCATGTTCGGGCTGGTCCGAAATGATGGTGAATTTCGGGGTGCCGCCATCTGCGCTCACGTGTGAAAACGCATCAAAATAATAGTCAGCGTCGAGTTGGTGATACTTGTGGAAATTCTTTTTGTTTTTGTAGTCCCCAAACCGCATGTGGACGGTGTTAAGGCCATTTCCGACAACCCCGAACTTATCCGCAATGAGGCTGGCAAGCATAGCATACTGTGGATATAGGCGCGAGTCGTCTTGCCAGTAACCGGCGAACACGCGATTTTTGCTGTGGGATATCGTGCGATCCGTTGGGCGGTTACTTTCAATCTTGAGGCGTTTGATCAGCGAGCGTCGGAGCATCGATGCTTTTACCTGAGCTTTATACAGTTTCGGATATTTGCAGTCGTAAGTCTCAAGTGCGACATGTGTTAGAATATCCGGCAACCGCCCCACTCCATGGGCCAAAAGACTTGTGTTGGTCAGATAGTCCACGGTGGTTTCGTCACGGCTATGCTCGCTTAAATATAAGGCAAAACAAATCTGGAAAAGTTGGTTCCCAAGCCCGCCATTTAAAAGCACAACGCTCATTTCAATTCCTTCGTGTAAATCAATCCGGGAAACATACACGCTCGACATGATGGCTACGAGGGGAAAAACCTTTGGGGGATATTTAGGTAAGAACCCGCTTATGGATGCTTCGCTTACTCGTCAATGCACACGCGGCAAATTGACAATTGTATGCAATCTTGAATTGCAGGACCGCAGGAAACTGCGTAGGTTTTGAAGTGGTAACTATTTGCACACATGACGATTGGGCGTTGATGTAGATTAGGAACCAATGGGTGGCAGCTTGAGAATTCGGATNATCCGCAGGGCGGCANTGCTTTTTGTGCTGTTTGGGCTGGCGGCCTGTAAGACGGCGCCGCCAGCGNAGGTTGTGTTGGGAAATTCTTGCGAGAATCTGGCGGGCGAGGCGAGCGACCCTCTGTATCTGCGGGTCTATTGCGTCACCGAGTTTGACGAAGCGGCGGCGACGGTTGCGCGGGATCTGGCGGAGTTTGCGGCGCAGAAGTTCAGCTGGTATTTCACCGATGCCTCTAGCAAGGTTTATTCCAGCTTTTCGTTCCGCTCGGTGCGGGCCGAATATGCGCATTCGGTTAACCTGTCGGGCAAAGGCGAGATGATTGCCATTATCGACGACGGGTTTTATCTGCAGCATCCGGAGCTGGCGGATAAGGACATCACGGTTTACGGCTCTAACCTGCCGCAACAAGATCACGGCACGGCGGTGGCCTCGATCGCGGCGGGCACTCAGGACGATTCCGAGATGATGGGCGTCGCTTTTAACGCGGCGCTGCATCTTACGTCGTTCAACTCCACTGTGGCACAACTGGCAGCGGCGACAGATGATGCGCGTCTTAGCGGGGCGATTGTCCAGAATAATTCGTGGGATATCGGCAATAGCGCAATCAGCAACGTTTTGAACCGCGACGTCGGTGTGACCGCTTACGAGGCCTTTGCGACCGAACTTGGCACCAATGTTTCCAGCGCAACGGCTTATGTGACGGCACTGGAGAATTTCACGCAGGACGGTGTGGTGGTTTTTGCCAACTCCAACGACCATGACGCGACGGGGTTGTCGGTGATGGCGGGTTTGCCGTTGGCATTTCCGGAGCTAGAGGCGGGCTGGATCACGGCGCAGAACGGGTTGCCGACGTTTAACAGCAGCGGCGAAATTGTCGCGGCGGAGCGCTTTTCCGCCAGTTGTTTCGAAATGGCGCGGTCTTGCCTGATGGCCGAGGGGATCGTGTATTCCGCGGTTGGTACGGAGTCGTATGGCCTCTGGGTCGGAACGTCTTTTGCGGATCCGATTATTTCGGGCGGTGTCGCCATTCTGGCCGAGGCGTTCCCCAGCCTGAGCGGCCCGGAAATTCGCGATCGTCTGCTGGTTACGGCCGATAACTCCTTCTTTGCCTTTGACGGGGTAAGAGAATTCAACGGTACTATCACCCACGGCTACAGCGAAGATTACGGCCACGGCTTCATGAATCTGGAGGCGGCGCTGCTGCCGATCGGGGAGATCGGCCTGCCGGCGGGTGCTTTGGTTAGCGACGGTATTACCCCGCTTGGTGATGCTATCATCGTTGCAGGTTCGGCGCAGGGTGATGCGGTGATTACGGCGTTGGCGGACGCGCAGGTGATGATGCTCGACAGTCTGGGCGGTAACTTCAGGACACCGGCAACGACGCTAGTGGCGGATATTGGTGGGTTCGACGGGATCGACGAAATCGCGCTGTTCTTTGACGATGGTCAGTCCTTCACCCCTATCGCCGGTGCGCTGAAATCCGCGTCGCTGGTGTTTGGGCCGCAAAGCCCGTTGTTTGTGACCGGCGGCATTAGCACGGATGTGACGTCTGATCTGGGACTGACTGCGCGCAACAGTGGCCTGATCTTCGATCCGATCACGATGGCTGCGATCCGGCCTGATAACGCCGGTATCGGCATACGCGCGCCACTCTCCGAGGGGTTCGAGCTGTCGGCCCATACCTTCGCTAGCCAAAGCGATACGCCTGGGCAGACCATGGGGTTCGGGGTGGCGCTGCACGCGGGTTCGGGCGCTGATCGACTGACGCTTGGCCTATCGATTATGGAGGAACAAGGCGCGGCGCTTGGTATGCAGAGCCTGTCAACGGTCGAGACTCTCTCCGGCACCTCCCGCGCACTTGATGTCGGGTATTCGCGGCAACTTTCCGACGGCGTNCTGCTGGAGGCNAGCGGCCAGATCGGGCTGATGAACGCCACCGCCGCCGGTATCTGGNGCGGTCAGACCGACACGCTGTTCACCAGCTTCGGCTTGAACCTGAACCAGACCGGAGTGCTATCGAATGGCGACTCCTTCACGCTGTCGCTGCGCCAACCTCTCGCGATCGAGCAGGGCAGCACATCGGTATTGCTCCCACAGGTCCGGTCAATGTCGGGTGAAATCACCAGCACCGCGGTGGAGATCGACCTGGCCCCGAGCGCGCGGCAACTGGACCTCGGCGCCGAATACGAAATACCACTGGCGGGCCAGAGCGACCTTACACTTGGCGCGGCCTATTCAATGAACGCCGGAAATACCGGCGGAGCGCAAGGATTTGCCGTGGCGGCGAGGTATAGCGTGGCGTTTTAGGGTGGTTAGAGTGTGAGGCCTAACCCTTTCAGTTTACAATTCCCAGAATATTCAATGACCTATGGCGATTTCGGGTTCCATGTGCTAGAAACGTGTGGATATGAGTCTCTGTTTGTGGCGCCTGTGTAATTTTATTGGCCCGCAAAATTAGTATTGAGTGCAATTAGTAAATAGTAACGTGAGGATTTTCTCATGAAGAAAACTTTGGTTTTGCTGTCGTTTACGGCAGCTGTTTCGGCGTCTGCTATGACGGACGACTGTCGTGTATTGTGCGACGAGCAGTTCTGGATTTCCGCCACGGGCGAGAGCGTTGAGCTGTTGGTGGCTGATGGCGCCAACGTTAATGCTTATGACGGTTTGGGCGGGACACCGTTGCATTGGGCGGCCACAGTTGCTGATGGCGAGAGCATTGTCGCCTTGCTGGAGGCCGGTGCCGATTTGAATGCGCGGGATGGAAACGACTGGACTCCGCTGGAGCTGGCGATTTTCTTTGGCTCCGGCGAGGCGGTGACGGTTCTTACGCTGGCCGGTGCCGAGGTGAATACCAACGCCCTGATCGGCTGGACACCGCTGCATCTGGCGGCGCTGATGGGGACGCCGGAAAGCGTGACCGCTC
>JGI24025J20009_10003857_pt1 | contig 10052 bp, 10 predicted proteins | sample Cruoilmetagenom3_FD_20009 | JGI IMG/M metagenome (IMG submission 20009) | reverse complement strand
CTTGCTTGAAATCTTCCGTATGCTTGATCGCCATGATCGGTCTCCTTGAGTGAGGTATATAATCTCAAGCGACCGGAACCATACCGTTACAAGTCCAAACAGACCTGTCGGACCCGGCATATAAGTTCTTCACGCTCTGGTATGACAAACCAACACGGGATTCTGTTCCTCCAATACGTCTCAACGAACTCGAAGGAGATAGAGGCCAGAGCGTTACCGGCCGCGCATTGACGGGTAACTGGACATCACACCATGTGCCTTACCTTTGCAGATTGAAGGATTTGAACAGGCCGCCTGTCATGACTGTCCATACCGTCAGTGCAGAACCAGAAGGCCGTCCGTTGCGCTTTCTGAGCCATGGCGACCCGGTTCATGATGGGCTGATTGACAAGACGGTCCAGTATGCCCGCTCCAGCTTGGATGGAGCGCGAGGGGCCGGTGAAACGATCAGGTTCGATCCTGACAACACTGCCGCAGCACGATTCAGAGGAAAGTCTGTCGTTGCATCGGCAGCGCTGGCCGATCCCTCAACAATTGGACTGCCACACGCGACCTTCTCGAGGCTTGAGGAGGACGCTCTGGAGATAATCAGAAGCGCACTTGGCGAAGCTCAGAAAGTCAGGTTGCAATCGTTGCTCGACCAGGCCGTAGAATGGTGGAATGCCGATCGTCGCTGGCTTGGTTTCCAGATGGAGCCAGTTTTTGAAACCATCGCCCTTTTTCTCGACGATGATTCCTGGAAGGTCATGCCTGCTTCGGCTCTGGCGGACCTGCTAAAGGCAGATTCAGACAAGAAGGATGCCCGTTTCCCTAAGGCATACGGTCAACCTTTCCGGATAGATTCTGATCTTTTTGATGAAGCTGTTGATGACCTGCACAACTCGCTTAGGGCGCGAGCAAAGGCGCTTTGGCGAGAGAAGCTCCTTCCGCTGCAAGATGCCCTCTCGCGACGCCTTTCTGAATGGGAAGTAGAGCGGAATGACCTTCTCAGCGTTCTACAGATGAATGTCGAGAGAGCCTGGACGAGGGCAGACGTCGAGGATGAAAGGCAGAGGCAGATGCTGTCAGGCCAGGCGGAAGCCGCAGAGCGCATTTTCAAACTTGCGGAGCTTGCGAGTGCAGCGCGGGTAAGGTGGCTGAGGGATGCTCCAGCTATGTTCGAAAGTCCCGAGCCTGGCTGTCTCGGAACAATTCTCTTTCGCCCGGTTCCGTATCAGGATTTCTGACAGTGATTACGCGCTTAGCGGCAGATACATCCTTGGAGCGACCAGGTTGAAGGCTGAATTTCTTCCCGGGGTTCCAGTTGATTGTGATCTGAACAAGAGCATCTTCCGTCAGATTGACAGTACCTATAAGACTATCGAAGGCACTGTCAGAGCAAATGCACTCTCGACTGTGAAAACGGTACGGTTCGTGCGCGCTACCGGCGAACTGAAGGAAACCCCGCTTGCCGCTAAAGCTAAGAAGGATCTGTTCGACGACACGATTTATCAGATTGCCTTGCGGTCCATTCATGAAGTTCTTGAGGCCGATGAATTCCAGAACATCGAGAACGTGGCATTCAATGGGTTCGTAACCGCCATTAACCCCGCCAATGGGCTTTCGAACCGCAACTGCATCCTCTCCGTCTTGTGCTCGCGAGCCGAATTCGAGAAGATTGATCTCGCTCGTGTTGAACCCAGAGCCTGCTTCAAGGCGCTGAGCGGCGTCTCTGCTGCTTCGTTGGCGGCGCTGGCACCAATCCCGCCAATTATCAGCATCGACAAAAGCGACCGCCGGTTCGTCGATGGCCGCGAGATTGCTGATACCCTCGATGCCTCGGTCAACCTGGCAGCAATGGACTGGGAAGACTTCGAGCACCTGATCCGTGAATTGTTCGAGAAGGAATTCAATTCGCGGGGCGGGGAGGTCAAGGTTACTCAATCGAGCCGGGATGAGGGCGTCGATGCGATCGCATTCGATCCAGACCCGATCAGCGGCGGTAAGATTGTGATCCAGGCCAAGCGCTACACCCGGACCGTCGGTGTCGCTGCGGTCCGCGACCTATATGGCACCGTCATGAATGAAGAAGCCACCAAGGGAATTCTCGTGACAACTTCTGACTTCGGTCCAGATGCGCACAAATTTGCGACATCGAAGCCCCTTTCTCTTCTCAACGGAGCCAACTTGCTCCACCTTCTGCGGAAGCATTCATACGACGCGCGGATCGATTTAGCAGAGGCAAGAGAGGCGCTTAGCTAGAAAGCCTTCAGCGTCGTGCCGTTTTTTGATCGTCCCCGCAGCGATAACGCTCAATGATCGGCAATTCATGGGCCGATTGCCGGAAAGTCTGCTCTTGGCTCGTTTGTGACGAAAAGCGTACCGCGCGCCTATTCTGGTCCTCGTGGTGGTGCAAAAGAGCAGACGTTCCGGACGCAGATGCTGATGACAGCGGGCTTTCCGAATGCCCGAGCACCGCTGTCAATCCACCGGCAATCCTTGAGCTTTTGCAAATACTTCGATCTCGCAGCGTTGGACAGCTGCTTCTTCAGCCATTCCAGCCGTCTCGAGCGCCTCGGCGAGCTTCCGTTTCCCACGTTTAACAAACCCCGCACGCCTTGTAGGTTGGTCCTCTTCGAGCATGTGAACGCCTTCTCGCAATTGTTCGAGCGCATAATCTCGCGTCCAAGGTAAATGGCGGCCAAGCGTAAATTGGGCGAAGCCAAGCTCTACTTGCGCCTCACCAATCTCCGAACGGGAGGCGCCAACCTTCTCACGAATTGCAAGCATGCGGTGATAGTCTAGCATACCGCTTGCCGCCAACCAGGGCGATCCACGTCGAGCAAGCTGCATCGCGGCGCTGGCTCGAATACCATACGCGCCCGACCCATCGCCTTTACCAACCGCGATTTGGCGCGTTGCGAGGTTTCGCGCGGCAGCGAATCTTCGACATTGCCATTCTCGATTGTCGGAGATCTTCGCGATCGAATAGGCCTCGCTTGCGAAGGCGCCGAATGGGAAATTTCGCTCGCTGATGAATCCGGCCATTTGCAAGTCCACCCGTGTATGAAGCGTAGCCAGAACGCCGAGTTCGAGGGGGCCGTGGAGGTGCAGCCACGCAGCGGAGTTCGTCCATAGCTCGCAAAGGCGAAGCCATCGTCCGGCCAATTCAGCATCAAGCAACTCCAGAGGTTGTTGCGCGAGATCACGTAGGGCCATCCAGAGCCTAGAGAGTCTTCCGACGAAAGAATCCTGACCGGCACCCGTGAGTTGCTCGGCTTCGGACAACAGAAGGTCGACCCGATCGATAGACACTGGTCCCGAGATCCCGGGCGCGAAGCCGCTTAAAAAGCTCAACCGAGAGGAGCCTATTTCTGCGTCGACGCGTTTGAAGCTGCGTCGGTCCGATAGAGCGTCGCAAAACCCCTTCAACCGTGCTGGAAGCTGCCCCTCTTCCGCCAAATAACGAAGAGTGTCGAGAACTTCGCGCTCGATCTCGCGTTCCGGAACTCGCAACCAATTGCTCGGCGGAGTGATCCGCTTCAAGAGCTCCACCATGGCCGCCAATTCAGGGTCAGGGTCGAAATCATCAGCTTGAAAGAAGATCACCGGAATCCGGCGCAAGCCGGCATGAAATAACTCGATCTCAAGATGGCTGACAGGCGACAGTCCCAGCTCGTCGATCTCGATGGCATTTCCCAGTCGTCGGAACAACATCACTATCATCAGATCGGATCCATGCAATGCATGGACACAGGTGTCGACGATCGCACGCCAGCCACGGTCAACTAAATCGCCATGCATATACTCAGCGATCCATGGGTCGAGCCGGGGCCGCAAACCCAAGCGCTCGATTTTTCGGCGAAGTTCCAGATAGCGTGTATCGCCTTCGGTCCGACCATCCTTATGTGCCGATGATATGAAGACCTGCATTGCGTTTACCTTGTGCGGAATCGCGGCAATATGAGGGAACATAAGTAAGCTAAGTGCGCCCCGCTGGATGTCGAGCCCCGGTCCCGCGCGGGCATCACGTCGATTTCGTTGAGATCGCAGTGACTAGGGCAGAGAGAAACTGTTCGCTCAACCCACAACGGAGATTCTGGGTACATTAGCCCAAATAATTCGCACTAGAGTATATGTTGCTAGTTATTTCTAGGTTCAGCTATTTTCCTGCAATTTTCGCTGCCTCTTCAATCCAGTCGGACAGTTTTTCAGTATTGACATATTTATAGGCCTTAAAGCCTGCGCCGGTAATTGCTGTGGGAATTGCACCGGGAGATCCGATTTTGCCGTTATTATCTTTTAGATCGTGTATCTGAACTGCAACGAGACCATTACCGCGATCGATCGATTGGTTAATTTCGTAATCGATGAATTTTCTATTGGCGGTTCCGTAGTTGACAAGCACCACCGTCACAGAAGTTTGATGCAAGGCAGAATCGATCAATTTTTTAATTTCTGCGTCGTTCTTTTTCTTGGATTCTTCCCATAAAGAAGCATCCACAAACCCAGCGGCAGCACTTCCTGTTATGTTGGGGATGCTGCGGATCTGATTTACCTTCCAAACAAATCTGTAATCAAAACTAAAAAATACATTCCGCGCCATATTATTGACCCCACGATTTGAAAGTGATCGAATATTAAAATATCTGCATGTGAATTTCAATACCAGCTAAGTTGAATAGAATTCATCACTTATCAAGAAAAAGGAATCATGCGACGCAAGATGGTTGAATAGGAAATTGTTCGCCCTAGCTCGGGCGGGAAGCTGCCATTTTCAAATATTTCTAGCGCAGCCGCGCCTGTCGTAGCTAGTGGAAGTACCAAGGCATCTGGATGCGTCCTCTGAAAAATAGCACACTCCTCGACGACGCCTTCCATTCCACCGACAAAGACTCCCGCATTGAATTGATGGTCGCTGATCATGGTGGAACGCATTTCCAAAAGGCTGGCCTGCATGCCAGCCTCAGACTTAGCAGTATACCTTACCGTCGGGAAGTTCTGCACCTCAACTGGGAAGCGATCTTCAAACTCATTGCTTTGGTAGAGTATCGCGCGGTCAAGGTTCTGAGGGAAAAAATCGGCCATGAGTGTGGACACCAGTGGCGTTATCGCGGGGTGGCCTCCAAATACGATAACTCCCCTTGGGATTACGTCGATTACGAGTGCTTTGATGGCTTCTCGAATTGCCATCACATCAACCGTTGAATGATATCTTTCATGCCGCGATGGAAGCGGCACACTGGCAGAAAGAAAAACAGCATTCATTGGCCCATCCCTTCAAAATGACCACGGAAATCGCTCGCAGCAAGGGTCTTTGTTTTCAAATGGGAATTCAGCCACGCTATGTGGCTCATCCAACTGCTCAGCAACCCTCGGTTGTCATACAGCACTGTAACCTCAGCATCTAGCTTATGAGATTGACCGATAGCTTCTTCGATTTGATTGATGCGATAAGCGTTGGGCACCCCTACAGCGGGAACGAAAAACTTTTTATCCCCTCCATTTTCGGTGGTGATGAATCGTCCAGGCTGCAAGATGGCAACCTCTCCCATGTCGCGGCAAAAGTCGCAGAATTGATCAACAAGATATGCGTGCCTAAGGGCCAGTGCGTGTGCTCGCAAGCTCTCAACACTGAGGCAAACTTTCTGAACTGCAGTGTCTTGAAAACGAGCATTCGGTCCAACAGTTTCTGCTGAACTAAAATCCGATCCTTGCAAGCTGACAAATTCACTCAGAGCTGAATATGGATCTTCATTAACCTCAGGCCAGAGCAAATGCAGAATCTGGACACTTGTTGCGTTTGCCCTAGCCTTTTCCAATAAGGTCCACTCACTTGTCGAGAAGCCTGGAGAATCTAGTAGTATGACAACGTCGCTGTCAGCCAGCCGATGCCAGAGATGGTTCTGCATATCTACTGCAGGCTGGATCGAATGCGTATCTAGAAATGTGTCGAAGCCGCGAGCTTGAAGCGCGTCGTAAAGTTGCAGTGCAACTTCTCTAGAATCTACTCGCTTGTAACTTATGAAGATCCGACGATCCGTTCGCAGAAGCGCTAAGTTTTCAAATATGCAACCGACCAACCGTTGCATTTCGAGCGATGGCCCTTGACCCAATGCTAAGCCATTGAAGCCGCCAAGTTCGACAGGCACCTGCCCCTGATAGCCATCAAGTGCGACAACGCATGGAATAATGGGAAGTGAGTCCTCGACAATACCGTTAAGGCGTGGATGATCGTTCGAATTTGGAGCCTCGTATCCAAAAAATATAGCAACAAACGGCGCACCGCTATCGCGCTGATCCAATTCGGCCTCTTCAAGGATTGAATATTCATCCTTCGAAATACCAAGCTCATTAAATTGTCGATCAATTTCCGCATCGAAAAGAGCTCGATGGAACCAAGGTTTGCCCATAACGCCAACTTGATATTTGTGTCGCTTCACATCAGGCTCCAGATTCTTCCAGCTTTTAGATGAGGTACGGTAAACTCGCTGATTGAACGCGCAACCTTCATACATCGATTCAATGCTATTAATAAAATTCTAAGGATGAAGCGGTAATCTGAAAATGACATTTCAAGTCGTTTGTGCACCAGCAAATTTCCAAAAATTCGAACGAAAAATTAAGTGGCTAGAACCCCAATTTGAAACATCCGTCCATTGCAGAATTTCCGTCAAAGATTGGGAAGTCACGGATTACTATCGAACGCCCGAATTTGGACTATTGGCTACCGGGCAGGAGCTAGACTGAGCTCGAAGTTTTTGTCAGCTACTAGTAAAGCTCGGAGCCAGAGTGATCGTCCGCTTTCGGGGCTCGGAAAATTGGCGCTCAACGGCTGAAACTGGGTGCAAAGCGGACATTCGTAGAAAGCTGCATCTCGACTTCGGCGTGAGGTCGAGCATGTGTGCGTTATGGCAAGAGATGACCAATTAGAGCTGATCGAACGGCTGTGCCTTGAGGCGGGCAGGATCACGGAGAATGTGAGCCCCTACCTTGCGATGGCAATTCCAGAAGGTGAGGTGGAACTAGTCACGCACCTCGATAGATTGGCGCAGGCGGCTGATGACCTTACCGCGATTTCGCGGGCCGCTAAGGCCTTGCAGCGCCGCCGGGTGACAGATGAACGTGCACTGTGATCACCGGGGCTTTCTAATTTGGTCCACTTGCATATTCCATTCGACTTGCGCGCCAAACCGAGCATTGGTGTGAAAGCCAAAGCGCAATCGGCCTGACCGATTGCCGCCCCGACAAGATGCTTGGTTGGGGCTGTGGGTGGTGGGAGCAGCATAGTACTGCCTCCCGTGTCTTGAAGGAGATCACCCATGACAAAAACCACTAAGTCAGCCGCAAACAGCGCTTCCCAAAGCCACCCGCGCAAGGGCAGTAAAATAGCTGCGGTAATCGGCCTGCTAGAACGAAAACAGGGGGCAACGCTTGATGAGCTGACCTCTGCCACCGGCTGGTTGCCGCATTCGGCACGGGCAGCGCTGACGGGGCTGCGCAAGAAGGGTCATGATGTCGCGCGAAAGACGCGCGGCGATTTGAGTTGCTACCACATTGCCAAGGGTGCCTGATCATGGAGCGGCTGAACAGTAGGCTCGAGGCTCTGGCGACCATACCTGCGGCTGAGCTTCGGACAGAATGGGAGCAAGCGCACAAAGAGGCAGCGCCTTGCTTGCCGGTAGACCTTCTCCGATTGGCCATTGCCTATCGCTGGCAAGAAAAGGTCAAGGGCGGGCTGCCGCGATCCGCCGCCGGAGCGCTTCGCTCTGGGGGCAGTAATCCATCGCGGGCCGGCCTGACCAAGCCGGGTACACGGCTTGTGCGTAGCTGGAATGGCCGGACCATCTCAGTGCAGGTGAATGAGGATGGGTTCCTGTTTGAGGACCGGACCTATCGTTCGCTTAGCGCCATCGCCCGCGAGGTTACCAGAACGGCCTGGTCAGGGCCCCGCTTCTTCGGCCTGAATGGATCGGCGCGGCATGGGTAAGCGCGATGCTGGCACCCAGGACAACCGGCCTCGCAGCAAGGTCCGCTGTGCGATCTATACCCGCAAATCAACCGAGGATGGGCTTGAGCAGGAGTTCAACAGCCTGGATGCGCAATATGAGGCCTGCGCAGCCTATATCGCCAGCCAGCAGCATGAGGGCTGGGAGCTTGTCCCCAACCGTTATGATGATGGTGGGTTCTCAGGCGGCAATTTGAAGCGCCCAGGCCTCACGCAGCTTCTCGCAGATGTTGCCTCAGGCAGGGTGCAGGTGATCGTGCTCTACAAGATTGATCGACTGACCCGCAGCCTGTCAGACTTCTCACGCATCGTTGATGTGCTGGATAAGGCAGATGCCAGCTTTGTCTCGGTCACTCAGTCGTTCAACACCACAACCAGCATGGGACGGCTTACCCTCAACATGCTGTTGTCCTTCGCCCAGTTCGAGCGTGAAGCCACAGGCGAGCGTATTCGTGACAAAGTCGCTGCCTCGAAGAAGAAGGGCATGTGGATGGGCGGTCCTGTTCCTCTGGGCTATGAAGTGAAAGAGCGTAAGCTCATCATCAACGAGGCAGAGGCCGATAAGATCCGGCACATCTTTAGGCGATATGCCGAGCTTGGCACAGGCCAGAAGCTTCTTGATGAGCTGCGTGAGCAGGGTGTCCGCACCAAACTCCGCACCATGGCAAACGGCAAACAGCGTGGTGGGATCAGTTTTGAGCGAGGGGCGCTGTTCCACCTGCTGGGCAATCGCATTTATATTGGTGAGATCACCCATAAGGGAGCTTCATATGCTGGCGAGCATGATGCCATCATCGAGTCCGAGCTTTGGGACCAGGTTCAGAAGCAGATCGGCGCGAATAAGATAAACCGAAAGTCAGGGCGTAATGCTCGTGCACCAAGCCTGCTCGCGGGTATAATCTTTGATGGCCACGGCAGAAGGATGACTCCGAGCCATGCGGTGAAGAGTGGTAAGCGCTACCGTTATTACGTCACCCACCCATCGTCTATTAAGGAAGGCAAAGCTGCATGGCGGCTGCCAGCATATGACCTTGAGAAGGGTGTGGTTCAGCGGCTGATTAAATTGCTTGAAGATCGCCAAGCCATCAGCGGTATCGTGTCATCCAGCGATGCCAAAACACTGGCGCGGACATTTGAACAAGCTGGCTCAGCGGCAGAGAAGTTGAAGACCAGCACCTTCCATCGCCGAACCATGGTCGCCTCATTGGTTCAGCGTGTTCAAATCAGAGATGATGAGATCAGTATCACGCTCGATCGCGCTGGAATGGAAGTCACCCTTTATGTGTCCGTCCACACTGATCACCCACTGCACATCACAGCATCGGCATGCCGGTTTAGGAGAGGAGAGGAGGTTAGGTTGATTGTCGGTGAGGATGCAGCAGCACGGCCGGATCAACCACTCATATCACTCCTGACGGAAGCTCGGTCAGTGCGGGACAAGTTATGCGCCAAACCGGATCAGACCATCAAAACCTATGCCATTGCCACGGGCCAGTGCCGCAAACGGCTTGCGCGCTTGCTGGGCCTCAACTGGCTCGCACCTGAAATTGTCACTGCGATTCTTGATGGAAGTCAACCGCCGGCGCTTACGCCGAGAATCTTGCTCCGGACCAAACTTCCGCTCGACTGGGAAGCTCAGAAGACAACGCTCGGGTTCGCCTGAAAACCACGATCGCGGACAAGCGCCGTGGGGTCTGGAAATACGGCACCTGAGACTAGGCCTGAATCACGGCCTACACCTCCTCAAACAGAGACGGCGTAGACCCCACGGCAGAAATAACCTGTCGCAAAGTCGCAGAAAAGCGCGCCGAATGTGGGGCGTCTCACAACCACCGAGTGAGATCGGTGTTTTGGTGACTGTGTGGTGCCGCTTAGAGGATTCGAACCTCTGACCCCATCATTACGAATGATGTGCTCTACCAACTGAGCTAAAGCGGCGCTCTATCGGCTATCTTTAATTGCAGCGCGGTGACGCGACAAGGATGACGTACCGATGAAAATGGAGGCCCGAGCCGGAATCGAACCGGCGTACACGGATTTGCAATCCGCTGCGTCACCACTCCGC
>JGI24025J20009_10003856_pt1 | contig 10053 bp, 4 predicted proteins | sample Cruoilmetagenom3_FD_20009 | JGI IMG/M metagenome (IMG submission 20009) | reverse complement strand
AAAGGCTGGGGTCGATATGGCCTCGCCGGAGGTTTACGCGGCGGTGATTCGACGCTTTGAGCAGGTGATGGATGAGATAGAGGGGCTTGTTTTTTAAATACCTATTGATTACGAAATAATATAATGACAACCGTAGATTACTATCCGCTGTTATCGGTTTTAGCGCCACTCAAACCCTATTATCCAGAGAATCTCTGATTAAATCAGTACAAATCAGGCTACGCTTTAGTTAGTTTTATATCATCCACCCAGGACTGAAACTGCTCCAGTGTCTTTTCATGACGCCGTTTCAACTTGAAAACATTACAAATATAATTAACCGGATCATTGGGTGATTTCTGCAATGCCAAACGCGCTAGCCCTTTGGCTTCTGGATAGGGTATCTCACTCCAGTCTCGCTCATCACCCCATGGGTCAAGCCCCCTCCAAGACATCTCTTCTACAATCTCTTCAGGCCGTGACCAGACAACCGGCTTATGAACACCATCCCGCTTTAAACCAGACCAAGGTTTTATTAAACCGATAATATGTTGAAGTTGTTTTTTGCTCGTCCGAGATAACCCGTGAAGATTAGCAATATCCAATGCCAACTCGTGAAGCGTGATACCATTTTTTTCGACTAGAATATCTTTAGCAATATCGACAAGTGTGGATTTGTAGTCATCGTCAAAATACCGAGAATTATCATACTCAGAGGGTATTTCATTAGCTGAGACGTCCTCGGCCTCTACATGCATGGAACTCCTATTGTAACTGTTGTTATCCATGACACCATCCAAGCTGGACGCTTCTAAAGATACAGGCTGGGTGATTTCATCCTGCTGCTTCGTTCCAATCTGTCTTCTGTCTTCCTCGAGGATCTCATTCAAGCGGCGATCGATCTTCGCTATAGCCTCTTCAGGATCCTGAAAATAATCGGTTGACCACAAACGAACTAACCGCCATCCAAGGTTTTCCAATACTCCATGACGTACACGATCACGATCTCTAGCTGATGGCGACCCATGATAAGTTGCCCCATCGCACTCAATACCTGCCAAGTACACTCCGGGATGATCTGGATGGGTCACGCCTAGATCAATGCTGAACTTACTGACACCGATTTGCGTCTGAATTTTCCATCCTTTATCCCTCAAAGCCCAAGCTACTGCTTGTTCGAAGTCACTGTCGAATTGATCCACTCCATAAGCTGCTGTCGACTGCTCAGCCAAAGCAATCGGGCCTTTTTCTGCAAACTCCAAATAATGCTTAAGGTGCTCGACCGCTAATGCTGACGAACGACTTAAATCAATCATTGATGAATCAAAACTAGAAAAAACTATTACTTCGGTAGTCGCTCTGGTTATGGCAACATTTAACCTTCTCTCACCTCCAGACTTGTTTAAAGGGCCAAAGTTCATACTCATGGTACGCCCACCTGCTTCCGTCGGCCCATAGCCTAAGCTTAAAATAATGATATCCCGCTCATCGCCTTGTACAGATTCAAGATTTTTTATAAAAACCCCATCGTACGTGTCCGTGGATTTAAAATAAGCCTCGATCTGCGGGTGTTTTCGTCGTGCATCATCGAGTAAATCTTCAATTGTCCGTTGCTGCTCTGTATTTAGTGTTACTACTCCAATGCTCTGATGGCAGCGAGCTGGATCTGTAAGACGCTTAACAATTTCATTCACTACCGCAGTAGCTTCAATTGGGTTATTTCGACCTTTACCCTTTGAATAAACCCCTTCAACCCGATGCAGAGTCACAGCAGATTCTTTCGTATCAGAAGATGGATATGTAACCAAAGAATTTTCGTAATACTTACTATTCGAGAATGCGATTAAGGTTTCATGCCGACTCCGGTAGTGCCCCTTTAAACGAAGGTGTGGCAAACGCGCAGCTAACGCCTGATCTAAGATAGACTCTAGATCTTCTTCATCCGGATTATCAACATCAACGGCTCCGCTAAAAAAACTAGTCGGAGGCATCTGTTTGGGGTCCCCTACAACAATCACGTTTTTGCCTCTCGCGATGGCACCTACCGAGTCCCAAGTTGTCATTTGAGAGGCTTCGTCAAATACCACCAAATCAAATCCATTGAAATTAGAAGGAAGAAATTGAGCGACAGATAATGGCGACATCATCATGCAGGGACACAGATCTAATAAGCGGAATCCCATTTCATTGAATAATGAGCGTACCGGCTTGTGACGAGTCTTTTTCTGGAGCTCCCTAGCCAATACACCAAACTCTTTAGGGCTATCTTTAGCAAAAGGATCAGGAACTGTTTGCGCCGCAATAGCAGCTACATAATCACTGGTGGTATGAGCAACCTGAGCATCGAGTTCTCTGAACTCATGAATCAATTGTTCGTGGCTGGACGCTTTGAACTGACGTAGATCATCACTCGCATCAATTAGTTGCGGTGCAATCCACCGACAAAAAGCTGTTAACGCTTGATCCTCAGCGTCATCAGGCAAAATAGTACGAGCCTCAAGCCCTTCCGTTAACTTGTTGAGCTGATAGGCTTCAATCGATTCCTTAGCTGCTAGCCATTCACTCCAGGCTTTATATTTTGACTCGCTAGTTATTAGCTCATCAATTGCAGGTACAACAGCCTCAAGGGGTAAATTCGCATCAAAACCCAACTCCAACTTTTGAGCTTTACTTGCCACAGCAATATAGGCATCCCAACATCGCTTAAAATTATTTTTGTGGCGAATAACATTTGAACTATCAAGAAAGTCACGGCCATCTATAAGCTTAGCCTTTACCGCATTGATAACCACAACAGGGTCATCAGTCAAGCCTATAATGTCTACCAGTGCCTTATACGCAGCTTTCCCCCTAACAGCAGCGTCATTTAAGCTCTCGGGGGTTGTTTCCCAGCCTTGCCAAATCTTATCCTCCTCAAATGGAACAGCTAGCGATACTATAGACTCTTGCAGGCGTACCCCTTTTTCAAGATCAGATAACATACCCATGTCGCTGAACTTTTCATATCCGAGTTTTTTTGCAGCGCCATTAATCTTTATTTTTGCAAAGAAGCGTTTAAACCAACTGTCTTTAGCACCTTCATAGATATTTATCCATTCACTAACTGGACTATTGGCGAGGATTTCAGGAGAGACATTATGACCAACAGTGTTAAGAGTCTGATCAAACTCCTTCTTGTCTGTACCTAGTTTCCCCAAGCTCTCTAGTAAATCTCGAACGCCATTCGCAACAAGGTAACTTATGGGGTTTGATTCTGTTGACTCAATCAACTGCGCCAAAGAATTTACACGCACCACATTAGCAATAGTGTTTTCATGCAGGGCAACATTAAAATGTGAAGACAGAATAGCAGCACTGGGATAAAGATCTTGAACTGCCGCTTTATAACGAGAAAGACAATCCACGACCTGGCTTTGCCATGCATTAGACCACCTCCGCGCCTTCAAAATACGAAACCGGGAAGGATTAAGGTGAGAGATATCATTATAAGCGAGAGCGGCTAACTTAACGGCCTCAAGCATTTCATCGAGCTTTGATTCTGTATTGACTGGCGCAGAATCAAAGCCAAGTGGCCATGCTAATGATAAAGCATGCTTATTTTTATAAAACACATCGCGAGTTATAGCATCGCGCACAGACAGCCCATAAATTGATTTCTTATGTAGCTCTTGTACGAAACTATTAAGACGATCACGTTTCTCTTTTAATCCTCTAACTGATTCAACCCAACCATCACTCTTAGCTTCATCGCGCCTACCGCTCGCCACTCTAAGCTGCTCAAGAACAGCCTTTTTATTGGCTTTATTACTGTGAAGTTCTAAACACAAATGATCTAAATCTATTTTTTCCATACGGCGATAAACCACATGAAGCGCAGCCATCTTCTCAGCAACAAAAAGCACTTTTCTTCCAAGAGCCATGTTATGGCATATGATATTTGCAATTGTTTCTGATTTTCCGGTACCTGGCGGCCCTTCTAATACAAAGTCTTGCGGCCTCCCTGAAGCCTCTACAGCCACTAATTGAGAGCTATCACAGTTCAGCGGTGTGAAAACTTTTTCAGGATCAACTTTCTCATCAACCTGATCACGCAAAACGAAGTTGGCATCCTGAACGTATGCATCCTGAGGATGATCAACCAAATGTTTAACAAAAGGGTTTTCCTTTAAATCACCCATGCGGTCTTTGAGATCTTTCCACATTAAATATTTAGCAAAGGAGAATGATGCGAGAACCAAGTCTTCTACAACTTCAAAACCGGGTTGCTCCGCTATCGCAGCACGAACAGTGCTCCAAATCAGTTGCACATCAACACCTGACTCGTCTTCGGGTAAGGCCTCGCGAAATTGATTAAGATCTATACTGTGCTCGGTGTACAGAAACTCAATCAACGTCATATTAAAAATAGGGGCCTCATCAGACAGCTGACGCACCTTGATCGGAGCCCTAGCACTGCTTCTGGTTAGTTCTGCGGGCATTAATATCAACGGAGCACGATAGGAACGATCATCTTCAGGGTTTTCCTTCCAACGTAGCATTCCAAGAGCAAGGTATAACGTATTCGATCCACCGTCCTCTAAATCATTTTTCGCCTTGCGCAATAGATTAATTGCATTTTGCTCGAGTTTATTTCTGCGCATATTCGCCAAAAGTACATTCTTATTTAACTGCTCTAGTGCATACTCTTTATGAATATCTGAACCGGCTTGTAGTCTAAAAGTTTCCTCACTCCGTTCACTGTCATTCAAAGGACTCTCTTCCGCTGACAAGAATCTAAAAGAAGCACCATCAGCCAAACTATCTTCCATAGAAGCAATATCTGGACAGTAAAGCTTAATGGCCACCGCTCGATCTTTTAATGCCAGCAGTGAATTTCTCTTGGTTAGATCTAATAACTTGCGCTGCCAAGCATCAATACGAGTATCAGGCGTTTCAGCAACGACTTGTTCGCCAGCTCTAACAGGCGGCAAAGGAGGAACGACTGGCAAACTTAACCCTTTATTTGAACCCGATTCCTTCTCTTCAAGTTTTTTCTCTACTGTAGATAAAGGCCTGATCTTACGAGCTCTGGCTTGTTTTATATCGATTACAAAGACAAAATCATCTTCCTTATCTTCACTAATCAAATCGCGTGCATATGCTTTGGATTGCTCAAAGGTTACTGGCGCCTCATTTGTAACCAAGGTACTTTCAAATAACACCAAGTCACGAGCATCAACACGTTTTCTTAGATCCATAGGGTCGTCATTGGTCAGTACAGGAAAACTCTCATCTATCAACCAAACACCAACGAATGCGTGCTCTTTACCTAAAGCAATTACCGGATTAAGGCCCATTAACTCTATACAGCTGGCAAACAGGAGGGATGTATCAAGACAGGCACTTATCTTTGATGCACTGATATCCGAGGCTAAGCGAATCCGCTGCCCTTGCCTAGCAAAGCTTTGTGGAGGAGATACGTAAGCTAAGCGCTGAGCAAAAATAACATTCCACAGCGCAGCCACCATTAAGTAAGGTTTTTCCCGTGTGTTAGATTGATAACCATCAGCACTCCTCCCATGACCGCCTTTTTCCAGAACTTCAGTAACTTGTCGCACTAGAGATTCAGCATAAACACCATTGGGTTTTACAAATGCTGCCAAGAGCTCAGGCTGCCGGCTCTCCCCACCCCAAAAGTTGGCGGGAAGCACTGATATTTGGATTTTTTTAGTCGTTAGTACGTTTTCAGGTGCATCAACAAAATAAACCGTAAGGCTTATCGAAGTTATCATCTCTTCTGTCAAATTGAAGAGGGTATTATGTGGGATACTCAGGGGGCGCTTCTGTAATGAAATGACCTGACCAGGACGAATCTCATCTATAGGCCATTCCTCAGGAGAGAAAATCTCGGGTTCAGATGTTAGTTTAATGACAAGCTGGCTCAAAGGTCTCTGGTCGTAAGATAACTCACCTTCTATAGTCGGGTAATGTAAACTTAAATCACGAAATAGCGGGTATGAATTTTGTTGGGCGGCTAATGAAAATGTAGAAAGATTGTCGGCTTTTATTTTTAATTGTGGTTTCATTTCTTTTCGAATATCCATACTCAGAGCCCGTCAATGCATAATTATCCAAATGACTTATAACGGAGTTATTAAGCGGTAATGATTTTCCACGTATCAAATAAGTATGGGTGGAAAATACCTCCCAGATTGTGGTGTTAAGACTACAACACCATGTAGCTTAGACAAGCATTATATTAACAACTAACGCGAAGGCCCTTCTTTCTTACCCCGCATCAAATTCCGCTTTTTACCCGTCTCCTTGGCATTAACTTTTTTACGCCCGGCATAGGGGTTGTCCCCAGAGCGCATTTCTATGCGTATCGGTGTGCCGTGTAAATCGAGAGCGCGGCGGAAGGTTTTTTCGAGAAAACGTTTGTAGTGGGCAGGCACGGATTCGGTCTGGGTGCCGTGAATGACGATAACCGGGGGGTTGCGCCCGCCAGCGTGGGCGTAGCGCAATTTAATGCGGCGGCCTTTGACCATGGGTGGGGCGTGATCGCTGACGGCATCTTCAAGCACTTGCGTTAAACGGTTGGTACTTAAGCTGTCTGTTGCCGAGTGGTAGGCTTTTTCTACGGATTTATAAAGATGGCCAACGCCGGTGCCGTGGAGAGCAGAGATAAAGTGTATGTCGGCAAACTCGGCAAAGCGCAAACGCCGCTTGAGTTCTTTTTTCAGCCACTCCCGCTCACCGTCTTGCAGGCCATCCCATTTATTGACGGCAACCACCAGGGCTCTGCCTGCATCAATAGCGGCGCCCATTAAATGCATATCTTGCTCGACCAGGCCCTCGTGGGCGTCGATCAATAAAATCACCACATTGGCATCGTCAATGGCTTGCAGGGTTTTGACGATGGAGAATTTTTCGACGCTTAGTGAGACGTTTTTACGGCGCCGTACACCGGCGGTATCAATTAATGTGTACTGCTTGCCATTGCGCTCGTACTCGATATAAATACTGTCGCGAGTGGTGCCCGGCTCGTCATAAACCACGACACGCTGTTCGCCAAGCAGGCGATTAACCAGGGTCGACTTACCGACATTGGGGCGCCCGACCACGGCCATTTTAATACCGGTGGCGAGTTTATTATTGCCCTCGGCATTTTTCGGAAAGCGCTCTAAGGCCTTCGCCATTAAGGTTTTTACACCGCGCCCGTGGGTCGCTGTCGTTGGATGTACTTCACCGATGCCCAGGCGGTAAAAATCCGCCAGGGCGACATCGGGATCAACACCGTCAATTTTATTCACCACCAACAGAACGGGCAGTTCTTTTTGCCGCAGGCGACGGGCGATGGCTTCGTCAACTGGGGTCAAGCCAGCGCGGGCATCGACGATGAAAAAAATCAGGTCGGCCTCTTCCATCGCCAGCTCTGACTGGCGTGCCATGGCCGAGTCGATGCCCTCTTCTTCGCCGGTAATACCACCGGTATCGACCACCATGTAGCGCTGCTCGTCGATCTCCCCCTCACCAAATTTGCGGTCGCGGGTGAGGCCGGAGTAGTTGGCCACCAGGGCGTCCCGGCTGCGGGTGAGTCGATTAAATAGAGTGGACTTACCCACGTTGGGTCGTCCGACAAGTGCGATTACAGGTAACATAGGCCGTGATTTTCAGAAAAATAAAAAGGGTTCAGAAACAAAGAAGAAGCCCGGATAATTTAATCCAGGCTATGTGTCTAACAAAAGGTTTCTAACTTGAGGGAGGCTATTTTACACGAATTAGCGCGGCCTGAGGTAAAGCCAGCATTACCGCCTGTTTACTGTAGATTTATCGTGCAATGAACTACTCGACGATCAATTGGTAGGCCGTCAGGTCGTCGTCCTTGTCCTGTACAAAAAGGGTCGTGCCGTCGGTGACCATCCCGACCGCCACACCATCGCCGTCGACTTTAACGCGACCAACAATAGAGCCGTCGGCCTGGGACAAAGCATGGAGGTAGCCTTCACTATCTGCCACCATCACATAGTCGCCCACTACCAGGGGCGGCGTTAAGCCACGGCGCAGCAGATCTGCATTGGTCCACTCGGCGCGCCCACCTGAAGATCTCAGGCGCAGCACCTGATCTTCGGTGTCGGCGACAAACAGTCGACCCGAGCCAAAAGCGGGTGGATGATAACTGGAGCTGTTTTGCGCCCAGAGTTCACGGCCCGTGCCACGGCTGAAAGCCCCGGCGCGCCCCTGGTAACTGGTGGCATAAACCACTTCGTTACCCAATATTGGGCTATTTACATCAACCATTCTTTCGAGCTCGCTTTTACCTTCACCTGTCGCCAGCTTCGCCTCCCAGAGAAGAGTGCCGGTCGCAGCGTTCAATGCCACCAGCTTACCGTTGGCAAAACCGGTAATCACCATGCGCGGGGTGACCAGCGGCCCCGCGGTGCCACGCAGCGATAGTACGGGCACCTCGACGGCATAGCGCCAAATCTCTTCGCCAGTGGCAACAGACAGGCCGTAAACTTTTCCATCCTGTGTTTGCGCAACAAGCAGCTCACCTTGCGCTGCGGGAGCAGAGAGAATTTCACTGCTCAAGGTCACACGCCAACGCTCTTCCCCCGTCTCGGCATCAAGGGCAATTAATTCACCCTTGTCTGTACCCACAGCGACTAGACCGGCGCCAAGACCGACGCCACCACTGAGGGACAAATCCAGATCTGTACGCCATAGACGCTTACCTTTGACCACGGGCCAGGCACTGATACGACCTTTATTACTCGCCGCATAAACCACACCGTCGCCTACCGCCGGATGCAGTGTTGGTTGATAGACATCATCACTACTACCAATGGATTGTCGCCAGACTTTTTTGATTTTTACCGTGGCATCAATGGACTCGAGATCCTTAGGCTCATTATTAATTTCTTCATCGTCGGCATCATCGAAAGCGGAATCATCAAAGCTCAGTTCTTCACCGCTTTGCGCTGTCTCAGTATCGTTGGTATCGCTGGCTTTATCATTCCACAGCGAGCTACAGCTACTTAAAAATAGGGTACAAAACAAAATTCCGAACAGGCGACTCATGATTCATCACCCGCAGTGAGGTCACTCGTGCCGACAGGAGCCGACATCACCTGGTTGAGCTTCAACTCCAACAGGGCACGCAGACGCTGGTCGTCACTGCCAAGGGCGTCGAGCGCACTTTGATAGGCCGCCCGGGCCGCCGCTTGATCGCCGGCAAACAAATAAATATCGCCACGCAACTCAGCAACACTGGGCAGTATTGCGGGGGGCGTCTCGCCCTCGAGTAGCTGCAAGGCTTGAGGATAATTCTTTCTACCCATTTCCAGGCGTGCCAAACGCATCCTGGCGATGTAAGAAAGCTCTTCGCCCCCGGTGTTGTCAATCACGGTCTGTAATTCTTCAGCGGCATCATCAAGGCGTTTTTCTGCCACGGCAAGCTTGGCCAGCAGCAGGCCCGCATAGTGGGCGTACTGGGTATTTGCGTAGTCGTTTTTCAGGACTTGTGATTTCTCAACCATGGCCTCGCGCTGCTCATCGGGCAAGGCACTGAGCGGTGCCTGAGAGGCAAGATCCATCATTTCAATATAAATCAGTGAACCCATTTCAGCCTTCGCTTTCTTATTGCCCTGCCACTGCTGCCAGGCGTACCAGCCACCCACGGCAAGGGCGACAATCAGCACTAGCTGCATGCCGTTTTCCTTCCACCACTGCTTCAGGGATTCGAGTTGTTGTTCGTCGGTAAGATGTTCAGCCACGATTTAATTCCATTACATTTTTAGTGTGCACTCGCAGCCTTTAAAGTAAGGTCGCCAGTATTTTTATTCAGTCAATATTGTTCGCAATAAGCTTGCAGCACTGCTGCTTCAAGCTTGATTCAAGCTTGGTTCAAGCTTGGTTCAAGAGAGCGACGGCCTCATCGAGAGAAACGGTCACCTGGTCTTTACTCTGGCGCAAATACTTTATTGTCAGCCCACCCGCCTGGGCTTCATCCTCGCCCAAAATCAGTGCAATGTCAGCACTACTACGGTCGGCCTTCTTCAACTGGCTTTTAAAACTGCCGCCACCACAGTGATT
>JGI24025J20009_10003855_pt1 | contig 10060 bp, 8 predicted proteins | sample Cruoilmetagenom3_FD_20009 | JGI IMG/M metagenome (IMG submission 20009) | reverse complement strand
AGACATGGCTTTATCAGCTCCCACAAGCGATTATCTATCTCTTTGAATCCCATACATTCCATTCCGTCCGGAACTTATATATAGTTTTGGGATCAGCTCATTCTCAAAAAATTACGCAAGTATCAAATTTGATTGAAAATCTATCATTAATAAAGACCTTTCTATTTATGTGTTGTAGATTTTTTGCGGTGCTATTTTGCACAACTTGGGTATATCCAACATCAACGTCGTGTATTCTCTCCATTATGATCTTATTCATAGGACTTATATGGGTATTCCCTTTGTACATAAAAATTATTGAAGATAACGCTAATCGTAAGGTGTATCTGCATTAATCGAGGATTTTAGTGGTCACAGCAAATTGAAAAATGAGTAGTTGGTGATAGAACCTGTTACCTGCCGTTATGTGCTGTAAGTGGTAATAAAACAGGGGGAGCATAACGGAAAGTTTTTAATTGATTAGAAGGAAAGTCCAAGGTGAAATTCGTATGCCCGTAGTACGTTATCCTCAACCTTATGTTTGGGATCGGAAAGGGGCTATAGAGAATTTTGATTTCCTTCTATTTATGTACCCTCCTGTAACCTTCAAACCATTTTTTCAGTTTTGGCGCGTATTTTTCAGCTTTTCCTTCTCCTCTAATATCTCTTCCATCACCCTTGCATAAGCCGGTCGTGTAATAAAAATGCCTATCAAAAGCCCAACGATGGTAACAATCGCAAAACCACGCAATGTGCCAAGTGCCATAAATGCAAGAGCAAGCATCGCCACGATGGTGGTCGTCGCAGATGCGAATATTATGCCAAATGCGAATGATATTCGTTTACGGTACATCTTCGCGGATGAACGACCGCCGGAAATCACTTCGTCGGTTATTATCACCAATTGATCCACTCCCGTACCTATCACTGCGATTATCCCTGCAATGCTTGGCAGATCCAACTGCCAGTTTATCACCGCTGCAAACCCCAGAATCAGGATTATCTCGCTAAAAAGCGTGAAGAACATCGGCAATACTATCTTCTTCTCCCGATATCGCAAGAAAACAACAAGCGTAACGAGTATGAGCGCAGCTAATCCAGCTACTATTGCCCCTTCCTTGAATTTCGCGCCTAAATACGCGGGAACTTCTCCGGAACCTATTATCTCCACATTTACGGGTAACACGCCCGCTTTTAAGTGAATAATGAGTTCTTTAGCCCGTTCAAAGCCCTCTTTTTCTAACCCTGTTTCCGCACGCAAGCCATAAGCCGGCTTCTCCTTTAAGTCTTGCGCCAGTCCCGGAGATAACGGCGCACTATATATTACCACCTCGTCAAGCAGCATTGCAAGCTCGTGGTCTATTGGATCATCCGTTGCACCGTATTCCAGTGCTGCATCTCTTAATGCCACCGCTCCTGCCTCTTTTAACGTAAAAGAAGCACCCCATGGCGATCTCTCGTCTTCCCTTACGGGCACTGCCCCCACACTTTTGCTCTCTATGCCCTCACTGCCGTAAACGACATGCGCAGTAATATTCGCAATCTCTTCTAATCTCTGCCCCTCCTGTATATCCCCGCCAATACCTGCCGTCTGTATTCTTATCTCAAACTTACCGGGCTTACCTACAATGCTCCTTGCAGTCCCGATATCCACACCCGCGATATCAACAAGAATAAAATTGTTTCCAACGGTTCTTATGTTGGTGTCCGCTAATCCGAGCAAGTTGAGCTTTACATCTATTATTCGCTTCGTTTCGTCTCGCGTCTCTTTAGTTACGCCCTCTTCAAAAAAATCTGATCCGTCCGGATTCTTCGCTATACTGCCGTCAATCTTACTCAAAACGTCCAATAACTCTGCTTTCGAGACGCTCTTCCTTATCTCATATACTGCTACCTCCTCCCCGGTGTAATAAACCACGTCGGCATCGAACTCTTCTTCAAGGAGATTGACTACTTCAGACTCACTAACCGGTGCGTATATCCCGACTACCGTGCCTTCCAATTTCAACTGCAGCCATGACCCACCCACCAAATCAAGACCATAGTTTAAATTCCCGTTTATCCCCGCATCGGGAGGCGGTGGAGGGTAAACATAAATGACAACCAAAGCTGCTAAGACGCATAATAACAATGCAATTACCTTTATATCCTTTAACAATCCTTTTCCGTTCATCTCTTTCTCCCTTCTATTCTATGCTATGCTTTAGCTCCATATTAACTTCTAATTATGTGGTATTTTATGCAGAAGGGATTATTACATATAAAATCCCGTAATTTATACGGAGCAAATCCTGCATTCGCCCGTATATTCCGAATCTGCGCATACGTATTCTTCAAGCAGGAGCTTTGGAATATCCAGCGATAGGATATCTTCCTTACAGCTGTATCTGTAAACCGTAATACCCTTGCACTTGAGGTTATAGGCTAACAGAAACACGTTCTTTACATCCTCCCAGGCCGCATCAGCGGGGAGATTTACCGTTTTTGACACCGCATTGTCCGTGTGGTTCTGAAATGCCGCTTGTATTCGTACATGCCATTCCGGCGAGATGTCCAGTGCGGTAACAAAAATCCGTTTGACATCTTCTGGAATGCCACCAATATCCTGTATCGAGCCACGTTTTGCAATCTCTCGTATCAACTCCTTGCTGTAAAAGCCCCGCTCTTTCGCTATTGCTTCAAACAGCTTGTTTATCTCCAGCATGCCGCCCATTACGTTTCGTACAAATGCAACTGCGAATAAAGGCTCAATACCACTGGAACACCCAGCAATTATGCTTATTGTTCCCGTTGGCGCGATGGTGGTTACCGTTGCATTTCGCATCGCCTTCTCCGAGGACCAAACACTCAGCTCAAAGTTAGGAAAAGATCCTTTTTCAAGCCCGAGCGCTTGCGAGCACTGGCGCGCCTCACTAGTAACAAATTGCATCAGTTTTTCACCAATTGAAAGTGCATCTTTTGAATCATACGCAATCCCAAGCGTGATTAACAGTTCTGCGAATCCCATTATGCCAAGCCCTATCTTCCTGTTCGCCCTCGTCATTTCTCCTATCTCGGGCAACGGGTATCTGTTAACATCTATAACGTCGTCTAAGAACCTAACGCAGATCCAAACAGTTTCTTTAAGCCTCTCCCAGTCTACTTCACCTGATTTAACAAATTTTGAAACGTTTATCGAGCCTAAATTGCACGATTCGTACGGTAAAAGCGGCTGCTCGCTACACGGATTCGTCGCCTCAATCGTTCCAATCGCAGGAAGGATATTCCGTCTATTAATCTCAGTGGCAAAAATAATTCCTGGATCTCCGATCTTCCATGCGTATGTTACGAGTTCGTTAAAAACGTCACGGGCTTTTATCCTCCGCACCTCTTCTTTCGTTCGCGGATTTATGAGTCCATAGTCCTCATCGCTTTCCAAAGCATGCATGAATGCATCAGTAACCGCTACGGAAGTATTGAAATTGGCAAACTCACCTCCCTCTTTCGCTCTTATAAATTCCAGGATGTCCGGATGGTCTACGTTCAATATGCCCATGTTCGCGCCTCGTCTTTTCCCTCCTTGCTTGATTACACCGGTGGCTACATCGAACACGCGCATGAAGGAGACCGGCCCTGAGGCGATTCCTCCCGTTGATTTCACTACATCGCCTTTTGGTCTTAGTCGTGAGAATGAGAATCCCGTTCCACCGCCACTTTGATGAATCACCGCCATGTCCTTAACCGCTCCAAATATGCCTTCCATTGAATCGTCAACGGGTAAAACAAAGCACGCAGCGAGCTGTCCGAGTTCAGTCCCGGCATTCATGAGTGTGGGACTGTTTGGCAGGAATTCTAAATCACCCATGAGCTGGTAAAAGTCGAGTTCAGTTTCTTTTACCTCTTCCTTGCTTTTACCATACTTCAGTTCCGCGCTTGCTACCGCTCTTGCCGCACGCTCGAACATTTGATGTGGAGTCTCGATAACTTCGCCGCGTTCATCCTTTAACAAGTATCGTCTATTTAACACCTCTGCGGCATTCAATGAAAGCTTCAAATCATCTTCAACACTCATAAATCGCCTCTTATTTCATCCTTATCTCGCTGAATATTTATATTTTAAGTTATGTGGCCTTCCTTGCCGATGATTAGTGAAGTCACAGGGATTATTAAGTGATGGCGTATTTTTAGGACTTCTCTTTCACATAAATTACATCCCCTTCTTTGAGCCTGCTGAGGAGGGACATTGTTGAAGTTGATAGTGAAAGACTTGAAAGGACGATATTTGCACCATCGAGAGTTTCACCCGTAGGCCCATATTCCTTGTTATCCTCCATTCTTATCCCCATCATCCCACGGTTCGACCTGGACATGTTAGTAACGCCAAGCACTCCCTTTTTAACCCCCTTTTTTGGCAAGTTCTCGGGCACGAGTGTTCCAGCTTCATCAGCATTTCCCTGAAATAGAACCAGCATTCCGGGAACGGAGAAATGCACTTTTAAATACCCTATTGGCCTGTTAATCAACCCGGTAACCTTCTTGAAATACCATACGGTCTTGGGCGCTTCTTTATTAAATAATCGCACGTCAAGCACCGTTTCCTCGTCAACACCAACTGTCCTTACTGTCCCCCGGTCTATAATTTCCATTGTCAATGCAGGTACCTGATCTACAACTACCGCGTTATCATCTTGATTTCCTTCTCTTACCTGCTCGATATCTTCCTGTTCAAAAAACTCCTCGGCTTCCTTTTGTGTCTTCCCCACTACCATCATCCACTTCGGCTCGGTCACCGTGTAAATCGTATCACCCGCTTTTGCGTACTCTGTTAACTCCCCGCCCTGTATTATTTTGCCAAATACGTTATGAGACGGGGTTGGCAATCTGCTCCCTTTATACGCATAAATTTTGCCTTTTTCTGTCCCTTTGTATCTCACAGACAGGCAATACTTTGACCTATACTGAATAGTCTCAAGTGGTAAACTAAGTCCCTTCAGAGCTTCCGAAGCAATATACGTGTGTGTAAGATCATCTACGTGGAAAATATCGTCTCTTGCGAGCGATAAGAAATGTTCACTGGACATCGGTGCATCTTGAGAGAGTTTCACCTTCGCATAGGTGAATATCTCCTGTCCTTTTTTTATCTCAGTATTCAGGTCTGAAGTGACGAAGCCAATCCGCTCCGCCTTTGTTACAATAGGGGTTATCGCCTCTATCTTATCTCCTTCGCCCAATGCCGTAATAATGCTTCTCCCCCTCGTTAGTTTTCCAATAAGGGCATCGGCGCCAGTACCGTAAGCAGCTTCATGCTCTCGCTTGCTTATCATAAGGTAGGTCATACCGGGGTCAAAACCGCCAAAGCCGAAGAAAACATCCCATTTCTTATATTTATGTTCGCTTCTTTCAACGCTTAAATTCGTTCCAATCGGGCCAATAGCAGTTATATCCTCGCTTATCCAGTCTATTCTACCTCCTTCGTTATGGAAGTTTTTATAAATCTCGTGGAATAAGGATACTGCAGCAGTCTCTTTTTCTCTTGCGATCTTTATTCTTGACTCTCCTTTCAACGTTTTCAGGGAAAATTCATTCTTCAACTCCCCGCCCTTTTTCTCTGAGATAACCGCGATTATACAGCCCTGCTTGTATGCCCCGTCCAACTCTTTGATAATATCCCCCAACCTCTTGCTTTTGACTTTTCGGGGCTCACCATTAAATATGACTTTCATGACACTTATTTATTGTTAGTGCGTGGCTAACTTTTAAAGTTTTTCTTTTTTTCAAAAAATCTCAGGGACAATAGATAGATCCTGAAGCAATGGTTGTTTGCGAATAGCGAGAAAATGGACGTAAAGTTGCGTAGATAGAGTAACAAAAGAAGGGTTGGACCTGGCGAATGCCCGTTCAAGAAGCTGGTGCCGAAGAAGCATGAACTAAATAAAAGATAAATTTGAGGAGCGAGCAAGGCGTATAATAGAAGAGAACCGAAAGGTTTTTAAATTCGCAAAAATCATTTATATTATAGTGGAACCCTGAAAATGGAAGAAGTCGTTCGGATAGTGGAAGAGGAAGGGGTAGAATATAATAATCCGATAGTGATAGAGGGCTTACCCGATGTGGGTTTGGTGGGAACAATTGCAGCGTCTTTTATCGTGGAGAAGCTGAATTACAAAGAGATTGGCCACATCGAATCGGATCTGTTTCCACCTGTTATGGTTATACATGACGGCAAATTGAAGAACTCATTTAGGATATACAGCGCGGAGGACGGATCCGTAGTGGTAGTGTTATCAGAAGTTGCAGTGCCGCCAAAGGCGGTTTATCCAATAACAACGGCCTTGGCTGATTGGTTTCATAAGATTGATACAAAGCAGCCGGTTATCTCGGTGAAGGGGCTGCCGATGAAGAATAGGATGGATATAGAAAAGCCTGAGGTGTTCGCGGTTGGAAACAACGGAGATGCTGTTGCAGAGCTGAAGGCTAAGCAGATAGATCTCTTGGAAGAGGGTTTTATCGCAGGTACTTATGCTATAATGCTCAGGGAATGCTCTAAGAGGAAGATAAGTGCGATTTCCCTGCTCGCTCAGTGCTACCCTGTGTATCCTGATCCTGGTGCAGCGGTATCGGCAATAGAAACCCTCAAGAAGTTCATAACGAGTCTTACAGTAGACGTAGGTGAATTATTGGAAAATGCCGAGGAGATAAAACTAAAAGCGCGTGACCTTATGCAGCAGACAGCGCTCTCCGCGTCAGAAATGCAGAAGGGCATGGAGCAGGATATGCCCATTATGTATCGGTAGTTAGTATGATGAATAGACAAGTAGGAGGTGAAAAGGGTAGAGGAATGGAAATAGAAAGGAGGATAATAAAGGCGACATGGGCACATAATGGCAATTTAGAGCCGTTATACGAGGTGGAAGATAAAGAAGATGAGATACTGGTTACCTTTGACCTGCCACGCGTAAGCAAAGAGAACGTAGCAATAAATACAACAGCGGATATGGTAGAAGTAATAGCGAAGATGAGCAATGCAGTTTGTTGGGAGCGGTGGGGTGTCGTCCAGAAGGAAATAACATTTCAAGCATTCAGGAAACAAATACGGTTGCCCGAGCCCATAGAGCCGGAAAAAGCACATGCATTATTAAAAAACGGCATCCTCAGGATTACGTTGCCTAAAATACGGCGGAAGGTACTGATTAATATAGAATAAGCCCATTTTGCACGCAACGCAAAAATTGGTAAACGGTCTACTTTCTACTCCACCACATTCAGAGAAAAATTCAAACTGTGCGCTGAATGCGTAATCATACCGAGTGAAACGACATCAACGCCAGTGGATGCAAAGTCTTTTATATTCTCCATGTTGATCCCGCCAGATGCCTCTAAAATCAACCCTTCTCGAAGTCCTCGCTCGGTCAGCAACCGCACACACTCTTTCACTTCCGCTGGGGTCATGTTATCCAGCATGATTATATCCACTTTTAATCCCGCAGCTCGGAACGCCTCATCTATACTTTCAACTTCAACCTCGATTTTTCGTGTGAAACTCACCTGTTCTTTCGCCTTTTTTATTGCGGGCTCCAGCTCCATGAGCTTTATATGATTGTCCTTTAGTATCACCGTCTCGTATAACCTAAATCGGTGCGGGTCGCCACCACCAATAGCAATCGCTTTCTTCTCGTATTTCCTGAAGCCCGGCGTTGTCTTCCTCGTTCCAGCAACCTTTACATGCTCGTTTACCTTCCTCGCTTCGTTTACAAGCACGTTCGTTAACGTCGCTACACCACTCATCTGCCCTAAGAAATTAAGTACAAGTCGTTCCGCCTTCAAGATCTTCACACCAGGTCCCTTTCACCGTCAAAATGACATCACCGCTCTTTATTCTATCACCGTTCTCAAATTCAGTGGAATAGTGAACGGAAAAATAGTCAAATATCTGTTTCGCCTCTTCTAAACCCGCAAGAACGCCTCCATCTTTCGCCGTTATCTCCGCTTTACAATCGGTATAGGGCACTATCCCACCATAATCATCCGGTCCTAAATCCTCTTCCAGAAAACTTTCTATCTCCTTCAGCAGCATCTGCAAATAAAACTTAACTTATTAAGTAAAGAAAGGTTTTATCAAAATCTCCGTTTTACATAGTTCCATCAGGGATCGAAAAATGGCAAAAATAAGCGTGGGCATGGTTGGCTGCGGGGCAATCGGAAGTGAGATATGCAAGGCAATAGATACAGATGAAGTAAATGGGTATGAGTTGGACTTAGGAATGGAGCTGAAAGTTTTGATAGACAACCATCCTGAGAGAATAGAACGGCTGTGTAAAAGTCTGAGAAAGAAGCCGGATATAACAAAATCTGATAGCACGGACCTGGATGAAATTTTAGATGAGGTTGATTTGGTAATAGAGTGCGCATCGCAGGCTGCGGTTCGCGAGTTCATAATACCAGCATTAAAGAGCGGTAAAGACGTGATGATATTGAGTGTCGGTGCACTGCTGTGCGATCCCGGTCTTCTTGAAGAAATTGAACGTATTTCGAAGGATAAAGGATGCAAGGTGTATATCCCCTCTGGTGCTGTGGCGGGGATAGATGGGCTAAAATCCGGCGCAGTCGGAGGGATCCAATCAGTGGAATTAACGACGAGAAAGCCCCCGCGGGGATTTGAAGGGAATGCGTATGTCCAGAAACAGGGGATAGATTTATCGTCAATAACAAAGGAGAAAACGTTGTTTGTAGGTTCAGCGAAGGAGGCGGTGACGCATTTTCCGGAGAACATAAACGTAGCTGCTTCTTTAAGCATTGCGGGCATAGGTTCGGGGGCAACAAAGGTGAAAATAATTGCAGACCCCGCTACAAAGGAGAATGTGCATGAGATAGAAGCGAGGGGTAAATTTGGTGAATTATTCGTGAGGGTTGAGAACGTCCCTTCGGTTACGAATCCAAAGACGAGCTATTTGGCTGCTCTTTCTGCAATAGCAACACTGAAGCGCATATCTTATCCGATACAAGTGGGAACATAGAAAATGGCGCAAGAAGAACTGTTAAAGAAATTTTTGGGACTCGAAGACGAGGATGAGGAGATAGTGGAGGCGTGGAAGCTTTTTATTGAGGCTAACAAGGCGTATAGAGACGTAGACTCGCGCGTTATAAGCAGACAAGAGGGGGATAACGTACGCCGAAAATTTACGAAGTATCTAAAAAAGAACAAAATAGGGATGCTGGACGAGAAAGAGGGGCTGAAAGCACATGAGATTGCAATAGCCAGAGAAGAAGAGGCAGCAGCAGAAAGCGAGTTAAAAACTTTAAACAGCTTTGATCTCTGGTTGCTGACAGATTTTGAAGATGTCTGCGCTGTGTGGGTGGCGGATGACTTTAGAGCTGTGGAAGGCTTCCCAGATATGATAATTGCGTTCTTGGACGCCCCTTTTGTTAATAGCCAACTGAAAGAGCGATTAATAGAGAAGGATAGGGCGCGTGGGGAGAAACTCTTGAAAATGATCCTTGAAGATAAGCCCTCAGCAGTGAGCGTTCATTTATTACTCGTGAAGCATTACGAGCGTGAGGATAGGCTGGAAGAAGCTGAGGCTGAATACAAACGAATGCTAACCGTGACCGACGACGAAATAGTGTGGGCGGCTTATGGCGACTTCTTAGAGAAGAGAGGGCGATATGAAGAGGCTTTTGATGCATTTAAAAAGAGCTTTGAGATTTGCGAGCGGATTGGAGGAGCGGAAGCGGGATTAGGTGTTGCAATCAAGGAAAGCATAAATAGAGTGGAGCGAATGAAGGATCTGGAAGGCGATGAGGCGGAGAAGGCAAGAGAGTGTTGGGAAGCGGTATGGTTGATTGAGGAGATGAGAGAATTTGCGGATAAAACGTTCGGAACGGAAATAGAGAAAGCAGAGGAAGAATACAAGAAAGAGACCGGGATCGAAGTGGAGTATGTGAGAGACACGTTTGATTTTTTGGACTGGTTCTTGTTCAGCCGAACGCTTGAGGATGGGAGGACGCCAGGAATAGTGTATGCCGAGGATAAGGGGCTCATTGAGGAGCTAAAGGAGAAGATAAAAGGGCTTGGCAACCCGATCAAAGGTGATTTTGAGGTTGT
>JGI24025J20009_10003853_pt1 | contig 10067 bp, 7 predicted proteins | sample Cruoilmetagenom3_FD_20009 | JGI IMG/M metagenome (IMG submission 20009) | reverse complement strand
ACAGCGACTATGGCTCTTGCCCAAATCATTGGGCTGAACATACTTTCCCGCTCCAAAGGAAAACGCAGCCAGGCCCAAGATGCAAAAGTGTTCCTCGATGTCTATTTATCAGCAGCGATAAAATAGGTTCAGGATTCCTTGATTGAGCCACAAGGTGACAGTTGCAGAGATACAGATAGTGGGCATGAAGGCGTGGGCAAAACGGCTGTAGCGAGTGTGGATGCACCGCCAACCTTTGAGTTCACCGATCATTCCGCTTTTGACAGCAACAAAGCTCCAGTCACCTCCCGCGCCCCCACGCATCCCCCACCAGCCAGCGACGCACGACGCGTGGCCGAATACCAAAAAGCAGTCCTGGTATTATGTTCGCGGAGCGATGGGTGGAAGCATAGGCTGTTTCAGTGAAATATAAGCACGCGACTTCGTTAACTTCGAGCGTCAAAAGCTCTTCGGCATCTTGAGCACATGTGTGCCGACATGGCTGAGGATCAGGTTCGTGCTGATCGGAGCCACTTGATAAAGCCGCGTCTCACGAAACTTTCGTTCGATGTCATATTCCTCGGCAAATCCGAAACCACCATGTGTTTGAAGGCACTGGTCGGCTGCATACCAACTGGCCTCTGATGCCAGCATTTTGGCCATATTCGCTTCGGTGCCGCATGGCTGACCATCGTCAAACATTGTTGCCGCTTTATGCACCATTTCCGCCGCAGCAGTGATCTGTATATGAGCACGGGCAATCGGGAACTGGACCGCCTGATTTTCTGCGATGGGTTTGCCGAATACACTCCGCTCAGTAGCATAAGCACTGGCACGATCAACAAAGAACCTGCCATCGCCAATACATTCCGCTGCAATCAACGTGCGCTCGGCATTCATGCCGTCCAATATATAGCGGAAGCCTTTGCCTTCTTCCCCGACCAGGCAGCTGGCAGGAACAACAAGGTCGTCAAAGAACAACTCTGTGGTCGCATGGTTCAACATTGTGCGTACCGGGCGGATGGTAAGCCCGTTGCCAATCGCTTTGCGCATGTCGACCAGAAGGACGCTGATGCCGTCGGTTGGTTTGACGCATTCTTCTCTGGGCGTAGTCCTCACAAGCAGAACCATAAGGTCGCTATGTTCGGCACGGCTGATCCAGATTTTCTGCCCACTGACTACAAAATTGTCATCATCCCTGCGTGCAAATGTACGTATCCGCGTAGTGTCTGTGCCGCTCGTCGGTTCAGTTACACCAAATGCTTGCAGGCGGATTTCGCCGCTTGCGATTTTCGGCAGGTAATCAGCTTTCTGCTCTGGCGTTCCATGCTTTAGCACCGTGCCCATCGTATACATTTGTGCGTGGCAGGCACCGCCATTGCAGCCAGATCGGTGAATTTCTTCAAGTATTGCTGTCGCAGCACCAAGGCCCAATCCGGAACCGCCAAATTCCTCTGGGATCAGGACTGACAGAAACCCTTCTCGGGTCAATGTTTGTACAAATTCGGTGGGATAGACCCGGTCACGATCGAGGTCCTGCCAGTAGGAACCAGGAAAATCTGCGCATAGCTTGCGAACAGACTCGCGGATTTCAGGGTATGATTGGCCGCTGATTTCGATCATGATTTCTCCAATTTGGGTCGTGTATTATGCACTTGTTTAATGAACGGTAGGCGCGTGATCTGGCTGAACAATCGCGGTACTCATCGCGCTAGATGGCGATATTCAGCCTGTCCGTCGCCTGAAAAAATGAAACCTCTAGCAGTCCAGAACAGGCGAGTGTCTGGGGTCATCTATTGGTTATTATGATGTGGTTGGCTTGCGGTGTTGCAAGCGCATCTGTTCAATGGTTTTGGTCCCGCCGAATAATGTGTCAGCAGGCGTTACGTTGCTGAAATTCGTTGTAACTTTTGGTTATAGCGCTCGTTGAATGCTTCGACCTTCGCTTCCAGATCACCGGGCAAGCGCCCGGTCCTGTGCGATGGCATGGCTCGGTGATAGGACCAGCCCCGAAAGGTGCGCGCGGTCCATCCGGTCACGCGCACCCATCAAGGTTGCAGGCCCTATCGCCAAACATTCATCCCGGTTTAACTTTTCAGGAAGTCGATATGAAGCCGGTTGAATTCATCTGGGTTTTCCCACTGGGGCCAATGTCCGCACTTATCCATAACAACGAATTCGCTGCCCGGGATCATGCTGGCAATTTCATTGCCTTGGGCAACCGTTGCCGTTGGATCGTGGCTCGTCCAAAGAACCATCGTTGGTGACGAAATTGAACCGTACTGTTCCTTGGTCAACAGGTTCCGCTGGCGGATTTCCATTTCTTGCAGACAAAGAATCTTACGGGTCACTTCGGAATAACCGGGGCGATTAAATATCCGCCGCCTGCATTCGACCAGATCATCGTGAACCATCGACTTGTCATACATCAGGAATTCAATCCGAGTCTTCACAGTTTCCCAGCTTGGATCATCCGCTGCTGCATTAGAAATGACCTTGATGCGTGCCATCACTTCTGGATTGGCAACCCAACCGCCAGCGGTATTAAGGACAACCTTATCAACCCGGTCAGGATGATGAACGGCCAGATAGGTGGCCACCCAACCGCCCAAGGATTCGCCCGAAATATGGGCTTTCTCGCGGCCCAACACATCCAATGTCCGCAAAACGTGTTCTGCATAGGTTGGAATTTCATAAGTAATGTCTGGAAAATCAGTCCAGCCATGGCCGATCATGTCGATCGAATAGGTGTCGAAATGTTCGCCATGGGCGCCCAAGTTGCGCGAATATGCTTCGGCATGACCGCTGGTTCCGTGCAAAAAGATGAGTGCCGGAAGGTCTTCATTGCCTGTATGGATGTAACGAGTTTTAACCCCGTCTACATCCAGATAGCCCTGGTTGTACTCTACCTCTACGAGGTCTGACCAAATACTTTCATGCATAGTGCTTCTCCCTTTGTTCGCTATTCAAAATTAATTCTTGTGATTTGGCCGGCGACCTATTCTCAGCCAAGCCCTATTGGTTGCCTTGCCTTGTGTGGTCAGGATATGGCCCGAGCGTGGCGATGAGTATCACTGCCAATATAATGAGCGGCAACATCCCAAAAAATATCGGGCGATATGACTCAAAATAGTCAAATGTTAAGCCTGCGGCTGTAGGCCCAAGCCCTATGCCTAGGCTGATTGCGCCAGTGATCGTTCCAAACAATGTTCCATAATTCCGCGCTCCGAAATGATGCGAGGAAAGATAGGCTATTATGTCTACCTCAGCGCCCAGACTGGCCCCGATCAACATCGCGATTGCTACAGCCATAACCTGCGAACCATCGAACATGAGCAGCAAGATGCACGCCGCCAATGGCAGTAAAAATCCAATCACCGCGATCACTTTGGCTGGAAAGCGGTCGATCAATGTCCCGATGATTAGACGCGCCAGAATCGTACATACGCCAATCACACTTGCCAGTTTTGCAGCATGGGCAGCAGTAAAATTGTAACTGGTAAGCATGGGAACGAAATGAACAACCAATCCGAGCACCGTGAAATTTACGCAAAAACCTGCAATCGCAAGTCTGGCAAACGTGGCAGACCGGAAGCCATCGGCAATCGATACGCCGACACCCCGAGCGCTTTCCCTCTGTGCTCCGTCTTCTTGATTTTCGGCCACTGGATCTTTGAAGAACAGAACCAGCAATGGCAGCAACAGGCATGCTGATCCAATACCCAGTCCAAAAAACGCAGTACGCCAGTCAAACCGTTCTTCCAGCATCCCAGCTATGACCGGCGCCAACGCCGCGCTAATTCCAGTACCGCTGAGTGCAAGGCCCATGGCAAGCCCACGCCGACGGTTAAAACGTCGGGCAACGGCAGCCATCCAGACCGTTGGCTTCATCAGGACGGAACCTGCTGCAACCAACCCCCAGACGCCGAACCAAGCATAAAGACTACCGACCTGAGACAACAAAGTAATGCCCATACAAAAAAGTATGCAGCCTACGATTGCTATGCGCCGTGATCCGAAGCGATCAATATTATACCCCACGAATGGGGCCGCAATCACAGAAATGAAGCTGACCATGGTTAACCCGGCGCTGGTCTGCCCACGCGTCCAGCCAAGGTCCTGCGAAATTGGAATAATAAGGGGCCCAAGCGAATAAAGGTAAATCATGCAAACCGTCAGGCCCGCGGTGCAGATCAAAGCAACCCCCCAATCGGCAGGCCCTTCCCCTGCTGGTTGGATATCCTGCTGGGTATGCTCGCTCGATCCGGCCTTTTGAGGCAATGTGGTCACATGAATTCCCTTATCATCGGATCAAGCCTGCGCGTCATCAGGCAAGCTGAAGCCCTTGTCCGCGGGCCAACCGTGCCGCCGTCTCCAAAGCACTCTGCAGCATCAATGGGTCAGCCAAGCCAGTGCCCACAATGTCATAGGCGGTACCATGTGCGACCGAAAAGAACAGGTAGGGCGGTCCCAATATTAGTACGCAATTACCTGAAAAGCCCCATGTTTTGACAGCAATATGCCCCTGATCATGGAACATCGCTAGAACCATGTCGTATTTACCTTCCACACAGTGGCGGAATACCGCATCTGGACTATGTGGTCCGCTTGCGTCGATACCAATTGCCTGTGCCTGTTCGACGCCAGGTGCAATCTCTTCTCTGTCTTCGGGGCCATTGGCATGAGGGTTGAACCCAGAAACACCAATCCGTCGCTCTTCCATGCCCCAGGCCTGCATTGCCTTGTCGAGATCAACCAGCGCGCTGGTAACCAGTTCAGCCTGGATCAGGCCGCTGACACTGGCAAGTGGGACATGATCCGTCAGATGGGCGACCCGTAAGGGTCCCGAAAAAATAGTAAGGTAACTCTCGCCTACAACCGGGCTAACCGTGCGGCTTGGTTCGCCCGCAATCTTGAATGAGCCTGAACTGATGGGCGCCAACACAAACGAATCGATCACGCCTCGCTCAGCAAAATCGATAGCTGTGTCAATCCAACCTGCAACGGCATGGCCAGCCGCTACAGAATCGCAGCCCAACGGAAACTCTGAAGCCTCTTGCCCCTCAATATCCAACACATAAAGGACCCCGGGCTCCTCGCCCAATTCTTCAGGAGTCTGAATCCGCTGGACCGTGGCCGTCAACCCTGAAAACACAAGCGCCCGTTCAACAACCGAGGCACTGCCGATCAACATATGGCGCGCTGACTGAGCGATTGCCTCGTTCGCTAACGCCTTGACCACGACCTCGGGCCCAACACCGGCGGGATCACCGATCACAACGCCGGTGGTGGGCTTGTCCGATTTGGTCAAAGTTTCCTGCGCCTCAGATTGTGTAGAAATCAAGCACTGTATCCGTGATTGGATCCAATACGACGGTGCGCTTGCTGGCAATCTTCAACTGCCCCTCTCGCTCCATCAAACTGTAGACCGCTTGCCCTCGATAGCTCAGGCACTGGTCTTCGCGGAACGATTCCGTCAACCAATTCGTGCGCACCTCGTAGCCACCTTCCACTTCTTCTACTTTAAGAAGCGAGAAGATGTGGTTCGTGCGCAATGCCGGTGTCGATGCAGCGGATGTGCCGGTACGAATACGAAACACCCGATCCTCAAGCCCACCTCGGCTACCATAATAGATCATCGAGATTTGCGACTGAGGATCATCGGTCAATTTCCCATTATCGCCCCAGGCAGGAACCCAAAATTCGCATTCGGGGAGGTAAAGATCGAGCCACTCGTCCCACAATTTTTCGTCCAGGAAATATGCTTCCTGACCGACGAACATTTGAGCCTTTACCCAGCTTTCAACCTGATCACTCTTCATGCCGTCACCTCGTTTGTAGCGCCATCAACGCTCCGTTTTTCTTCAGCTTCCTGCTCAACTGCTGCTTCCATTCGCCTGAGCCATTCCTCGTGCAGCTCCACATAGAGCCCTTCGTCAGCCACAGCCTCGCTGCTCATCAGTGCGTCGATGCCTAACTTTTCACCAAAAGGCCCCGACCCCTTTTCCCAGCGCGTCGCACCACGGGAAATGTCGCTAAAGCGGCCTCCACGACCATATCCGATCTGGCAATTATTGAACTCAGCCAGATCGTCTGGCGTAGCCATACCGGTCGCGTTCATGAAGTCTTCGAATTGGCGAATCCGCAGGGCGCGGACGTCGGCTGGTTCGCCAACTGGTCCCATGGCATAGGAAATCACCTCTGTTTGGTCAGCTGACAGCGGCCGAACAATACGGATCTGCATCCCATTTTGATCCATCAAGAATAAGTTGGGAAACAGCATCAAATTTCGGATAGTCCTGTTGGTCCACCAAGCCGCGTCTTCGCCATATGTCTCTGTCAGCCATTCGACGATGTGGCTGTTCGCACGCGCATCGGGTGCGCCGGCCATGCCCCAGACGATCTGGTGCCCTTGATCAAAAGAGAAAAATCCGCCGGTGCCGACTCCACCGCCTGTTGAGCGCTCTTTGCCACCAAGTACTGGCCTCGCACCGTCGCCGATACCAACTTGGACTCCATATGAAGAATCACCGGTCGCCCGTCGGCTTGTAGTCTGGATGTAATTCCCATGGACTACCGGCGCATGATAGCCATCCACCCCGTTTTCGACCTGAAGCTTCCAGTTGCCATGATAGACATAACGTACGGTGCCATGCAGCACCTCGAGCTTGCGCTCTGGCGATTGTTGTACAACCAGGTCGATGAACTTCGTTGCATCTCCCAAATATTCGCGCAACGGCATGACATCCTTGGAGAGGCTGGCGAAGATAAAGCCACCGTAGCTGTCAATCATCACTTCGTGCAGACCCAGCAGGCTCTTATCGAAATCTTCCGGATAACCGCCTTCACCTTCATCTGTCACATCGAGCAATTCGCCAGAATTGCGGAATGTCCAACCATGAAAGGTACATTTGAAAAACTTTGTACTACCTGCTTTTTGACGACAAAGTCGGGCACCGCGGTGCGTACAGGCATTTATGAAGCATTTCAGATCGCCTGAACTGGTCCGAGCCAAAATCACCGGTTCGCGGCCAACATGCCCCGTCAAGTAATCACTTGGCTTGGGGACCTGGCTTTCGTGGCCGAGGAAGACCCAGTTCTTCTCGAAGATGTGTTTCATCTCCAAGTCAAAGAGTTCCTCGTTAGTGAAGACCTCCTGGTCAAGCCGGACTCGGCCTGAATCTTCCTTTACGACCCATTTCTTAAGCCGTTCGGCAAGGTCCGAAGTCGGTTGTTCGGTCCTGGTGCGATCCATTATTTCAACTCCTGTGTAACAGGGCCGACCCAACTGTAGGGCCGGCCCCTAAATTCAAAAACGTCGAGAAATTCCGAAGCCAAAGCGTGCTGGCGGCTCATAGATACCGTCACTGCTGATATCGCCAACCCGAGATTGTTGCAGAACAGCCTCATTGAAGACGTTTTGGCCGTAGATCGAGACCCTCCACATTTCATCCGGATTGGTCCACGACAACTCAGCCCCGACAAGCGTATAAGGCTTTTGCGAGACAAGGTTGAGAAAATCGAAATAGACCCTGCTGCTGTGGAAGACATTGGCGGTGAAGGCTAAGCGCCCCCCTCCCAAATCCTGCTCTACGGTCGGCGCAAGATTGAAGGTCAATGTAGGAGCACGAAGCAACGTGTTACCCGAAACATCGATTGCCGCCACAGTATTACCGCCACGCGGCGAAGGGATATACGACCGCGAATCTGGGAAGGAATCATAGCGGGCGTGATTATAGGCTACAGACCCCCGAAGATTGAAATCATCACTCGGGACCAACTGGAACTCCAGCTCTCCGCCGTAAAGTGTCGCCTCAGCAGCATTTTGCACAACATAGGAGGTGGAATTCGGATCGCGCGCGTTCACCTGCATGTCTATGTACTCATAGTGGAACAGCGCCAAGTTCATGCGCAACCACGGCGTCAGGTCAGACTTAATCCCGCCTTCCAACGCCTTAACTTCTTCCGGTCGGGTTAGGACCGGCGTGACCGATCCGGTATAGACCCCGCTCTTGAAGCCATTGCCGTAACTCGCATAGATATTCGTAGTCGGCGAAATTTCGTACCGGACAGAACCGCGATAGGTGAATTTATTGAAGCTCGCCGAATCCTTGGGCAGATCGATCTCAAACCCGTTGATGCTGAGCCAACCCAACTGAGTCCGCTTCTCGGTAGAGTAACGCCCGCCAATAGTAGCAAATAGACCCGGCGCGACTTCGAGTGAGCCTTCAGCAAACCCTGCATAGGAGTTGGTAGTATTGCGGAACGTCGACAGGATTACCCGCTCGCCAGTTATCAGATAAGTAGGGGCAGGACCGTAGGTCGCCTTGGTTATCGTTGTGCCATTGTTACTCTTAAGGAAGAAGCCATAGGCGCCGACCAGCCACGTAAACGGCCCATCATTATTGGACAGCAGGCGGACTTCCTGAGTGAAGACCTTGCCATGGCGCCCCACAGGCGAAGTCAACAGCGTGCCAAGATTGACATTCGAAGCATCCGAATCCGTATCTTGGCGCATAAGGGTGCTAAGATACCCACTGCTTGTCTCGAGCGTAACGTCGCCCAGTTCAAACTCGGTCAGCAAGCCGAAATTATAGCTCTCCCCATCAAGCAGTGGCTCAACGTCAAGCGCCGCCTGCCAAGGCTCGGTAGCTACGATACCGCCATAACTGCGGCCAAGCGTATTGCCATCTACCGGCTGCGGTGCATTAACCTGGCTTTTCATGCGATAATATTCGCCGATCAGAACAATCTTCGACTGCTCGTCGGGCAGGAACATAATTTTGGACCGCACATCGGTAACGGCAAGGTCGCCGTAATCATCCGACCCAACCAAGTTGCGGATATATCCGCCGTTATCGCGACGCATGAAACTGAAATCTGCGGCGACTTTGTCTGACAAGCCGCCAGTGACATAGCCGCGCAAATCATACATCATTGCATTTTCTGATGCGCCGACAATGGAGCCCACTCGGGCATCGACATGTCCGCGAACATCAAACTCTGGGTCACGAGTGATGATGTTGATCAGACCGCCCGTAGCGTTACGACCAAAGGTCGTGCCTTGCGGGCCGCGCAATACCTCGACGCGCTCGATCTCGACAATGTCGACATTTGCGGACTGTGCGAAGGGCATATAGATCCCATCCACATAGGTCGATACGTTCGACTCGTCGCTAACTGTCACACCGGTCGAACCGACACCGCGAATGAACGGCTGAAAGGCACCCAAGTTGCGGCCGCCATTATATCCCGGGACAACGCTGGTCAGCTCTCGCACCGAAGGTGCACCAGCAACAAGCAGCGAATCTGGCGAGACAGCGGTCACTGCCAAAGGAACCTTCTGCGCACCTTCTTCGCGCCGCGTCGCTGTAACGATGATATCGCCAAAAGTGGACGCTTGCGCGACTTCTTCCTTGTCGTCAGAAGCCTCCTGAGCATAAGCATTCAATGGAAGCATCAATGCAGCAGTGCTAGCCGCTGNTAACAAGCTCTTTTTCCGTAAGGTCAATTCTGCTCTCTCCCTAATGCGCCTGAGCCCAACAAGACACCTTGACGCAATCTTGGTCACTTTTAGCGACCTTAAGAGAGAGATTAGGCCACGAAGCGGCTCTCCAAAAGCGCTATTTGGTCAAGCCTTGTTTCGTGTTTTGTTGAACCGGTTTCGCACCTGATCGAACCGAGGGTGCAACGCCCCTGCCCCCTCGGCATCCCTGACCGCCCGCACGAGACGCGATTTGGGCTAAGCCTCAGCCTTCAGAATGAAGGGGGGTAGGTATTGTCTTTGGCCGCAAGAGCGGCCAGGAAATCGATTACCTCGCGCGTGGGGCTGGAAGGCGACTTATCGTCTTTAACGGCAATCAGCATCCCGCGCTCAGCCCATGGTTCATCCAACTTAATTAGCCGAAGATCCAACTGATGAACCAGCGATGCTGCTGCAATTTCCGGCAGGATTCCAATTCCAAACCCAGCTGCAACCATCCGGCAAACAGCATCGAAGCTGTCCACCTCCACCCTGAGCCTGAGCGCCCGCCCAACTTCGTTAGCGCGTGCTGACAGCAGCTTGGTCATCGCCGTGTCGAACCCCA
>JGI24025J20009_10003852_pt1 | contig 10070 bp, 10 predicted proteins | sample Cruoilmetagenom3_FD_20009 | JGI IMG/M metagenome (IMG submission 20009) | reverse complement strand
CCCTCGATCCTCCTACCATCGATGCGGCCCGCCTCGATGGGTATAGGACCGTCCCCGATGATGCGGAGGTCCGCGTCCATGGCGTAGACGATGGTCCCCGACGAGGATACACCCAAGGCAGTCCCCCTCATCAAGATCGGGAGGGGATTGCAAATAACCACCGAGCCTGCAGACCTACCGCTCCTGCTTCGGCGTCTCGATGAAGAGGACGGAGAGGAGCGCGCTGAGAGCGAGGGCTCCTCCGAGGAGCAGCCAGGGGATGGAGGGGCCCGTGTTGTAGACGTAGCCCCCTATGAGGAAGCCGATGACCGTGGGGAAGGTGAGGATGAAGCCCATGCCCGGTCCTCCACCCCCTCCTCCCCTGTAGTTGACGCTGATCATCCCCCTGCCCAGGGCGGCCATCGTCCTCCCCCTCCGCTCGGGTGGCACCATGTCCGCCATCAGGGCGCCCGCCGCCGGGAGCATGAAGGCGTTGGCGACGGCGAGGGGGACGAAGACGAGCAGAGTCCCGAGGAATGTCCCGCAGAAGGGGAAGGCGAGGACGGGCAGCGTCGAGAGGACCAGCGCGAGCGCCAAGGTCTTCCTCTTGTCGTACCTGTCGATCAGCGCGCCCGCGGGGAGGGAGAGGAAGACCTGGACGAGGTTCGCGACGAGGAGGAGGCTTCCCCACTCGAACCCGCTCATGCCGATCAGGTCGGTGCCGTAGACGACCCAGTAGGGACCAGTCAGGGAGTTGAAGAACAGCCCGAGGACGAGGACGAGACCATAGACCCTGAGGCTCCTCGGCATCCACCTCAGCGTCTCCCATAGGCCGCTGTAGGACCCCCTGATAACGCTGGTGAGGCCCTGATGTGCGCCGTCAGGCCGCGTCAGCGTCTCCCTCAGGAACTTCAGGTTCATCGTGGCGATCAGCGCCGTCGCGACGACGGTGACGGCGTAGAGGAGCCTCATCGCGCGCTCGACGCCGTAGACCGTGATCAGGTAGCCGCCGATGAAGGGGGATAGGATGCCGACGAAGCCCGGGATGGCCGTGATGGCCGCGAAGCCCCGGCCTCGAAGCTCTGAGGGCAGGGAGTCGGCCAGCAGCGCCGAGGATGCGGGGAAGGAGAAGACGAGGAGGCCGTTGAGGAGGGTAGCTGCCGCCAGGAACCTCCAGTCGGGGGCGAGCATGTAGAGGAGGTAGAGCGCGGCGTTCAGGTAACCCATCGCCACGATGATCTTCACCCTGCCGTAGCTGTCGGCGAGGGCCCCGGCGATGGGGTAGATGAACATGGCGGCCAGGGGGCGGAGGGCGTTCACCTGCCCGATGACGACGTTGGAGCCACCGAGGGCCCGGATGTAGAGGCTGAAGTAGGGGAATGTGATGAAGAGGCTGAGCTGGCGGATGACGGTGCCCAGCATCAGCACCAGGACGTTCCCCCTCAGCACCTCCCTCATCGAGGCCACGGAGCCACCAACCCAGACTCGCCACCGCTAGACAACACAATACCCATCTCCCTACTGAAAAAGTGAACGCCCGTGCGTCGATGGTTCAACATGAGAACGGATGCTCCTCGGCCCAAATGCCATACTGCCGAGAGTCGCCGTCCCGGACGGCCTCGACGGCTACATTCCAGATCATCCTTGAGAGCAACCACCCTACGAATCCTTACCCCGCGGAGATCCCCCTACGATGGTCTCATCAGACAACTTGATGCGGGGTCGCCCAGCGCACCGGAAGATGGTCACAGGAGGTAGAGGGTGCGGTCGGTGTGGGTCAGGGGATCGCACCCGTCCACCGTCACGAGGACCGTATCCTCCAGCTGAGCCCCACCGGAGCCCAGCTCAAGGTATGGGATGTCGATGTTGAGGATCATACCCTCCAGCAGCTCACCTTCGCTTCCCCCCTCGATCCATGGCCGCTCGTCGCCCTCTACGCCTAGGCCGTGGCCGAAGCATGAGCTGAATCGCCTTAGGCCGGATGCCCTCAGCTCCCTCTCCGCCGCTGCGTAGACCTCGGAGAGGGGGGCGCCGGGCCTCACAAGGTCGAGGGCCGCATCCTGGGCGCTCAGGACCGCCTCGCCCCACCTCTTCAGGGGGGAGCGGGGACGGCCGATGACGGCGGTCCGGGAGACGTTGGAGTGGTAGTGGAGCCATGTGCAGCCCAGCGTCATCCGTATCGGGTCACCGCTGCGAGTCTCGAAGGTGGACGGGATGGGATGGGGGAAGGCGCTCCGCTCCCCGAACCCGATGAGATTCTGGGTTACCCGGCCCCCATCGGAGGCGACGGAGTACCCGAACATCCCCGCTAGGTCGATCTCCGTGATCCCGGACCGGGCGATCTCCAGCGCGTCCTCCATAGACTTCTCGGTGATCTCGGTCGCCTTCCTGATGCGGTCGACCTCCTCCCTCGTCTTGATGAGCCTTATCTCCCGCAGGAGGTCCGTCCCCTCGACGAGCTCGGCGCCTGCAAGCCTCTGGCGTAGTGCCTCAAACAGCCTGGGCGGGAGGCCGGAGGTATCGAGGGCGAGGACGCCGTGCGTCAACCCCCTCTCCTTCAGCGCCCCGAGGAGGGCGGAGACCGCCTCGGCATCGGGCTCAGCGGCCCCGTAGAGGTCGATGAGACGCCTCGTCTGCTCCGACGCATTATCGGGTTCCGCGACCTCCAAGTCGAGGCCCCCGTAGAAGCGGATATCATCGATCCATGTTTGGCTCTCCACGATGAGGTCGGCCTCGTCTATGGGCGCGACGACGACGGGGTCGCCGTCCGCGGGCAGGAGCGCGTAGGTCTGTGTCCCGCACCGGAGCTGCTGGCCCAGGCTCCAGTAGTCGGATATGTAGTAGACGTTCTCCGGTGATGAGGCTATGAGGGCATCTATGCCCCTGTCCCCCATGATCCGGTAGGCCCGCTCCCTGTTCAACGGCATATTGAGCGGATTAAACTCTATGTGTTCCATTTTTAAGATGATTGTACGGGAGGGTGGGGGAGATGGGTGAAAGACCAGTTGAAACTGCTGAAAACGGGGGAGGGAGCCGCCGACCTCCTTGTACGCCTCGGAGGTGGAAGGGACCCTGGTTCCAACGCTGATGAACCCCTGATCAGTCGTCCCCACGTCGCCGTTTTGGGGAAGGTTCCGATGGTGGTAGAGGGCGGGTTCGAGGGTGTGGAGTCGCTCCGCCTGCTACAGGCTCTAGAAGGCCGGATGCGAGGTCGACATGGCACAACCGAAGGGGAAGACCTACGAAGGCAAGCACCGTATATCCGTTGGAGGGGGGTCCATCAGACCGGCGCCACCCTTAAATCCGCACGCCTCGAAGAGTGGGGCGATGGAGATCATCCAAGCCTCGGATGAGGGCATCAAGCGGACCGCGGCCATCATCCTGAGTGGAGGCGTCGTCATCTATCCGACGGAGACCGTCTACGGCCTTGGATGCCACCCCGTCAACGCGGAGGCCGCCAAAAGGGTCTGTATCATCAAGGGGCGGGCCGACAAGCCGCTCCCCCTGGCGTGTGCCGACATCGAGGTCGCCCGACGTGTCGTTCGCTTCACCCCAGCCGCGGCAAGGGTCGCCGCCCGGTTCTGGCCCGGGCCGCTGACGCTGGTGCTCCCCGCTGAGGCCAAGTACTCCATCTGGGTGACCCACGGCGCCTCCGCCCTCGGCGTCCGCGTCCCCAACCACCCCGTCGCGCGGAGGCTGGCCGAGCTCTCGGGCGGCGTCATCGTCAGCACGAGCGCCAACAAGTCGGGCGAGGCCCCGCCGGCCACCGCCCAGGAGGCCGCAGACCAAATCGGCGACGAGGTTGACCTCATCCTCGACGGAGGGCCTGCCCCCCTGACGCGGCCCTCCACAGTCCTCGACCTGAGCGGTGAGCAGGCCTGGATCCTGCGGAAGGGTCCGATAACAGCCGAGCAGCTGAGGGAGGCCCTTTCGATCTAGAGGCGCCATCCCTCTGGGACGAGCTTCGCGATGTTCCGCCTCAGGGGAGCGCCAACGGCAGCGGCGACCGGCTCGCACTTCGTCCTGAACAGGAACAGCGTCGGGCACGGGGCTGGAATCTCCGTGAGCGTCTCCCAGTTCGCCATCCCCTTCGCGACGATGACATCGGCGGAGTGGAACGCGTCCCTGAACTCACCCGAGGACTCGGCGAGGTTTATCCCCACGGCGTCGGTTCCCGTGGTGATCACCCTGTCCGCCTCCCCGACCATCCCCACCGCCTCGGCGTCCTCCATCAGGGCGTCGTTGAGGCTGGGGCCGCCCTTGACGGCCACGGTGACCCTGCATCCCAGGGCTCGGAGCTCCCGGACAACCAGCCTGTCGAAGGCGATCTCACCGGCGTTGTCGGTGAGGAGCAGGACCTCTACGCCGGGATCGAGGAGATCCCTGAGCCCATCGATGTCGTCCAGGTGGAACCCCTCCTCGATCCCCTTGAGGGCCTCGTCGATGTCGTGGCTGTGGCCGGGCACGTCGTACTCGATGACGTTGCCGATGCAGGCGACCTCGCAGGCCGTCCTGAGGCGCTCGACCGGGGGCCGCGCCTCCACCAGCGCCTCCAGCCGAGGCAGCAGCCTCAGCGCCTCCTCGTTTGCCCTCCTCTTCATCTCGGCGTAGGGATCGGGGCAGCCGGTGATCCGCTTGATGAGCCTATCCCGCTCCGTTCCGAGGTTGGAGGGGACGGCATCGAGTCCAAAACTCTCCCCGAGGAGCCTCAGGAGACCCCGGACGGCCTCGAAGCGGATATCCTCATCCTCCGTAGACCTCAGGACCTCCTGGTAACCCCTGTGGAGCAGGCAGTAGCCGCAGCGCGCGCCGACCTTCATGTGAGAGCCTCAGACGGATGGGGGGGCCACGATATAAAAACCTTGATACCGGAAATCGCCGTCCAATCTTTATCGTTTTTGACCGTTTTACAACTTCGAAAGCCAACTACCTCTTGTGTACCTCGGTCAACCAAATTGAAACCCGAACCACCGGAGCGCGTGGTCGTTAGAGCCCTCGTTTTTTCCCTCGCTCAAGATAATGCGCGAAGTTACTTATACCGGATTCATCTCATTGAGGCTGGAAGGCATGCCGCATGAACGTTGAGCGGATTAGACGCGATTTCCCCGCCTTGGACGAGTGGACGTATCTAGACACCTCCTTCATTGGATTATATCCCCGTCAGGTCAGAAGGGGATACGACGATTTCCTCGACCAGTGGATGGGCTTCACCGTTGGAACAAAGCCCCTCCTAACGGAGTGGCTGGAAAAGACCGCGGAGGTGAGGGGCATGGTCGCATCTTTCATTGGGTCAAGCCCCAATGAGATAGCCTTTACCCTGTGCACGGGCTCCGGGCTCAACATAGTGGTCAACGGCACCGAGTGGGGGAGAGGCGACAACGTGGTCTTCCCAGAATGGGAGCACAACCCGCTGGACACGATGGTCCTCAGAAGGCACGGGGTCGAGGCCCGATCTGTGAAGGTAAGGGAGGGACGCGTGGAACTAGCTGACCTGGAGAAGGCCGTAGACGACGACACGAAGCTGGTACAGGTTAGTCAGGTGAGCTACGTCAACGGCTACCGTTTTAACCTGAGAGACGTGGCGGAGATCGTCCACGAACACGGCGCAAAGCTGCTGGTGGACGCCACACAGGCGATAGGGGCACTGGCAACCGACGTGGGGCGGTCTGAGGTGGACTATCTCGCCGCGGCACCGTACAAGTACCTCATGGGTCCCGCGGGACTCGCCTTCCTCTACGTCAAGCGAGAGCACATCGAGGGGCTGACCCCGGACAGGGTCGGCTGGAAAAACCAGATACGGGAGGGCGAGCACGCTGAAAAACCACAGGAACAAGGGACGGCCGAGAAGTTCGAGTACGGCACCATGCACTTCCAGGGGATATACGGGCTTGAGAGATCGCTTGAATACATCAACAGGTTGGGGATAGGCGCTATCGAACGCAGGGACCTTGAGCTCTCCGATTATCTCTGGACCCGGCTGAATAACCTCGGGAGGAGGATGTATACCCCGCCGGATACGAGATCCACCATCGTCAGCTTCTACAACGATGATGCCACCGAACTCAGCGCCCGGTTGATGGCTGAGAGGGTCAAGGTAACGGGCAGGGAGGCACATGGGGCGCACATAAGGGTCTCGCCCCACTTCTACAACACCAAGGGGGACATCGACCACTTCCTAGCTAAGCTCGTAGAGGCCAAAAGGAGTTGATCCTGGCTTACCTCTGAATCCATAGAACGCGCGCGGCTCATCTGAAGCACTACCGGTCCTCATAGAGGCCATTATGATCCGAAAGAGCCGCCCTTTCCAGCACAAAATAAAAAGGCGTAGGTCGTCAACTAGGAGGTGGTAGACGCGGTGCTATCCGACTTCAACCTCATCGCCACATCCGAGCGACGAATGGAGAGCGAGGCCTGTAGCGAGCTCTGGATGCTGTTGAGGGCCGTGGGGGACGAGATGCCGATCGTTGATCGTTCCCCCGTCCGCGGCCTCATCCTGGCGAGGACCGCCCTCGACCCAGTCGAGGCTGTCAGGCGGCTCAGGGTCGAACTTCACGGGAACCCCGATGACTTTCGTACCCTCCTCAGGGTCCTGCCCGTCGAGGCAGTCGTCCCCACGCAGCCGGAGGAGATCGTGGAGACGGCCCAAAAGATGGCGTCGAGGATCGGCGAGGACGAATCCTTCCGGATCACGGTCGAGAAGCGGAGGACGGGGCTGAGGAGCAGGGAGGTCATCGACGCCGTCGCCGCCGGCATCGACAGGAGGGTGGACCTGGAGAGCCCGGGTTGGGTCGTCCTCATCGAGATCGTCGGCAGGCACACCGGTGTCTCCGTCGTCCGACCCGATGGACTGCTGAACGTCCAGAAGGAGAGGGCACGGTTACCTGCGGGCGGGTAGGAGCGCACCTCTCTCGATCAGCAGACGGGTGAGGGCATCCCCCCTGGGCCCGCCCACCGCCTCCAGCTCCAGGTCGGAGACCGAGTAGAACAGCCTGAGCGCCTCGAACTTCTCGTCATCGACGCCCAAGACCGAATCGTCCTTGACGCCGAGCATCCCCGCGGCCCGCTTGAAGGCCCGCTCCACCTCGGAGTCGTCATCCGCCATCACGAGGAGCGCGACCCGCTCAGTGGAGGGAGAGATGCCGAGGATTTTGAAGGCAGGGGCGATCTGGTCCTGGCAGGAGGCGTAGAGGAGGGTTTCGATGGCGAGGCTCTTCGACACGGCCGTCCCCGCCTCGAATGCCTTCACCGCGTTGACGGCGGCGAGGTGGAGGTGCTCCCACCCCGCGACGAGGTCGGCGTCGAAGAGCTGGAAGACCTGTGGCGATGCTGCTTCTCCAACGCGGCTAAGTAGGCGATCCACGTCATCGACCTCGACTCCACTGAACCCGCCGATGCACACGACCCAGTCAGAGCCCTTGATCCCCGCGGTGTGGACCATCCCAGCCCGCCTTCAGCCTATCTAAGGGCGAGGGCTACCTCGGCGACCCGCCTACCGACGCCCCTCGCGTCTGCCATGGCGATCGCATCGCCCTCCGCCCTGCGCCACCCCTCGTCGCCCTGGAGGGAGGCGATGCCGAAGTGCCCCGATGTGAGGGGGTCGCCGCATCCGCCGACCACGATCATGCCGTGGATGAGGCCGAAGCGGACGATGGACTCTGCGACCTGCTCGGCCCCTCCATGGCTCAGGCCCGAGAGCGAGAGGGCCGAGACGACCTTGCCCGCGAGCCTCTGGCCATCCATCTTCAGCGGCCGGCTCCGGTCCATCATGTTCTTCATGATGCCTGGGACGGCGCCGAAATAGCTGGGCGCGGCGAAGATGATGCCGTCCGCCTCCACCAATCTCTCCTTCAACGCCCCCATGTCGTCCTCGTCGTCCAGGGGGCATCGCCTCTCCCTTATGCAGGCGTTGCACCCGTCGCAGGGCAGGATGCTGAGGCTGGCGAGGCTGACCAGCTCCGTCTCCGCTCCGATCTCGGCGGCGGCGTCAAGCGCGGCCCGTAGCAGCCGTTCGGTGTTCTTCCCCTTCCTCGGCGACCCCGAGACGCCTAGCACCTTCACCTTGGACATACCGATCAGATATGATCAGAGGTAGCTAAAGTCGTTTGCTGAAGCCGAGCATTGGCGCGCTGGGATGGTGCCCTAACACCTGAAGAACGCCCCTTTCCGGCAAGTTGCGAGGCAACATCGAAGAGAGTCGGAAGGAACTGAAAGGGAGGAAGCCTAGATGATGAAGGTCTCCCTCTCGACGTTGCGGGCGGCGACGCCGATGTCCGCTACCCTGAAGCGCCTGCCGCCGTAGAGCTCTGCCTCCTCCTCACCGCCGTAGAACGCCGCCACGATGCGTCCGAGGGCGTCGCTCTTCATGATCCCGCTGCCGCTCGCCGCGCCTACGTAGATCATGCCCGGCGCCGGGGCGACGACCGGGCTCCCGTCGAAGCTGTTGATGGCGTACTGGCCCGCCCACATGTTCACGGGCCGGACATCCCCGAAGCAGGGGAGGTACTTCACCAGGACGTGGTAGATGTTGTTGGTGTAGTAGTCCTCCTCCGGCTGAGGGTCCTCCTCCAGGCCGAACCTGCGGCCCAGCTCGTCGGCGCACCCCAGCCATAGGCTGCCCTCGGTCAGCTCTCCCTTCAGGTAGACCCCTGCCGTCGGCAGAACCATCAGCGGCAGGGCGCCGGAGTCGTTCAGATCCTTCACCTCCAGCAGCCCCTTCAGCCTCGGGTCCTTGAAGACGAAGAGCTGCCGCTTCTTCGGTCTCATCATCGCGTCGAACCCTATCGGGCCTAGGAGCCTCTCGGACCATACGCCCGTCGCCACCACCGTCGTCTCGGCTCGGATCGGGCCCCTGCTCGTCTCGGCCCCGGCGATGCGGCTCTCCTGCCAGACGAAGGGCTCGCCGGGGATGCCAAGCTCCTCTTCGGGCCTCAGGATCAGCCCCGTCACCTCGGTGCCGTATCTGACCTCGCCCCCGAGCTTGATGAACTCCTCCTCATAGCTGCGGACCAGGGCATCCGCGTCGAGGCTACCGCACTTCGGGCCGAAGATGCCCACATCTACCGGCTCCAGGCCGAGGAGCTCCGCCTCCTCATCGTCCCCAAAGTCGGTCACGAGGTCGGGGATCATCCGCTTCAGCCCCTCCCTCCCGAAGGTCCTCAGCTCGATGCCCTGCCTCTGCATGGCGTCCAACGCCCCCCTCAGGCGTCTGTGCTGGGCTTCGCTGAATAGCCAGAGATAGCCGATGTCGGCGAGCTTCAGGTCGTGGCCCAGGTCATCCTGGAGGTAGGAGAACCAGTCGATGGTCGAGTCGGTCAGGAGGTAGTTGGCCTCAGAGGTAAAGACGTTCCTGAACGCCCCCTCGCTCTTGGCGCTGTTTCCCTGCCCAGGTCCGCCGTACCTGTCGATGACGACGACCCTCTTCCCGGGGTTCCGCCTCTTCAGGTGGTAGGCCGAGCTGAGGCCGAGGACCCCGGCGCCTACGACGAGGATATCGCAGTCCATATCGATCATCCAATAGAGAGGGGAGGCGTTTTTAACATTATGCGATTAACTCGAAGACCCGTTGAGAGCTCCTAGACCATGGTGAGGATCAAGTCTCCATAGCCCGATCGGAACCCCACATCCCCGTTGCCCTCCACAATTACCACAATCAAGCAGATGGAGGGCCGGAGATGATTCGACCGTGACCGGACCGCATTCAGCGGAGACGACGCCTGAGGCAGTTACCCACGACAGTCTCTCCCACGATAAGGTAATATGGACCGTTGAGATTGTTGTTGTGGAGTCTTCAAAGTGGACGCGAGCAGAGGCGGAGAGCGGGACATCGTGAGGCCCGCGAGGTGGTGGGAGCTCCTCCCGAGGCCGGCGTACTCCCATCTGGAGCGGGTCGAGTCGAGCCAGCCCTGGTTCGAGGTCTACAAGGTCGAGCCTGACATCTACGTCTTCTACGAGCCGGGGCAGTTCGAGGAGGCGATCTCCTACCTCGTGCTGGGAGGGGAGAGGGCAGCCCTCATCGACACGGGCTGCGGCATAGGCAACGTCAGAGCACTGGCCGAGGAGTTCACCGAACTGCCGTTGATGGTGGTGAACAC
>JGI24025J20009_10003851_pt1 | contig 10072 bp, 6 predicted proteins | sample Cruoilmetagenom3_FD_20009 | JGI IMG/M metagenome (IMG submission 20009) | reverse complement strand
TCTGGGTTTGGTGAGGGTAGAAGAGAACGAAGTCCCATCATTATCAGAGCGTGGTAAAAAGACTTTGAAACGGGTTTTAGATAAATTGGAAGAGAGTTATGAATAGAATCCATGTCCTTGATGCGATAGAAGAATACAAGAATTATCATTCTAGTATATTTCTTTCTTACGGGGTTAACCTTCCGTTTTATGAGAGAGCAATACTTGGCAGATTATGGAAGACCAATAGTCGAAATAATCTAATCTTCATGGATTCTCATCGCTATCAGGACACAATCCATCACTTCCGGGATGTTATTGGTTATGTTGGAAAACGTTACATGATTGTCCCAGTAAATGTAGGGTCATATCAAGCTTTCCATCCAAAATTAATCTTATTATTGGGAATGAATAGAGCCAGATTGATAATTGGGAGCGGAAATTTAACTTTTAGTGGGTATGGGGACAATCTTGAAATATTTACATTATTTGATTGGTCTGAAAATCAATCACTAAACCTGAATATATTTTCTTCGACCTGGAAGCTAATCAATGGCATTCAAGAAAATTGGGGTCATTCCGATCAAGCGATGCGTATGCTACAAAAAGCTGAGTATCAGAGTCCCTGGCTTAGTAATTTTCCAGAAAGTTCCATTCCGCAAATAATTTCTTCTAGCGAGAATTCTTTGATAAATGGAATAAGCACTATCCTTGATGGAAGGATAGTCAACAAGATCACAGTGTTTTCACCATTTCTGGATAATCAAGCACAAGCCATTAAATCTTTATTCTCTGAATTTCATCCTTCACAAATTGATTTGATATTACAGTCTAACCGTACGGTAGCTGATGTTCAATCCATTCAAAATCTTATAGATGAGGGCGTTCCTTTGAAATTGTTTCAAGTGCTGCAAGATGATCGCTACATCCATGCAAAAATATATCTATTTGAAACTAAAAAAGAAGTCCTTGTTTTTTCTGGAAGCGCGAATTGTACTCAATCTGGGTTTTTGTCTGATACAAACAAAGGCAATTATGAGTTGTTGACATATTGCAGATATTCGAATAGGGAGGATGCCTATCGTTTCCTAAATTCGGACATCAGATACAAGCCTATTACTAATATAAATGCAATATCCTTTCAAGAACATGTAGACCTTGATCTTAAACCTGCAACTTCGATCAAATTACTCGACGCGATTTTGGAAGGCAGTCGTTTAACCATCAAATTTGATTTAAACATTCTTTCTGATGATATTGAAACAATTTCATTGCGATCTGATTTTCCAAAAGAAATTGAACTTAAAATCCATGAATTTTCTAATGGTAAAAATGAATATTCTATAATTTTGGATAAAGAAATTCTATCTTTGACTTTTGGCGTGTTTTCAGTTTATATTCAGGGAGAAAGCCATCATTATCAAAATTTTCGTTCAAATGACTTATGGGTGACAAATCTGACAGAATTGAACAAGCGAATGGTTTTTTTAACTCCAGAGGATGAGGATTCTGCCAGATTGTTGAGAGAAAAATTAATAAGTGATGATCGTAAATGGGAAAAACTCTATAAATCACTTGTTGAATTAGTTGAACTAGATGTAGGCCAATTAAGTAAGGTTAGTAAGGTTACTTCGAAAACCAAATCATCTGGGGAGAAGACTGAAAAAGAAAAAGAAACTACCTTTTTGGTCATAGATGAATTTACTGAGAGCCAAGAAAGGTTAGCAGAAATAGAAGAGGAATTAATTGGAGAGAGTCGCCTCTATGCTTGGATCGAGATTGTTTTTGGTATGTTTCCTCAAGATAGAAGAAAAACTGAAGGCCAGGAAAGTAAAGAAGTAATAAGAGGAAAAATTAAAAAACCAAGCAAAAATATAGAAAAAAGATTTGTTAGGTTAGTACGCCGATTTATTCGTGTATTGGATAATGTGGAATTTATGCTGTCGCTCCCGACATTTTATTTACTTGCATACTTCAGCATATTTCAAAGAATTAATTGGATCCTATTTACATCAGGTGTGATAAATGATCAGGACTATTTAAAATACTCTTTGCAAATTTTCCATGGTTATTTTGGTTTTGCTTCTGATAAATCTCCTCCTTTTTCCTTGCCTTTTGTTCAGAATCATCTCAACTGGGGTTATGAGACTTATTGGCAAGAATCCGAGGCTCATTTACATGCCATGATAAATATCCACATTCTTATAAACATCTTTGGCGATAATGAAATTGAAATGGAGCAATTGGATTCATGTTTTACACATTTAATTTCTTGTCTGGTTTGTATTTTTTCACCAAAATACTTAATCTCAGAATTAGATAATCTAGATAACCTGGCTGATTTTTTTAATTACGACGCTGTTGAATTGTACTTCAAGCTAAAGCAAGCGATTGAGAAACGAATGCTTTCTGTAGCTGATAAGATAAACGAATGGGTCATTAAGTCAGATACGATGTTATCTGGAAATAACCCTGAAATTGATCCTGAGATTATTTTTTCTGCAAATGTGTCTTTAGCTTTAGGCGATATTCGAATAAAGAAATATTTACAAAGAGATAGGAATGTTTGGGGTTGGGCTGGACTGATTCAATGGTGTGCCGAAATGGATAATAACAATCCTAATGGAAGATATCTACATAGACTAGTGGGTGTATTTCGCCATCAGGAGCTAACGATCGATTTGGATAAAGTCTTTTTTGAATTGGCAACAAATAGAATAGAAGAAGAGCGTTACCAAGATGCTTTAGATTTAATAGATAAAACACTTTTAATATCAGAAAGGGGTGCTGATGACCCTTGGATTCAGTATGTGAATATTATAAGAAATAAGGCAGAATTTTTTAGTAAAGCAACATAACAATAAATGAATTTTTATAATTAATCGAAATACTATTGATAGAAAAAATTATTGGTTAGCGATATATCTTATCTCAGCTTTTCATTAGTTTGCTTAGGTTTTCTAAGATTTTTTTTGCTAAGCCAATTGAATAATTAGCTAAAGATCTGGGTGAAGATCTGAAATGGTCATAATAATCTGCTTTTGTCCGATTTTTACATAATCTATCGAGATCAGCAGATATTTTTGTTCTTATTTGATTGTTCTTATCATTTCTGTAATATCGTCTAATGTCTTCATGATCACTACCATTAAATGAAGGCATATATCCTTCTTTTTGAGCTAAATTTATTGCACATTTAAATGCTGCATAATAAGCTCTGCTAGCAATAGTTCTGAAGGTTGCTTCCTCATACCCAAAAATATTTGGGTCTTTGTATAAGGCTTCAGATAATTTGTAATATTCTGACCAGTCAAAACCCATATTATTCAAGATTGAAATTTATTAGACCTCCAGCTTTGGAAAATTGATCTAAAAACCAAACAGTGTCAAATTTATCAAGGTTTTCTAGTGCTTTATCAATCTCAAGAGATGTCTTAATGTATACAAACATAGTTTTTTCTGGATCTGATGATTCTGGATCGGATTCGATAACAAGTGAATAACTTGCATCATCTCCGAAATATTTCTTCAGATAATTTAGAGAATCAAATAATAAATTAATTAACTTAGGATTATCTTTTAAAAATGAATATACTAATTGTGGATCATCAACAGTAAAAATTCTTTCTAACATTATCAACCTGAGGTTATAGAAAATTTCTTGAGTATCTTCGGTAAAATGGTAGGTATTTAATACTAAATTCAGGAGTTTCCCATATACTTCTCTTAATGAGTTAGAAGAAGTCAAATCTTCAAAATAAGAATTTTGAATAGTGTAAGTTAGGTTTGTCTTTTCCTCTTCAATTCTCTTTGAGAAAATAACTAGTAAATTTAGATAATTGGTTATGGAATTTAATTCATTAATTTCAGTTTTGTGTAGTGTTAATTTTTCATCCTCATATCTTCTGTCATCTTGGAGAGGAAAAGGAGAAATTATATAATCTAATGGATCTGCAATGGTGCTAGTTGCTAACATCTAAGCTCCCTGGAATAATCTTGTTAATATATCTTGAAAATAATCGAATTCAGTTAAATATGAGTCTTTTAATTCTTCAGACGTGGGCAAATTGATATCTTCTCTTTGGAAATGTGCATTTAAATGACCTTTTAATTTCACTTCTTCAACAGCTTCCAACAATAATTCGTAACGTTTGTTTTGGCGGGTGTAAATTAATCGTGGGGAAAAAGATAATATTTGACCATCAATTGCGCTATCAAGTTTTTCTTCATTCCTTAAGAAAATTTCCTTTAAGGAATCATTCGCATTCAATGATAGGTCACAAATGACATCATAATTGAAACCATAAGCAATCAATGAGAATTTTTTCGGTACCAAATCCAAAGCTTTGGATGAAGTCTCCCAGATTGGTATTTCACCGATAGTTTTCATACCCTTTTGGATATTTACACGCACTCTTCTCTCTCCAATTTGAATAATTTTTGATTCTTCTGGAGAAATTGCAACAATTATCTCAGGGGTATTCATAATTGACGATTGATCGTCAAACAATGATTTTAGTTTATTAATATCGATTGTTTGTAAATCTAATGAATCAAAAACCATTGTAATATTCTGACGAAGAATACTTTCAATCTTTACTTCCAAATCACACCTCAAAGTTATTTTTTGATTACTGATATTATACAGGATAATTTTTGTTTTTTTTATTGGATTGATAATTAGTGACTATTGAAATGACAATATTTCTGTCGATTAAATTTGCTGTGATTTTTACACATATCATCTTACCATTTAAATTCAATTATAGTCAGAAAGTAGATTAAGGTGATTAAGCCTATCTAAAATCAGTGGTCAGAAATTTTATTGGTTTGTAAATGAGAACTCAATCTACTTATTTTGAATAATATTTTTTCTTTATTCTTCTTAAACCTATTGTTTTTGGTAATGAAAATTTGTATAATTAGATTGCTCCAGCAAGCCTATTCCAATGGTTTGGCACCTAAGGTTTGGTAAGGTAAGGTGTGGTGTGGCAGGGTTTGGTATGGCAAGGTTTGGTCTGGTATGGCTAGGTCAGGCTTGGCATGGTCTGGTTCGACCGAAAGGAAAAATCAGAAAACTCATCAAATTGACCACGAACAACACTCCCTTAGCTTGCTGGAAAGGGCTGACTCAGCCAAACGAGTTAGCCCAATTTTTTTGAGTTAGATTCTATTAGAGTTCATTTTCTGAGAGTATCTGATTTCTACAACATATGCCAGACTTTTCTTGCCTCATCCAAAAGTGAATTATCTTGTTTGATACCAGTCAAATAAAGAAACATTTTTGCCCTGGTAGCTGCAACATAGAAAGAAGCTCGTCCTTCTTTATCAGTTCGTATCATATCTATCCCAGCGAGAAACACGATAGGTGCATCATATCCTTTAGCGCCAAAAATTGTTGAAATAGTTAATTTTCCAGATTGAAATATATATCTATCTTTATCTCTAGAATGTCCAAAAGGTTCAATGAATTCAATGTCCTCAATTTTTTCCAAGATTTTTTCTTCAAGAGATTCATAATTGAAGTATGTTGGGCTACTCATGAGAACTAAAATATCTTCAGTCCTGACATCTTCGTCCACAATCAATCGAAAAATTTCATTAGCTAACCAATCTTTTTCTTCATCCCTGTTATTAAATTCTCGGATATTTGGTTTTTCATCTTCTCTATCAGCAAATTTCACTCGAATATGATCTCCTGCTTCTTCAATAACACCACGTTCCTTTAAATAATTGATATCAGCATATGTTCTGGTTCTTACTTTTTCCGATGGAGGAGATTGTGACCCTAATAAGACGTTGAAAGCAAGCTCAACGATTTGGCGGGTATTTCTGAAGCATTCACGCATGACATAACTTCGTTCACCAACCACATTAATGCCAACATCTTTCCAAGTCGGGCGTGATCTTCCGTACACATTCTGGGCATCATCATAGAAGATTAATATCGGTTTTTCACCACTTACTTCATTAGGCCTAATCAAATCAAGGATCAGTTCGTATTCTGCTGGTTCAAAATCCTGACCTTCATCGATAAAAATGGCATCAAAGCATAAGGATTTATACATATCGGGAAATGATTCTTTTAATTCACCTATTTGTTCTCGATATTGCTTAGCCAAAGCCACATTGTCTATTGAATCCTGATCACCAATTCGAATATATTCGATAGGCCACCCTCTTTCATTTTTGAGTGACCACATCAAGCCATTAAGGTTTTTTACTAATAAAACATTGGATGGGATATCTTTGTCAAGTGTTTGTTCCTGGTAAGCATATCTAATTTTTTGTCTGAGAAAATCTACTAAGGCGCGATTAAAACAAGTCACAGCTATTGAGGGAGGTTCCTCAGGAAATAATTGATTGTCAATTGACTCAAGTTTTCTGAGTATATATCTGGCAGCAATATTGGCAAGAACGACCGATTTTCCACTACCTGCGACACCACGAATTAATCTGGGTGAGTCATCAAATGGCATACGTGAAAGGTCTTGTTGCTCTTTTGATAAATATTTATCCAATGCAACCATTTCATCAATATAGCATCCCAGAGAATTTTCACTTAATGAATTACGAACGCCCCTTTTTTGCTCATTGATAACTGAAGAATTCCCAAATACTTTAAAAATCAGTTCAATTTGATCTGGATAAAGAGGTTTATTTTTCTTAGATTTCTTTAGCGTATCTGCAATGAGTTGGTCTATTCTCTGTTTTAGTCGATTTTGGATTTCAATTTGATCTTTGAATAACAAAGTGCGCGTCGGATGACAATCGACAAATCCCTTTTTCACCCATTCTGATTCGGATATGTTTGGGAATGCAACCATACTATTTGTTAATGGCATTTTGTGATCATCTCTGATAATTTTCATTGCATCCCCCCTTATCTCAAACATTTGAGTTTCGACTTGTTGGACAACATTTTTTGCATGAATTCTGCCTTGATAGCGGACAAAAATATGGCCAGCTTCAACTTTTTCTATTGCCTCGATTGAGTGACTTTTCGCATCAATAACTAATAATCCGACATCTGGGTGACAAAGAACGGCATCAGGTGGAAGTTCCTGGCTTCTTGCACGACCCGGAGAATAATATAAGAATCCAGCAGGGGAATCCCCATACGCTTCTAATAAGGAAATTAGAAGAATTGCTTCCTCATCATTTTTTATCAGTTCCATATCAATAACTGAGTGAATTTTTGCGTTACGAACGGCAGATGCCAATTTTACTTTTTGTTGTCTAGTAATTGTCATATAACATCCTTTTTCTTACTCACTTAATTGATATTGAACATTAAATGCTATTTCAAGCCCTATATAAGTTAAAATCAATACTCCCAATCCACGTGCCCCAAAGGAGCACGATTAAGCTCATCCCTGATGTGTTTCCAGTGCGGCATATATCTATCCATCAATGAAACAAAATTAGCATTATGGTGCGGTTCGAGAAGATGAACCAATTCATGGAGGATGATGTATTCAAGGAAGATTATGGGTTTCTTGGCAAGCTCAGTGTTGAGAAGAATATTCCCTGTTTTGGGGTTACAACTGCCCCATTTAGTTTTCATCCACCGCACAATGATTTTGTTTGGTTTGACTTTGAGGATGTTTTCCCATTTTTCAAAGAGCGGAGCTGCTTTGTCCCTGAGTTCATCCCGATACCAGGCTGATATAATCGATTCTCGTTTTTCCTGATCAGTTCCTGATCGTACAGTTAAAATCATATTTTTATGTGTTATTTCAACTCCAGGAACTTTTTCTTTTTCAATGACTTTTAGTAAATATCTTTGCCCCCAAACATAATGGCTTTCAAGATTAAGGTATTCTCGAGGTGTCTCGCGTTCCTGGTTTTGGAAGTTTTTTTGATTTTTCTTAATCCATTTTATTTTGGATATTGCGTAGAGACGGATGGTATCAAGGTCCATCCTCTCAGGGGCAGCAATCCTTACCCGTCCGGTAGGGGGATAAACACTGAGGTGGATATTCTTAATATCCTTGAATTCAACTTCAACAGAAATGTCGCCAATGTCAATTTGCTCGATCATTAATACTCACGTTGTTGGTAGACGATCTTGAATATGCGTTCAACTTCATCCCGGTCACCAAGGATATTATATAAGGCTGCTTTGATCACATTTTCACGCGCCTGAATCCTACGCCAAGCATCCGGTCGTACCCTTTTTACAGTTTGATCAATCTTGAGCGCCAAGTCCTCATTTTGATTTAGGTTATTCCAAAGGGCACGTTTACCAGGTGTGTCTAACCGTTCTGGTGTATCATCTGAACGCCCGGTTTGAGCTTGCTTTGCAATCTCAGCGATTTGTTTGAGATATTCTTCATATTCAATAGCACGCGCTTTTCGAGCAGCTATCACTTCATCCAACAATGTTGACATTTTTCCATAGAAAGCTGGGTCGTTGAGGGATTCTTTGATGATCTTTCTGCGAACGTTGTTCTCAATCGCTTCAGCGATGGCATTCCTATTACTTTTCAATCCAGGAAGTTGATGGGCAATTGCATCAGCAATACCCGTTTTTACAATTAGATCCAACAATCCAATTTCGCCAAAGTCGGAAATTGGGCGGGGTTCATCAGCCTCGACATAGGTATCGATCAGGTGCCGCATATCCGCTTCATAGGGTTTAAGGTCGAGTGTTTCACCGCTTGCCTTGCGGATGATTTCACGTAGATTAAGGTATTTATCAAGAGTTTGTTTAATTCGAGTGATATCTTCACAGGAGTATCCAGCAGCTGCCAACTCATCTGATATATTGGCATAAGCACGGATTAAGGAAACAGTGGATTTGTAAAGCATCACTCTACGAGGTTCTCGCTCCTTCAGATCGGATGGGATTTCTGTATTTCCACAGAAGTAATGAATATGCTCCAGTTCTCCTTTTGGCATTTCAACCGGTTCACAAAGCAAGGCAAGGGTTTCAATGGCATCGTCAAGACGTTCCCTTCCTTTCTTTAAGCGGTCCTGTACGAATACCTCAGGTTCAGCCCCCCCTGAACTGTGGTCCAGCTCTGAAGTGTAAACAGCCAGGGCATTCTCGACCTTTTTGAATAGGTCTTTATAATCCACAATAAAACCAAAGTCTTTGTCCTCACCATCCAAACGATTAACCCGGCAAATTGCCTGGAAGAGGCCGTGATCTTGCATTGATTTATCAATATACAGATAAGTACAGGGTGGGGCATCAAATCCCGTCAGTAGTTTATCAACGACCACTAACAATTTCATGTTATTGGGTTCTTTGATAAATAAATCTTTTGCCCTCTCCTCATAGGTTTCGGTTTTTGTCATATTAGGGTGAGTTTCAACATCTTCTAATAATTCCGTGTAGGTTTTATAAATGGTTTGCTTATCTGTTTCAGTATTCGCCCCTGTTTCTTCCAGGGTGATGTCGCCAGTATGGGGGTTGTAGGATGTAATTAAGGCACATTTGTTTTTAAAAGGGGTCTTTTGGAAAAGTGTGAAATATCTTGTGGCTTCATAGATGCTGGATGCAACCAGCATGGCATTACCGCGTTCACCAGAGAGGCGCGGCTTGACGCTGAAATCAAAAACAATATCACTGACTACCCGATCCATGCGATCTTTCGAGCTTAGCACGCGTTGCATCGTGCCCCATTGTTTCTTTAGTTCGTCTTTCTGCCAATCATTGAGGCCTCTGGTCTTAGCCTCAAACCAGGCATCAATTTTTTCCTCAGATCCAAGATGTTGATCAATATCGCGCGCTTCATAAACGAGGTCAAGAATGACCCCATCCTCGACCCCCTCGCTGAATTTATAGGTGTGGATATATTTGCCAAACACCTCGAGCGTTGTCTGGGAATCCTTTTTGAGAAGTGGTGTACCGGTGAAACCGATAAAAACCGCGTTAGGCATGGCCGCTTTCATGAACTTGTGAAGCTTGTTGCTTTGTGTACGGTGACATTCATCCACAAAAACAAAGACTTCACCCACAGTCGGACTGAGTTGGTTTTCCATGTCCTTGATATAAGCCTCAATGTCGTCCACATCCCGCTGGCCGAATTTATGAATTAGGGAGCAAAATAACCGTGGTGTTGCCTGACCAAGTTGGCGCATC
>JGI24025J20009_10003849_pt1 | contig 10073 bp, 10 predicted proteins | sample Cruoilmetagenom3_FD_20009 | JGI IMG/M metagenome (IMG submission 20009) | reverse complement strand
CGTGGGCCGAGACCTCCACGCCGGGGACGACGACGAGGTCTCCCCGCCTCTCAACCGCCTCGGGTATACCGCTTAGCGTGTCGTGATCGGTGACGGCAAATCCATCTAGGCGCGCTGCCCTGCACCTCCGAATCGCCTCGTCGACGCTGATGCAGCTGTCGGAGCTGTGAACTGTGTGCAGATGTAAGTCGATCCGCAGCCTCAAGCCCTGACACCTTTCAGCCCTTTGCCCCCGCGATCCTCTGGGAGACGGTCTCCGTCAGCCGTTCGATCACCTCCTCCGGCACCTGATCGAAGAGGGGGGTCGGCCTGAGAAGCTCTGTCCCCAGCTTGAGGGTCTCCAGCGCCTCACCAAGCGGTACGTTCCTCCTCGGCTCCCCGATGAGCTGGGTCCAGAGCGCCTCGGCCTTCCCGGGCATCACCGGCTCCATCACGACCGCTATCGCCTTCACCAGCCACAGGCAGTTGTAGACCGCCTGTCGGGCCCTCGCCGGATCGGTCTTCCTCATCCTCCAGGGCTCGTTTGCCTGGAGGTACCTGTTGCCGAAGGCGGCGATGGCGATTACGGCGTCGGCGATCTTCTTGAACTCGTACTCGTCGAGGCCGGCCCTGATGGCCTGGAGCGCCCTCTCGACCTCTTCCCGAACCTCGGGCTCCACCGTGCCCTCCGGCACCGAGCCATAGTTCCTGTGTGCGAAGAGGAGCGCCCGGTATAGGAAGTTGCCGAGTGTGCCGACGAGCTCCTTGTTCACCTTCTCGCCGTAGGTCTCCCAGTTGAAGTCCAGATCGCGGGTGTATCCGGTGTAGGAGGCGATGTAGTAGCGGAGCGCGTCCGGGTCCAGCCCGTTGTCCAGGTAGTCCTCCCCCACCCAGATGACGTAGCCGCGGCTCTTGGAGAATATCTTGCCCCCCACCCTGACCATCCCCGAGGCGACGACGGCGTATGGGACATCGTACCCTGACCCCCTCAGCATCGCCGGCCAGAAGAGGCAGTGGTGATAGACGATGTCGCCGCCGATGAAGTGAATGAGATAGCCCGGTCCCCTCCAGAAGTACTCCCAATCGCCGCCCGTCCGCTGGGCCCACTCCTCGGTGGAGCTGATGTACTCGATGGGGGCATCGACCCAGACGTAGAGGACAAGACCCGGCTCCCCCGGGAACTTGACGCCCCAGTCGAGGTTCCGGGTGATGTTCCAGTCCTTCAGCCCCCTCTCCACCCACTTGAGCGCGTAGTTCCGGGCGATCTCCGTCCCGTCCATCCCCCTCAGGAACTTCCGGAGGAAGCCATCGAAGGCCGTCAGCCTCAGGAAGTAATGGCGGCTCTCCCTCATCTCGGGCTTTGTGCCGCAGATGCTACACCTGGGGTCGAGGAGCTCCCCCGGCTCCAGGTATCGACCGCACCCCTGGTCGCACTCGTCCCCCCTGGCCTGGGCGCCGCAGTAGGGGCAGGTCCCCCTCAGGTACCTGTCGGGGAGGAAGCGCTTGCAGGTGGGGCAGTAGGGGAGCCTCAGGGTCTTCGGGTAGACGTAGCCGTTCTCCATCAGCGCCTCCACGATCTGCTGGGTGCGGCGGTGGTTCAGCGGGTCGTCAGTGCTCCCGTAGTTGTCGAAGCGGATGTGGAGGCGGGGGAATAGGTCAACGAAATGTTGGTGGTAGCGGGCGACGATCTCCTTGGGGCTGACCCCCTCCTCCTCGGCCTTCACCGTTATCGGGGTCCCGTGGGTGTCGGAGCCGCAGATGAAGACGACCTCCTGCCCCAGCTTGCGGAGGAGCCTGACGAAGATGTCCGCCGGCACATACGTCCGGAGGTGGGCGATATGGCACGGCCCGTTCACGTACGGCAAGCCGCACGTCACGAGGACCGGCCTATCCTTAGGGAACTTGTGTCCCCTCAAATCCTTCCCTGCTGTGAGTTCAGAACACCTCTGAGCTATCATAGGACCCTCCCGAGCTAAATAAGGCTTTCAGCCTCTCGCACTAGGCGATCGTACTCCTTGATGAACATTTTCCGCAGTCCCTCCTTCCTCTCGGTGGTTAAAAAGGACGAATCGACGGCGTTTAGGCTCAGCCTGAAGAGCTGAGGGACGGTGAAGCCCAGCTCCCCATGGAGCTGTAGGTACTCGTTGTTCATGTCGGTCTCGAACATGGAGGGGTCGTCGCTGTTCACCGTCACGGTGAGGCCCCGGTCGAAGAACTCCCTGATGGGATGATCTCGCAGCGACGGGACCACCCCTGTCCTCAGGTTGCTGATGGGGCACGCCTCAACGGCGATGCTCCTCTCCCGGAGGCAGTCTATCAGCCTGGGATCGCTTCGAGTGGCGACGCCGTGCCCGATGTGCTCGACGCCCAGATACCTCACGGCGTCCCAGATGCTCTCCGGTCCGGCGGCCTCTCCTGCGTGGGCGACGAGGTGGAGCTCCATCTCACGGGCCCGGCGGTAGACGGGAGCGTAGGGCTTCGGCGGGAAGCGCTCCTCGCTCCCACCGATGTCGATGGAGACGATGTTCTCCCCCTTCGCCTCGATCCAGTCTAGGGCCTCCATTCCGATGTCGGGGCCGTTGTTGCGGACGAGGTCGATCCGGAGCTGACACTCGATGCCGAGGTCGCGGCGGGCTCGCCGGACGCCCCTATTGATGGCGTCGAGCATCAGCCCGTAGTCCAGGCCCCTGTGGACGTGGTCGGGGGCTGAGAAGCTCGCCTCGACGTAGCGGACGTTGCAGCGGGCCTCATCCTCCAGCATCTCATAGGTGATCCGCTCGAACTGGTCCTCGTCGGTGATGCAGTCCACCACGGTCGTGTAGATCGAGATGAAGTGGGGGAAGTCCCTGTACCGGAAGAAGCGGCGGACCTCCTCCAAGCTTCCGAAGGGCGCCTCCACCCCGCACTCTTCCACGAGCCAGAGGAGCGTCTCGGGCCGCGTCGAGCCGACGATGTGGATGTGCTGCTCGGCCTTCGGCAGCGCCCTGATCAGTTCCTCCGTATCCATTAAGGGGGGATACCGACAACGGGTATAAAAGCTCAGGTCTCCCTGACGCCGCCGTAGGTCTCGGGGATGAACAGGATGAAGACGAGGGTCATCAGCAGCCCGCCCGCGAGGAGCATGCCATTTGAGAGGGCGTAGCCCCCTGACGCGTCGACCATGGAGCCGTAGGTGGGCGCGATGAGGGCGAACCCGAGGTTGCCGACGCCGTTCACCAGGCCGAGGCCTATCCCAACCCTCTCCGGGGGCAGGGTCTCGGGGACCATGGAGAAGAAGAGCACCCAGAGGGAGAGGGAAAAGCCTATCGCCGCGGCGACGGCCGCGAATACGACGGCGGGTGTTCCACCGGGGAGGACGAGGAACGCCGCCAGCAGGCAGGTGTAGGCCGCGGAGAAGGCGATGAGGGGGAGCTTCCGCCTCCGGAGACGGTCCGATAGGAGGCCGATGATGACGCAACCGGGGATGCCGGCGACGGTCCCGACGCTGGAGATCAGCCCGACATCCATGTATGAGAAGCCGCGCGTATCGGTCAGGAACTGCGGCAGCCAGGAGAGGAAGACCCAGCTAAAGCTGTCGAGTATATAGCCGATGAAGAAGGGGTACATCCTCCGGTCCCTCAGAACACCCACGAGAGAGCTGCCGATGGTGCTGTCCCTCGGCATGGGCTGGGGGTCCTCCGACCGCGGGCGGTCCCTGAGGATGAAGAAGTTGGCGGCAAAGTTGGCGACCAGCAGGAGGCCGAGGTAGAGGTAGGCGGTCCTCCAGCCCGCGAACCTCTCGGATAGGGGGAAGCCTATGTAGGCGGCGAAGTTGCCGAGGCCGCTTGTGGCACTGAGGACGCCGATGGCGCTCGCCCTCCGCTCAGGGGGGAACCAGTTGGAGATGATGTTGACGGCGTTGATGTAGAACACGCTAGAGCCGAGGCCGATGAGCAGCTGAGCCACCATCAGCACCTCCAGGCGGCGACCGAGGTAGAAGAGGAAGACGCCGACGACCGTGAAGACGGTGAAGCTGAGGATGGTCCGCCTTGGGCCCAGGGCATCGGAGAGGACCCCGCTCGGCACCTGCATCAGCGCGTAGAGGAGGAAGTAGGAGGAGATGAGGGCCCCCGCCATGCCGTAGGTGAGGTTCAGCTCCTCGATGAGGATGGGCGTCAGGGCCGAGGGCGCCGTCCTGAGGAGGTTCTCGATGAAATAGGTGACGCATGTGANGGCCAGGATGGCGACTCCGTATCGGCTGATCCNCCCCAACGGATTCACGCTGTTCCTAGCCCATCCGACGCCTTTTAAGGATTTTTCATCCCGCCCAAGCCGGAAAAGGCTTATCCCAACCGTGAGGAGAGTATGAGCGTGAGACCTAGATGACGGAGGAGCGTCAAGCCGAGATAGCCGTCATCGGCGGCACGGGCGTCTACGACCCCGGCATCATCGAGGACGCGAGGGAGGTGAAGGTCTACACGCCGTATGGGGCGCCGTCGGACCTAATCACCCTCGGTACCTACAAGGGGCGCAGGGTCGCCTTCATCCCCCGCCACGGCCGCGGCCACCAGATCCCGCCGCACAGGATCAACAGCCGGGCCAACATCTGGGCGCTGAGGGAGCTCGGCGTCAAGCGGATCGTGGCGTCGTCGGCGGTGGGCAGCCTACGGGAGGACTACGCGCCGGGGGACTTCGTCATCACCGACCAGTTCATAGACCGGACCCGGAAGCGGCCCGACACATTCTACGAGGGGGGCCGGCTCTGCCACATCTCGGCGGCGGACCCCATCTGTCCCCAGCTCCACGGCTTCTTCGCGGGCTTCGCCCGCCGCCTTGGCCTCAGGGTCCACCCGACCGGGACCTACGTCTGCATCGAGGGGCCCCGCTTCTCGACCCGGGCCGAGTCGAGGCTGTTCCGCCAGTGGGGCGCCGACATCATAGGGATGACCCTCTACCCCGAGTGCGTCCTAGCCAGGGAGGCGGAGATCTGCTACGTCTCCGTGGCGATGGTCACCGACTACGATGTCTGGGCGGAGAAACCCGTCTCGACGCAGGAGATCGTGGGGACGATGACGAGGAACGCAGCCAACTTCAAGAGGCTCATCATGGAGGCGATCCCCGAGATCCCGCGGGAGAGGACCTGCAGCTGCGGCGAGGCCCTCAAGCTCGCCCTCCTATAGACGATTCAGAGATTAAATTGGAAACAGGAACGTGGAAGGCCAAAGGGCCGTCTATGCTCGTGGGCCAACGGTCCTTGTGATCTCGTTGATCTCGAAGGTTCTCGGCTTCAGGGCCTCCCTGACCACGTTCCACGCCGCGTGGGGGTCCCTCCCCTCGCCGCATATGAAGATGTCTACCGCTGCGTAGCCGTGCTCCGGCCACGTGTGGATGGAGAGGTGGGTCTCGGCCAGGATCAGGATGACGCTGACCCCCTGGGGTGAGAACCTATGGGTGACCTTCCGGACCACCCTGGCGCCCACCTCGTCCGCCGCCCTCTCCAGGGTGCTCAGGAGGAACTCGGCGTCGTCCAGATCGGCCTCACACCCGTAGAGGTCCACGAGCAGCTGAAGTATCTTGAGCATATCACATCTCCTTGGATGATCTTCCCCTTAGACGATCTCATGAGGCGGCAGCCCCCTTATGAAGCTTATTGGCCTCTCCTGAAGATCTGCTGATCGAGGTAGCCTATCTATCACCTAACCGTACGCGCTTGTAGAGCCTGAAGCCCTCCCTGCTCCCGCAGCGGGGGCATCCCCTCGACTTCAGCTCCTCTATGGTGCTGAAGTTCCTGCCCGCGCCGACCTCGATCTTCTCGCCGCATCTGCACCTGTAGACCCTCACGGTCGGTCGGACCTCGCCCGTGTATATCTTACCCTCGAAAACGCCGGTTATCGCTTGGCGGGTCTCCATCGTGGTCGCCAGCTTCGCCATGAACGTCGTGTTCGCGAACATCTCCGCCCCCTCGTAGGCGTTGAACCGGGGGATCAGCTCCCTGATGAAAAGGCCCATCTCGGTGATGGCCTTGTGGACCTCCAGCATCTCCAGCGGGGGCTTGTCGGCGAAGGCGAGGTACACGCTCGCCGTCTTCCTGACCTTGAGCGCCTCGACGCCCCGTGACAGGAAGAGCTTCAGGCCCGGCACGGTGTAAGGCGGGTCCGTGAAGGTGACGTCGTACCTGCCCCGCAGCCCCTCGGGGAGGGGTTTCCTCAGGTCGTGGTGGACGCACTCTATTCCCAGCCCCTCCCGCCCGGATATGTCGATGATGACATCTAGCAGCCTCTCGTCGATGTCGATAACGGTGATTCCCCCGGCGACCTTCAGCAGGCCCACGGCGACCGAGGTCAGGTCGTCGTCCCCGAGGAACAGCACGTCCCTGCCCTCGAGGTCGCCCTCCTCAAGCATGTAGAGGGCCCGCCTCAGCGCCGTCTCCGGCGTGGCAAACGCCTGATCAAGCTGGGGGGAGGGCTCCGGCCTGAGGTCGGCGTACTCCCGGAGTCTCCCCAGGGTCTCGGAGAACTCCTCCGTCAGCGGGATCTTCTTCCCCGAGCAGGTGGGGCAGACCAGTCCGCACTTCCCCGCCATGCCGAGGTCCTCCACGACGTATCTCTCGCCCCTCTCCGTCAGGACGGCGCCGCCCTTCCTGGCTAGGATCCCCCCTTTCTCCAGTTCCCTCCTCACGGCGGCCGTGACTGGGATGGGCAGCCTGGTGGCGCGTGCCAGGTCCTTGGTTCCCACCTTCCCGCGTCGGTAGACCTCCCTCAGGATGCGCCTGACCGCCTCCTCTCCCTCCTTCAGGTTCATCCGCCGGGAGATCGTCCTCACGGGGTCGCCGCCGTCTAGCAGGTCGGTCTTCCGTCTTTTACCGTTTTCAGCTCTGGGGGAGACCATCTCTGAACCTCGAAGTCGAGGGGCGTAATATAAGGTTCGCGTGGGGGGATCTGCCTGGAGCACCCTCCCGGTATTTAGGGTCTAAACTGAGGACATCCGGAGCCGTACGCTGCCAGTTTCCGAAGCTGAGCGGGGGTCTCCTTCACTTTGTCGAACGGCGCTCTATCTCCCTCAGTATCCGGGCTATCTCCGGCTCGTCGATGTCGATTTTGTAGTCCTCCTTGAGTCGCCTCCGCATCTCATCGATGCCGGAGCGTTCCCCCGCCACCTTTGGGATGATGTTGCAGAGGTCCTCGACGTAGTTCCAGGGGAAGATGACCCACCGCCAGCTGATCTCGTCGCCGTAGAAGTCGGGGACGAACTTTGAGCCCGTGATGTGGCGTAGGGTCGCCGTCTTAACCTCCGCCGGATTCAGCGTCCCCACGTACTCCATCGCCAGCCGCATGCTCTCCCCGGTGTCCGTGATATCATCGACGATCAGCACCCACCTCCCCGAGAGGTCGATGCGGAAGGGGTACTTCAGCCGGGCCCTCCCATCGGGTGTCGCCGTCACACCCCAGTGCTCCACCTTCAGGCTGACGAGGTCCTTGATGCCGAGCAGGTCACAGAGCACCCGCGCGAGGACCCAGCCGCCACGGGCGAGGCCGACTATGAGGTCCGGCCTGTACCCGGAATCCCTTATCCTCCGAGCAACCCGCTTGGCGAGGTCCTGGAACTGCCCCCAGTCCATCACCTCGCACTCGAACTTGTCGCTGGACACGGAAAACCCTAGGCCCGACCGAGGATAAAACAATTTTGCCATCAGGAAACCCTTTTGAGGTGCTCGCTCGCTTAAAGGTGAGCGGTCCCTCGCGGCGGAGGGGCTATATGTGGGGAATGGCTCAGCCTATAGTGATCGCGATGAAGCGGGACTACCGGGAGATGCTGGAGAGGGCCTACGCGGAGCTGCCGCAGCAGGTCGCCACCTATGAGAGGTTCACCGTCCCAAGGCCGGACGTGAGGCGGGTCGGGAGGCGCACCGTCATCATGAACTTCAAGGAGATCGCCGACAGGCTCAGGCGGGACCCGGCTCACCTCCTCAAGTTCCTCTCCGGGGAGATGGCGACCCTCACGACCTTCGACGGGACCCGGGTCATCTTCCAGGGGCGGTTCGGGTACAACACCATCTGCAACCTCCTGGACATCTACACGAAGAAGTACGTCATCTGTCCGGTCTGCAAGCGGCCCGACACCAGGATCGTGAGGGAGAAGCGGCTCTGGTTCCTCCAGTGCGATGCCTGCGGCGCCAAGTCCTCCATAGGGACGAGCTGATCGAGGGATGCCCGAGGTCTACGTCAAATCGACGCGCCAAGGGGGGGAGACGCTGGTCGCCGTCTGCGACGCGGAGCTGCTGGGTAAGACCCTTGAGGGCGGGCGCGTCCCCTTCAAGGTCAGCGAGGCATTCTACAGGGGCGTCCCCGCCGACCTCGATGAGGCGCTTAAGGCGATGCGGCGGGCCACCATCTGCAACCTCGTCGGGAAGAGGATCGTCGAGGCGGCGATAGAGAGGGGGATGGTGCACGAGGCAGCCGTCATCTACCTCGGTGATATCCCCCACGCCCAGATCGTGACCCTCTGACCCGATTTCCAAGGCAATCCCCTTATATCCCCTGGGATTTCTATCTCGCGGTGACGTTTTGGGCGATTACGAGGTCAGGGAGATAGGGCTGGCAGATCGGGGTGAGCTCCTGATAGAGTGGGCCGATGCCCACATGCCCGTCCTGAGGCAGATACGCGGCCGATTCGGGGAGGAGCGGCCCCTTGAGGGCGCGCGGCTCGGCGCGTGCCTCCACGCGACGAAGGAGACCGCGGTCCTAGTCAGGACGCTGGAGGCCGGCGGCGCCGAGGTCACCCTATGCGGCTCTAACCCCCTCTCAACGCAGGACGGGGTTGTCGCGGCCCTGGCCAGGGCTGGGACGGCGGTCTACGCTTGGAGGGGCGAGACGCCAGAGGAGTACTACCGGTGCATCGGCAGGGTGATAGACCACAGGCCGATGATCACCCTGGACGACGGCGCCGACCTGGTCAGCACCATCCACTCGAAGAGGACGGAGGTCCTGGAGGGGGTGAAGGGGGGCTCCGAGGAGACGACGACCGGGGTCATAAGGCTGAGGGCGATGGAGGCGGACGGGGCGCTGAGGTACCCGATGATCGCCGTCAACGACACCTACACGAAGTACCTCTTCGACAACAGGTACGGGACGGGGCAGAGCACCATCGACGGCATCCTTAGGTCGACATCGGTCATGCTGGCGGGCAAGGCCTTCGTCGTCTGCGGCTACGGCTGGTGCGCCCGCGGCATCGCCATCAGAGCCAGGGGGATGGGGGCGAATGTCATCGTCACTGAGGTCAACCCGCTGAGGGCGCTGGAGGCTGTGATGGACGGCTTCCGCGTCATCCCCCTTAGGGAGGCGGCGCCCCTCGGTGACATCTTCGTCACCTCCACGGGCGATATCAACGTCATCGATCGCGAGCACCTGAAGCGGATGAGGAGCGGGGCAATCCTCGCCAACGCCGGCCACTTCAACGTCGAGATCAACATCCCAGCCCTTGAGGAGATGTCCACCGGTAAGCGGAGGATGAGGCCAAACCTCGACGAGTACAGGCTGAGGGACGGCCGCAGGCTCTACCTGCTGGCCGAGGGGAGGCTGGTCAACCTAGCCGCCGCCGAGGGCCACCCCAGCGAGGTGATGGACATGAGCTTCTCCGACCAGGCCCTCGTCGCCGAGTGGCTGTGGAAGGGGGAGAAGCTTGAGCCCAAGGTCTACGATGTCCCGGAGGAGATCGACGCGAAGGTGGCCCGGCTGAAGCTGAGTGGGATGGGCGTCGAGATCGACGTGCTCACCGAGGAGCAGAGGCATTACCTCACCTCATGGAAGGGGGGAACAGTCTAATCCCACCGACGCAGGCCGTCCAAAGGGAGGGCCATAAAGGGCGCTACCAACCCCGCTATCCGCGAGCTTACTATATAGAGGGGATAACTGAGGATCAACGCTTATACGTCGATCCCCCTCGGTTGTCGTGGTGATCATGCGCCTCGGGTCCCTCTTCACAGGTGGCAAGGACAGCACCTACGCGACACGCCTAGCGGCTGAGGCGGGGGATGAGGTCGCCTACCTCGTCACCATGCATCCGAGGCGGGAGGACAGCTGGATGTTCCACACCGTCAACATTCGCATGGCGGGGCT
>JGI24025J20009_10003848_pt1 | contig 10073 bp, 7 predicted proteins | sample Cruoilmetagenom3_FD_20009 | JGI IMG/M metagenome (IMG submission 20009) | reverse complement strand
TTGAGGCACATCCCGAACTCGGTCAGTGCATCATAGAAGTCCTCGCGCACTTTTTGGTTGGCATCTATGCTGTGACCAACCCCATCGTCTGCGGTCTTAGGGACCAGGACGCGTCTGAACTGTTCAATATCTTGCTTGTTCTGTACACCAGAGAAGATCGCCCAGAGCGCATCATGCAATCCAGGGAGACGTTTATATTCGACAGAGACGTTCGTGACCGTGCCCGCCAGATCGTCAATCTCGTATCCTGCTTGGGTTTGTGAGGCGAGGTCCGCGTAGTCCTGGATCGATGTGTCCAGTTCAGCAAGAATACCTCGATAGTCGATTAGATAGCCGAACTGTTTGGCCTCATGCAGGCGGTTCACTCGCGCGATGGCCTGAAGTAGGTTGTGGCCCTTGAGATGTTTATCGATGTAGAGCACTGCGTTGCGGGGTTCGTCAAAGCCCGTCAGCAACTTGTCCACGACGATCAGGATATCCGGTGCGCCATCGGTGCCGAACCGATCAATGACATCGGCCTCATAGGCTTCCGCATCATTGCCAACATTCATCTTCCACCAAGCCTGCACCTCTGGCGTTTTTGCATCATCGGTGTCGTCATGACCCTCACGGGTATCAGGGGCCGAGATCACAACTGCGCTGGTCACCATGCCCGTTTCATCGAGTGCTTTCTTGTACCGGATCGCAGACAGCTTGCTGTCAGTCGCCAGTTGCGCTTTCAGACCGAGCCTCAATTTGGCGAAGTTCTCGGTGAAGTGGATCGCAATGTCATAGGCGATCAGGTCGATGCGATTGGCCGCACCGTATATCTGGCCACGGCTGGAATACTTTTGCTTCAGGTCCGACTTCTGACTGTCCGACAAGCCCGTTGTGATTTTGTCGAACCAGGCATCTATAGCAGCATCATTGATATCGACGACGGGCCTGCGTTCTTCATAAACCAAGGGGGTAACCGCGCCATCCTCGACGGCATCCTGCATCGTGTAGGCATGTAGGATCGGGCCGAACTTGTTGCGGGTCTTGTCTTCCTTTAGCAGCGGGGTCCCCGTGAAGGCGATGAAGGCCGCGTTGGGCAGTGCCTGCCGCATCCGCTCATGGTTCTCACCGCCTTGGCTACGGTGCCCTTCATCGACCAGAACGATGATCTTGTCAGAGGTGTTCTTGCACTCCGGCAGCTTGGTCGCCGAGTTGAACTTCTGGAGCAGTGTAAAAATAATCCGTTCTGACCCCGTTCCGATACGTTTGGCCAGATCACGACCGGACTGCACTTTGGAGGTCTCACCCTCCTTCTTGGTCGCCACCGCAGACCCGAAGGCCCCACCTGTCATGAACGTCGCGGCGAGCTGTTTCTCAAGGTCCACACGATCCGTGACAATGATGATGCGGCATCCGGCAAGCTCCGCGTCCAGCAGTAGCGCCTTCGTAAGGAATACCATCAGGTTCGACTTCCCCGACCCCGTGGTGTGCCAGATCACACCGCCCTCACGGCTGCCATCGGGCTTCTGGTGTGATACCTGGGTCAGGATGGCCTTGGCCCCTTGCACCTGCTGATACCTCGCTGCGATCTTACCCAGCTTCCGGTCGAAGAAAATGAACCGTCTGGTGAAATCCAGCATACGGTCAGGCCGCAGAAGGCTGATGATCAGTCTGTCCTGCTCTGTGGGCCATACCTGGCCACTGTGGAGCGTGTCGAAGTCGTCTCGCATCCACTTGGGCTTATCGGCAAACAATGCCGCTCTCTGGACCTCTGAAAGGGAGGTGGATTTCACGGCCTGCATCTCGGCCTCGGTAATCTCTTCCTCGGTCCATGACCCCCAGAACTTCGCTGGTGTCCCTGTGGTACCATAGCGCCCATCCGTGCCAGAGATCGAGAGTAGCAGCTGCGAATAGGCGTAGAGGTCCTGAATGCCGTCGACCTTCTGGTTGCGCAGGTGCTGGCTGATCCCCTCCGTCACCATGGCTGCGCCCTTGGTCGATGAAACGGGGCGCTTCGCCTCGATCACCACCAGCGGGATACCGTTCAGATAGCAGACCACATCGGGCCGATACCGCCCCATGCCAGCTGGCCGTTCAACGCTGAGCTCTTCGGTGACCTGAAGGGTATTTGCGGCGGGGTCCGCCCAGTCGATCAAGGGCACGGTGACGGCTGTGCGCTGGCCATCCACAAACTCGGTGACCGTGATCCCCAATGTCAGATGCTTGTAAATCGCCTCATTGGCAGGGATCAACCCTTCGTTTAGGCCAGTGGCGCTGATCTCGCGCACCACCTGATCAATGCCACCAGCAGAGAGGGGATAAGTCTGCCCTTTGAAATCGAACTTGTGCCCCTTGAGCCGTTGCCGCAACACAGGCTCCAGCAACACACCGCGTTCCGACCCTCGCAATGCCAGCGCATCGGCGGGGGACAGGTAATCCCATCCCATTGCCATCAGAACATGCAAAGCTGGCAGCTTGGAGGCCGCCTCTTCTCGGGTGTCGGGGGTGCGGGAAATAGTCATCAACAAACGGCCTGTCGGGAAAAAATTTGCGTTACGATAACCTGTGCCCTATATACAGGCCAAGGATTGGGAATTACCCGGTCGGCGATGGGGTGCTGGGAAACTGGTGCCCTTTTGCTTTTCTGGGTCATGGAAACTCTTTGATCGCCCCCATTTTCGTCAGAATGACGTCATAGGCACGGTTGGCCTGTGTTGGCCGCAACGTCTTGATCGCAATGGGTCGCGCAGTCAGATCAGCCAATTGCAAACCCGTCGAGTTGACGGACTTCTTCGCGAATTTCGGCTCGAACTCCATGGACGAGAAATCGCGTTTGACCCAACCCCAACCATTCGCGCCCGCGACGATTCGACGGAATGCCAGCTCAAGGTCGGCATCTTCGGACTTACCGCGGCACTCAAAGACGACATGCACCCGTTTGCCCTTTTGGCCATTGTCGCGCAGGAACATCAGCAATCGCTCCAGACAAAAGTGCAGCGCGATCTCGTAAGGATTCCAGGGGTTCGGATACTTCGCGGTCAGCTTCACCTTGTCGATGACGGACGCAATGATGGTAATGGGCGCATCGACCATGACTTGGTTGAGGTCTTCGTAGAACTGCTCCCGCAGGGCGCGGTCGGTCAGCAGGAAGGTGAAATCCCCCTTGGACTTGCGGATTTCATGCTCGTGCAACACGACAGAGTCGTGGCCCCAGTATTTGAACTTGAGCGCCTGCATGGCGGGCACAACCTGCGACAGGTAGTCATCCTTTTTCACCACGCAGAACGACAGGGAAAACACCGGAAAATCCGCGTCTATGGAGGTCAGGCTGTGATCGCCGCTTTCATCCACATAGACGATGTAATCCGAGAATTCTGTTTGTGGAGAAACGGGCAAGTCAGAGCACCACCCGCCGTTTGCCCGTGAGCAGTTGCTGCATCAGGGCCTTCTTTTCAGTACGGAGTTTGGCGACACTCGACTCCAATTCGGATATTTCATTATCTGCAACGGACAACGCTTCATTTATTCGTTGCTGCTCATGAAGAGATGGCAATCGCACTTTGATGGTTGCGAAGGCTTTCCACCGTAAGCTGCCGCGTCGGTCTACGGACGCGCTGGTAGCTGCCGCAAAAATCTGGCGATAGCGATCAGTTTTCAAGACGCGAAACAGATACATCGGATCGACTTCGGGCCGTGTTTCGAAGATCGTATAGATGGGGCTAACCAGTGCTGCGTCGTGAAGATTCTGTATCCCAATCGAACCTTCCTCCACGTGGTTGGATGGATAGCCGATCTGGTTGCGCCGGATGATCTTGTAGCCCGATAGATCGTCACTGAAGACCTTTTTCTTGAAGTAATCGAGCGAGTTTACGAACCCGATTGTCTTCGTGCATGATATCACCGTGAGCGCGGCATCGTCCTTATTGCGTTCTGAGACTTCACGAGCAATGTCACCGATACGCACCTCTTTCCAAGGCTGGCCCTCGAACTCGGGGAAGCGGCGTTTGCCTGTGAGGAGAGATTGCATGAGGGCGCGTTTTTGGGCTTTTGCTGTGGCCAGCAGGGCCTCTGTCTTCTCAATCGCCGCATCCCAGGTCGAGAGGATATCCGCGATCTTCCGTTGTTCGGGGAGTGGGGGGAGGTTTATTGGTAGTTCTTTGCCCAATTGGATGGTCAAGTTTTGCTGACCTGAAGTTTTCTTGGCTCTGGCCTCTAACCATTGCTGTGCTCCATGTGAGCAAATGTGCGAATAAAGAAAATCGGGCAGGACTTCACCATTCTTCGGGCGATATATCAGCACAGCTTCCCGAGTTCCGCAAAGCTTATTTGTTTCAGGTGGGTGTTCTTGGATTCAAGTTTCAAGTGCAACGGTTGAACTGAAGACCGCTATTTCGTCGGCCATGGCTTCGGCGGGTGTTTTCCATCCAAGTGTTTTTCTGGGCCTGCCGTTCAGGAGCCACCAGTACGAAGTCTGTTTCCGTCAAGCTCAGTAAGTTGGGCATCAAGCCGATTATGGACCGGCATATCCTAAAAGCGAAGGTTTTCCGCCGCGCTGATCTATAAATACCATTACTTAAGATGACTTGCAGGCCGCCCTTCGGGGCGGCTTTTTTTGTGCGGAATCTAAGAGTATCCCCTTGCTTCGATGGCAAAACTTGGCCCGGCCACGTGGCAATGGCGGCCGCCGTTTTTAGGTGTGTAATTTCGCGCGCCACTCAAGTCATTGAGTTATATATGTTAATTTTGGAGGCAAGGATTGGCGTGGCATAACTATGCCCGCATCGACAGAAAGGTGTTGTGCGTTGACACCTTGGCAGATGTCAGCCCGCGCCGATATCTGTCCGGGCGATCGACACCGATTTGATCACCGCATGCACCGCGTCGCCCGGGGTTAGCGCCAGCGCATCCGCCGACCTACGGGTAACCCGTGCCAGCAGCCGGTCACTGCCGCATTGCATCTGCACGATGACCCCCGGCCCGGTGCCCCCGCGCAGGGCGATGATTTCTGCGGGCAGGATATTCAGCGCCGATAACCCAACCGGCGGCGCGCCCCGCGCCACGATCACGTCATGGGCCAGCACCCGCACCCGCGTTACCTGGCCTTCGGCCTTGTCCATGCGCGGCAGGAACAACTGCCCCCCCGACACCGCCAGTTCGGTCAACCCATCCGCATGATGCCGCGTGATCGTGGCGGGCAACACCGCACCCGCCTCGCGCACCCCCAGCTGACGCACCATGTCCGGGTCAGACAGAACCTGTTCAGCGGGCCCTGCCCGGGCGACATGGCCATCCTCTAACACCACGACCGAGGTCGCCAGGCGCGCAACTTCTGCCACCGAGTGGCTGACGTAAAGCACCGGAATATCCGTGTGGTCGCGCAACCGTTCCAGATAGGGCAGGATTTCTTCCTTTCGCGCCGCGTCCAGCGCTGCCAGAGGTTCATCCATCAACAGCATCCGGGGACGTGACAGCAGCGCGCGCCCGATGGCCACGCGTTGCTTTTCCCCCCCCGACAACGCGCCGGGGCGGCGGTTCAGCAAGGCGGCAACGCCAAGCAGCTCGTAAACCTCATCCTGTTGCGGCCCTGTCGCACCGGATGGCGCAAAGCGCAAGCCATAGGTCAGGTTCTGATGCACCGAAAGATGTGGGAACAACCGCCCGTCCTGAAACACATAGCCCAACCGTCGTTTATGCATCGCCACGCGAATGCCCGCATCAGCATCAAACAGCACCTCGCCAGACAACACGATACGCCCCGCTTTGGGCTGCAACAAACCGGCCACCGCATTGACCACCGTGGTTTTCCCGGTGCCCGAGCGGCCAAACAATGCGGTAATACCGCCCGGTGCCTCGAACGCGACACGCAGATTGAAAGCCCCAAACGGGTGCGAGATATCGACAGACAGGCTCATCCGCCCGCCACCCGCCTGGCGGCGCGCCGGGCCAGTAACTCTGACGCGAGCAGGGCGGTCATGGCAACGCCAACTGAAACCGCCACCAGCCGCAGGGCCGATGCCTCGCCCCCCGGTATTTGCAGAAAGGTATAGATGGCCGAAGGCAAGGTCTGGGTCTGACCGGGGATGTTGGACACGAACGTGATCGTCGCCCCGAACTCGCCCATCGCCTTGGCAAAGGCCAGCACCGCCCCGGTGATCAGCCCAGGCAGGATTAGCGGCAGGGTGATGGTGACAAAAACCCATAGGCGTGCGGCGCCCAGGGTGGCGGCGGCCTCTTCCAGTTTTGGGTCCACCGCCTCGATCGCCAGCCGGATGGCGCGCACCATCAGTGGAAACGCCATGATGGCAGCCGCCAGAACCGCGCCGGTCCAGCGAAACGCCAATACCAGCCCGAATGTCTCTTCCAGCCAGCCCCCTATCAGCCCGCGCCGCCCGAAGGTTAGCAACAGCAAGTATCCGGTGACGACCGGTGGCAGGATCAACGGCAGATGCACCAGCCCATTCAGCAGTTGTTTGCCGCGAAACTGCCCGCGCGCCAACGCATAGGCGGTCAGAATGCCCAGTGGCAGGCTAAGCAGTGTCGCCCAAAATGACACTTGCAGCGACAAGACAACCGCTTGCCATTCCTGGGGGCCAAGCCAGCCGGTCATGGGCTGTCTGCAGGTCGACCAAACCCATGCCGGTCAAAAATAGCGCGCGCCTGCGAGCTGATCAGGAAATCATAAAATGCCGCCGCCTCGGCGCTATCCCGCTCTTTCAGGCGCGCCAACGGGTACAGGATTGGTGGGTGGCTGTTTTCGGGAAAAACCCCCAGAATCCGAACCGACGGGTCTGCAGCAGCGTCGGTGGCATAAACAATCCCTAATGGGGCCTCGCCCACCGACACCAGCCGTAGCGCGGCGCGCACGTTGTCGGTTTGGGCAATCCGGCCCTGAACGGCATCCCATTGCCCTAGGAACTGCAATGCGGCCCGGCCATAAATTCCGGCGGGCACCGCATCGACCAGCGCCATTGCCAACCGGTCATCCCCCAGCGCACCAACCAGATCCATGCCCGGACCAAAAACCAGCGAAACCGTGGTTTCCGGCGCCGCAATCAGCACCAGCTGATTGCTAAGCAGATCAATGCGCGTTCCGGGTTCCAGCACCCCCTGCTCTGCAAGCGCATCCATCCAGCCCGCATTTGCCGACACGAACAGATCGGCCGGTGCGCCATATTGAATTTGACGCGCCAGTGCCGAGCTGCCCCCATAAGACAAGCTAACCCCGGCCCCGTTGGTTTGTGAAAAGAGGCTCGCCACTTCATCCAGTGCAGATTGCAAACTGGCCGCAGCAAAGACGGTCACCCGCTGGCCAGCCCCCGCCGGGTCAGACGCAAAGCCCATTGCGGCCCATAACATCAGGGCCAGTAATGGACGGCGGGGCAGGCAAGCGGGCATCTTGGCTTTCCGGGTTAATGTGCTTTGCCTACCGGTATGCCAAGCGTTCAGGAGGGGATGCAAGGGGTTTCGCTGGCGCATCAGAGGCCAGCAGTAACCGCCACCTGATCAGGGCGTAATCACTTGCACGCCGGGGATGCGCTGAATGTTCAGAACGTCCTCGTCATAGATTTCAGTCATCTCTTCGACCAGCTCGTCCGTCCAGCCTGCCATGTCCAGCTCTTCCTCGACGGCGTCTTCGATGGCAAACTTGTCCAGAAACGCCCCAATCACCCGGCGTTTTTGCATTTCGGACAGGCCTTTGTGCTGGTGCAGATAGGCGCGAAATCGCTGCATGCCTTCCTTGGACATGATTTCGCTGAGCAGATCAAAACCACCTACAATTTTCTCACCATGTTCCAAACCAGCGAGTTCGCGAACCACCTGCCCCCAGATCAAAGGTGTATCCTCGTTGCACCAGATGGTTATAGGAATATCCGGCGCGGCCTCGCGGACCCGCATCAGCATGTCGAACCAACGGATTTCACGCGGGTCTTTGTCGCCCAGTGCCTCTCTGACTTTATGATCCGGCCCCTTGCCCAGCACCGCAGGCAGGAACGTCGCCGGATTTCGGATCGACATGAACATTTCAATCTGGTCGAACTGAAACAGTTTTTTCAAGTTTGAAATACGCTCGGGCGCGTCCGGATAAAGGGCACCGTTAACGATTGAATATCGCTGAGAGCCAAAGAAATGGGTGTTGGACAGAATCAGCCGGTCTGCCATTTCCTCGTCCAGAATCGCATCAGTCAACACATCGCGGGCCTCTGGCGAAGGCTCGCTGGTTTGCAGGGCCTGAAAGGCTTCTTTCAACAGGGTGCGATACTTGCTGGGGCCGGGCACAGACACGCCGCGCTTGGCAAGATCATCTTTGTTGCGCAGCAAGCACTTTAGCAGGCGCTCGTCGTCCGTATGGTGGGCGCCTGTATGAAAGATGACCTGCATATTGCCTGGGAACTACTTTTGATTTCGAGAACGGAGTTACCGTCTTGGCCTAGTCCAGTCAAATAGCTTTCTGTCCGAAACAGACACCGTATACGGAACAAGTGAGCCGCCCCCAGAATTGCAGATGCTTTGCCTGGTCACTTTGGCATCAAGGAAAGACGGGTATATATATGCAAATACGCTTTACGGACGTGTCCAAACAAGACACCGAAGGACAGGTCATTGAGGGTAGAAATCCGGCCAGGCAGGGTGCGAAATCGCAGGAAAACCTGTTTGCCCGGCTCACGAAACGCGCTGCCCAGCGGCCCATACGGATTTCACGATTGGCGAGTTTTCAAAGATCGAAAACCGCACGATATCCGCCCGCTTGCCCAGGGCCAACTGCCCGCGGTCCGACAAATTGACATGCCGCGCCGGGTTGGTGGTTACCGTGGCAATTCCCTTGGTCATATCGCCCCAGATCTCTCCCAGTGCGACCGCCCCCAGCAGTAATGAGGCCGGCACATAGTCTGACGACAGGATATCAAGCCGGTCAATCTGGGCAAGGTGTTTGGCCGCGACATTGCCAGAATGCGACCCGCCCCGCACCAGATTGGGTGACCCCATGATCGTGGCGATCCCTGCCTGATGGCAGGCTTGTGCGGCCTCTACCGTTGTCGGGAACTCTGCCAGTGATACCCCAAGGGTCTTGCTTGCCGAAACCTGCTCGGGCGTTGTGTCGTCATGGCTGGCAAGAGTGGCGCCAAAGCGCGCGGCCGCTGCGACTGTGGCGGTCTCGTGTGCGGCGCCGTATTTACCCTGAAGACCATAAAGGAAGTCGACATAGTCGTCGAACCCTGCACTGTCCAGATTGTGTTTGCCGCAGACGTAATCCTGAAATTTCTGGATGTCGCGGAACTGTCGCTGACCGGGTGTGTGATCCATCATCGAGACAATTCCGACGCGGTCGGATTCCCCAAATTCGTTCAACTCGTCGGCCAGCGTTTCGGAACAGATTTCAGCGCGCAAGTGAATATGGTGGCTGATTTTCAGAGCACCAGTGTCGCGCATTCCCAGAATTTCATCCGCCATCTGACGCGCGTATTTTCCGTATCTCCTCGTGTCGTTTGAAATAATGGAGCCGACGCGAATGGCATCAAANACCGTGGTAATCCCGGTGCCCGCCAATTCCCGGTCATGGGCAATAATCGCCGCGCGGTGGGGCCAGTCGACCTTGGGACGCGGCNTCATATGCCGTTCCAGATTNTCGGTGTGCAATTCCACAAGCCCCGGACAAAGGAAATCGCCCTCGCATTCAATCGCGNCGGCAGTGCGCACCGTGCCGGACTCAATATCGGTGATCACCCCGTCCTGCAGTCTTAGGCTGCCTAAGACAACCTCGTCTTCAAGGATCATCCGGGCGTTGGTAAGTATGGTTTCTTGTATCATGGGGCTTTCGCGATGTTCTGGCAACCAATGGGGGTCGCTGAAAGAGGCAATAGAATATGTAGCATGCAAGTCCGGGCGCGCGGCGCCATTTCTAGGGTCAAGGCCTGGTCGCAGGTGGCACCCCTGCCCCGCATATGGCCCGTATTCTGGCCCGTGTTTTGGCCAGCTTTTTGGCCAACTTTTTGGCCAGATTGAAAAGGGTTTACCCGTCTCCGCATCAGACAGTGACCGGGTAGAGCAGGCCCAAGGCCTGTTCCACCGTCTGTTCAAGGGGGCCACTATTGTCGATC
>JGI24025J20009_10003847_pt1 | contig 10074 bp, 7 predicted proteins | sample Cruoilmetagenom3_FD_20009 | JGI IMG/M metagenome (IMG submission 20009) | reverse complement strand
GGAAAGGTCATAGCAAAACTGCCATCGCTATTTTTATTAACAATAAGCTCCCCTACAGCCGCGGCGTTAAAGCGCACTTGGCTAAGGTTGTGCTGCTCACATAAAACATACGCAGCAGCGAGCGTAGCGTGGCCGCAAAAATCTATTTCCATTAATGGCGAAAACCAACGTATTGCAAAACTGCCATCTGCCAAAGGGCAAGTAAACGCAGTTTCAGAAACATTATTTTCAGCGCCAATATTAAGCATTAACTCATCACTAAGCCATGACTCAAGCGGGATCACTGCCGCGTAATTGCCTTTAAATAACTCGCTTGTAAATGCATCAATTTGATGGATGGTGAGTTGCATAGGTTCCCCCCTAAATTAATTAGAGTTTAAACCTGCCACATAGCCATTAAATAATCACTATTAATTTTATAGTTAAGCCATTGCGGGGCGCATTTTATAATATTGCATACATGCAAATTGCACAGCATTTGTAAGTAGTAGCATAACAAACATTAAAATATGCGAGGTGCTGGGCATAGCACTGCTTAGCTCTACAAATAAGCCACAGGTACCTGCTACAAACTGCAAGCTAAAGTAGCGGGCGCTTAAATTGCTAATATTGCCACTGCGTAAGGTTTTATACGTTTGCGGCATAACCCGCACTGAGCTCATTACCAGCCCTACGTATGTAAGGGCGTTGAGCACCGATGATGTTTCTAGGTTTTTATTTAACAGCAATAAAAAAGGTAATAACGAAAAGCCAAGCATAGCCACAAGCTGTATACGTTCAGCTTTTGCGGCGTTATAGCGTGCAAAGTAATATAAAATTAAACCACTTAGCGCTCCAGTTACAAAAAATGGTAAAGCAATAAAGTAGCGTTCAAAATAAATATTGTAGGTAATAAAGTAGAGGCTTTGTGCTAAACCAAAGGTCATCATTAATAGTGATAACCCCGACACACTGCGATTCTTTCTAATTTTGCTCAATAGCGGTAAAAAGCTAAAAACTAAAATAAAAGCCGACAAAATAGGTAGATAGTGCGCCAAAACAACCTCGCTCGTTACTTAAATGTTAATATAAAACCCGCCTGAAACAATAAATAAACATATGTTTTTTAAAGGGTTTTAAAGTGAGCGCGCATTGTAATGATGAATACATTTTACTCAACAAATTAGCGTAAACCTATATTAGGCACTGGCAAGATAGCTGTACAAAAAGCGTTACTTTAAGTGAACACCAGAGCCTCTTTGCATTTAAAAGTTACCAACCTTACACCACAGCTTAAACACATTTTACTCTAGAGATCGGCTCGCTCTAAAAAAATTATTGTGCATTCATCGCACAACTATGAAATAGAACTGATAATTGTTATCATACTCAGGTCCGTGGCAATTACACAAAAAATAAACTATGAGAAAAACACTTTTTAAAATTCACAGCTGGGTAGCCCTTATAGCGCTTATTCCGCTGCTTGTTATCAGTATAACTGGTAGCGTTTTGGTATTTAAAAGCGAGATTGACGGCTTATTAATGCCAGACAGTCACTTTGTTGTACAACAACAAGCCAACCGCTTACCTATTGATACACTTATAACAAAAACTCAAAAAACCTACCCTGAGTATGTTGTAGGTAGCTGGGAAATATTTAACGATGATACTGCTGATCGGGTTTATTTAATTAAACGCGGTACAGAGGACTGGTATAAATTTCATTTAGATCAATACACGGGCAATATTTTATCGGAGCCAGTAGGCACTAGCCATTACTTTACCGACTGGTTTTTAGACTTACATTACACCTTTTTACTTAACGATTTAAAAAGCTTACCAGGGCAAACTGGCACTGTTTTAGGATTCTTTTTTGCGGTGTTTTTTTTAGTACTGGGTATTACAGGTCTTATTATTTATCGTAAGTTTTGGCAGCGGTTATTTAGTGTACGCTGGCGCGCCACATTGCAAATAGTACTTAGCGACATTCATAAAATGACCGGCGTAATTGGCTCGCCAATTATTATAATTTTAGCCATCACCGGCGGCTACTTTAACGGCGCGGTGTGGTATCACGAAGTAATTGAACACGCAGAAGAAGAGCACTTTGTATTAACTAAAAATTTATACAATGAAGAGGTTTCTTTTCAGCACGTACTTGATGACAGCCAAAAGCAAATACCCAGCTTTAATGGTACGTTTTTAGTAATGCCGCTTGAGCCAAACGAAAACATAACGTTATTTGGTGAGGTTGATACCAGCAACCCGCTTGCCAGTGAATATGCCAATACCGTGACTTACAATAAGCTAACGGGCGAGCATATGGCTAACTGGGACATTCGCGAAGTGGGTGTAGGTTGGCAAGTAATTGATAGCTTTAGAAAACTACACTTTGGTTATTTTGCAGGGCTCATTAGTAAAATAATTTGGTGTGTTATTGGTTTAAGCCCTGTTTGGCTTGGCGGTACTGGCTTTTATTTATGGTTTACTCGCCGTAAGCGTAAAAAACAGTCTCAAAAAAACCGCTTAAGTAAACACCGCACTGTAAGTGCTTGATTAAAAAATCACCTCACTGTAATGTTAAAAATCACAGTGAGGTGATATATGAAATATTTAGTTTTTACACTTAGTTTATTGCTAACTGCTTGCAGTAGCACCCCGCCCGAAGCGCCAATTAAAAAAGTACAACTTACCCATATAATAAATCACTCGCTTTTCGAGCAGGTTAAAACACCTAGCGAGCACAGTATTTTTGAGCTGTCGGAGCCTGAAAAAAGCGCGTTTTTAACCTACGCACACTCGCGTTTAAACAATGTACGCGCTGATGAAATTATTTTTAATTACCTGCAAAACCAGCTCACCAACTTTAAGTATGATGGCGCCACCCTCACAGCCCAACAAGCGATTGAACGCTCAGAAGGTAACTGCATTAGTTTAGCCATACTTACGCAAAGCTATGCGCAGCTTTTAAATCTCGAAACCAGCTTTCAAGAAATGACGAGCGAACCTGTGTATGCCAAAGAAGGCAATGTAATTTATGTTGCTAACCACTTTAGAACGAAAATTTACGCCCCAAAAAAAGAAACAGATGAAGATATTATTGTAATAATTCGCGCAGGCACGTTAATTGATTACTTCCCCACCCGCGGCAGCTTTTATTCAGGCAGCGCTACGTATAACGATTTACTGTCTAATTTTTATAGCAACTTAGCGGCCACGGCACTAGCCGAAAACAACCTTAATAAGGCTTACTCTTTAATTATGCAAGCCAACCGCTTTACCCCAAACGATGCAGAGCTGTTTAATATAGCCGGCGTGCTGCACCGCCGTGCAGGCGATTTAAAAAGCGCTCACATGATTTACCAAACCGCGCTTGATAGAAACGATATAAGTATAAATTTAATTAATAACTATCGAATATTAGCAAAAGAGCTGGGAGATAAAACACTAGAAAAACGCCTAACAAGCCAGCTTGTTGATAAAGAAAAAGATCCCTACGAGCTACTCGTTATTGCTAAAAATAACTTACATCAGGGCAAGGTCACTCAAGCTAAAAAACAACTCGAACTTGCCATTGCAAAAGCCCCTTATATATCGGAGCTCTATTTAGAGCTGGCTAAAATTCGCTACCAACAAGGTAACACAGCGCAAACACAAAGCTTGCTTGAAAAAGCCATCCAGTATGAGCGCAATAAAGAAAGGCTAAACGTATATCAAGCTAAGCTTGCGTCGCTAAACAAGCACAATTAACCATCTTTATTTTAAATTAGTTTAGATGCGGCTTTTGCTAATGCACTTATTACACAAGTGCATTAGCGTGTTATAGCAATTTACTTAAAGCGAGTAGTAAAAGCTAAACCAGCCGCGCATTTCATCCTCAAAGCTATCGCCCTCTACGCGGGATAATCCCATATTAAAGGTTAAATCGTTCACACCGACTGGGCCTAACCCAAAGCTAAAATTGCCTTGATATTTTAAACCATAACTTTGTGCGTATACCGCATCATCTACCTGATGCTGTTTGTAATAAAGCCAGGGCATGCCTTCTTTAAAACTAAAACCACCGCCATAACCCATGTAGCGCTCAGCAGTTGTGCTATAAAATGGCAGCTCTGATGAAAGCACAAACTCACTATTTTGGTGTTCGCTAATTAGGTTTGAGTTAAATCCGCCTAGCGCTAAGCTGCTATCATCGCGCTGCTTTTGAGTAAAATTAATATAAAGCGGCACATCAAACGCTTTACCAAATACTTTGGCCGCTAAATCATAGCCATCCCAATTATTGTTTTTACTGCTGCCATCGTAATACTGGGCATTAACACTTTGCCCTATAGCAAATGCTTGGCGGTCGTACTGCCAGCTTTGTGTAATGCCTATGCGTGCCCATTTATTATAGTCTTGCTTATAATCGGTATAGTTATAAGCCAGCTCTGGCGTTATGCTAAACGCCGCGTATTTAATCGGGTAACTTAAGGCTGCAAAACCACCTCGTGCAGATACTTCTGCATTTTCGCTCGTTTGGTATTGTTTTGCGGTATTTAAATCATAATCAAATACACTCAATTTAAGCTTAACTGGCAGTGCGTTATATTTTGTTTGGGCGTACCCACCGTGCAAAGCATCATCATTTAAATCAACACTATAGCCCGCTTGAAGATCTAACTGTTTAAGTAAGTCGCTACTTTTAATATTTATATTTAAAGCACTTGAAGCGGCCGAGTAATACTGTGCGCCTAGCGCTAAACTCGCATGCTGATCAAGCACATCGTAGCTGCTTTGTTTACCTACATTGTCGCTATATATTTTTGCTTTAGGCAAAGTGTACTGATCAACCAAAAGCAGTGGCGCACTATTATCAAGTGCTAAATCGGTGACGATTTCACCCTCTAGCGTACTCGGTAATTGCTTTACATTAGGCCCATCAGCAGTAATAGATAAATAAAGTAATGCCCCTTCGCTTGTTTCTAGCGGGTGGGCAACGGCTTCTTGGCCCTGAGTAAGTTTAGTTAATGTGCTACTTGCAATATGGTAGCTATAAATATCAGTTGAGCCTTTTAAGCCGGCTACAAAGTAAATTTTTTCTCCGTTTTTACTAAAGCTGGGTTGGCTTAAGTATTGATACCCGTTTGGCATAGGCACGGCTTGGCGAGTATTATTGGCAATATCTTGTATATACAATTGCCAATTCTCATTTAAATTGGCTGATACATAAGCTAACTGGGTTTCATCAGGGCTAAAAGTTGGGTAGTCGTAAGCTGTTTTTAAGCTTTTAGTAAATAAAGGGGTAATGGTTTGCGTTGTTAAGTCTACTTTTACTAATTCTGAGTAGCCACCACGTACTTGCTCGGCGTAAAGGGTTTCCCCATTGTTTGTAACACTAAAGCGGCGTAAGCCAGCAAGTTTAGTTAACTGCTCAACTTTTCCGGTTTCGGTGTTATAACTAAAAATATCAGACACTTTGTTATAAATACCCGTCTCTTCACGTGTATAAGCATTAAAGTAAAGTGTGCTGTTATTTATCCATTGTGGATTAGCAATTCCCGCTCTGTTTATTTGATTTAATACGTGCTTTTTCTCACGTTTAAATACACTCGGGGCGTTATCGGGTATATCCAATGCATCGTTTTCTAATAGCGCTTTTTGTGCTTTTGTAAATTCATCTTCAGCTTTAGTATTATCCTGCGTGCTATAAATAATAAGCTTGGTTTTTTTATCTTTATCGCGCTCAACAATCGCAAGTTTACTGCCACCTTTTGAAAGCGCAGGGTTGCTTGCATATAAGTTAAGCTTTAACCACAGCTCGCTGTTAAGCACAGGCTCTGACTGCTCTTTTGCCATAGCTTTATAGGTATATTGTGCAATAAAGCGGCCATATAACTTAGCTGCACTTTGGCCAAATATCCCAGTGAAGGCCTCGTTAAAATCGCGCTTTTTAACTGCCTGCATACGTGTCCAAACGGCATCGAGCATTTGCGCTGAATAAGTTTGCTCTAGCCAACTTAAAAACCGGCTGCCCATTAAATACGCCATAGAGCCAGCCATAAAACCGCCCTCTGTATCGCTTAGCTGGCTATAGCTAGGCAATGCCCCCTGCTGGGCAAACTCAATGAGCATTGACTCAGTGTAGTTATCAAATAGCCGCCCTCGGCCCGTCATTTTTGACTCAAGTAAGGTTGCATAACCTTCGGCTACCCAGCGCGGCATATCGCTGTAAGTTAAGTCGTAAATATCCCACACACTCCGTATTTTTTGCTGCCACGTGTTGCGTGTGGGCTGCGCTAAATGCACTAAGTGAATATATTCGTGCAATATCAGTAATTGCTGCCAGCCACTAATGTTAGAAATCACCGTATCTGATTGCGGGGGCGTGGTAAAAAGGGCCATTAAAGGATTATTAGAAGTAGGTAAAGCAAAGCCGTTGGGCGCATTTAGGGGATCAAACACCACCACATCAACTACTTTATCGAGCGCTCGGTTTTGCTGCTCAAGCACTTTGGTGCGCACTATTTCAAGTTCGACCGCTGTCGATTTAGCATAATCGGCGTTTTCGGTGCTGTAATGCACATTAAAGTGCTCGGTATGAATAGTTTGCCAATCAGCAGCTAAGGTAGGTGTGGCTAATAACAAAGAGGCAGCGATGAGTGATTTTTTCATAATAATCCTTTAAATGATTGATACCACTTAGAGTATTATTAAACCAACTAATGTTGCAGTAAAAAAATGTAACAAAGCTTATGAAAGTGTATAATTTATAAGCTTTTAAATTAAGCAATGCCTTGTTTTACATGAAAAATCAATAACGCCGTTAACGCTTTATTTGGCAACCTAAAAAGGCTAAATATGTAAGTCGATTGGTATAATTACATCCAGTTACGCTGCGTTGACTCCGCCTGATAAAGAGTAAAATCAATTATATAATCAGCATCTTGCTGCTTTATATAGGGCATAAAGGCAAACCCTGATGCAAGTTGTATATACAGGCTTTTAAGCCCTGCGCGGCGCATAAAGTAGGTACTAATACTGCGTGCACTTTGCGCTTTATACAGTTCAAACACACGGTAATGCACCCCTATCATACCTTTACGTACCACCATGTAAAAACGGCCGTTGTCTTCATGCAAATAATAGCCATAACGCTGATAAGCAAGCGTTACCAACCCCGCTAAAATAAGTAATACTCCCAAGCTAAGCCAGGCATTAAAGTCACCTAAGTAACAGCCTAACAGTACAATAGCGCTTGGAATTAAGGCATAAAAGCTCAAATTTTTATAAAGTAAGGCCGGTTCTGCGCCGTTAAACTGCAATTTTTTGCTATTAAACCACGGGTAAATCCATTGGCAAACGCTATCTACTTGCTCGTTATTTAAAACGGGTAACACTAAGGTTTGTTTATTTTTTTTAGCAGCCACGCCCGCCGCTATACCGCCGCTACTTGCTTGTAAGCACTCAACGGTAAAACGCTTTAGTAACCGCCCCATTAGGTTTTGTTTTATAACTATAGATTGCACTTTATCCATGCTCATAGACAACTGATGGCGCTCTAATAAGCCGGCAATACGTTTAAATTTTTGTCCTTTAAAGTAAAGCTCAAAGTTATAAAAACGAATAAGCGACATACCTACCGACAACATCACAGCCGTTAAAACAAGCAAAGCAATAAGCGTTATCATGGCAAAGGTTGCAGCACTTGCCAGTAAACCAAGCTCTTGCTGATAAAACCCCTCTACCTTAGCAATAATTTGCTGCTCTAAAAAATCTACCAACACATTTATAAAAGGCGCAATAGCGGCCATTGCTAATATAGCCATATTAGACATTAAGCCAAATTTAGCGATTTCTTTATTACTGATACGTAAGCTATTTTCTGCTTCAAAATGCTCGCTTGAGGGTGTTTTCTCGTCGGGTTGCTGCTGCGCCTTAAAGGCAAAAATTTGTTTACGCATTTGCTGTGCATAGGCTTTGGTAACACCTGGCAATACCGCCTCTTGGGTTACGCTGCCTGCGGCATCAAAAATACAATTAACCAAATTAACGGGCGTAAAATAAAAGGGCTCAGCAATATTAACGTTTTGCACGCGCGAAAATTTTAGCGTTAGGCGCTCTTTTTTAAACACCCCTTTGTTAAGCAAAATTTCGTGATCGTCGCTAATACAAAACTTAAAATTTATGTAATATAAAATTGAATATATTAGCAGTGTCACTATCGCAATAGCACCTGCAACTTGCGCCCAAAACAGCTTGTTTTCTACTTGTGTTACAAACACCACAAGCATAGGCAGCAGGTTTAAAAGCCCGTCTTTTACAAAGCGCACACTAAAATACACCACAAAATACAACACCGCCCAAGGCGATACTTTTTGCCAATGTAGTGAGCTACTTTGCTCCTCGCTAATGGTATTACTCATTTGCTAATTCAACCTGCGCGGGTGTGTCGTCTTGGCGATAATTTTGTACAAATTGGCGTATGTTTTTGCACTGCTCGTGGGTTAAACCACTTATTTGTAAATCAGCACTGACCCCGCCGGCACTAAATAACTTTAAGCTGGCTAACTTTAGTTTTCGCTCAATGGGGCCTTGGTGAATTTCCATATGCTGTACACGCGCGAGGGGCAAAATAGTTATTTGCTGCCAAATAACCCCTTTTTTAAACGCAATATCGTGATTGCGCAGCGCAAAGCCCTGCAGCTTAATACTCAGGGCGTTATAAAGCATTGAAAGCAATATTAAAATAGGCACGCCTATCAGCAAGTAGGTTTGCGCTTTGTTAGCAAACGCTTCGTTAAAGTAACAAACAGCAAACAGTACCGCGCAAAAAGGAATGTAAAACGCCAGCCAATTAAGTTGCACGTGTAGTAACGCTTTATCGGCCAAGGGGTTGAGCTGTATTTCGCTATGCTTTGGTAAATCCATTACTTGCTGATTATCAAACACGATTTTAAGTACCTTTCCTATTTACTGACTATTAGCCCAGCTGATTGTAGTAACTAACGTATGGCTTTGTTTAGGCTCAAGTGTCACGTTATCTTCTAACACATTGGCGGCTTCTAAACACACCATGCTCAGGTATTCATCGTCAGCAAAATTAGATAAACGCTTAGATTTTTCTATCCATGGGTTCCACAGCACACACGAGCTTGAGTTCTCGCGGCTTACATTAATAATCCCATCAGGGGTGTGAATGTGTTGCTGCTTAGCGGCCTGGGTATAAACCATATCGGTTTCGCGGGTAAACTCCACTGGCGCATTTTGCGCAAACGGCCCTTCGCCAAATTCAATATATTGCGCGCCTTGTAAACCTTCTACATGGGTGTGTTTTATATCTGAGGTAGGAAAATAGCTGTGCAAAGCCTGCGTATAACTAAAAGGGCTATTACTTAAATTAGTGGTTGTTAAACGCACCTGTAATTGCTCGCTCAAAACAAACTCAACCTTTAACGCCGATTGGTGCGGCCAATACGTTGGGTTAACTAATTTCATGGGTAAGTTTAAGCTAATTGTAATGTGCTCATCATCTTCATGCACAGCATCAGCTTGCCATAAACTGGTACGTGCAAAGCCATGTGCTGGCCAATCTTGGTTTTCATGATTACCAAACCAAGGCCAACAAATAGGAATACCACCGCGAATGCTCACCCCTTCTTCAAACGTCTCATTTTTAGAGACCCAAATAAGTGGCTTGTTATTTTTTGGGATGAACTCGGTAATTTGCCCGCCTTGCAAAAATATTTTTGCATCACACTTTGAGCTCGCAACTTTTATAAACTCTAGGCCGGTTTCGCTTTGTTCAATGCTAACTGATGGCGATAATTTCATGTTTTTCCCTACAATGCTGATATTAAAGATTTTTAACATGTGCATATAAACAATAATGCATGTGCAAAGTATACGCTATACTCACTAAACATTGCGTGCATAATTTGTTCATTGGCGATTAATACATACACAGCTAACTTACAAACAATTACCAATTAATAACAGCTGTTATAAATAACACTAATGCGTATAAATAATGGCCATGCTTTAAGGCAGTAAAACCGCGGCTAAGCTTAGGCAAACGCATGTTAAATTTATTAAGGTATTAATGCAGGTGGGTAT
>JGI24025J20009_10003846_pt1 | contig 10074 bp, 8 predicted proteins | sample Cruoilmetagenom3_FD_20009 | JGI IMG/M metagenome (IMG submission 20009) | reverse complement strand
TGATCTTCGATTTGGCAGGCGAGAACATTCTGGCACGGATGCGTGCGGATACGAAAGTGTCGGTCGGCGACAGTTTAGACATCGGTTTTGACATGTCGAAGGCTTCTTATTTCTCCGTAGAAACGGGTGAGCGGCTGGAATAACTCCCTATCTGGGCGCGATTTCGACGACCAACTTTTGTGAATATGGCGCTTTAGGGGTGCATATAATGCTCGGCCATTCAGGGTGATTCAGGCTGTCAGGAAAATGCTGCGCTTCTAGGCAAAGACCCGCAAAGGGACCGTAGTTTTCACCATGTAAGCCGGGAACCGGCAGGTTCATCGCGGGCGCATTAAAAAGCTGTAACCCCGGCTCATCGGACCAGAGTTGAAGCTCAAGGTTACTACTTGGCGAGTACACGATTGCAGCGGGGTCTTTCGTGTTCCGCTCGGTATCGAGTACGAGATTATGGTCAACACCGAGGTTGTCAGGGTCATTCTGGCCGAAACTGGTCGCCGATGTGAAATCGAAACGAGTATTTTTTACGGGTAATATTTCACCTGTCGGGATCTGGGCATCGTCAACTGGCGTGTAGTTTTGCGCCGCGATTTGAACCAGATGATCGCGCGTGTTTCCGTAACCGTTCAGATTATAATAACTGTGCTGCGCCAAATTAATTGGCGTTGGCGCATCAGGAATCCCTGTCATTTCGCAAGTCAGGCGGTTTCCTTGGAGTTGGAAAGTAACCGTAAAATCGACAGCAGCGGGATACCCTTCTTCGCCGTTCTTACTGTGATACCTTAGATGTATCGAATTTGTAGTGTCGTCGGTTTCCATTTCCCACATTCGACGCCCAAGCCCGATCGGACCACCATGCAAATGGTTTTCGCCATTATTGATTGGCAACTGAAAATCGACGCCGTTTAGGTGAAACTTCCCCTTCGCGGTGCGATTTGCAACCCGTCCCGCGATAATTCCGAAGCTTGGCGAATGATCAGGGTAATAGTCAAAATCGTCGAAGCCCAAAACTACTGGAATGACCCCGGTTTTCGTTCGTACGCGCCAGTCGCGAACGACGCATCCGTAATTCAAAATCGCCACTTCAGCGGTGTCCGAACACAGAGTTGTTTCGATTACGTCGCAGCCTTCGTGTGTGCCGAATTTCCGAGTCAAAATCATTGAAATACCTCTATAAATAAGGGCGAACACCTTTGACGGGATACATCATTCTGGTGTAGTATTCCACGAAATAATCCCGACGGATTTGATGAATTACGTCTAGTGGCGGAGAACGATTACATGCGCATTGGGTTCGACTATGGCGGGACGAAAATCGCCGGAATTGCGATTGACGTGAATGGCGAAGAACTAGCAGAAATGCGGGTTTCAACGCCGCGCCATGATTACGAAGGCGGGGTTTCCGCCATCCAGAGCTTGACGCATCAATTGCAGGAAATTGCCGGTCAAACCGCGACTTCTGTCGGCATTGGTGTTCCGGGTTCGGTGGACCGTGAAACGGGCCTGATTTCGCAGGGGAATTCCGTTTGGTTGAGCGGTCGTGACTTACGAGGAGATTTGCAAAAGGCACTGAACCTTCCGGTAAAAATTGCGAATGACGCCAATTGTTTCGCCTTGTCCGAAGCGGTTGATGGCGCTGGTGAGGGGGCGGAGGTTGTTTTTGGCGCGATTTTGGGAACCGGTGTTGGTGGCGGCGTTGTTGTCAACGGAAGCTTGATCGAGGGTGTGAATGCCATCGGTGGCGAGTGGGGACATATTCCTCTTCCCGAGCCCAACGACGACGAACGCCCCGGCCCGATGTGTAGTTGCGGGAAGTTTGGCCATACCGAAAGTTGGCTCTCCGGCCCTTCGCTCGCAGCAGATTATGCCAGACGCGTCGGCATTCCGGTTATCGACGGACCAACTGCGCCGGAAGTTGTTTCGTTGATGAAATCAGGCGATGTGATCGCCGAAGAAACGTTCGCTCGATATGAAGACAGATTGGGGCGCTCGCTCGCGGTTATCATCAATTTTCTTGACCCGGACGTCATTGTTCTAGGCGGCGGAGTTTCCAACGTTGAGCGGCTGTATGAAACGGTGCCGGCGCTGATACGACCACATGTTTTTGGCGACAGGTTCCAAACCAAGTTTGTTCGAAATATGCACGGTGATAGTTCGGGGGTTCGCGGGGCGGCTTGGCTTTAATCAAGTCTTTCGAAGTGATCTGACCTTGCCAATAAGTCCGGCGGTAGATGCGTCTACTCCGGTTGTGGGCATAGTTTTTTCGACTAACGGAAGCATTTTTGAGGCAAGTTCTTTGCCGAGCTCAACACCCCATTGATCGAAGCTGTTAATCCCCCAAATCGCCCCTTCAACGAAAACACGATGTTCGTACAGCGCAATTATCATCCCGAGAGTTTTAGGCGTCAGTTTGCGATATATCAATGTAGTTGAAGGCCGGTTTCCCGGAAACGCCCGATGTGAGTCAGGTGCGTTTTCAATGCTACGGCCAAGCATCAAAGCCTCGGATTGGGCGAGGCAGTTTGCAATCAGCAGGTTGTGATGGTTTTGCAACTCCGGCTCGAAACTTTCGGCCGCAATCAGGAATTCACAAGGGACGACTGACGTTCCCTGATGGATGAGTTGATAAAAGGCATGTTGGCCGTTTGTGCCGGGCTCCCCCCAGATCACCGGCCCGGAATTCTGGTCTAGCGGTTCGCCGTCAATCGAAACACTTTTGCCGTTACTTTCCATATCTAACTGCTGTAGATAGGCTGGCAGCCGTGACAACCTTTGGTCGTAAGGCAATATCGCACGGGTCGGGTAACCGCAGATGTTGTTATGCCAAATGCCGATCAGCCCCAGCAGCACGGGCATGTTTTCGGCCAAAGGTGCGTTTAGGAAATGCTGGTCCATCTCGAATGCGCCGGACAAGAAGTCGCCAAAATTTTCAGGACCAATTGCCATCATCAGTGAAAGCCCAATCGGTCCCCAGATGGAGTATCTGCCCCCCACCCAGTCTTCGAAGCCAAAAGTACGTTCTGGCGGAATTCCGTAAGCGCGTGTTTTGTCTTCGGCGGTCGAAATTGCCACCAGATGTTTGGAGGCGTCATTACCCAGTTTACTCTGTAGCCATGTCAGCACCGTATTCGCATTTGTCATCGTTTCGATCGTCGTGAAGGTTTTTGACGCAACAATGACCAGTGTCCGGTTTGGATCCAGGTTTTTCAACGTATCGTGCGCATGCGCCCCGTCAACGTTCGAGATAAAATGTGTTCTTGGTCCATCATGAAATGGCGTAAGCGCCAAAGTTGCCATCACCGGTCCAAGGTCGGAACCGCCGATGCCGATGTTGATGACATCGGTGAAGGGTTTTCCATCATTCGCGGTAATCTCGCCTTTACGGACGGCATTGGCGAAAGCAGTCATACGCGCGAGGCTGGTCTTAACACCCGGCATAATGTCCTCGCCGTCGACAAATACAGGTTCGTCGCTGCGTTTTCTAAGCGCAGTATGCAGGACAGCGCGATCTTCCGTACTGTTGATTTTGTCACCGCGGAACATAGCATCGCGTTTGGCTTCAACGTTGTGCGCCATTTTCAGCAGCATGTTGAGCGCGGGTTTGTCGATGGAGGTTTTTGAGAAATCCAGCAGCATTTCACCACAGTTTACGGAGAAATCGTCGAAGCGGCTCGTGTCTTTTAGCAGATCACTAATTCTAACATCGGCGGTCCGTTTGCGGTGCGCTTTGAGATCAGACCAAATCGTTCCCATCAGGTTTTACCTATCAGGCTTGCCGTTTGTGCCAGATATTCAATTGCGGCCCAGTCGCCAGCGGCGACAAGATCAGCCGGGGCGACCCAACTTCCACCCACGCAGATCACGTTCGACAGACCTAAATACTCCGCCGCGTTTTGCGGAGTAATGCCACCGGTCGGGCAAAATGTAATCTGCGGAAGCGGTGCACCAATCGCCTTAAGCGCGGCCGTGCCACCGGATGCTTCGGCGGGGAAAAACTTCAACAGATCGTAACCTTTTTCGAGCATTTTCATGGCTTCGGTCGCCGTGGCTGCGCCCGCCAAAAGCGGTAGACCTTCGTCTTCGCAGGCTTTTATCAGGCTGTCCGTTGCACCCGGCGACACTCCGAAGCGTGCGCCAGCAGCTTTCGCGGCTTTGACATCGGCGGGGGTGACGAGTGTTCCGGCACCGACAACGCCACCCGGAACTTCGCTCATCGCGCGGATCGCGTCGAGTGCAGCCGGTGTGCGCAAAGTTACTTCGAGTGCAGGCAGCCCGCCGGTAACCAATGCTTCGGCAAGGGGGCGCGCGGTTGTAATATCATGCACAACAAGAACCGGTACGATCGGGGCGAGGCTACAAATCTCGCGATTCATTTTGCAGGCGTCTTGAGGGGATAGGGTCATATTCTCACCATAGAGTTTTCGCAGCGCGTTCAGGCCAAGTTTTATCGTATTCCGCTCCACCTTCCTGACCGTTCGTCATGGCGGCTAGGATTTCACCAGCTTTGGGCAAATCAGGGGCGGGAGTATTGTTCCACAGGCCGGCGCGCATCACGGCGCGGGCGCATTGGAAGTAGATTTCGTCAATCGAGATCAGCAAAACAGTGCGAGGGACCTTGCCGGATTTGGCGAAACGCTGCAACAATTCCGGATTTGCGGATATCCGGCCTTGGCCATTCGCGCGCACGATGGTGGTCGATCCNGGCACCAGAAACATCAGTGATACANGCGGGTCCCGAACAATATTACGCAAACTATCGATCCGGTCGTTCCCACGCCAATCCGGCAGCGAGAGNGNTTTGTCGTCTTCGACAAATACCACTTGCCCGGTGTCGCCGCGCGGGCTGCAATCCAGCCCTTCGGGGCCAACTGTGGCGAGCGCCACGAAAGGGGCGGCTTCGATATGGGCCCGGTATTCCGGCGTCACACGATCGGCAACTTTTACCAGCGACGGGGCTTTGGGTTGGCCATAAAGCGCTTCGAGTTGTTCAATGGTTTCGATCAAAATACGCTTGCTCCGGTTTCGGCAGGGCAAGCGTTGCGACGGAATATCTCGAACAACTCGCGGCCGGTTCCGTGTTGGTTAGCCGATAGGTCTGCCGTTACTTTAGGTCGATCCAACGCGCCGTCGGCCAAAACATCGAGCGTTCCGTTAACAGCATCCACCGTTATCATGTCGCCATCTGCGACACAGGCCAACGGTCCGCCGGCCAGCGCTTCGGGCGAGACATGGATGGCCGAGGGCACTTTGCCCGAGGCTCCGGACATTCGACCGTCAGTGACAAGCGCTACTTTTTGACCGCGTTCCTGCATAATTGTCAGCAGTGGCGTCAGCGAGTGGAGCTCCGGCATGCCGTTCGCTTGTGGCCCCTGAAAGCGGACAACGACGACTACATCCTTGGTCATCTCACCGGCCTTAAACGCCGCTTTGACGGCTTCTTGATCATGAAAAACGCGGGCAGGCGCTGTGATAATACGTTTATCTTCAGCCACAGCGGAGACCTTCATTACACCGGTTCCCAGATTGCCTTTCAGCCGCGAAAGACCGCCAGTTGACTGGAATGGATCAGCAACGGTTTTCAAGATGCGATCATTCAGGGATTTTCCAGCACCGGCTTCCCACGACAGTTCACCGTCTTTAAATTTCGGTTCTTGAGTATATTGCGCCAAACCCTCGCCGACGACAGTTTTTGTATCCGGGTGCAGCAATCCGGTCGCTAGCAGCTCACCGATCATGTAGCCCGTCCCACCGGCGGCGTGGAAATGGTTAACATCGGCAAGGCCGTTTGGATAAACGCGTGCGATCAAAGGTGTAACTACCGAAATTTCCGAGAAATCTTCCCAGTCCAGAATTATTCCAGCAGCGCGTGCCATCGCCAATAGGTGGATCAGCAAATTTGTCGAGCCGCCCGTTGCCATCAAGCCAACGATGCCGTTGACGAATGCTTTCTCGTCAAGAATATCGCAGACTGGTGTGTAGTCGTTTCCAAGTGCAGTGATCGCCAGTGAACGTTTTGCGCCCTCAACGGTCAGTGCATCGCGCAGCGGCGTATTCGGGTTTACGAAGCTCGCACCGGGCAGGTGCAATCCCATGAATTCCATCAGCATCTGGTTTGTGTTCGCCGTCCCGTAGAACGTACAAGTGCCTGGGCCGTGGTAGCTGGCCATCTCGGCCGCTAACAACTCCTCACGCCCGATTTCACCGGCCGCAAACTTTTTACGCACGGCGACTTTATCGTCGTTGGACATACCGGATGTCATTGGTCCCGCGGGCAGAAAGACTGCAGGAAGATGGCCAAAGGTAGCGGCGGCGATCACTAGGCCGGGGATGATTTTATCGCAAACTCCCAAGTACACAGTGGAGTCAAAAACATTGTGGCTAAGGGCGACACCGGCGGCCATGGCGATGATATCACGAGAGAACAAAGACAGTTCCATGCCCGCTTGGCCTTGGGTCACGCCATCACACATCGCCGGCACGCCGCCTGCAAATTGTGCGGTTCCGCCGACCTCGTTCGCGGCGCGGCGGATCAGATCGGGGAAGCGTTCAAAAGGCTGATGCGCCGAAAGCATGTCATTGTAAGACGAGACGATTCCGATGTTGCCCGCATCGGTCTTGGCAAGCATTTCCTTGTCGTGTGCCGGACTGGCGGCAAATGCGTGCGCAAGGTTGCCACAGGAGAGATGCGCACGGTTTGGACCTTCGTCACGGGCGGCTTTCATACGATCCAGATAGGCAGATCGGGGGGCCTCGCTTCGCTCGGCGATCCGGGCAGTCACATCGGTTATGGATTTGTTAAGCGTCATAATTATACCTCGATTGAGCGCCAGCGGCGCCCGTCACGGTGCATCAGTGCAAGTGAGCCGTCAGGCCCTGAACTGCCTTGATCGTATGACTCGGGCTTTTCGCCTTCCCAAGCCGCGATAATTGGATCGGTCCATGCCCATGCGGCTTCAACTTCGTCGCCGCGCATGAACAGCGTCTGGTCGCCGCGAATGACGTCCATCATCAGACGTTCATAGGCGTCGGCTACATGCTCGCCGTTGTCAGCCAAGGCTTCGGCAAAGCTCATATCCAGCGGCACTTCTTTTAGTCGGAACCCGCCCTGACCCGGCTCTTTGATGATCATATGCATCGTTATGCCTTCGTCCGGCTGCAACCGGATGACGAGGGAATTGCCGTTGTGGCGAGACTCGGCCTTCGGGAAGATAGAGTGGGGCGGGTCTTTGAAGATTACGGCGATTTCTGACATGCGGGCACGGAGTTTCTTTCCGGTGCGCAGGTAGAACGGCACGCCTGACCAGCGCCAGTTTGAAATCTCGAGCTTGAGCGCCACGAAGCACTCGGTGGAGGAGTCGGTGTTTTCGGCATGCTCGACATAACTGCCGTCATTGGAATTTGCCCGGTATTGGCCGCGCACAATGTCATCCTGCCGAACCGGATCGAGCGACCGGATAATCTTGAGCTTTTCGTCACGGACATCGTCGGCGTTGAATTTTGCCGGAGGCTCCATCGCAGTTAGGCATAGCAACTGCATCAGGTGGTTCTGCACCATATCGCGCATCGCGCCCGAGGTGTCATAGTACCCGCCACGCCCCTCGACGCCGATGCTTTCTGATACGCTAATTTGCACATGATCGACGTGCTGGGCGTTCCAGACCGGCTCTAATAGTGCGTTGGCAAATCGGAGCGCCATAAGGTTCTGCACGGTCTCTTTGCCAAGGTAGTGGTCGATGCGATAAATCTGGTGCTCGTTAAAACAAACGGAGAGTTGACGGTTTAGCTCCTTGGCGGACGCAAGGTCGTGTCCAAACGGTTTCTCGACCACGATGCGGCTGTTGGGTGTAGCGATGCCACGTTTCGATAGCTGGCTGGCGATGGGACCGAAGAGCGACGGGCTGACCGATAGGTAGAACGCGCGAATGGGGTTTGGAGCTGTATCAATAAGCGCCGACATTTCGTCCCAACCGCCGTCACCTTTAGCATCGATCGGCAAGTAATGCAGACACTCTAGAAAGGCGTCGAGCGTTGCGGAGTCCTGCTCCTGCACGGGAACGTACTTGGCATAGGATTCTTTGAACTTGTCGTGAAAATCAGCGCGAGACCAATCACTGCGGGCGGCACCGATAATGCGCGCGTTTGGCGGGAGTTGCCCGGCCATCAGGCGGTGATAAAGGCTGGGAAGAATTTTCCGCTGGGCCAAATCACCGGAGGCGCCGAATATTATAAGGTCGAAAGGCTCGACAGGAATTATGCGCGTGGCCATTAAAACACCCCTCCGCTACGCAGGAATTTGGCGGATTTGCATAGCATACCACGGAAAGTTTTGATGAGTGCAGATAGTTTCACAGGGAAAACCTCCGTCGTTTGGTCCAAATAGCAGAGCTATCCCCGGGCCAAAGGGACGTTCTGAGGGTGTTGAACCATATTTTGAGAGGAATGCAAAGAGTAGAGTGCAATAGATCATGAAATTGTCATGATTGGCGGGGCTCGCCTAGGGTTCAGCCGTCGCGTTTGGTGATAGGCCCCGCATCAGCTGCGCGGGGCCCTTGGTAGATTAAATGCAGGTTTTCAGAAGCTCTGTAGTGTTTTCCAGCGTCATTGCCACCGGATTTCCACCAACGCTCGGGTCTTCCATTGCCATTGCCGCGAGTTCGTCGATGCGGTCTGTACCGACACCCATTTCGCCGAGAGTTTTTGGGATGCCCAGACTGTCGTTCAGCTCCAACACATAATTTTTGAAGCCATCGAAACCACCAGACAAGCCTAGGTAGCCGTTAAGAACCTCGATCCGTCCCTCGATATAGGAGCGGTTGAAATCAAGAACCGGCGGGATCACCACGGCGTTGGTTGTGCCGTGATGGGTGTTATAGACCGCGCCAATAGGATGGCTGATAGCATGCACAGCTCCGAGACCCTTCTGGAAGGCTGTGGCACCCATGGCGGCGGCGCTCATCATGTGGGCGCGTGCTTCGATGTCTGTGCCGTCGGCATAAGCGCGCGGCAGGTATTCTTTCACCAGACGCAGCCCTTCCACAGCGATACCCTGTGACATCGGGTGGTAGTGCGGCGAGGAATAGGCCTCCAGACAATGTGCGAACGCGTCCATACCGGTTCCTGCGGTGATGAAGTTCGGCATGCCGACAGTAAGTTCGGGATCACAAATAACCACAGAGGGCAGCACCTTCGGGTGGAAAATTATCTTTTTCACGTGGGTTTCGGAATTGGTGATAACGCTGGCGCGGCCAACTTCGGAGCCGGTGCCCGCAGTTGTTGGCACGGCAATAATTGGCGCGATGGCGTCGGAGTCGGCTCGTGTCCACCAGTCGCCTATGTCTTCGTAATCCCAAAGGGGGCGAGTTTGGCCAGCCATGAAGGCAACCATTTTACCGAGATCGAGACCGGAGCCGCCGCCAAATGCGATGACGCCGTCGTGGTTGCCTGCATTGTAAACGGCCACCCCAGCTTCGAGGTTCTTCTCGTTAGGGTTGGGATCAACCTCCGAGAACATTGCGCGACCGAGGCCAGCGGCCTCCATAATATCGAGGGTTTCTTGCGTGATCGGCAGATTGGCGAGCCCCTTGTCGGTAACCAACAGCGGGTTCTTCATACCTGTGGCGGCACAAGCGTCGCCGAGTTCCTTGATGCGGCCTGCGCCGAACTTGATTGTAGTCGGGTAGGACCAGTTTCCGAACAAATTCATGATGTGACTTTCTTGAGGTGGTACGATTTTGGTCGTGTGAGGTTTTGGAAGCCAAGGACGGACAATGCCCCTCCGCGGCCGGTGTTCTTGCATCCTGTCCAGCAGAGGCCGGGGTCAAGGTAATCGGCGCGGTTCATGAACACGGTTCCGGTTTCCAGTTCGCGGCCGATACGCGCGGCGCGTTCAGGGTCGGCTGTCCACAACGAACAGGTCAGGCCGAATTCGCTGTCGTTCATCAAGGCGATGGCTTCTTCGTCCGAGGATACCTTCATGATGCCAACCACTGGCCCGAAACTTTCGTCGCGCATAACGCGCATATCGTGGGTCACGTTGGTCAGGATTTGCGGCATCAGATAGGTGCCGCCGTCGTCCTC
>JGI24025J20009_10003845_pt1 | contig 10074 bp, 6 predicted proteins | sample Cruoilmetagenom3_FD_20009 | JGI IMG/M metagenome (IMG submission 20009) | reverse complement strand
CCATAGCTGAGAAGAGACGATCACAGCTTGCCTCTGAAGGCTCAAAAGAGCCTTCAGTGCTGCGTCATAAAACTCGCCTGCGCTTATATGAAATATCCAGGCTCTCAAACAAGCCTTTTGCAGGAGGCTCAAACAGGAGTAAAATCCTGCGTCTAATGCGTGGGAACCCCACGGCCTGCCCGATTATTTCGGATGTCTTGTCAAAAAATGAAAATTCATATACGTTTCAAGCTATCCAAACATGTCAGAAAAAAATAAAATACAACTGGCACTCCTGTGTGGAGGCCGCTCTGCTGAAAGAGATGTGTCCCTTGCAGGGGCACGAGAGGTAGAAAAGGCCCTTGATCCGGGCCGTTACGATATCACGCGTTATGATCCTGCCACGGATCTTGATCGACTTGTGAGAGACACACCACACCTGGATGTTGCCTTCATCCTTCTTCACGGCAGGTATGGAGAAGACGGAACCATACAAGGTCTTTTGGATCTCATTGGTTTACCTTATCAAGGATCTGGGGTCCTGGGTAGCGCATTGGCCATGGACAAACACCTTGCCAAAGTGATTTATCAGAAGGCCGGGATACCGACTCCTCCATGGATCCACCTCCTTCGCAACGACAAAGTTGACACAAAACAAATCGTAAACCGCCTGGGTATTCCACTCATGGTTAAACCCTGCACTCAAGGATCAAGCGTTGGAATAAGGAGGGTAGCGGATGAAAACAAACTTGGTCCTGCCATAAAAGAAGCATTTCAATGGGATAACAGGGTCCTGGTTGAATCCTTCATAGAGGGTCGGGAGATCACCGGAGGAATCCTGGGCCTTGAGGAACTTTTACCACTTCCTGTGGTTGAGATCATCCCTGACCCGAGCTATTCCTTCTTTGATTACGATGCAAAGTACTTATCTGGGGCCACCAAGGAGATCTGCCCGGCAGGTATACCGAAGCAGGCATCCGAGAAAGCCCAGGCACTGGCAGTTGCTGCTCACAAAGCCTTACAGCTCCGGGCCTATAGCCGCACAGATATGATCCTTGCAGACACCGATAAAATATTCGCCCTGGAAACCAACACCATTCCCGGGATGACTCCGACCAGCCTATTCCCCCAAGCCGCGGAGGCAGCGGGGATTACCTTTAGTAAACTACTTGATCAACTTATTGACATGGCATTATCCGGAACAGTGCCTTAAGTGCACTAACGTCTCTCTCTCTTACGGAAAAGTATTCGAACGGGAGTTTGCTTCAGGCCCAATTGCTCGCGAAACTGGTTTGCCAGGAATCGTTTATAGTGAGATGGTATAAAGTCAGGGTAGTTCGCAAACAAGAGGAACTTTGGCGGTTTTGTTGCTACCTGCGTCGTATAGTAGAGTTTCAAGTGGTGTCCTTTGGAGATGGGAGGAGTTCTTTTTGCTAATGTCTTTTGCAGAACACTGTTGACGCTGCCTGTATTAATTAACGCATTAAAATCAACATAGACATCGTCTATCAAGGGTAAAATCCGGTTGACACACTTCCCAGTGAGCGCTGAGATGTTTAGGTGGGGAGAATAAGGAATAAACCGCTTTGCCCGCTCCAGCTCCCCTGATCTTGATTTCACTAATGACTGGTCTTGCTGGATCAGGTCCCTTTTGTTGAACAGGGTAATACATGCCCGTCCATATCTTTCTGTGTAGCCAATCAGCCGTTTATCCTGATCCGTAATTCCTTCTGAAATATCCATTACAATAAGGACAATATCACAGGCCTTAATAACATTAATGGCCTTAATAATACTGAATTTTTCTATTTTATCACTGACCCTGGCCTTTCGCCTTATGCCCGCAGTATCAGTAAACAGAATGTCCTTTCTGCCGGGTCGCTGAAGAAGTGTGTCTATGGCATCTCTTGTAGTGCCCGGCACATCGGTAACAATCATGCGAGGCTCTCCCACCAGTCTATTAAGTAAGGAGGATTTCCCCGTGTTTGGTCTACCGATTAACGCCACTTTTATTGGCTTATCCTTGGGTTCCTGAGTTAAACCTTCGAGGTCTGCCGGAATGTCTTTTACAGGCCGGTCCATGTGCTTGAGCACATCAACCACTCTTGTCATCAGGGCATTCATTCCCTTCCCGTGTTCAGCCGAGACGGGAATGACTTCGTTCACACCTAATTCGTAAAATTCACCCAGATCGAGCTCGCGAGAAGGATTATCCACCTTGTTTATTACTATTAAATATGGTTTCTTATATGGACGTAGTGCGTCGATGATTTCCCTGTCTGCCGGAGTGAGGCCTTCTTTAACATCCAGAATTATCAAAAGCAGATCAGATTCTTCTACTGCCTTTAAGCTTTGCTCATGGACAATTTGGGATATTCGGTCCAGGTCGGGAGACCTGTCCATGCCGCCTGTATCTATAAGTTGCATTGTAAGACCCTCCCATCTGAGTTCGGCATAGCGGCGGTCTCTGGTGAGCCCGGGGGTCGAATCTACCAGTGCATCTCTTGTGCGGGTAAGCCGGTTGAGAAGTGTAGATTTCCCCACGTTTGGGCGTCCTATCAGTGCAACCTTTGGTATTATTTTTTTGTTTTTGAATTTGGAATTCATGTTGTTGTAGTAAAGTTAGATAATTTTAAACGCAGTCATCGGGCATCCCTGGAAACGACTACCGGAAGTCCCTCAACGGGACAAGAGATGCGGCGATTTTGCGAATGGTACAATAAATATAGCGCAACCAGCAAAATTTTCACTGATTAATATATTCTCAAGTTTTCGAAAAATAGTTGGTCAGAAAAACAAGGATTTGGAATAATTTTTGCTGCAGGTATTCAAAAAGTAGTATAGATGAAAAGTATACGGTACTACCGGACGTCATTCCCGCGAAGGCGGGAATCCACTGACTGTCACCCAGACTTATTGAGAAGTTGCCATATGCTTGACGATAACCCAAATAGTCATCTAATCTGTAAAGGGTATCGGAAAATCCTTTTTTGCTGTATTTTTATGAGGTGATAAGTATGTCACAAAAGCGTATTTTAGTCCTTCTTGCACCTGGCTTTGAGGAGCTTGAGGCAGTAGCTGTTATTGATATCTTGAGGAGGGCGGGGATAGAGGTTATATCTGCAGGAACGATTTCAGGACCAATCAGTTCAGCCCGCAATGTCGTGATTTTGCCTGATAAGTTACTTGATGAGGTGACAGAAGAGGCCTTTGATTTGATAGTCCTGCCCGGTGGAATAGACGGTACAGAAAACCTTGCCAAGGATCAAAGAGTAGTAAAAATGCTTCAAAAACAACTGGGGTCCGGTAGGGCTGTCGGGGCAATATGCGCTGCTCCGACCGTTCTTGACCGATACGGCCTTGCCCAGGGGAAAACCATTACATGTCATCCAACATGTAGAGGCGCAATACAGAAAGCCCAGCTTTCAGAAGATCGGGTAGTCCGGGATGGTCTCCTTGTGACGAGTCAAGGTCCGGGTACGGCCATCGAGTTCGCTTTGAATCTCGTTGAACTGCTTATGGGAAAGGATAAGATGCTCAATGTAAATGCTGGGGTATTGGCTCGAATTGATTAGTGAAAATATAGTATTTTTTAGAATGAGCCGCTAGCAAAACTCAAAATTTTGTTCGAGGGCAAAGCGCGAGGAGGTGAAAAAGCGCGGTGTACTGGGCGTACATGAGCATTTTTCACCGACGAGAAACGCAGCCATCGGGCAAAAGATGGGTTTTGCAAGTGGCTCAGAAGGATTGTGAATAAAAAAAGCCTTTATGATAAAGAAACGCAGGTCCAAAAAGACTCTGGATAAAATTTCTACTCTGGTGCCCAAGAATGAGTCTGAGGGCCTTGTTCCCCGGGAAACCCATGAACCTCTTCAACAATACCTTGCAGAGATAAGCCGGTATCCCTTGTTGAGCAGAGAAGAAGAGGAGACTCTCACCAAGGCCTACTATGAGACACGAGATCCGAAGCTGGCTTCCAGGATCGTGACTGCAAACTTGAGGCTGGTCGTAAAAATAGCCTTGGATTTTCAAAAATTCTGGATGCAGAATTTTTCAGATCTTGTCCAGGAAGGAAATATTGGCCTGATGCGGGCGGTAAAAAAGTTCGACCCGTATAAGGGTGTAAAATTTTCCTATTATTCTTCTTTCTGGATAAAGGCATATATACTCAAGTTCGTTATGGATAATTGGCGTTTAGTCAAGATCGGAACCACCCAGGTCCAGCGCAAACTTTTTTATAACCTTCGTAAAGAGAAAAGCCGGCTTCTTGCTTTAGGCTTTGAACCAGTGCCAAAGCTCATCTCTGACCGCCTTAACGTCCCCGAGAAAGATGTGATTGACATGGCACAGCGCATGGGGTCATGGGAGCTTTCCATGGATGCCCCGATTAAGGAGGGTTCTGAAGATAAATGTCTGGATTTTTTCGCCACTGACGAAACGGCAGTTGAAGCCGGTGTTGCCAGGGAAGAGATAAGGGATAGTCTCAAGGGCCATCTTGCAACCTTTAAGGAACAACTTCAGGGAAAGGAGCGAGTCATATTCGAGGAGCGGCTTTTAGCCGAGGAGCCCAAGACCCTTCAGGAACTCGGAACTGTTTTCGGGGTTTCAAGAGAAAGAGTGAGACAAATAGAGGCCAGGCTAAAAAAGAAATTGCGGACATTTCTTCAAAAAAGAATCCCGGATTTAGGTTCTTATCCAGAGGGTGTCGAAGACGTATGATTACAAGTCCTTTTCGTTTTTGGATCAGACTTTTTTTTAATTTAGTCATTGTTCTGATGGTATCAGGCTCCAATGCCATGGCCAAGGTGAATCCTTCCAGTGGCGTAGCCTATGCCTATTACCTCCAGGCAATTATGGAGAAGTCTTCGGGCAGACTTTCAGATGCTTCGAGGTGCCTGAAAAATGCCCTGGCCCATGATCCGGAATCAATAGCCATACTGGAGGATTTGGCCAAAGTGGCAGCCGGCATAGGTAACGTGCAGGAGGCTGAGCAATGGGCTGAACAGGCCATTGCTCTTGAAACCGACAACCTGGATATGAAGATCGTGCTTGCCGGAATTTATGCCAATGAAGATCGCGTGGCCGAAGCCTTAGGACTCCTGGAGGAAGTACTAAGTGATGAACCTGACAACCAGGAAGCACTGTTTTTGACCGGGACTATTTACGCTAAGGCTAAGCAGTATCCAAAAGCAATTGAGATCATGGAAAGGGCTGCCGGGCAGGAGGGAAGGCAATCTTTCATGGCACATTATTATCTGGGAAGGATATGTCGAGATGCCGGTGACCTTTCAAAGGCCGAGGAACACCTCAACGAGGCATTAAGGTTGAATCCACACCTGATAATGGTGTATCTGGATCTGGCTGATGTCTATAGAAGGCAAGGGAAGATAGATAAATCCATTGATTCCTGCAGGGCACTGTTAGCTCAAAAGCCTAACAACATTGAGGCGCGCGAGCGGCTTCTGATGCTATTAATTGAAGAAAAACGGGTAGATGAGGTAATCTCAGAGTTTAGCCGGCTCAAACAGTCAGCACAAAACCACCCTGCAATTGGATTTAATGTCGCGATATTGTGTCTTCAGCATAAAAAGTACGATGATGCATTATCTATTCTTAAAGAGATGGCTCATGCTTACCCTGATCAGGGTCAAATCCTTTACTATATGGGAATTGCCTATGAGCAGAAAGGCGATACTGATGCGGCCATAGAGATGCTCGAATCCATCCGCATTGATGATGAACTTGCCGTGGAAGCGAGGGTCCGTTTGGCATACTTGCTTAAAGAAAAGGGACAACTCGATCAGGCGTTGAATCTTATTGAAGAAAGCCTAAAAGATCGCCCCAATACGAAACAATGGGTGCTCTCCCTTGCAAATCTCTACGATGCGGCAAACAGGCCGCATGATTCCAGGGAGATTCTTCGTAAGGCCCTGGAGACAACACCTGACGACAAGGAGTTATTATTCCATCTTGCAATGGTTTTGGACAAGCTGGGGCAAAGAGACCAGGCCATAGAGTGTGCCAAGAAGGCCATTGAAAAAGCTGAAGACTACGTTGAAGCCCTTAACTTCCTGGGATATACCTATGCTGAAGAGGGAATTAACCTTGACGAGGCCGAGCTTCTGATAAAAAAAGCGCTTTCTATTCAGCCGGATGATGGTTATGTAACAGATAGTCTGGGGTGGGTATACTTCAAGAAGGGCAAGAATGACCAGGCCATTTTATATCTCGAAAAGGCGCATGATTTAGTTTCTGACGATCCGGTTATAGCAGAACACCTTGGCGATGCATATATGGCCAAGGGGACTTTCGATAAGGCATTACAGGCCTATCAGGAGGCCCTTAAACTGGTGAAGGAGTCAAAGGACAAACCGAAGTTGAGGAAGAAAATACAGGATGCTCAAAAGGCCCTTTCTGACATGGTGGACCGTTAAGGCCCTTTGGCAATAGTTGAGATGTACCCCTTGACTTAAGAGCCACGGTTGCTAAAATATTCTTATTGTGAAAGATTGTTCGAATATCTATGTGAATTATTTGCGCCGGCTAAGTGTGGTTTTAATTATCGCCAGCCTTTTTTTTCTTCTTACGGCATGTCAGGATACGCAAGTCACAGGGGAATATGATAATCCATATACTCTTGATGAAGTTAAAACAATGTTGTCCTACCATGGCGCCCTTGTCGCCAAATTTGACGGTCATAAGTGGTATTTCCTGTCCGGTGACCGCTGGATTAAGATAGAGAATGCCGGGGCCTATAAATATGCTTTGCTTTCTTCCAGGCACAGAGCTTCAAAGTTTTAGGGTCATTTAAAATCCATTTTTTCTCTCGCTATCTGCTTTGCCAACCTACTTTTTTTCTACCTTTTACGTAACTTCTCAATAAGTCCAGGTACCAGTCACTGGATTCCCGCCTTCGCGGGAATGACGATTGGATGTGAGCGCCCGTCATTCCCGCGAAGGCGGGAATCCATTAGATAGTCGCAAAATATGATTTGCCCGGACTTATTGAGAAATTACCCTTTTACGTCCTTATGGTTTAAATTTTCGGTAACCGTTCAAAGGTTCAGGGTTCAAAGGTTCAAGGTTTACCGAAAATCTGAACCGTTGATTCGTGAGTTCTTAATGGAGAAATCATGAGAATAGAATGTAACTTCTCAATAACTCAGGGTAAGATGTCTGGATTCCGGCTTTCGCCGGAATGACGTTTGGATGTAAATGCCCGTCATTCCTGCGAAAGCAGGAATCCAATGAATAGTCGCAAATGTAATCTACCCCAACTTATTGAGAAGTTGCAATAGAACGACTTGAGGATACAGGGGACAAAAACAAGGAGATTTCTATATGAATAATGACATGATGAAGGAATTGGGAACAGAAGAAGTCCTTTGGGACCTTGGGGATTTATACCAAGGCATTGATGATTCCGGAATCCATGATGACATGGAGAAATGTAAGAAATCGGCCCTTGAGATTGCTGATAAATATTCGGGCAAGATTGCAGAACTTACCGCTGCAGAACTCTTCGCTGCCGTCAGTGAATATGAAGGTTTGACTATTATTGTGGGAAGACTCAGCGCATTTGCCCAGCTACATTTTTCAACCCATGTTAATGATCCGGCGGCCGGTGCTTTTTTGCAGAGAGTCAATGAGTTCTTCAGTATGGTGAATAAAGATGTAGTGTTTTTTGATATTGAGTGGGCAAATGTTCCTGATGAGAAGGCGGATGACTTGCTCGCCGACCCCATACTGGAGCACTACAGGCACTATTTGCAGGCAGCCAGGCGCTACAAACCCCATCTTCTCTGTCAAGTAGAAGAACAACTCATAATTGAGATCAGTCCGGTAGGTCGTTCAAGCTGGATCAACTTATTTGAAAAGGTCTTGGCAGCCCAGCGTTTTGGTAAAGAAGCCCGCACTCAGGAAGAGGTATTGACCGATCTTTACTCCCCGGACCGTAAAGTCAGGAAAAGCGCGGCAAAGGACCTTACTGACGGGTTGCGCAGTCAGTCAATTGTACTTACCCACACCTTTAATACGGTCCTTGGCGATAAGATGATTGATGACAGGCTTCGGGACTATCGTAACTGGATTAAGTCCATGAACCTTGCGAATGAACTCGATGATGACACTGTTGATTCCCTGATTGCGTCCGCGACAGATCGTTACGACATAGTCCAACGCTATTACGGTTTAAAGCGGCGCTTACTCGGGTTGGAAGAACTTTTTGACTACGACAGATATGCACCATTGCCTTATCTGTCTCAGCGAGTTGTGGATTGGGAGAAAAGTAAAGTGACAGTGCTCGATGCCTTTGGGAAATTTTCTCCCAAGATGGCCTCAGTTGCCAATCTGTTTTTTGACAAGCAATGGATACATGCTCCAGTAATACCAGGGAAGACCGGTGGGGCTTTTGCGCACCCTGTGGTTCCACAGGTCCATCCTTATGTACTTGTGAATTTTACCGGGAATCTCAGGGACGTTGATACAGTGGCACATGAGCTTGGACATGGTGTTCACCAGATCCTGGCGGGGAAGCAGGGCTATTTAAACAGTCATACTCCGTTGGTTTTAGCCGAGACCGCCTCGGTTTTTTGTGAAATGCTGGTATTCAAGGATTTGATGAGGAATTTGGAAAAGCCGGAAGAAAAATTGTGGCTCGCTGCCACCAAGATAGAGTCCATTTTTGCCACTGTGTTTCGTCAGATTGCCATGAACCGGTTCGAAAATAAAGTTCACAATAAGCGGCGTTCAAAGGGAGAGCTTTCTCCGGATGAATTTTCAAATATTTGGGTTAAGACCCAGGAGGAAATGTTCAGTAACAGCGTAACCCTGACCGATGACTATGGTGTTTGGTGGTCTTACATAGGTCACTTTATCCATACACCAGGCTATGTATATGCCTATGCCTTTGGTGAACTCCTGGTCTTGTCTCTTTACTCCATGTATGAAAAGGGGAAACTGGATTTTATCCCGCGCTATTTGGAGCTATTGGCTGCCGGGGGAAGTGATACACCCTATGTGTTGCTTGAGTCCTTTGGTATAGACCTCCATGATCCTGATTTCTGGCACCAGGGTCTTAATGTAATTGATGATATGGTGAAGGAAATAGAGAAATTGGCTGTGGAGATAGGTGTCGAATAGGCTCTACTTTGATCCAAACAGCAATAGGATACCCTGGGAAGTTGTCAAAAGCTTCTTATGCGTCCGCAGTCAGGGCAGATCCATATTACATTATTGCTCATGCCCCACATATTTTCTTTCAGACAGTCATCACAAATCTGAAAACCGCAAGGACAATTCCAGCAAAAAGGCAATTCCCTGTTACAGATATGGCAGCGATACTTCTTGCGCCTGCCCCAACGAGAGCTTTTGGGGCGGGTTCCAGGTTTTTTTTCTTTTTTGGTGTCAGACATTGGCATCCTTCATCCTGAAGTTTACACTTTTTCAACATAGACGAATGCCAGCCATTAGCTATTAGCCGTTAGGTTTTAGCTTAACAGTCCGTTTTTATACAAAGTTTTTACCTAATAGCTAATCGCTAATCGCACAAGTCATATTTTTTGAGGTATATTACCCCTAAAAGTGTAAACTACTTTTGGCTTGCTATGAAGGATGCCCAGACATTGATACCTAAATTGAGCGATTAGCCTTTAGCTGTTAGCTATTAGTTTAATGATTATCGGTCTGCCGCCTTGGCAAACAGGAAGTTTTGTTATTACAAACATTTACCCGTTAGGTGTTATTTCTAATTAATGTAATGCCTTGATTTTTCAAAGCTAAAGCCTAATGGCTAACAGCTCAACTTAGGTGATACTATGAAACGGCCGCCTTGTCGGGTTGCTCTTGTTCAAGTACCAGGAAATTGATATGAAAGACTATTAATTATTGGCATCCTTCATTCATCAGTTTACACTGTTTTCGAAAAAGTGTGTATTATCGAATTGAATGCCGGTGTCAAAATTAGAAATTCGAAATGTATCTTCTCAATAAGTCTGGGTACCAGTCACTGGATTCCCGCCTTCGCGGGAATGACGATTGGGTGTGAGCGCCTGTCATTCCCGCGAAGGCGGGAATCCAGTGGATAGTCGCAAAATA
>JGI24025J20009_10003843_pt1 | contig 10077 bp, 7 predicted proteins | sample Cruoilmetagenom3_FD_20009 | JGI IMG/M metagenome (IMG submission 20009) | reverse complement strand
ATTTTTTCAATCCTTAAGTGCAGTTTTTTAGTAGTAGAATTAGTTTTTTCACTAACGGAAAAAATTATTCTAATAGAACTTTTAACTTTATAATATTTGATTTAGCTCTTGCATAGAATATTGTCCTAATCCTAAACTTTGCATAGTCCTAGCCTTCTCCTCTTTATAGTTCCTCTCCGTAACAATGGAAGCAATGCTTATAACTGAATCCATAATAGGTGTATTAACTTCTATTTGTTTACCAAGCTCAGATAAAAATACCAAGCCGTACCCAACATCTTCATTTAGATATCTGTGGTCTAATTGATTTTGCGCTTTAATTCCTTTAAATCCACTTGCAGTTCTGTAGCCATTTTTATAATTTGCTTTTTGCATGTATCCTTGCATTACTCCTAATTCGGGATCTGGTATAATATCAAATCCTAATTTTTTACCAATTGCTACCCTTTCCTTATCTACAGCTTCTATCAATCTTCCTACTGCAGGAGTAACACCATTTTCATAGAAATAAAAATCTCCATTTGTTCTCTCGATAGCTCCGGCATTTAAAAGTGTAACTGCGGGATGAATAACAGGGTTACCATTTTGTAATGTTGTTTGTAGAATGTTTTTTACTGGAAGTGATTCTGGATATACCATTTTAAATATTTCGTAAACTTTATTAGTACATTTACTTGGTTGAGCTGCGATATAGAGTCCCCCTCTAAGTTTTAAGAAAACCTTTACTTTTCCAGGTCCGGTAATCCTACACGCATAAGGTAATGTTGATGTTTCGGAAATAATGATACGGTCATCCTCAATACCTAATCCAACAGTGTTCTTAAACACTATACTTCCACAACATGAACCAGGACAAATAATAACTATTTGACCGGGTTCAAGATAGGGCTTACATATTTCCCCAAATGCTCTTGTACTATACGCTGGTCCTACAACAAATATCAGCTCTGCCCGATTTACTACTTTCTCTATATCATGCCCAGCATATTTTATATTAGCAAGTCCACAGATATCTCCCTCAACATATACCCCTTTACTTTTTGCAATAGCTTCTATATTTGATGGAAAAGCTTCAAAGTCAAACATAAAAACATCATATCCCGCAAGAGACCAATCCGCAGATACTGCACATCCCCCATTACCAGATCCTAAAACAGCTACTTTCATTTTTTTATCCCCACTTAATTATATTTTACGCATATAGTGAAATTTTTACTATGTAATTTTTTCTCATCAACTATCTTAAATGTACCCACCTTATTAATTTTTAATATTTATGGAAACCCCACGGGCAAGCCAGTGGCATTCTGCCCTTTGGGTTAATAAAATTGCTTCTTAATAAAAACAATTATTGGCGCAAAGATTATCTTGGGATATGTGTGAATTATACAGCTTAATAAGGTATATTTTATATTATTCTTCAATAATATTTTCTGTTATCTTTATTCCTCTCTTTTTCAATTCATATATAGCCTCTTTATATGGAACATCTTTGATTGCTGTTAATAGTCCCTTATTATTAATGGTTCTTTTGGCAATCATTTGCGCTATGATACTTACTGTAAATCCTACAGTGCGATTCATTGCGAAAAGTCCAGTTTCTAAATCTCTATAATCAAGCATTTCGTAAATAATGGTTTTCTTTTTTCCATTTTTTATTCCACTAATTATATTTCTCATAACTACTATATCGCGTTCATTGTGCTTATATTGAAGCTTTGGTTCTAGAAACTTTGACATAAATTTATGAGGTGTTAATTTATAATCTAATCCCTTAACATATTCATCATCTAAAAAACCAAGCTGAATTAATTTTTTCCAAAATTCACTGTGTCCACTCCAACGCATAGCCCTTCGAGAAGTGTTTATTAATGTAGATAGAATTCCCAAATGTTCAGCAAATATAATTGCATCACCATTTGGAAAAGCTTCCAGTCTTCCTACTCCAGGAAAATCAACTATTTCAATATTCTGCACATTAAATTGTTCATAGACAGGTATATCAATTATTTTTTTATTACATAGGATTCTTGCCGGCCTTTTATAAGACTTTAAAACTCCATCCCAGTTCCATGCTATTTTATATTTTAGTGGATTATCGATTGCATCTTCTTCCGGAAAGCCTCCACAAAACGAATTTAACTCATGAACTTCATCAAACTGTCTTACGCCATGTCCACATAGTATCAAATCAATACCAGGATCTAGCCCTGCTTCTGGCATTATTGTAACACCTTTTTCTATTGCCTTTTTATGAAGATGTGATGATATTTGGTACCCATACATAGTATTCACGGAATTAACTCCTGCTTCTATTGCAACATCTGCAATGTAATCCAGAAATTTTGAAGGTAACAAATCAATAACAATATCAACATCCTTCATAAGACCAATAAGTTTCATACGCTTCATAATATTTAATTTTTGAAGTTCAATTTTTTTCATATCTAAAAATCTTGAGTATTCATAAATATTATTTATATTAAGGTCTACACAAACAATTTTACTAACGTCCTTGCTCTTTGATAAATCATAAACTGCTGCTTTTCCTTGCAAACCACAGCCTAAAACTAATACCTTCATTACATTTCATACCTTTCCTTTTAATAGTTTTATAAATTATATAGAATGGAATATATAATTAAGTTGAAACAAGTTAGTGCGAGTTTCTTTTGATCTCTTCTGTATGTGTTTAAATCCTTTAATGCTCATTAAAAAAATCTAAAACTGTCTGTGCAAAGACAGCAGATCCTATCCACATTATATCCTCATCAATATCAAATTTAGGGTGATGGATTGGATATGTTAATCTTGTTGTCTTTGGGTTATGGGAACCTAAGTAAAAAAATGTTCCAGGTACCTCTTGAAGAAAATATGCCATATCGTCAGCACCCATACTTGGCTCTTTTATTTCAATAATATTTTCTTTTCCAACAATTTTTTCGGCAGATTTTACAAATTTTCTTGTGAATCCTCTGTCATTAACAACTGCAGGGTAGAAATTATCGTAGTGTATNACGATNTCCGCTCTATTTGCTTTTGCAATTGATTCACACATTTCTTNAATTCTTTTTTCAATATATATTCGATCATCAGGATCTAATGTTCTTACAGTCCCTTCAAATTCCACCTTTTCTGGAATTACGTTAGTTGTTGTTCCCCCTTCTATTTTACCTACTGTTATAACAGCAGGATGAGTAGGATTTATTTCTCTACTTACAATGCGCTGTAATGTAGTTATCATCTCAGCTGCAGTTGTTATGGGATCAACACAAAAATGGGGCTTTGCACCATGTCCTCCCTTTCCTATAACCTTTATAACAAATGTATCTGCAGCAGCCATCATTGCTCCATAATATATTCCTATTTGTCCATTCCCTAATTCCCTAAATATCTGATTAATGTGTAAACCTAAAACAGCATCAACATTAGGATTTTCCATGCATCCCTCTTCTATCATTGACTTTGCTCCCCCTGTAGTTTCTTCTGCAGGTTGAAAAAATAGCTTTACCTTTCCCTTAAGAATTTCTATATTTTGTGATAATATTTTTGCAGTGCCTAAAAGCATTGAAGTATGAGCATCATGCCCACAGGCATGCATATATCCACTAGTTGATGCATACGGTAATCCTGTTTCTTCCTTTATTGGAAGTGCATCCATATCAGCTCTTAATGCAATAGTAGGTCCAGGTTTTTCGACATTTATAATTGCTACTATTCCTGTTTTCGCTGTATCCCTATACTCTATACCCATTTCATCTAATCTCTCTTTAATATATTGAGAAGTTTTATATAATTCAAATCCAATCTCAGGTATTTTATGTAATTCATGCCTCCATTTTTTTATTTCAGTATGAATAGCTTTCACAGATTTTTTAACGTCCATCTTTATTCCCCCTAAAATTATATTGTAAAAATCTTTGTATTGCTCAATATATCATTTAACTAGTCCTAAGGTATTCCTAGATTCTCAATACCTGCTAATAATACTCTGTCTCTTTTTGAGTATACTTATAACTTATTTAATCATTAATATTATTTTTTCATTTACGATAAACATATCTTTAATTAGCTAACTTTTTTCTTCACAATTTTTGGATTAATTTCTTCCCTTAACCAATCTGCTAACAAATTAATACCAAATACTATTAATACCAAAGCTGCGCCAGGAAAAACAACCAGCCACCACTTTCCAGCATAGATATAATTTTTCCCTGTGGATATCATCATTCCAAGCGAAGGCTCGTTTATTGGAACCCCTACGCCAAGAAAACTCAATGTAGCCTCCAACATAACCACTGCTCCGAAATCAACTGCTGCAACTATCAATATAGGTGATATTGCATTAGGAAGAATATGTTTTAACATAATTCTAAAATCATTACCTCCTACAGCCTTTGCGGCACTAATATAATCTTCTTCTTTTACACTAAGAACGGATCCTCTCATAGTCCTTGCATATTTTACCCAACCGACAATAACTATAGCCAAAATTATTGTACCTACACCATGATTTTTCAAAATTGCCAAAAATAACATAGCTATTAATGTAGTAGAAAATGAAAATATGACATCCGCTAACCTCATTGTTAAAATATCTAACCATCCTCCATTAAATCCTGCTAAAAGACCAATAGACACACCTATTATTCCAGCAATAATAATCACGCTAAAACCAACAATAAATGATGTTCGGCACCCATAAAGTATAGTGCTTAATATATCTCTCCCTTGATCATCGGTACCCAAAATAAAAGGAGCTTCCCCGCCTTCCATCCAGATGGGTGGTTTTAGAGAATTTTCCAAATAGAGACCTTTCATATCATAAGGATTCTGCGGAGCAATTGTAGGAGCAAAAACGGCTGCAATTAACATAATTACAAGAATTAAAGAACCTGTTACTGCCGATAAATCTTTAATATAATGACGGAATTCTTTTGATTTGAAAATACTAATCATATTTTATATCCTATTCATATCTTATTTTAGGATTAATGAACCTATACAAAATATCTACAAAAAGATTTATACAGAGAATAAGAATAGAAGTAATCATTACATAGGCCACTATAACCGGATGATCTGTTTCATACATTGCTGTTAGTAATAAATTCCCTGCCCCGGGCCATTGAAATATACTTTCTGTAACTATTGAAAATGCTATCAATTCTCCAAATTGCAGACCTGCCATCGTTACTACCGGTATAAGTGCATTTTTTAATGCATGTTTAAAAATTACAATTCTTGGTGATAAACCTTTCGCCCAAGCTGTTCTTATATAATCTTCCCTTAGTACTTCTAACATTCCTCCTCTGGTTAATCGAAGAAGTACAGCAAGTTGATACACGCCTAAGGTAAAGGCTGGTAGAATTAAATGTCGAAGTCCGTCTATTGTAAAAAAACCTGTCCTCCAATTTCCTATTACTTTTATTACTCCACCTCGTCCAAAAGTGGGTAAGACTTTTAATGTAACTGAAAAAATCATGATAAATAATATTCCAATTAGAAAGGTAGGAATTGAAATACCAAAAAGCGATCCAGCCATAATAAACCTATTTATAAAATATCTAGGATTTAATGATACTATCACTCCAAGGCCAATTCCTAATATAAGAGAAATTAGCATAGCACTAATAGCCAATTCAATACTCGCCGGCAATCTTTCCAAGATAAGACCAAGAACAGGAATTTGAGCAAGATAAGATAATCCAAAATCACCATGAAGTGTATTTTTCAAGAAAATAGAATACTGGATATAAAAAGGTTTATCTAAACCCATTTTACTCCTAACCTCTTCTTGTTGTGCCTGTGTTGCATACCTACCAGCCAAGGCAAGTACCGGGTCTCCAAAATATTGGAAAATAGTAAAACAAACAAATGAAACAACAAGAAGGACTATAATCCCTTGTGTTAATCTTGTAATAATACATTTAGCCATAATAAAATAAACAATGGTTAAGGCCAAAATTAACTAAACTTATTTAGATTTATCAGCCTCAACCATTGTTTTCCTTTCTATTACTTAAGTGAAATCTCTCTGAAAAGTATCCATGTGTCTGCCCGTGGTGTAAATTCTATACCTCTCTCTTTATAAACAGCATATGAATCTTCTTGATAGTGAAGAGGAATAATCACTATCTTTTCTTCCATTGCCATTCTAGTGAATAGTTTTAGCTTATCCGCTCTTACTTCAGGATCGACTATCTCAGCTGATTCTTCAATAAGCTTATCCAGTGTTGAGTCACTATAATCAGCACCATTCGACCCACCGTAACCTTTTTCTACATCAACAGAATGTAGCAATGGGCCGGCTGAACGACCAGAATCATAACATCCATCAAACCATCCTATCAAGAAGAATTCCAATGTATGTGCACTTACGTCAGGCCAGAAAAGTGCTTTCGGCTTCGTATCCAGCTCAACTTTAATTCCAACTTTCGCAAGTTGCTTAGCTATAGCCTCACAAATTTGCGCATCACGAACATATCTATCATTGGGTCCAGTAAGTCTTATCTCAAAACCATCGGGATATCCCGCTTCAGCAAGCAATATCTTGGATCTTTCAGGATCGTAGGGGAACCTCTTAATCGTAGAATCATAACCTACGGTTGGAGGATCTGGTATCTGAGAAGCTGGAAATGCATGTCCAAACATTACCTTTTCAATTATCTCCTCTTCATTAATTGCCATGTACATTGCTCTTCTTACTCTAATATCACTGGCTGGAAAGCCTGGTGAATTTCTAAGCCCTAAGTATATGCATCTCCTTGCTGGACGAGTAATCACTTCTATGTTAATATTATTCGCAACGGTTTCAAAAAGCTCGACAGGTATGCCTTGTAGAATATCTACTTGACCGGTTACAATAGCGGCTAAACGGGTAGATGGTTCAGTAATCGGAGTAATTTCAGCATTCTTAATCGAAGGTGCTTCACCCCAATAATTTTCGTTTACAGTTAATTTAAGGTAAGAACCTTTTACCCATTCAACAAATTTATAAGGGCCAGTTCCTATTGGATTTTGTCCTATCTCTCCAAGAGAACGGGTTTCAGTAGATTCCTTATCCATAATAAAAATCTGATGTAGGTTTTGAGCAAAGTAAGGAACTGATATTGTTGTCTTTACATCTATAACCCATGGATTATTATTAACTGTCTCTACAGATTTTATCATTTTGCCAAAGGATAAAAACACTGACACTGGGTGGGGTTCTTTAAGTCTCTCGAAACTATATTTAACATCTTCCCAAGTGAAGTCATTACCATTATGAAACTTTACTCCCTTTCTTAAGGTAAATCGCCAAGTTAAAGCGTCTATTCTTTCCCAAGAAGTAGCTAATCCAGATAAAAGTTTCCCTGCAGTATTCCTATAGAGAAGACCTTCAAATATATTGCCCATAACAGATTGATTAGAATCAGAATCAGTTCCGTGGGGATTCATTGTCGATGGAGGCGCAGCTACTGCAACGTCTATACTATCTTTACCTGCAGCAATTGAATTTATACCAGAAGCCATGAACAATCCTAATACTAAAAACATTGTAACTATAATAAGTATTAACTTTTTCATTTTTTTCTCCTTTTTTTAATTTTATTTTTATTTTTAAGTAAATTCAATTTAAATAATAGTATATTTAAATTTAATCACAGCAAAATAAAAATATATTTCGCTCTTTCACCTCCTTTAAATTATAACATTTTTCTTCTATTTTACTTATAGTATCACCTCCTTCAATACAAATTAACTATAAAAAGTAAGTTAACTAGTTAAATCATAATTACCATTTTATTCTCTGCGTTAACTTCTTTTCTTACCGGAAGGAATTTTTAATGTTTATTCTAGCTAATTTTTCATCTAAAATTTGAATGACCTCTTTACTCTTTTTAAATTTATACATAAAAATTGTTGTACAATATCGTTCATCATTTGTGTTCAACATTATAATATCACAACTTCATTTTTTGTCAACATATTTTCAGAATACTGTTACTAACAAATTAAAAGTGAACCGTTTTTTTAATGATTTACGTTTTAAAAGTGAACTCCTAAAAATAACTTAAAATTATAATAATATAGGATCAAAAAGTGAGGTCCTATACTATGAAACAATTACATAAAAAGTTCACTGATTTTCAGATCAAAGATCTAATAACCCGATATTTAAAAAAAGAGGTAGAAAGAAAAGATCTACAGAAAGTTTTAGGTATCAAGAAAACAAGATTCTTTGCTTTAATAAAACGATTAAAGGAGGATTCTAAAAATTTCTCCGTTTCATACTTTCGCAGTATGCCTACCAGAACAATCTCTAAAGATATTGAAACAAATATTATCAAAGAACTAAATACAGAAAAAGATTTAATTAAAGCCAAAGAAGTACCGATTAATTATTAACTATAGTTACCTAAAAGACCTTTTAAAACAAAAATATAGCCAGAAAGTATCCCTGCCTACCATAATTGACAGAGCTAAAAGAAATAATTTTTATTTTTTAAGGCCAAAGATAAAAGCTCATGATAAAGAAGTAATAACTAACTATCCGGGAGAACTTATTCAACACGATTCCTCTCATCACCAGTTTGCCCCTTATGCCGACAGAAATGTTATCTGATTACCTCTTCTTTAGATGACTACAGCAGCTTATCCTGTATGCTATCCTGATATAAAGAGAGGCCACCTGGGAACATATTCTAGTCTTAGAAGATGTTTTATTGAAATATGGATTCCCTTCGGCCTATTACTTAGATGGTCATTCAATCTTCCGGTTTGTACAGGGGAGAGACAGTTTCTGGCGAAACGCCACTCAACATTATCAACTCTTAAGATTACTTGAGTGCCACCTACAAACGCCAGGAAAATACCAGGAGAAAAAAGATGATCCTTCCCTAGCGATAGGAATCCGAAAATATCAGCCACCGAAAAGGGAGATAAAAAATTCCTGCTATTTTTTCTTTCATTTATTTTTTATCTCCCTTTTATGGGGATAAGACTAATCCACCGATCGTTAACCGCTACACATTTTATATCAGAATAAAGATATATAAGAGGGGGTGATTTTCCCTTCTTATATATCTTTTAAGTATTCGTCTTCTCTTTAGCATTACACGATAAAAATAATTTCAAATTTTTATTTTTCCTAAATTTTAATTATTTTTTGAGTGTTATGCTTCATATTTTGCTTTTCTATTTCTGGTATTGCTTTTTGTAAAAGAGGAGGTGATTTTCCCCTGTTTACAAAAACTATACTCTTTCTCTCCCTGGCGGTACTCTCACCAGGTAAATTACTATTTATCCGGTTGAGTGTATCGCTCTTTCTCTGTTTTTCCTCTCTCATCTTCTCTTTCTTCTCCCCCGCGATAGGTAAAAAAATTTTAAATCAAAAAGGGTTTTTCTTTTTGTTTTGAGGTATTTTTTACTTATCGCGTAAACACAAAGAATCAAAAGAATATGGTCACCGAAAAGGGAGATAAAAAATTCCTGCTATTATTTCTTTCGTTTATTTTTTATCTCTCTTTTACGGGGAGAAGACTAAACCACAACCGATGACAAAATCACGAAAAGGTTCGCAAATAGGGGCGGGGCAAGGGAGAGAGGGTCTCGATAATACCTGCGCTTATGCTTGTAGAGTAGGGGGTGAATCGACCGCAGTTTTTCCTTCCCCCTTAATGCTTCCCCCCTAATATAGATAACCTAACCTTAATTTTTTTGCGGTGGCGAATAAAGCGAAGCAACAGCGGGGCATCAGAGCGATATTACCCACATTTATACTCAGAAGCGTCCCTGCGAGCGTAGCTTTTGAGACAAGGAGCAAAAATAAAAAGAAGGGGGTTAAGAGGGGGGTTTTAGGGGGGATTTAAGGGGGAGGGAAAGTTACCCGCCCCGCGCGTGGTTGAGTCGTAAAATTAGGAATAGCCGGAGTGGATTAAACCTGTCCTCGACCTGATCGGGGATTGTTACTTTGATTCTTTGTCTCTCCTCTTCTTCTCTCCCTCTCTTTCTCCTTGCGATAGGTGAATAACTACATAAATAAAATATTTCTTTCTTTTAACATTTTATTTATGGATGTTTTTACTTATCGCT
>JGI24025J20009_10003841_pt1 | contig 10079 bp, 5 predicted proteins | sample Cruoilmetagenom3_FD_20009 | JGI IMG/M metagenome (IMG submission 20009) | reverse complement strand
CTTCTAGAACGCCCACAGCCTCGTTTATCAACGCGTTCCTCGCCGCTTCTATCCCTAAGGTTTTGGCGATTTCATGCACGTGATTTGTCGTGGTCCGGGAAGGGTCAACCCCGTAAACCTCTAAAACTTTATACAGGTTGGAGCCGTCTGTTCTTACAACCCACTCTCCGCGTTCTTGCATAACCAAGACACGCCGAATGAATGGTTTCGGCACACCTTTAACGTGGAGTGAAGAAACTTTGTTAAGCAGTTTTTTGCGGTCTTCAACCTTTTCAGGCTTCAGATGTACGCGCTTACCCCTCAGTTTCACGGTGCAGTTCTGCATCCCTAGCACATCTTCCAGCTCTTGAGGCGTTACTTCTCTGTCATCCATCATGGTTTTGTTAAGTTCTATGATTATCTCCTCACGCGCCGGGTCCTCGTAAATCGCTTCCGCTATGTCTTCTATTGTTGTGGAAATTATGTTGCGGGCTATTTTAGTCGCAGCCTCTTTGCTTTTCCTGTGCTTTCCAGTCAGATGGATAGTCATTATGGGTGTTGACGGGTTTCTTCGTGCATCCACGATCTCCATCAATCTTGGCAAGCCTAAGGTTACGTTTTGCTCTCGAACCCCAGCGTAGTGAAAAGTCCTAAGAGTCATCTGCGTGCCTGGTTCACCTATCGACTGCGCCGCAACTATGCCAACCGCCTCACCAGGCTCCACCAAGGCACGCTTGTATTGTTCAACAGTTAACTTGATTACCTCCTCCACTCCTTTCTTGCTCAATTTTGCTTTGGCTAAACCTTGCCTAAGCTCCTTCATAAGTAATGGTGTGAGCTGGAGTTCAACCTCTTTCAAGCGTTTTTTGATGTGTTCAGGTGATGCTGGTTTGCCCTTCGCAATCATGATTTTCATCTGTTCGATTAGTCTGCTTACATTCACCGCTTTTCCGTGGTCGCTTTTGGCTGGATCAACGCTGTCTTCACCGTACTTGAACTGCACTATGTCTCCAACCGAGTCTCTAACTGTTCCGTCATACTCTAGGCGTAGATGCTCTAACGCGTTAATCAGCCTTCTCTGCATGTATCCGCTTCGCTGTGTTCTAACGGCTGTATCAACGAGTCCCTCTCTCCCACCCATTGCGTGGAAGAAGAATTCAACAGCGTCGAGTCCCGTCTGATAGGAGGAATACACGAAGCCTCTGGCCTTGGGGCTTGGGTCGCCTGGCTTAAAATGCGATAAGGCACGGTTCAGGTATCCGCGCATTATCCTTTTTCCTCGCACTGCCTGCTGCCCTACGCATGCAGTCATCTGTCCAATGTTTAGACTTGACCCTCTGGCACCTGTTCTCGTCATAACTACGCCGGAATTTTCGAGGGTGAAGTCCTCGTCGGCTATCTTTCCGGACTCGTCTCTTGCCTTGGCCAGTTCGTTCATCACGTATATTTCAAACGAGTCTTCAAGCGTTTGTCCGGGAAGCCTTGACAGAGTGCCGTTCCGATAACTACTAATCAGCGCCTCTATTCTTCTTTCGATTTTCTCCATCTTTTTTCTTATCTTGTTTTCCGCTTCTGGAGATAAGATAAGCTCGTCGTAGGAGTATGTGAAGCCTCGCATCGTTATGAAAAGCGTCAAAAGTCGAGATATCTTGTTCAGAAACTCGCGTCCCACCTCCATTCCATAATCCTTTATCATTCTGTGCAGGAGGCTTTCGGATTGCTCGGCGCCTATTGAACGCTTGTCGATAACCCCGCTTTTCAGTTCACCGTCTTTAATTATCACATTGTAATCCTCTTTTGAGGCTTCGGCTTGGTAGATACTCGCCTTTGAGACGTAGTTTAAGTCCTTTGGGAGGAACAAGCTGAAAATTTGTCTACCACTCCAGAGCGGCTGCGGTTTTTTGACTTGCGGTTCTGGTAAAGGTCCTTCATATCCCGCTGCGATTAGCAGTCTGCCAACCTCTTCTTTCGTCAGGTAGTTAGATTTTCTCGTCAACAGGTACGCGGCTGTTATAAAGTCGCGGATCGCACCTATTATGGGCCCTCCGAATCTTGGTGAAAGTATCTGGCCTTGAACCTGCATCAGTAATCGCGCTTCTGTTCTTGCCTCTTCGCCTTGCGGTACGTGGAGGTTCATCTCGTCTCCGTCGAAGTCAGCGTTGTAGGGTGGACATACGCAAAGATGCAGACGAAAAGTTTTGTATGGTAGAACGCGCACGCGATGCGCCATAATCGACATGCGGTGAAGTGAAGGCTGACGGTTGAATATGGCTATGTCACCGTCCTTGAGGTGTCTTTCCACGGTGAAGCCCGGCTCCAAAGCTTCAGCGATTTTTTCCCTGTCAACGACGAACTCGAGTCTGACGCGTTTGCCGTCAGGCCTGATTATGTAGAGGGCACCAGGATAGCTTTCGGGTCCGTTGATGACGAGCTTACGCATTTCCTCAGCGTTCCATTCCGTGACCTTCTCAGGCAAAGACAAATGCATTGCAATATCAAGCGGAACACCGACCTCGTTTATGTCCAGGTTTGGATCCGGAGATATCACGGTGCGTGCTGAGAAGTCAACTCTTTTTCCTGAAAGGTTGCTTCTGAACCTTCCTTCCTTCCCTTTCAACCTCTGCGAGAGTGTTTTTAGCGCTCTGCCTGAGCGGTGTCTTGCTGGGGGAATTCCCGAGGCTTCGTTGTTGAAGTATGTGGTTACATGATACTGGAGAAGCTCTGACAAGTCTTGGATTATGAGCGTTGGGGCTCCGGCGTCCATGTTTTCCTTCAGTCGCTGGTTTATGCGAATTATGTCCACTAGTTTGTGCGTTAAATCGTCCTCTGATCTGATGCCGGATTCCAGCGTTATCGACGGACGCACATAAACCGGTGGAACCGGTATGACTTGTAGGACCATCCATTCTGGACGGATCGTCTTCGGGTTGAAACCCAAGAGTTCAATGTCCTCGTCTGATATCCTTTCCAGTCTTTCCCTAACCATGCTCGGCGTTAATGGCTGCGAACCGCTCTCAGGAATCTCCTCGCTGAATTTTGTTGGTTTTTCATAAACTATCTTATATTGGATTGCCCCACATTGGGGACACTGTTTCACCTTTGTTTCTTTCACAATCTGCTTGTAAACTTCTTCTGGAACCACGCCTAAGAGCGTGCGTGTCTTTTCAATTCTAGCTTTGACTTTTCCTATTCTCTCGTCTGGCAGTAGTATGCGCCCGCAGTTTCTGCACGTCGCTTTCAGAAGCGTGTGTATGAGCTTCGCGAATATTATGTGTATTATTGGGACGGCGAGTTCGATGTGGCCGAAGTGGCCGGGGCATCGGATGGCGGTGTTGCCGCACGTCTTGCATCTTTGTCTCGGTTCAAGGGTTCCGAGCCTACCGTCCATCAACCCGGAGGTGATGGGTGCACCGTCTTCGTCGTACGTGTCCGCTGTCTGAATCTCCGCTATGGAGAACTTGCGTATCTCTTGCGGTGATAACACGCCGAAGTGAATCGCATCCACAACTTTATGAACGGCTTCTTCTGTCGTCATATCACGCCTTCTCCTTTAGCTTGAGCCTAGGCGCTATACAGAGGCTCATCAGTTCTTGTAGCAGGAGCTTGAAGGCGTAGGAGACTATCACCGGCGAGATGTGGGCGTTTTCTCCGCAGAGCCTGCACACGTGCCTTCTCTGCCTCATGTCGTAGTAGGCTATGTAACCGCAGTTTTCACAGACGTACAGCACGTACTTGTCTGATTCCTCCAGCAGTCTGTCACGAAGCAGCATCGCCGCTCCATGCCCCACTATGCAGTCTCGTTCCATTTCACCGAATCTTAAGCCTCCGCCTCTCGCTCTCCCCTCAGTGGGCTGCCGCGTAAGCATCTGCACTTGTCCCCTCGCCCTAGCGTGCATTTTGTCTGCAACCATATGATGCAGTTTCTGATAGTAGACAACGCCAACAAAAATGTCCGCAACAAACTTTTCGCCTGTTATGCCATTGTAGAAGACTTCTCTGCCTGTGTTGCTGAACCCCAGCTTGACCAAGGCTTTTCTAAGCTCTCCAACTCCTTCATTTGAGAAGGGAGTTCCATCCACAGGTTTTCCTCTGGCAGCCGCAACTTTTCCAGCCATCGATTCGATGAAGTGTCCGATGGTCATTCTGGACGGGATTGCATGAGGGTTAATTATTATATCAGGAACCACGCCGTCTTCTGTGAAAGGCATGTCCTCTTGCGGAACGATCAATCCTATAACTCCTTTCTGACCGTGACGGGAGGCGAACTTGTCACCCAACTCTGGGACACGTTGGGAGCGAACCTTAACCTTAACGAGTTTGCTTCCCTCACCGGATTCTGTCATGAAAACTTCGTCAACGACTCCCGTTTCAGAAGGCCGCATATCCACTGAGGTGTCACGCATTGAAGGCCCCTTAACCTCAAACTCTTTGTACTCCTCAAGGAACCTCGGTGGACTTGTCCTGCCGATAAGGACGTCTCCACCGGAAACTTCAGCCTCTGATCCTATCAGCCCGTCGGGTTCAAGCAGTCTATAATATTGTTCTCCCCTGTATCCACGTATCCCGGATTCTGGCAGATTGAATTTGTCTCTTAATCCGCCTAAGTATTGGCGACATTCACCTTCGTATATCCTATAAAAGGTTGAACGTGCAAAGCCTCTCTCGATTGAAGCTTTGTTGAAAACCAGTGCATCTTCCATGTTGTAGCCCTCGAAGGAAAGCACACCCACTACACAGTTTTGCCCGGACGGTCGAAGGTTGTAGCCCATTATCTCCATCGGTGTTGTTTCAACCAAGGGTATCTGCGGGTAATGCAGAATGTGCGATCTGGAGTCTGTGCGCTGCATGAAGTTTGTTGCGTACATGCCTAACGCTTGTTTTGCCATTGCGGCTTGATAGGAGTTTCGCGGGGACTGGTTGTGTTCAGCGTATGGGACTGTAGAGGCGCATATACCGAACATGGTGTACGTTGAGATTTCCGCATGAGTGTGCTCGGGGGCGACGTTTTCAACGCTTAAGGCAACATAGGCGTTTTCTTCTTCCTCAGCGTCGAGGTATTCGATTATACCGTTTTTCACAAGGTCTTCCCAAGACCATTCTCCTGAGAGTACCCTCTCAACATGTTCTGGTTGAAGCTTCGACATGGCGTCTTCGATTATTATGAGCGGTCTTCTGACTCTTCCTCGGTCACAGTTGATGTGTATCTCATCTCTTTCACCGTGAAGTTTTGAGAAGTAGGCGATGTTGACCTCACTTGAGGTTTCGCTTCTTCTCCTTCCCCTTCTGAATTCGTCCGTTAGTTCTGCTGGAGAGGTGCAGTATCCGACTGGGTTTCCGTCAACGAAGACTTTCGCCCCTGAAAGCCTTAAGGTTTCATTTGCTTCGCATATGGGTTTCACACCCATGTCGTAAAGAGTTTGTTTTATTTTCTCCGGATTTACGCCCACTGAGATGCATGCTGATAATGCTAAGTTCTTGACTAATCCACAGTTTGAGCCTTCAGGGGTCTCGTTTGGGCACAGACGACCCCAATGCGTGGGGTGCAGGTCTCTCGCCTCGAAGTTTGGTTGGCTTCTGCTCAGCGGTGATTGCAGTCTGCGCAGGTGGCTGAGGGTGGATACGTGGTTTGTTCTGTCCAGAAGCTGAGTTATCCCAACTCTTCCCCTTCCCCAGTTTCCAGTGGCAATCGCATGTTTCACCCTCTCACTGACTATTCCGGGACGAACCGCCACCGAAACAGTGATTAACGGACCTTTCACGCCTATTCGTTCAAGCTGATATTTTATGTCTCTACAGAGGTTTCTGAAGGCCACCCTGAACAAGTCTGCAAGTAGGGGACCTGCGAGTCTCAGTCGCTTATTTTTGAAATGATCTTTGTCGTCTGGTTTTCTCCTTCTGAGTTTCAGCTCTATTGCTCTGCACGCCATCTCGCCGAGGAAAAACGCCTTGTCTTTTCGGCTTTCACTCGTCCTGCCGATGTGAGGCAAGAAGTTTCTGTCTATGGCGTTTTCTGCTTTTTGAATTCTGTATTCCTCAACTTGGCCGTGGGCGACGCGGTTTCCGATGAATAGGGTCGCGTCTCGAACAGCGTCTACTCCAATGGCTTTCTCAAACGAATCTTCTAACTCGTTTTGTACGGTTTTTTCCAGAGAAACAGTTTCGGCTATTTCCTTGTCTGATTCTAAGCCTAATGCACGCATTATTATTATGAAAGGGATTTCGGTGGGCACACCCGGCATAGAAACATATACGGCTCCGTCCGACTTCATTTTTAGTTCTATCCTCGCTCTGAAGCCCACTGTGGTCGAGAATATCTTCGCTTGGTACACTGGCGACGCGCCTTTCTCATTTATGTCCACTATTATGCGGTTTGGCGCAAGGTCTTCTAGGGCTACCATCACTCTCTCCGAACCGTGCACTATGAAGTAGCCTCCAGGGTCATCCGGGTCCTCTCCACAGGCTGTCAACTCATCTCTTGAAAGCTGGGATAGGTAACAGAGCTTTGACTTCAGCATCACCGGAACGTTTCCGATGTAGATGAGCTCCGTGTCCTGTTCCCTGCCGTCCATCACCGGCGTCATCTCAAGGGCTAGAGGCGCTGCATACGTCAGGTTGCGGTGTCTCGCTTCCATCGGGTAAATCTCGTGTTTTGTGCCGTCCACCTCTGTCATGTATGGTCCGGTTATCCGCGTTTGAGGGTCTATTATCCACACCTGACCCAGTTTCACTACGTAGGGGCTTTCCGGAACCTCTATTGATATTTCGCCTACCTCGTCTATGACCTCCTGCAGACCGTGGTCTATGAACTCGTTGTATGAGTCTAAGTGTTGGCGGACGAGGCCTTTCTCTTTGAAGAATGATTCCAGTAAAACATGGGTCTCCTCTTTTGAAGAGACAGCCAATTTAACTGTTCCTCCCAAGTCTTGTGTTTAAACATACATTGATGCAGCTGCACGATGCGGGTTTTCTCAAGCTTTTAATTTCCTCCGAAGTTGGATTATCAACTCGAAAAATCGGTCTCCAATATTCTAAAGAGCTAAAAACGTAAACCGCACAGCTCTCTAATAAACTTTACCTTGTAGTATCGGGTGACTGAGCTTGAGTGAGCGAGGATTTCAGGTGCGGGTTGTCTGGCTTATCTTGAACGGGAACCCTGAAGAGGCTTTAGAATCACTCGCCAAACGTTATGATGTAGCCGTTCCGATTCTGCGTGTTGGGTTGCCGAAGGGACGCAGGAAGAATGTGTTAGGATGCTACACCGTGAAGGATTCAACAATTCACGTTTTGAACAGTGACGTGTTCTGCAACCCATTCGTGATTCTGCACGAGTTTTACCATCACTTGAGAACGGTAGACAGGAAGCATCGGGGGACGGAGAAGTACGCGAATAAGTTTGCACAAGACTTTATTCAAGCGTACAAGTCTGTGATGAAGAAATAATTAATAAGAAGTGCTTAAAGGTTTGATATTGACATGCGGCGGTAGCCAAGCCAGGTCAAAGTCTTAGAGAGACGGCTGGAGGCGAAGGACTCAAGATCCTTTCCCGTAGGGGTTCGCCGGTTCGAATCCGGCCCGCCGCACCAAAAATCTTTAGATGAGTGGTGTTTAGTAAGCAGCAGGGGGACAATATTGCGGAGGGACGAGGTTTTTGGTTTTAAGCTTCATATTGTGGTGGATAGGCTTGTGAAAGTGGGTGTTCATTGGGTTGTTTTTGCTGGGGCTGCCGCTTATTGTTATGGAAGCGAGAGGAAGGTGACCGATGTGGATGTTTTGGTTGAGGGTGAGGAATTGGAGAAGGTTAGAGCCGTTTTGGCAGATGTTGAGGATGTGGATGTTGTTGCTGATTTGAAAATAAAGGTGGCTGAGGAGACTTGCCTCTTTTTCATGGACGAAGAAATGGTGGAGAACATTCAGCGGCGAAAGCTTTTCGATGTGGAAGTTCCGGTTGTACCAGTTGAAGATAATGTGATATTCAAGGCGATTCTGCAAAGAGGTGAAAATCAAGGCAAACATGACATAGAGGATATAGAACACATGGTTGCAAATGAAAGGATAGATTTGGAATATCTTGAGAAGAGGATTCAGAAATATCATGCGGCGAAGAGGGTTAAGCCTCTGCTAAGGTCTCTGGGAATCCTTAGACTCCTTTGAACCGTCTGGGATTTTTGGCTTCCACATCTAGAAACAAAGAGTGGAACGTGCAGTTTTAGGTAAAGGCATATATTTGTCTGTGCGTCTAGAAACCGTTCATAACGGATTGGTTTGCAAGGCGAAATCGATGACGCTCACCGACAAAATACTGAAGTTGAAAAGGGAGAAGAAAGCGGTAATTTTGGCGCATAACTATCAGCGTCCAGAGATTCAGGATATCGCCGATTATGTTGGTGACAGTATAGAGCTGAGCAGAAGAGCTGTAGAGGAAAAAGAGGCAGAAATGATAGTTTTCTCAGCGGTGGACTTCATGGCGGAGTCAGCGGCTATCTTGAATCCACAGAAGAAGGTTTTGTTGCCGAGCTTGGGGGCGCGTTGTCCGATGGCTCAGATGCTCACGGTGCATGAAATCAAACGGTGGAAGGTGCTGTACCCTCTCGTGCCCGTGGTTCTCTACGTGAACACTCTGGCTTCGGCTAAGGCTTACTGTGACATATGCTGCACTTCGGCGAACGCTGCGGAAGTGGTGAACTCGGTGAACGCGGAGACCGTGCTCTTCGGACCGGACCGCAACTTGGCGGAGCATGTTCAGAGAGAGACTGGAAAGACGATCATTCCGATTCCCGAGAGAGGCTTCTGCCCGACACACGTGCTTTTCCAGCCTGAAGACACGCTGATGCTTAAAACACGGTACCCAGACGCTGTTTCCATGGTTCATCCGGAATGCACGGTTGAGATGCAAGATATAGCTGATTTCATCGGCAGCACGTCGCAGATGTGCAGGTACGTAGAGAAAAGCAACGCTGAAACTTTCATCGTAGCCACAGAGGAGGGGATCTTGCACCGTTTGAGAAAGGAGAACCCGGGGAAAAAGTTTGTCTTAGCCTATGAGGACGCGGTTTGTCCAAACATGAAGTTGAACACGCTTGAGAGACTTTATGCGTCTCTTAAAGAAGAGAAACACGTGGTCACCATTCCAGAAGCGGTGGCTAAGAAGGCTAGAAAAGCCTTAGAAAGGATGTTCGAGTTGAAAGACTGAAGAGAACGAGTAGTGACCAAAATGGTTAGATCAATTCTAGAAAGCTGTGAATGCTCCTTAGACAAGTATTCGGAGTAGAGACTCATGGACGGCTCAGAACGAAGGGTAGTAGGTGCGCTGCTGCTTCTTCTAGGCGTTTCCTTCTTGGCTGTAGGTATGCACACAGGTCAGCTGAATAAGATAGTGGAGATGCTGAAAACCGTTTTCAGAACGTTTTGATGCAGCTTGCTTTTCGTATGGTTGAAGTGTCCTTCCGTTATGGTTGTGCTGCACGGGTTTAGATGAGCGGTTTTAGTTTTGGCTTTCCATCTTTTCGTACATTTTCTCTAACGTCCAGCGGATGCTTGATTTGAGCTCTCTTAAACGGTCGGTGTCCACGTTGTTGATGGTTATTTCGCGGATTATGTCGCCGTCTTGTACAATGTTGTAGGAAAAAACTTTGTCAGGCGTCAGCTGACCGACTTGGGTTAATTCGTTGTCTTTTTCTTTCATCTTGGCCAAGACTCTTTCAACTAGGAACTGGGTGAAGGGCGGAGTGTTGGAGCTGAAGTTTTTGTCTTCAGCGAGTGCCACGCGCAGNGAGTTTTCGTTTAGGTGGAGGTTTGCGAGAAGTTCACCGGTAATCGTCTTTAGTGGTATGACGCTTTGGTACTCTGCGGTGGATGCAGGATAAGGCGGTTCAGCTTCTGTCTCCTCTTTCGGCGGCAAGGTTTCAGTTAAAACGGGTGTTTTCACGATTTCTACGCGTTTGAACCCTTTTTCCAACAGTATAATGTCCACTGCCTCCAGTATTGTTTGCAGTTCTTTGACTTCAGACTCAAGTTTGCCGACTCTTTTTTGAAGTTGTTCCTTGAAAGCGACAAGTTTCTTTATTTTCTCAGCTTCTTCTTCGGGCATTGCTTTCACAGTG
>JGI24025J20009_10003840_pt1 | contig 10080 bp, 6 predicted proteins | sample Cruoilmetagenom3_FD_20009 | JGI IMG/M metagenome (IMG submission 20009) | reverse complement strand
ACTTTATAAGTAGCAAAACCATGTTTAGAACGCAACATCATTCGCCAAGATAATCTATGTCCTTCTTCAGTCCATAACACATTGTCTTCAATAAAATGATGTCTTAATGGTAAGGCAATCTGAATGATAAAATAAATTGAAAAGATTGTTATAAATGTGTTTTTATATGAAGGGATAATTACCTCATTTTCAACATAAAAAGGTTTCTTCTTTAAAAATATGCGATGAATAATTTTAGGTTCGTAAAAGAAAAGAATAAAAGCTAAAGATAAATATGGAAAAATACCTACTTGAAAAACAATTGAATTAAACAAGTGAAAAAAGATAGATGCAAAAAACGCCCATTTTCTTGTAGGCTTAAAAAGTAATAACGGAATTATTAAGCCATCAAATAGAATACCTCCATAAGCTAAAAAGTAATGCACCCATTTTTCTTGTAGCAACTCGCCNACAATATGGTAATGCTGCTTGCCTTTCATTAAAATTTCAATAAACGTCGTGTCTAACCAATCTGGATACAATTTTGCAATTGAGCCATAGGTATAGACAATAAACATTTGAAGAATAAAAATGAATCGACACCAATTAGGCATAGATATTTTTTTAATATTCGGATTGATTTTTGAATCTAAAGAATAATATCTGTTAGCTGGTTGCAAAATCATAAATGCGCTAAGTAAAATAAGCAAGTAATAATGGTTGTTGTAAGATGCTTTCTGCATAAAGTAGGTGCCTGCCCACATAATGGTAAACATAAATGCGCTTAACCTATATTTATAACCAAGCATAATAAACAAGCCAAAAACACCCATAATTAGATAATAGATATACATGGTGTTTCCTGGAAGTGGTTGTAACCACTCGAATCCAATAAATGAAAAAGTGAATTCTGGATCAATAAGAGTTCTCTTAATCCAGCCTGTAAAAATGGCGCCTACTGACTCTAAAAAACATAAAAGACCAAAAATAATTCTGAATGTAATAAGCGAACTATTGTCAATTTGTTTAAATAGTAGTTTATCGAGCATGATACTTTTTAATGTATTTTAATGACGTTTTTTTATCTTCCTGCAATTGAATTTTAAGGTCATTAACCGATTCAAATTTTTGTTCGTCTCTTATTCTATCCAAAAGTTCAATAACCAAATTTTCATTATAAATTATCTCATTAAAATTAAATAGGTGAATTTCTATAGACTGTTTGTTGTTAGAATCTATAGTTGGATTGAATCCAATATTCATCATGCCATAAACAACATGATTATTTATTGTAGTTTTTGCAATGTAAACACCTTGTTTTGGAATTAATTTGTAATCTTCTTCAATGTGTAAATTAGCCGTTGGAAAACCTATTGTAGCACCAAGACCTTTGCCTTTAACAACTTTTCCTGTAAGCATAAAGCAATTCCCTAAATACTTATTTGCTGTTTTAATATCACCTTCAATTAATGCCTTTCTAATTTTAGTAGAACTTACAGAAACTTCATTTATGTCTTGAGCTGAAATTTCTTCAACATCAAAATCAAATTGACCACCAAAGGCTTTTAAATTTTCAATATTTGCAGATCGATTTCTACCAAAATGATGGTCGTAACCAATAATTATCTTTTTTGCATGAAGCTGTTTAACTAAAATGTCTGATACAAACTCTTTAGCTGTTAATCTTGAAAATGATTTCGTGAATTTTTTTATAATTAGGACATCTAGTCCTAGTTGTTTTAAAATATGACTTCGCTCATCAATGGTGTGAATAAGTTTTATGTCGGCATCTTTTTGTAATACCATTCTTGGATGAGGGAAGAAAGTTAAAACAACAGATTTTAAATCACTCTTTGTTGCAGTTTTTACTAACCTTTCGATAATTTTTTTATGTCCAACATGGACACCATCAAAGGTGCCAATAGTAACTACTGTTTTCGAATTAAAATCTGAAGGTAAAGAATCGAGAATTTTCAATTTCGCTTAATTTCTTCAAAAATAAAAAAAGAGGATTGATAAGCATCAATTCTTTAGCAAGTTTATTTAAAATTCTAAAGATTGACTCTTAATTGAATGTTTAAATTTTAATAAATAAAAAATGTCTGAACTAAGAAATATTCATATTTTTAAGAATTAATTTAAAACAATCACTATATGCAACTAAAAACTACCAAATCATCATTGTTTAGATTGAGCTTATTATTTACTATAGCTCTACTATTTAATCAGGGTCTAATGGCACAAAAACCAATGCCTACGAGATCTTTTGAAATAAGTCTTGAGGCAGATGAAAAAATTGAAACTGAAATTAAAACCAATGGACGTTTTATTTTAAGCTCAGGAATTCCAGTAGCTATTTATGGTTTAAATTATGAAGTGCCTGCTGGGACACCAGAATCTATGGCTATGTATTATTTAGAACATGAATCTGAAAAATTTGGAATTAAGAAAAACGAAATTTCAACTTTACATCACCATGCCACAAGAACGACAAATGCTGGTTCTGTAGTACGATATCGTCAATATTCGGAAGATTATCCTGTTAATAAATCCGAATTAACGATTTCTATTTCTCCACAAAACAAAGTAGTATTTGTAATGAATAGTTATGAGCCAAATGTTAATATGGCTAACGTTCAGCCAACTGTTTCTCAAGAAAGAGCTTATCAATTAGCAAAAGAATATTTGAATGTTACAACAGCTATTAGTTATAATGACAGTCGTTTAATGGTTTACAAAAACACTAAAATGACTCGTTTAGCTCATGAGGTAACTATTGAGTCTAATAACCCTAATGGCGAATGGCATGTGTTTGTAGATGCTAGAACAGAGGAGATATTTAAGGTTGTAGATATGGCGCAATACTATTGCGATTATAATGATTGTGAGCAAGATGAAACTTGCAATCATGACGATAAAAACTTGCCAGAAATAAATGAAAGAATTATGATGGTTGATGGAACAGGAATGGTATTTAATCCAGACCCATTATCATCAAACACTGTAGCTTATGGTGGACAATATGTAGATGGAGGTGATGCCACAAATGCATCTCTTGATGCAGCAAGATTTAGTGTCACTTTAAGAGATATTACACTTACTGGAGGTACATATTCATTAATTGGGCCTCGTGCCGAAGTTACAGATTGGGCTACTCCATCAAATGGGTTATTTACTCAAAATTCGCCAGATTTTAATTTTAATAGAGAAGATCAAGCTTTTGAGGCTGTAAATACCTATTATCATATTGATTATTTAATGGGTTATATAAATGATGATTTAGGATGTGATGTCATGCCATATCAATATCCAGGAGGTGTTCAATACGATCCACATGGATTTGATGGAGCAGATAATTCTTCATATAGTTCAGGTTCAGGAAGGCTTCAATTTGGAGAAGGTTGTGTAGATGATGCTGAGGATTCTGATGTTATTCATCATGAATTAGGTCATGGACTGCATGATTGGGTAACTTCAGGAGGTTTATCTCAAGTAGATGGATTGAGTGAAGGTTGTGGAGATTATGTAGCACAATCTTATAATAGAGGAATAAGTATTGCTAATGGTTATTGGACTTCTGCAGATGCTGCTTGGAATTATGTATTTAACTGGGATGGTCACAATGAGTGTTGGAATGGAAGAATTACAAATTATGGAGCGACTTACCCTGGCGGTTTAGTTGGTCAAATACATACAGACGGTCAAATTTGGGCAAGTTGTTTAATGACTGTTTGGGATGAAATTGGACAACAGCAAATGGATAAGATTTTTTATGAAGGTTTAGGAATGACAAATGGCTCTTCAAGTCAAAACGACGCAGCAGTTGCTGTATACCAATCAGCCATAAACTTAGGGTATTCTAATGCAGACATAAATATAATACACACTAATTTATCTGCTTGTGGTTATACCTTACCAGCATTGCCTGGACCTCCAGTAGCAGCATTTAGTGCAGATAACGAATCGATTTGTTTAGATACAAACAATACAGTAAACTTTATGGATGAAACAGTTCCAACAGCAACTTCTTGGTCTTGGACTTTTCAAGGTGGAACACCAGCTACCTCTACAGACCAAAACCCTACAGTTACTTATGCTACTGATGGAACATTTGATGTGACTTTAGAGGCAACTAACTCTTTTGGAACAGATACAGTTACAATAACAGATTATATTACAGTTGTATCAGGAGCAGCTTGTCCAAGTTGCACAACTAATGCTTCTGCACAAAATTTAAATCTAGCTATACAAGATGGTCCAGGAGGTAATGGTAATCCAGGACCACCAGTAGTTCATACAATTAACGTTCCTAGTTCAGGAATAATTGAAAGTATGATTGTAAGTGTAAATGTGTCACATACCTGGATTAACGATTTAATAGTTGAAATTATCCATCCAAATGGCACAACTGCTACATCTGTATTTAATAGAGAATGTGATGATGAAGACAACATTGTTGTTAATTTTGCAGATGGATCTCCTGCATTTAATTGTGCTGTAACAACAGGTGATTATAGCCCATCTTCGCCTTTAAGTGTGTTTAATGGCTTGGATAGTGATGGTGATTGGACCATTTCTATAACAGATAATTGGGATGGAATTACAGGTATCTTAAATGATTGGTCGATATATGTATGTACTCAACCAACCATGTCTATTGAAGAAAATAGTTTTGAAGATTTTTCATTATATCCAAATCCAAATAATGGATCATTTAATGTGATGTTAAATTCTAATAATGACATTAACATTGAAGTTTACGATATAAGAGGACGTACCATATTTAATAATACTTACGAAAGTACTTCTAGATTCAATCAGGAAATTCAATTAAACAATGCACAAGCAGGCATGTATTTAGTTAAAATTTCAGATGGAGAAAAACAAACAATACAAAAGATTGTTGTTGAATAAGCATAAATAAAAGGGAAGCTAAATTTAGCTTCCCTTTTTATTATTTCCCATTGAAGGTATTCATCGTATTATTAATGCCAGCTGTGGCAAAAGATTTAATCAATTCTATTGATTTATCTAGGCGTTCTGGAAGCTTTGTGTTTTCATCGTCATCCCATTTTCCTAAAACATAATCTACCTGTCTGCCTTTGCCAAATTCATTACTAATACCAAATCTAAATCTATTATACTTAGTAGTATTTAATTTATCTTGAATGTCTTTTAGACCATTATGTCCACCATCACTTCCTTTGGTTTTAAGTCTAAGAGATCCAAAGGGTAAATTTAAATCATCAGTGATTATAAGCAGGTTCTCAATTGGAATCTTTTCTTTTGTCAACCAATATTGAACAGCTTTCCCACTCAAATTCATATATGTACTTGGCTTCAATAAAATGTAGGTTCTTCCTTTAAACTTATAAGTAGTTAAATCACCTAATTTTTGAGTTTCAAATGTTAAAGATTCTTTGTCAGCTAAATAATCTAATATTTTAAAACCAATATTGTGTCTGGTGTTTGCATATTTTTCACCAATGTTACCAAGACCTACAATTAAAAATTTTTTCATTGCGTTTTTTTCATCAATAATTACATCAGTTGTTCTTTTCTTAAACAGGTTTTTTAAGAAGTTACACATTTTGTTAATTTGTGTAAAAATAAAAAAAGCATTCTGAAATTTTCAGAATGCTTTAATATAAGTTAAACTGTTAAGTTTATTCTTGAGTTTCTGCAGTTCCTTCTGGAGTTTCTCCTCCTTCAGTAGTTCCTTCTTCTCCTTCAACACCATCTTCATCTTCAACATCAACAACTACAGCAGCTCTTGCACGTTTTATTTGACAAACAACAGTATTATCTGTATGTAATATATTATAAGCTTCGTTTTCTAAAGCTGTAACATATAATTTGTTCCCAACTTTTAAAGGCGTAATATCTATCTCAATAAAATCAGGTAAGTTTTTTGGTAAAGCCTTAATTCTTAATTTACGAGCATTTTTACGTAAAACTCCACCAGCTTTAACACCTATAGAGTTTCCAATAAAATGCACAGGGATTTCCATCATAATTGGTTTGTCTTCATATAACTGATAAAAATCGATGTGTAGAATTTTATCTGTTACAGGATGAAACTGAATATCTTGCATAATTGCATTGTAAGTTTCACCATTATCTAAGGTAATTACAACTGTATGCGCATTAGCCGTATATACTAGTTTTGAGAAGGCTAATTCATCAGCTGTAAAATGTACTGGTTTGTCTCCTCCGTATAATACGCAAGGAACCTGACCAGCATTACGTAAGGCTTTTGTTGCTTTTTTGCCTACGCTTTCTCTTTGAGATCCATTGATTGTAATTGATTTCATTGTTTGTGTTTATATTAATTATTAATTACATTATAAATTTTGAACTTATTGACTTGTTGTAATGCACATTATGCATAACACTTGCAAAAAGCTCTGAGCAGCTTAATACTTTTATTTTGCTGCTTTGTTGTTTTAAAGGAATTGAATCTGTTACAATTAATTCTTCTAATTTCGAGTTTTCAATTCTTTCATAAGCTTTACCAGATAAAATAGGGTGTGTACAAATAGCACGAACACTTAATGCACCACGTTCTATCATAACATCTGCTGCTTTTGTTAGTGTTCCAGCTGTATCAACCATATCATCTACTAGCACAACATTTTTGCCTGTAACATCACCAATAAGTTCCATGTGAGAAATAATATTAGCTTTCTCTCTTTGTTTGTAACAAATAACAACATCGCTTTCTAATGCTTTTGAATAAGCATAAGCTCTTTTAGAGCCTCCCATATCAGGAGAAGCAATTGTTAAATTATTTAGTTTTAAACTTTGTAAGTATGGTAAAAATATGGTGGATGCAAATAAATGGTCTACAGGTTTTTCGAAAAACCCTTGAATTTGATCTGCATGTAAATCCATAGTAATAATTCGTGTAGCTCCAGCAACTTCTAACATTTTGGCTACTAATTTAGCAGCTATTGGTACTCTAGGTTTATCTTTTCTATCTTGTCTTGCCCAACCAAAATAAGGAAGTACAGCTGTTATATGTCTTGCAGATGCACGTTTTGCAGCATCAATCATTAACAACATTTCCATTAAATTTTCAGGACCAGGATGAGTCGAACCTATAATAAAAACACGAGTTCCTCTAATTGATTCTTCATAAGATGGTTGAAACTCACCATCGCTATAAGTAGAGGTTATAACATTACCTAATGGAACACCAAAAGCACCAGCAATTTTAATTGCAAGTTCTTTACTTTGAGTACAAGTAAAAATTTTAGCTTCTATTTTAGCGTTTGGCATTGTTAAACTGTTGTTTAGTAACGAATTAAACTGTTTTTGTTAAACGAGGTGCAAATTTAGGAATTTATTTCAACTCCAAAAGCATAAAAGGCAGTAATTTTAATTGTTTGTGATAATTTATTTTCTAATTTTGCATTCTACTTTGCTCAAGTGGCGGAATTGGTAGACGCGCTGGATTCAAAATCCAGTTCTTTCGGGAGTGTGGGTTCGATTCCCACCTTGAGTACAAAACTGGAGATGTTCTTAAGAGCACCTCCTTTTTTTATTTCCGAATCTTTAAAAGCCTTGTTATATATAGAAAGCAACAAAACTGTTTCATTAAATGGATGGGTTCGAAAACAATTTTTAAAAAATTAGAGTTTATCAACCAATATTTACTTTTTCATTTCTATATCTGCATTTTTATCGAAAACATTGATATTTATAAGTAATGTCATTCTCAAAGACATATACTTAATCTAAACTTTTTTGGTAGTCACCTAATTTTACTTTTATTAAAGCAAATTAAGTTTTATTTGTACGATGAATTGAAATTTACGAAAAAATAAATATTTTGATTTTATAAAAATAAAACACCTCATTTTCTCTTATGAATTTGAGGTGTCGTACTAAGGCTAACTACTTAATAAACCTTATATGATATTTTTTCTAAAGTTATTTAACCAGTACTTTTTTCGTAATTACGTTGCCTTCTTTTGTTTCTAGATTTATAATATACGTTCCAGTACTTATTGGTTTTGTTTTTATCTCTATGTGGTTTTTTGATTCAACAGTACTTGAGTCTAGTAAGTCTTGTCCAAGTACATTATATAATTGAATATTTGATATCTCAATTAATTTAGGGTTTTGAATCATAATACTATTTTGAGTGTTATTGTAAAACACATTTAAAGAACTGCTTAAAGTGTTCTCATGAGTACTTAATGGTTGATCGTTATCAAATGTGATTTCAAAACGATTTAAATATTCACCAATTGGTAAGAATATTTCAAAAGCACTTGTTCTTATATTATGATAATAGTCTAGTTCTCTGTCATGAACATATATTTCTATCTGATCTGATAAGTTTTCTAAATTATCAATTGCTATATTATTTAAGCCATCAACACTTGTATGCAANCCTAATGGAATAGTAGTATCAGTATTGAAATTATCAATAGCTTGAATAACGTATTTATTGTTATTGTTTATCCAGAACATATCCTCTGTGTTAATATCAATAATTGGAGCGTCGTATCCTAAGTCAAAGTTGTTAGTTGCATTTGGATCTGCACCAACAAGTAATTGTCTATGGTATCCAGAAGGAGAATCGAACCTGAGTCTAATTTTTTGTCTTGTATCTAAATTTTCTTGTGTATTGCTTGTTGTATTTTGAGAATTTCTAAACATCACAGAAGGATCTGCTGTTTCAGTTTTAAAAACTCTTTGACTGTTTTTAAATTGTATAGTACCACCAGTAACTGTAGCTGTGGTGTCATCAGTATCTGTGTCTAAAGTAGCAGAGACAAAGAATCCTTGATTAACAGGGATATATTGTTTGGGTATTTTAGTACCATCTGCATTATTGTCATTAATACGTTCATCGTTAGCTATAGCCTTTACTCCACCCATAAGTGTGTAAGTTGCATAGCCACCTACATACTCTCCTAAATTATGAGATGCTCCTGCAAAATGATCCCAGAAGTATAGGGCTCCATTAATTATGTTAGTAGCAGCTCTACCACTTCCATCACTAATATTGTCTAAGATAAATTCATCAGCATCAATAGCAGAAGGGTATGGGTTACCAATTAGCCTGTTGTCACCTAAATCTACATTTAAAGTAATATCACCATTATTAGGTTTACCTTTATAGACATAGTTTTGAGGTGTTGTTATTGAAGCCAAACCAGAAGATCCTTTCATGGTATACCCTTCACCAGCAATAAGGGAAGAGTTTTGGTCAATACTCATCCAAGAGTTATAATCATCATCAGTTCCATTAAATTTCCATAACCAATAGCTACTTATTGTAATAGGCGAAGTTGCACTACCATCAGCAGCAGCATATGATGATTGAAAATTAATAGTTTCGGGCGTTGAAGATGTCGTTCCATCTTTTACAATTCTAGCTATGGTATAGTTAGCATTTGTGCTGGCTACACCAGTTCCTAATTGTCCTAATCCAGCAGGAGTAGTTGGATTCATAGAAGAAGTCCAGTAGTTATAATTGTAACTACTAGCAGTACCTTGTTGGTCTTGTTCAAGCGAACCACCACTATCTTGGTCTAAGATACTTCCTTCGCTTTGTACTAATTGAGATTCGCCAATAAGATCGATATCACCATCCATTTCTAGGTAATGTGTAACTGTTAGGCTTTGTCCAGAATTAGTTTCGTCTTGTGTATCTATAGGATCTGCAACAGTAAATTTAGTACTAGCAGTATTAGTAATCAAACCTAATACAGTTATATCATTATTACCAGATGTTAAGATTATGAGAAGATTGAACTATATTCCAATCGATAGGAGTTGAGCCATCAACACCTATTCTGTTAGGCGCATTCCAAACAGAATTTCCTAAAGTCCAAGGAGTAGCTGCAGAGGTATCACTCCACATACCATCTCTAATGGTAGTGTAAGGAAGTGGAGCAGTTTGTAACTGTAATGTTGTAATGTTTTTTGGTGAGCCGTCAATATTGTTACTTGAATAATCCAAAGGTTTATCATCAGTCATAGGATAATATCCTTCAAGATCAGACCAAAGAAGTCCACCAGATATATCAAGCGGAATAACTTTTCCTTTAACTAAAGTGCCAGAGCCTAAATCGGTAATACTTT
>JGI24025J20009_10003838_pt1 | contig 10085 bp, 13 predicted proteins | sample Cruoilmetagenom3_FD_20009 | JGI IMG/M metagenome (IMG submission 20009) | reverse complement strand
ATTCATAATCAAAAATGTTATATATGATTAAACATAATTAGATAAAATGAGGTGCCATTGAATGTCCTATGTTTATTTGAAACTCAACCATTATGTGCCTCATTACAATGACCATTTCCCGCCCGGATCTACCGTGAAGATCTACGCGGAGGCAGAGGGGAAGACCAAAAAACAATCGAAGACCGGTGAATATATACCTACTGTTAAATTCACAATGACGGGGACGATGCCCACAGGTGAATCATTCAATCCCAGTCATACCAGCTCAAAGCTAATCAACCACGATTCAATGCTCTATAAAGAGACCTATGGAGTTATAACATACCGTATAGGTCCGAACTACAAAATAGGTGACTACCGATTCCGGGTAGAAGCAACGGACCGTAACAAAAAGAATGAACTCATTGGGAGGACGCCGTACATGCATTTCTATGTGGATGAAAATGCAACGCTGTATCCGCCCATTAACTATACGTATAGTGACCTCACAATCGAGCCGAATCCCGTTGTGGTTGGAAAGACAGTTACGGTAACCGTGAACGTAACGAACTCAGGTGGAAAGGGGAACTGGAAAGGCGAGACTGTTTATCTCGACGTCAATGGCACGGAAGTGAAGGCGAGAAGAACGCTAAAACTCGAAAATAACGAGAATACTACCGCTACGTTCCGCCTGACGAAGAAGGAACTCGGCGACGTGCCTGCCATCATTAATATCTCTATCGGCGGCTTGAACGGGACATTGGTGCTACAGGAAAAGACATCCGCTGCAACACCAACATCAGGTGCAGGTACTGGCACCACAGGAGGAGCAACTGGAGGTAAGCAGAAAGTGCCGGGTTTCACTGCCGTTACTGCAATCGCTGCATTTACCTTTGTTCTTGTGTATCAATATCGGTCGCGGAAGCGTAGAGAAAGAAACAGAAGGAAAAAAGCGATTTTGCAGGATAAAAGAAGAATGAAATAAGAGTTATTTGGTGATTTTGTGTCCTGGGTGTTCGGGCGTTTCATCCTCTCCCATCTTCCGTTCTGCTTTGCTTAATATTCCCCGCAGCGTTTGCACCTCTCTCGCTGTGAGTTCCGCTCTGCCAAGTATTCTTCTGAGCATGAGCGCGGTCTTCTCCTTTTTATACTCCTTATAGCCGATCTCATCCATAAACGTTCTTATATGAGCAAACAGACGTTCTTTATCCTCTAAACGTGCTAATGGTAGCTCTCCAGAATCCGCTTTCGCATCGCGTAATTCATACAGAACTACCGCAACGGCATGCGAGAGGTTCATCACGGGATAACCGGGACTCGTAGGAATGCAGACAACGAGATCACACCGCATAAGCTCCTCATTCAAGAGTCCAACATCCTCACGACCAAATAAGAGGGATACGATTCCACGTTTATCTTCTAACTTCTTTTTGAGTTCTTGTGGTGAGAAGAAAGGCATTCTGAGATGTCTATTAACCGAAATGCCCGGCTGAGAGGTGGTGCCAACGACAATAGCGGAGTTCGCAATCGCTTCTTCTACTGAGTTTACTATTTTGCATGCGCTGAGCACGTCGTAAGCGTGAGAAGCGACCGAGAACGCCTTCTTCCCGATATTCGACGGATTGATGAGATAAAGGTCTGAGAAGCCGAAGTTTTTTGTCACGCGCGCTACCGCCCCTACATTCTCCTCATTCTTCGGTTCCACAAGAATTATCCTGACTTCCATGTCGTCTTTATTTATCCCTTTATCCTAAACCAGTGATAAATTTTTGCATAGTCTTTTTTACCGCAATTTCATATGACGTTCGGTTTGCAGATATGCGAAGTTGCCCGTAAGGGCAATTTGGATGGAGCGATAGCGGAATCGCATACCCGCTGATAGGCGATGCTAGTCGCATATCCACTCACTCCTTTTGTAGGATTACAATATGTTCATAATTCATTGTCGTATCCGTTATGCCCGCCACATTTGTTGGACTATTCTTTTTAGGCATTCTCTTATTTGGGATTTCTCTGATAATTGTTTTAATGTGGCTAAACTCGTTTCTTTCAAAAAATTCTCTCGTAATCTCGTCGTTAGGTAACTCAATTCCTTTTACTCTTCTATTACCTACAACATAGGCAACAATCCCTCCTTTTTTTATTACTTTAGAAATGTTTTTAATTGATTTTTCATAGTCAATATAAAAGGAAATTACGTCATATACCCTTTTATTATCTTTTTCATCCATTTTTTTCAATATTTTGTCAAGTGGTTCATAATCAAACTTTATAAATTTTTTTCGTCTATCCCCCCCCATTGATCTTTTATCTACTTCATTAGCATCTCCTATTCCTAACCACTGATTAGATAACCTTGAAAACTGCCCGTAAGCCACCGTAGTTCTTGAATCACCATATGGTGGAGAAGTAACCACAATATCTACACTTTCTGGAGGTAAAATATCTTCAGGAATACTATAGACTGTGTTAAAATCGCAAATAAGAGAACTCGCATTATTTTTTTTAACCGAGATGTATTCAGCCATCCCCTTCCTATTCCGTATTAACTTTTGAGTCATAATTGATAACACATCAGGATTGAATTTTTCCATTTGTTTTTCGGGCATCCTATATAATTTGAACTCTCCGTTCCTTGTTAAGGATACTTCCCTAACTGTCTCGCTAAATGCAACCTTAAAGAAATCCTGGATGTCTTTATCATCAATATTTTCTATGTATTCGTTGACTGCTGCTAACATAAATTGCGTATCTTTTTTAAACCAGTAATCTATATTTTTAAAATTGGGTATGTTAGGATTGAGTTTTCTGCCGCCTAATCTAATTGAGAAGACAAAATCATTAAAATTTTTTAAATACAAGTCTAATGGTTTCAATGGAATGACGGCTGTTTTAACTTTAGCAATCAAACGAGCTAAAGGATTAATATCAGTACCTACTGTAGCTATTCCTCTAATATTTCCTTCTACTAAGGATGTTCCAGTACCACAATATGGGTCAAATAAAAGCTTTGCATTTTTCCCAAATTCATCTAATATTCGTCCAGTTACTTGAGGAATCATCATTGCCGGATATGGATGAAGATAGTGGGTATATCTTTTTGTATCTGCTTTTCGAAAATCCCAACTTTCGTCCCTATATTTTCTTTTCATCATCTCAATTCACCTTTTATAAAAGCCTCTTGCGGGTTTCATATAAGTCCAATAAATCGTTTTCTTTAATGCGAAATCCGGTTCCTCTGTTTCTGACAGCACCGCTTTCCTTCAAGTGCATTCTTATATCAATGCCTATTCGAGAGTTTTTAAATGCTTTTATGAAATTTCTGGGACCTGGGTCTATTAGTAGATATGCTTCATTATAATGAAAATGCTCTTTCCCCATTTCTACTTTTCTATCTGCCAGAACAAACAATAACCTACTTAATTTGGACATAAACTTACCAACAATAACATAGACATCCCAAGTTGCTAAGATATCCCCAGACTTCACATCTAATAGATGAATGGTATTCTTCTTGTCATCTACTGTAAGTGATATGCCCTGACTAATAGGGTTTCCATAAAAAATTGTATTTTTTAAAGCATATCTACCTTTTTCATCTTTGTAGCCATATTTTAATATAAGTTCTCTTTGTTTTATATGCCATATACCCTTATTAAAGGTGAACAAGGTTATTAGAGATTGCGAGTCTTTTCTTATAGTCTTTATCTCAACTCTCCCTCCTACATCTGGGATGGGTAAATTGTTTTCTTGGATACCCAATAAGCTTTCAAATGTATATCCTATTCCAGTTGATCCCTTTCTTAATGTGGGAACAAAACCTTTGTTTTTAATTTCCTGTAATTTCGCTTTTAGCACATTCATATTCATAGTTGCATACCTCCATTTACTTTAATGCGGCCAGTTTCGCCTAACTTAGTTATATCCGCAATACTTCGCATATCCTTCCATTTTGGCAGTATATCTGAAGTACTTCGTATGTACATCCCTCTGGATGAACACTTTTTCACTCCAAAACGTTCCCCAATCATCCTTTTACACTACCTCCTCCCTTATTTTCAAACAACCTATCTAAGGGGTTTTTTATTTGGGTTAAATCTTTATTACTCACATGAGTATGTACTTCTGTATTATATAATTAAGAGATGAACTTCTCGATTACTTTTTGCAACTCTGAAGGCACAACTGCGATCTTATACATTCTCCCGCTAATGCCCATTCTCCCCACAAGGAGAAGTGCATGAAGCCGTATTATGCCTATTGTGGACTTCGGGGGGTCTTCATCCCACCCATAGGTTATTTCATCATCAAATCTTGATGCGAGTTGTGAATACTTCACCCAACCGCCTTTTTCCAATACGAGCTTCAAAGCTTCTTTGCACCGCGGCGGTAATTTTTCCAAAATAGCCTGAATCTCCCTGGACTGGCGCGTTTCCACAATCATCTTCACTTTTTCTCTCTTCTCACCTTGTACTGCGATACCAAGCGCCTTACAAATCCCATCCACCCATTTTGCGCAGGATATTTGTTCATGTTTGCGCCCTTTTTCTTCTTTACCCTTTTTACCATTGTATTATTACAATTGCTGACCTTTTTTAGATTCCGGTGAGAGAATGCGAGAAGAGNNGGANNGGATAGCACTCAAACTTGGGTACCTCGGCACGCAGTATCGTGGGTTTCAGATTCAGCCCCAGTCTGTGGGCCCAACGATAGAAGGTGAACTCTTCAAGGCATTCGAGAAACTCAATATCATCGAAGGTCGGGTAGCATCGAATTATGCCGCCGCTGGTAGGACTGATAAAGGCGTGCATGCGCGCTCTCAGGTGGTTTCCTTTGACACCACAAATCCCAACGTGGCACCACGAATGATAAATAGTATGCTCCCAGACGATATATGGGCATTCGCGCTCGCAAAACCGCACTCGGATTTTAACGCCCGTAAGGATGCTATCAGTCGTAAATACCGCTATTTTTTACCGTTGCAACCAGATCTGGATATAACACGCATGCGAGAAGCATCGGAACTGCTTATCGGCACTCACGATTTCTCCAACTTCTCCCAGCCGCCGGGGCATCATGAGCACGAAGCCGAGTATTACTCCCCGATACGAGAGATAAAACGGGTAGAGATAGCGACAGAAAATTCGTTTGTGGTTATTGATATAGAAGCAAACGGCTTTCTCCGTAAAATGGTGCGAAAAATTGTCTCCGCACTGAAACTGGTCGGTGGCGGCACGAAAAATCGACAATGGGTGGAGGATCTCGTGGCACGACGGGTAACGGAGCACATTGAACCAGCACCTGCTTTCGGGCTCATTCTCAAAAAAGTCTCTTATCGTGATGTCGAATTTGTAGAAGATGACTATGCGAAGAGGAGAATAACAACGCGACTAAATGAGGAGTTGGTTTTCCACTCCACGATGGCAGAAGTGCTGGATGATATAGTGGGTGCCTACGTGCAATTGTAATAATCGTAGAATCTACTACAACCCAAGTCAACGAAACTTTATATTACACCGCACCTGTATGTATCTAACGGAAAATGGTGAAGAAAGAGCGAGTTATGCAGCAAAAGAAAGAGCAGATGAAGAAAATTATAGAAGGCGCAGCGATGGGGATAGGTTTATTCGTCATGTTTGGTATTGTTATAATCCCCGGGCTTCGGGAAGGAATGGGCGCCACTTTGGGTGTCGTTCTTGATCCTCTCGCTGATATTGTTGATGATTTCTTAATTACCATCCTCATCTTATCGGTGGTTACCGGCATCTACACGTCGGTGGTACAGAAATACACGACGAATTGGGAGCTGATGGAGAAGTCGAAGCAGTATCAAAAGCAGATGCGGGAGCTGCAGAAAGAGTTGATGGAGGCGAAGCGTGAGGACAACAAGCATCGACTGAAGAAGCTGGAGAAGAAGAAGGCAGAGATAATGAGGCAGCAAACGCAATTCTCCGGAGAGATGATGAAGCAGCAAATGAAGCCCATGATGTACATTGGTATTATTACTATACCGATATTCATGTGGATCTGGGTATATATAGAAGCAGCCCCGGTTGGNGCGGTGATTTTCCCGTTAATCGGTGAAAAGGANTTCACAGCCAGTTTTATATTCGGCCTTCCTTACTGGGTGCTCTGGTATATGGTCTGCTCGATACCAATAGCGCAGATGATACGAAAAGCGATTGGCATACCGAGTAGTACATAGCATTATCCATTTATGTCTGATACCGATTAAAGCTAACTTTGAGAGCATACATAGGGTGAACGCAATAATGAAAGAGAAAGTTGAAGAGATTATGACACGGAAGGTCATTACGGTGAAGGAGACCGATTCGCTGCAAGACGTTGCAACTGTATTCAAAGCGAATAAAATTAGTGGTGCGCCGGTTCTCAACGACCAAGAAGAAGTAGTTGGGGTGGTCAGTGAAGCGGACATTTTAAAGGTCTTTGACAATTTTCATTGGTACGCGCCCATCTTGACGACTCTGGACATTTTACATCTACATGAAGAGCAATCGCACGATATACAGCAGGATATCGAAAAAGCGGGCGCGATGAAAGTGAAAGAGATAATGTCGAAGAATCCCGAAACTATATCGCCTGATACGTCAATTGATGATGCTGCGCAGATTATGCACTCAACGGAGTTTAATAGATTGCCAGTTGTGGACGGAGAGGGCACGTTAGTAGGGATCGTTACCAGAGCAGACATAATCGCTTCGCTTTATGAAAAATAAATTATAGACACAGATTAACGCAGATTAACACAGACAGATGATAAAAATCAATACGGTTAAACTAAAATAAATCTGCGTAAATCAGTGTAAATCCGTGTCTCAAAGAGAAGGGATTTATACGTTATATACAATGAAAAATAAGGGAAAGGGCAATGCAAACAAAAGCAAATGTTAAAGTTAAAGAACTGATGACAACTGACGTTATCGCATTCAAGCCCAGCGATACGATTCATCAGGTAGCTGGGACGTTGAGAGCGAATAGAATCAGCGGTGCGCCGGTGATTGATGATTCCCGAAGGGTCATTGGCGTCATCAGTGAGGCGGACATTATGAAATTGACTGCAACGGTCCCCTTTCCTGATATAGACCCGCTGAATCCTTTTCCTGTATTCTCTCTAACCGCGTACATGAAGAAGGTAAAGGAAATCCCGGATGAAATTGACGCACTGTTCGAAGGATACGTAAAGGACGTGATGTCGAAAAAGCCGGTAACGATTTCACCCGACGACTCTATTTCGAATGCCGCTCGGATAATGCATAAAAACGATTTTAACCGGATTCCCGTGGTAGATGCCGAAGGGAAATTGGTAGGGCTGATAGCAAGAGAGGATATTATTGGTGTTTTTGCAAGATAAACCTTTCTTTAAGAGAGAAACCTTTACCAAAGAAACTATTATTTTTTCTTTTAGCACAGGTTCTTTCTTTAGAAAGAAAGTGTTTTTACAGCACATAAGGTGCTGCTAACATGAAGACGATGGAAGATGCGATAAAAATTGCGATCGTAGCGGTAATTACCTTTGAAATTTTTTCTTTTTTTCCCTCATTCTTTATACCCAGCCTCAGTACGGGATTCAGCAACTCTCTGAATACATAGCCGCCATCGAGCGGAATAGCGGGCAGGCAGTTGAACAGTCCGACATAGAAATTAATCCAACCTATCCAGAACAGCACATCCGCAATCCAGAAAATACCGCCGCCAAGGAACGACACACTGCCCACCGGCTCGTATAAATGAGATAGTATCGGATTGAAACCACCGAACCCACCGGCAAGAAGAGGCGCAATTGGCATGGCGGTCAGCCACAACCAGCTATTTAACCACCGAGGTGGCGAAAAGGAGGTAAACGAAGAAGGTATGCTTCTCAACCCACCAAGGTATTCCTGCGCGGAGAAGTCCACTACGAACATTCCTAACGGGTTATTTGCAACGAGAACGCCTAAGTATCCTATATCAGCGAACGGCGAGTCCGCCAACTCTATACTAACTGTCTTTTCGTCCGTTTGCACTTCTATTACCTGCGCGGGTTTAGTACGATCCATGAACGCATGGAAATCATCATAACTGTTTATGCTTGTGGTATCCATCCTTATTATGCGCATACCTTCTGTTAAACCTGCTTTAGCTGCGGGCAAGCCTTTTTCAACCCATAACAAGGTCACACCCGTGCTTTCAGAACCACGATGCGCTGCCAGTGCTCTTTCTGTTCCGCGTTTATCCAGTACCGTGACCACCGACTTCTCTTTTTCTTCCAACGCCGAATTCAGTTCTTCTACACGTGTAACCGGTGACCCGTCAACCGCTGTGATGAACATTCCAGCTCCCATTCCCAAGCTCTCCGCAGGGCTTCCATCGGCAACGTTATAAACATACAGCACGTTATCGCTAACTGGCTGTACGGAGAACAGAATAGCGAAGAATAATAGAAACGCAACGAACGCCACGCAGAAATTGCTGGTCACACCCGCAGAGAGTATGCGTGTTCGTTCACGTGACGTTGCTACTTTCCGCCTGACTTTTTCCGGTTCTTCCGCTTCAGTCGCTTCTATCCTCTCTTCGCCGCTTTTCTTCTCTTTTTCACCAAAGAGTTGCTCGCTGTCTAGCTCAGCAAATGCTCCTATCGGCACTACCGCAACCAGAAGTCCCATTGATTTTACTTTTATCTTCTCTACGGTGCCCAATACCGCATGAGAGAGTTCGTGCACCACTAACGCAATCACAAAGCCAACCCACGCGCACATCGGTATAAACTCATTTAATCCCGGTATGAGCAGCCAATTCCGCGGTTCGTTCACCTTCGATGGCTCGGGATGCACCATAAACGTTGCATACGTGCCATATATTACAAGAATGAACATAAATGCCATGGCTACAAGCACTAAAACCGTGCCGATGTTGGCATAACCCCGCCAGAATCGTTCTCTTCTCACGCCGTTTGACAAGCGCTCCAGCAACCTCTCACCTCGCTTTGTCTTTATCATCAAGATGGGACCGATCGTGGAGATGTTATACCGTTCCAAAATGCCCTTTCTATCAAGCGCTAAGACGATAAACCAGTAAATCAAGAATAGATACAGCATCAACGTCAGGTAATATGTGTTCATTTTGGGTTCTTAACGTAACGTAATTTAGAATGCGCTTGGAGGTATAAATAAAAATATAAATCCAATGTTAGAAAAATAACCTGTGCTAAAACCCTTTTTCTGAAGAAAAAGGCTTACTTTTGCACTTTGTAATCTTCATTTTTCATTGTAAGCAAGCAAAGATCCGTGCTCATCTATCTCGCCCGCTTTTATCCTCGTAGACGAGATTGCCTTTCCGTCCGCCGCTTTCATATGCTCCACCTTTACTATTTTTATTGGCGGCTTTCCACGCTCTTCTCTGAGTTCGTTTATCTTCAACGCCACAGTATACGTCTCGGGTGATATAACTATATAATCAAAATACTCATCTAAAGTAACGCCATAGCGGTCGTTTAATTCCACCGTTCTCACTTTTACTCCGTATTCCTCATACATGTATCGTCTGATGTTCTCTGCTCTTGCTTTGTAAGGAAGAACCACTCTGTCTCTACTGGCTCGTGCCATCGTATCTGACGTCACTCCTATGGCGATTTCGCCGCCTTCGCTCAGCTCGAACACCTTTTTCAATAATTTCTTATGCCCATCGTGCAGCGAATCAAACGTGCCGCCTATTGCTACTTTCATGCTCTATCAAAACTGATTTGATGAATTGATTGGATCTTTTCCTTTATTTATTTTATTTTTACCCGCGTTCCACTGGAAACACCACCGAAAGTTTTATACTCTTAGACAACGTTGCCTAAATTGAACAATGTTGCATTATAAAAGCAAAAATACCTTGGGTCGCACTCACGACAATCTCGATGTCTTAAACGTTTCACGTTCATCCCTTCCTTCGGATGAAAGCGCCGAGGAGGGGCGCTATATAAGTAAACAAACAAATAGGAGGTGAAAAAATGAGTGTGCCGAGCAAAATTCATAATATCCAGTTGGTGAAAATCCAGCCTGAGGAAAGGTTAGCCGCCACCTCAGAACTGAACCTTGCACCCAGTCTGGTAACAGGCTGTT
>JGI24025J20009_10003836_pt1 | contig 10088 bp, 8 predicted proteins | sample Cruoilmetagenom3_FD_20009 | JGI IMG/M metagenome (IMG submission 20009) | reverse complement strand
ATAGAGGGAAAGGTGACTTTTCGATCCTTTCCTTTTTGATTTTTTAGTGAGAGCGGGGTTGAATATGTTTTTAAGGCAGATGCAAGTTGGTAATATGGCAGTATTCGCCTACATTGTTGGCGACACGGAAAGTGGTGAAGGCCTGGTTGTAGATCCCGCAGCCAATACCGATGAGATTATCTCTGTGGCTAGCGAAAGCAATATAAAGATAAAATATATTGTTAACACTCACGGACATGTCGATCATATCGGAGGAAATGCCGATATGAAAGAAAAAACAGGGGCGGAAATTATCATCCACGAGGATGATGCCCAAACGATTGTCTCTGTTCCGTCCATGATGCTCCGGATGTTTCAGGCCAAAGCATCACCACCAGCGGATATAACTGTGAAGGATGGCGATACAATTACTGTGGGAAATGTCGAGCTGAAAGTGCTTCACACTCCGGGTCATTCACCCGGAGGAATATCTCTCTACATGCCGGGATATGTCATTACCGGAGACACTCTCTTTGTTGAAAGCGTGGGGCGAACGGATCTTCCCGGAGCATCATGGGATGTTATGTACAGTTCAATCAAGGAGAAATTGTTGACATTGCCTGACGATACTATCGTTTTACCGGGGCATAATTATGGTAGAACGCCAACTTCCACAATAGGAAATGAAAAAAGAAATAACCCGTTTTTTTAAGGTGGCATGACAGATGAATAATAAAGCTCTGATTAAAACCGATTTTGAAGGACTAAAGCTTGCCGGGAGAGGTAAGGTCAGGGATATTTATGAACTGGGAGATAATCTCCTCATTGTGGCTACTGACAGGATATCCGCCTTTGATGTAATAATGCCGGACCCGATACCGGATAAGGGTAAAATATTAACCCAGATGTCTATCTTCTGGTTTAACAGAATAAAGGATATTATCGAAAATCACATTATCTCAACGGATGTAGATCAATTTCTCGATGAGTGTCAACCTTACAGGGATATAATGCGGGAAAGAACCATGCTGGTAAAAAAGGCGAAACCGCTGCCGGTAGAATGCATCGTGAGGGGGTACCTCAGCGGTTCAGGCTGGAAAGATTATTGCGTGGGAAAAACCATATCGGGCATACGACTTCCTGCAGGATTAAAGGAATCGGCCAAACTCACAGAACCAATATTTACTCCATCAACGAAAGCAGAACATGGCGAGCATGATGCACCCATAAACAGAAAGGACATGGAAAATCTTATAGGCTGTAATCTTACGGAAAGAATCGTTGAGATCAGTATTAAGATATATGAAAGAGCATCAAAAGTCGCCGATAAGGCGGGAATCATAATTGCCGATACAAAGATGGAATTTGGAATAATTGATGAAAAGCTGATACTCATTGATGAACTTCTTACACCTGATTCATCAAGGTTCTGGCCCAAAAAAGATTATGAAGAGGGAAGCCCCCAAAATAGCTTCGACAAACAATTTGTCAGGGATTATCTTCTTTCAATCAACTGGAATCAAAAACCGCCAGCCCCACAATTACCTGCCCATATCATAAAAAGAACCAGGGAAAAGTACGAAGAAGCCCTGAATCGCATCACAGGATAAAATCCCCATCAAGCCTTGACATGGAGTAGAGTTGTTATTAATTTAAGATGAGCGCAAAGAACAAAATCGACCTTTGAATCTTCATTCCTGACCTTTGGCCATTCGCCTTTGCGACTTTGCCGCGTTAGATAATCACATCATTAAATACTTAAGAAAGTTACAATCCATATAACACTATGAAGAATGATTATTACAAAATTCTTGGCGTTGACAGAAATGCATCGGCAGAAGAAATAAAAAGAAACTATAGAAAACTCGCCATGAAATATCACCCGGATAAAAATTCGGGGGATAAAAGTGCGGAAGAAAAATTCAAAGAAGCAGCAGAAGCCTATGAAGTCTTGAGTGACCCGGAAAAGAAGGACATTTACAACAGATACGGTCATGAAGGCTTGAGGGGAACAGGTTTTCAGGGGTTTTCCGGTTTTGAAGATGTCTTCTCGAGCTTTGGTGATATATTTGAAGACATTTTTGGATTCACTTCAGGGAGAACTCGGGCAAGAAGCGCGGCGCGCCCGGGGGCAGATCTTCGATACGATTTACAAATTTCATTTATGGACGCGGCCTTCGGCACATCTACCGAAATAGAATTAGAAAAGTATGAAAACTGCATGGAATGCGGTGGCACAGGAGCCACAACTGGAACGGAACCCGAAATATGCCCAACGTGTCAGGGAAGAGGACAGGTTATCCAAAAAAGTGGATTCTTCAGCATAAGTACGACATGCCCCCAATGTAGAGGAGCTGGAAGGATTATAAAAAATCCATGCAGGAACTGCCAGGGAACGGGTAAGGCAAAAATAAGAAAATCAGTCCAGATAAAAATACCCCCGGGGGTGGGAACAGGTTCACGGCTGAGGCTTCGGGGTGAAGGTGAAGAGGGTGAATTCGGTGGACAGAGAGGGGATTTATATGTCTTTCTTCACGTGGAGTCACATAAATTCTTTGAACGAAATGAAGACGACATATTGTGTAAAGTTCCCATTTCTGTTACGCAGGCAGCACTTGGTACAACAATCAAGGTGCCAACCTTAAATGGAGAGGAAAAAATCAGAATACCAAAGGGAACCCAATATGGAAAGATATTCAGACTGAAGGGAAAAGGAATTCCCCATCTGAGAGGTTTTGGCAGAGGAGATCAAATCGTACAGACTCTGGTTGAAATACCGACAGATCTAAGCAGGAAGGAAGAAAAAATACTAAAAGAATTAGCCAGTTTGCGCGGCGAATTATAGCCGGACATTTTACGCCTTCGCATCTCATAATGGTTAAATATCTAAAACCATGGTAACTACTCAGGTAAATAGACTGAAGGCTGAAGGCTGAAGACTGTTAGGAAAAGCGGTAATATTGCACACCTTGAAGCCATGTTTGATGCAAAAATCTGCTGTTTCTCCGCCAAAACGCCGCAATTGCGCTCTTCCGGCCCCTTCAGCTTAAACAGCTTCAGCCTGACTACGTGAGTAGTTACAAACCGTGTTTCTATTATTTTTTCGCTAATCAAATGAAAGTTGAAGGAGCGAAAGAGGGTTAACAAATTTACCAGCCAATTTAACTCCCCAGTGAAGGTGAGGACCTGTAACCCTGCCTGTTGATCCCACAAGCCCCATTACATCCCCCTTGTGAACCGGTTTCCCTTCTTTTACGAAAGTCTTGGATAAGTGACAATAAATCGTAAACAGACCTGCGCCATGATCAATAATGACAGTATTACCGGCAAAATAAAGATTTCGAGTTAAGACCACCTTCCCCGAATTTGCAGCTTTGATCTTGCTACCCCGGCAGGAACGAATATCCACTCCCTTGTGACGGGAATGAAACTCATTATTAAATATCCTTTTCTCACCAAAATTCTTTCTGATCTTTCCATTCGAAGGTACGATAAAGTTACCGCTACCTAACCAGCCGGGAGTATATGCCCCATAAACCTCATTGACCAGTTTAACTTCTTCCATTATCCTCTCCTGCGCTTCAGGAGATGGAACAATGAACTTCATGTCCACGGTAATCTTCTTAACCGGGAAAATTCCTTTTGTGACAGGAAGCTTGAATGAATAGCTTTTTTGACTTCCATCCGGGAAATCAATGTAGATATTCAGATCACGAATACCAGGCTTCATGTCAAGCCCTAAACCTATGAGGAGAAAAAGTGTAGAATGCTTCCTGTCGGGAACAAATGAATATTCTTTTCCCTCAAAGTAAACCTTCGCCGATGAACACTTTGGAGATTGTAAGGAAATCTTTATAACTTCCCCCGGCGAGATATCCCTGTACTGCGAATAAATTGCAATTTTACCCTTATCAGTTGTATCACTCAGTTGGAAGGCATTAAGATTAAATGGCAATACAAAGAATACAACTATGGCAATCAAAAACTTTTTCATATTGATTCCAGCCTTTGGTACAATTCATCTATTGCATTTGCGATTTATCAGAACCAGCATTGATACTCAAGAAAAAACATGGACAATTTAAAAAACATAAATTATATTAATGTTGTATCATCTCCAAAAGAGTTGGTAGGATTATAAGAATTCAAGGGGTCAGCAATGAAAAAGATAAGTCATTTCGAAGAACTCTCACCAGAAAATTTGAGAATCAGAATCGATCCTGATTCTCTTGGATTTGAAAATACTAAAGAGTGTGAATACTCAAAGGGAATCATTGGGCAGGAAAGGGCTGTAAAAGCAGTGCAAATGGGATTGGAAATAAAAAGTCCCGGTTATAACATTTATGCTGCAGGTCTTACAGGAACAGGGAAAACCTCTACGATAAAACGCCTTTTAGATCAACTTGATACCGAGACAAAGATCCCCAATGATATTTGCTATGTCAACAATTTCAGAAATCCGGACATGCCCGATGTGATCATGCTCCCGCCCGGCGAGGGGACAAACTTTCAAAAAGATATGGATGAAATTATCTTACATCTTGAAAAGAAGATACCCCACATATTTGATAGTGAAGAATTCAAGAAGGCTTCCGAGCAGATTGTCAGCAGCCACATTGCAAAACAGAAGGAAATGGTGAAAGAATTTAGTGAAAAGATACAGAAGGAAAATTTCCAACTTGTTCAATATCAGGTAGGCCCCTATTCGAGGCAGGATATTGTCCCTGTTTATGAAGGAAAACCCGCTCCCGTCGATCATCTCGAAGCTCTGGCAGAACAGGACAAATTCAGTCAAGAAAACCTTGAAAAAATCAAAACAAAACTGAGCGAACTCAGGATTGAGTTCGATGGCCTTATGAGAGAAACAAGGCAAATAGAAAAGGAAATTCGCAGTGAAATGAATTCTCTTGAATATCAAACGGGTCTTCCCGTAATAAGCGGGCTGATCTCAGATATAAAGTTAAAATACGGGAGATACGGCGAAAAGGTAAATTATTATTTGGATAGTGTACAGGAAAACATCCTGTCAAACTTAAAAAAATTTAAAGAGCGAGACCAAGAGCAGCAAGAACATATACCTGCTCCTCATTATCCATCAATGCATTCAACAAAATTCATTGAATATAAAGTTAATGTTGTTGTTGATAATTCTCAGACCGAAAAAGTTCCGGTAATTATCGAAACGGCGCCAACATACAAAAATCTGTTCGGCGCCATCGAGAGGGAAATTGACAGATCAGGTTTCTGGAAAACAGATTTTACCCGCATAAAGGCGGGATCTCTCCTCAGGGCAAATGGAGGATACATTGTTTTCAACGCACTTGAAGCCCTCGTTGAACCAGGTGTGTGGTCATTTCTTAAGAGAACCTTAAAAAACAGATCATTAAACATGCAACCTTATGATCCCTTTAGCCTGGGCTCCACCGCCATTAAACCGGAACCTATACCTATCGATGTGAAGGTTATCATGACAGGAGACAATTATCTCTACCATCTCCTCTACAATCTGGAAGATGACTTCAAAAAAATATTCAAGACAAAGGCCCAGTTTGATACAGAAATGTCTAACAAGGAAGAACATGTCAAGGACTATATATATTTTACAAAGAGGATCATAGAAGATGAAAAATTGCTGCAGTTTCACAAAAGCGCTGTGGCGGCAATCATAGAATTTAGTATCAGGTTGGCGGAAAAGCAGAAGAAATTATCCACACGATTTAGCGATATTGCAGATCTTATCCGTGAAGCAAATTACTGGGCCCAAAAAGATGGCAGTGAAATAGTTGAAGGCAGGCATATTGATAAGGCTTACGAAGAAAAGGTCGGACGGGTAAAACTCGTCGAGGATAAAATCCAGGAAATGATCGAAGACGGAACCATTATGATTGATACGGACGGCGCCGCAGTAGGACAGGTAAATGGCCTATCTATTTATGATATGGGCGATTATTCTTTCGCGAAGCCTTCACGAATAACGGCAGAAACATCTATGGGCAGAGCCGGCGTTATTAATATAGAGAGAGAAGCAAAGCTTTCGGGCAAGACCCATGATAAAGGGGTGTTGATTCTGGAAGGTTATTTTAGAGGCAAATATGCACAGGACAAACCTCTGACGATGAGTTCAAGTATATGTTTCGAACAATCCTATGGAGGTGTAGATGGTGATAGCGCGTCATCGACGGAAGTTTACGCGATTCTGTCAAGCCTTTCAGGATTACCAATCAGACAGGATATAGGTGTTACGGGTTCTGTAAATCAGAAGGGCGAGATCCAGCCGATAGGTGGCGCTAATCAGAAAATTGAAGGTTTTTACGATGTATGTAAAGTCAAAGGTCTTACAGGAAACCAGGGTGTAATGATACCTTCTTTGAATGTTCCTGACCTTATGTTAAGAAAGGATGTGGTACAATCTGTCTCAGAAGGCAGGTTTCATATACACCCGGTAAGTACAATAGACACAGGCATAACGATACTGACAGGTGTTGAACCCGGGGGGAAAGACGAAAAAGGTAATTACCCCCTGGATACGATAAACTATCTCGTTGATGAAAAGCTAAAATCCATTGCAAAAGGTCTTAAGGACTTTGGAGAAGAAGGGAAAAAATTGTAACATGACAACTACTATCAAACTGGGAAGGAGTAATAAAATGCAGAAAATAAAAAGTTGGGTATTATTTCTAATTTTGGGCGCTTTTATCCTGTCGGGTTGTGCCCCTCTTGTTGTAGGTGGCGCCGCTGTTGGCGCTGGCACGGGAACATATTTTTACGTAAGTGGTGAATTGAAGACAGACTATCATTTTTCGTTCGACAGGGTATGGGATGCCTGTGAAAAGACCGTAGCGGATATGAATTCGACTGATGTTACACCATATAAAGAGATCGGCAAGGGAACAATAGATGCGGTTATAGATGAAGAAAAGGTACTCTTCTCAATCAAGTACAAGGCAAAGAATTTGACAACGGTAGCCATAAGAGTGGGCATCATAGGCAACCAGGTGGCATCCCGGCGTTTGCATGATAAGGTAACCGACCATCTGTTGAAAAAATAACTTGAAACTTACCCGGTCTAAGAAAGATTTTGTATCTTTATGCTTGAGTCCGGGTATTTTTTTACTGATAGTGAGCCATGTTCAAAAAACTTATTCTGGGAATCCTCATAAGTTCCTTATTGATATATCTGACATTTAGAGGCATCGATTTCAAAGGGGTTACCAGCGGATTAAAGGCTGCAAAGCCCGTTTATCTTGTTTGCACCTTATGTTTACTGATCCTGATTCAAGTCTTGAGATCCTATAGATGGGGTATAATTTTAAACCCCGTTAAAAAGGTTGACCAGTTTTCTCTTTTTTCTGTTACCAGTGCAGGTTTTCTAGCTGTTATAGCCATTCCGGCAAGAATCGGTGAACTTGCCAGGCCTTACCTCATTAGTACCCAAAAAGATATCAAGATGACTTCGGCAGTAGGAACCATCCTGGTAGAACGTGTCTTTGACAGCCTGACTATATTGCTGACATTTTTTATTGTGGTTTCATTCACCCCACTGCCGCCATGGCTGATCAAAACCAGTATAATTTTCCTTTTCATATCCCTGGCTTTTCTCAGTTTGATAACTTTATGTATCTATAAAAGGGATCACTCCCTCAGAATATTAACCCCCCTTCTAAAAAAACTGCCCGGGAAAAGTTATCTTAAACTAATGGAGATGATCAATCATCTTATCGATGGATTCAAGATCATTTCCCACGGAAAGTTAATACTCTTTTTAGCCTTTTTATCTATATTGATATGGGTAATTGATGCCTCAGCCATATATGTTCTCTTTTTTGCTTTTGATATTGATCTTCCCCTGTCTGCTGCTTTCGTTTTGATGGTCATTATCATATTAGGTATTACAATACCAACAGCACCGGGATTTATAGGAAACTGGCATTTTTTTTGTGTACTTGGACTGACTTTATTTGGCATTCCCAAAACAGATGCACTTACATATGCCATAGTACTTCATTTTTTAAGTATAGGAATCATTGTTGTTTTGGGATTGATTTTTTTGCCATTTAATAAATTCTCATTCTCGGACATAAGACAGAAACTCAATTTCAAGAATAGTAGCTCTGACAATTTACATGAAGAGGAATTAATAAGATGAAAACCAAAATTATGTTTCTATTTATTGTTCCTCTGTTTCTTTATATAATTCTGTTACCGGCTATGCCATTAATGGAGCCTGATGAGGCCCGATACAGCGATATTCCAAGCCTGATGAACAGTACAGGAGATTATATCACCCCTCATTTACATCATGTGACCTATCTCGAAAAACCTCCTCTCTGTTATTGGGCAACAGCTCTGTCATTCAAAATATTCGGTGAAAACGATTTTTCATCAAGACTTTTCGTGGGCCTCTGTGCCTGGGGATGTATTATTCTTGTATATTTTATGGGTATTTTCTTTGCCGGTGAAAGGACAGGATTATACTCAGCGGGGATTTTAAGCACATTTCTGTACCATTTTGCCATTGGAAGAATAAATATACTGGATATTCCCCTTGCCTTTTTCGTCTGCCTCGCCACCTGGGCAGGATATCGATATATCACAGGAGATTATCAGAAAAAGATTTGGGTTTATATTCTATACATCGCCAGCGCCCTGGCTTTTCTGACAAAGGGGCTGATAGGTATAGTGTTCCCCTTTGCCATACTGATTCTGTGGCTCATCATTTGTAAGAAATGGCGAGATATTTTACGGCTTTTTTCGCCAGGTGGAATGCTTATCTTCCTTGCCATATCATGTCCATGGATCATTCTCGTTCAGAAGGCGAATAAAGATTTTCTGTGGTTCTTTTTCGTCCATGAACAGTTCCTGAGATATGCAAGAGACATATCTCGCAAAAGTGGTCCATTCTATTACTATATACCCATCATTATTCTGGGTACTCTTCCCTGGTGCGCGTTTTTGTTTCAGGCAATAAGGGGAGTCTCAGGGAAAACGACGCGTCTCTGGCAGCAAATCGATATACGTTTTCTCCTGACATGGGCAATTTTTATTTTTCTGTTCTTCTCTGTCTCTTCATCAAAACTGATAACCTATGTCACACCTGTCTTCCTGCCCGTTGCAGTCCTTTTTGGTTATCTTTTCAATCTTTACGAAGATCAGGATAGCATCCCTGAAGAAAAAAATGGCAAATGGTTTTTAGTGCATTTGCCGATTTTCTTTCAATCCCTATTGTTTATCACCGTGCTTGTTCTGCCCCCCATGCTGAAAAACACAAGATTAGGCAGAGATCTTGTCATCATGCATTCCGAGAAGTGGTGGTTTCTTGTAATCCTGCCGATCTTTTTTCAAATCATGATTATGTTCCTGCCTGATTTGATTAAACGACGATGGGAAAAGGGCTGGTTCATGACCATTTACATTCTCTCCGTTCTATTTTTGGGTTCAATGGTCTTTCCTGCTTCTGATTTCTTAACACCATATAAATCTGCCTACCCTGTTTCACAGGCAATCAAACTCGTTATTCCCGCCGATGAAGAATTGTTCCAATATGGTATTAATTTCTATGGAATTGATTTTTATGCGAAGATCAGAACTCCTGTTGTTGACGATTTTGGGGAATTGAGTTATGGTATCAACCATCTTCCATCTGATGAAAAGAGTCGCTATTTTTTACATTCCGAAGATTTCGTAAAATTATGCAAAGAAAAAGGTAACATTTACTGTGTAACCCAATATAAAGAAAGACTCGAAAGACTGAAAAAGAAAATTCCAAACGTAGAGGTGCTGTGGAGCAACGGTGCTTTTTATCTCCTGCGTCTGCGATGCTAAGGAACTGGAAATAAATAAATCATTGGAATTCGTGCCCTGATTTAGGTTAGGGTTAGTCGATCAGATTGAACAAAACCGCAGGCATAGCAGGGCTATGTCGAGGATTTTGTGATTGAAGATCGGCTAGAGATGGCCTGAAGCAGGGATGCGAAAACGATGAGTTATTTGTTTCCAGTCCCTAAGTCGGCAAGAATAAATAACTCATACACCTTGCTTGTCCTTTTGCTTGTTTTCTGTGTTGTGTCAAAGCTTACATAACTCGTTATGCGCGCTTCAACACGCCTTGA
>JGI24025J20009_10003835_pt1 | contig 10088 bp, 6 predicted proteins | sample Cruoilmetagenom3_FD_20009 | JGI IMG/M metagenome (IMG submission 20009) | reverse complement strand
CTGCTGTTGGGCGGTGGCAATCTACTCGGTACGGCGCAAACCGGTACCGGCAAGACGGCTGCTTTTGCACTACCCTTACTGAGCAAGTTGAAAACTAGCCAGAAAAAACCGCAAGTTCTCGTTCTGGCTCCAACCCGCGAGCTGGCAATACAGGTTGCTGAGGCCTTTCAAACCTACGCCCGCCACATGAAAGGCTTTCACGTCCTGCCGGTTTACGGTGGTCAGGATATCAGCGGCCAACTGCGCACTCTGCGTCGTGGCGTGGACATTGTCGTTGGCACTCCCGGGCGCTTAATTGATCATATCAACCGCCGCAGTCTCGACCTGAGCGAACTCAAAGCTGTGGTGCTCGACGAAGCTGATGAAATGCTGCGCATGGGCTTTATTGACGATATTGAAAAAATTCTCAGCAAAACGCCGGAAAAAGCTCAGCGGGCGCTATTTTCAGCCACCATGCCCGCGCCTATTCGCCGAGTTGCCAATACTTATATAGGCGATGCCGCAGTGGTGCGCATTGCCAATAAAACCAGCACTGTTGAGAAAATCGAGCAGAAATATCTGATCGTCAACAGCCACCAAAAACTCGATGCCCTGACCCGTATTCTCGAAGTAGAGAACTTTGACGGCATCATTATGTTTGTGCGCACCAAATCGTCGACGGTAGATCTGGCTGAAAAACTCCAGGCCAGAGGCTATGCCGCCTCAGCCTTGAACGGAGATCTCAACCAGGCCCTGCGCGAACAAACCATAAACAAATTAAAAAAAGGTGTGCTCGATATTATTGTCGCCACCGATGTTGCCGCTCGCGGCCTTGATGTTGAGCGCATCAGCCATGTCATTAACTACGATATTCCAAACGACAACGAATCCTACGTCCACCGTATTGGTCGCACCGGTCGAGCCGGGCGCGAAGGCAAGGCGATACTTTTTGTCGCCCCCAAAGAACGACGCCTGCTGCGCTCCATTGAAAAAACTACCCGCCAGCCATTAACATCAATGGAAATACCCAGCGGTGAAGAAATTAGCGGGCAGCGCATCGAGCGCTTCCAAAACACGATACTCGAGACCCTTAAAAAACAGGATCTCAGTAGCTTCCGTGAGTTACTGGCCAAAATGTCCCACGACAATGAGCTCGACATTGCCGATATCGCCGCGGCTCTCGCTTGGCAGGCACAGCAAAAAACACCCCTCTACCCCTCGATAAAATCGATTAACACGCCGGCTGAAAAGAAGACCGACAAGCACAAGGGCCGTTTAAAGAATACGGAGAAGAACAAGCGCCCCCAGCGCGATACCTCAAACAGCAGTCATGATGCACCCCATCGCGACAAAGCCCCGCGCAAACCGAACCCTAAAAGCACTGGCGGCGACAAGCCTATATCCAGGCTCCGCCAGCACCCCGATGTTGAGCTAGTGCGCTATCGAATTGAAGTCGGTAGCAGCCACGGCGCATCACCCGGTGATATTGTCGGCGCGATGATTAACGAAGCCGGTATTGAGAGTGAATTCATTGGCCACATCGACATGCAAAACGAGCACAGCACGGTCGATCTGCCCGACGGTATGCCGAAGGAAATCTTTCAGCATCTCAAGCGCGTCCGGGTGCGCCAGCAAGCGATGAAGATTGAACAGGTCAGCGGCCTGGGTGATAAAGGCCGCAGTAAGCCAGAGCTAAAGCGCACCAATAAAAAACGCCCCAAAATAGAGGGTACTGCAAAAAAACGCGGTGACAAGAAGCCATCGCGCCAACCCCGTGCACCCAAGCCGGAAGACTTCACCTAACAGGCCTGCAAGCCGCTAATACTGCGCCTGATGAAAAATCAAGATTCAGGCATTATATTTAGCAGCCCTTGCAAGCAATAAAAACTGGAGAAAAACCATGCGCACCGTCCTTACCAATTCAAACATCATCGCCCAGCGTTTTGGCCCTATTCTTGGGCGCATGTTATTTGCGGCGCTTTTTATTCCCGCTGGCGTGCACAAAATAATCGATTTCTCGACCGTCTCTGGCTATATGACCAGCAAGGGTTTGCCCATGGTCGATGTGCTTTTGGTACTGACCATTATTATTGAGCTCGGTGGTGGCCTTATGCTGCTATTAGGCTGGCATGCCCGTCTCGCCGCATTAACTATTGCCCTCTTCTTAATACCTGTCACAGTGATTTTTCACCCCTACTGGAATATCGAAGATGCTCAGCAGATGATGACCCAGCAGCACATGTTTATGAAAAACATGGCCATTATCGGCGGTCTGTTGTGTATGACCGGTTTGGGTTCTGGCAAGTTCAGTCTCAAGGCTGCCAAGTTTTCTTAAAAAGAGTTCTCCTAATAAGAGCTCTCTTAACAAGGGTTTCTTAACCCTTCTGCGAAGACAAAACAACACACCTGCGGTGCTAGCTTCAAGCTCCGCAGGTGTGTTGACCACGGCCCTACCGACCCACGCCGAAACTCTGCCAATCAGCCCCCGCATAAAAACCTGCCCCGTCAGACCCGTTCAGCCCCCGCACTACCGCCCAACTTTCCATTTACTCTACCTTTTGTATCGCCTTTTTATTCATCCAGTATTCCCTGTGCTCACAGTGTTAGTATGCCCTGCAAAGCTCTTATACTAACGAGCGCCAATAATCACCCGGCAATAAAACTCTCAGTTAAAACCCAGGGAATCATTAATGAACAAACAACTTTGCGCCCTAAGGGTCACCTTGTTTAGCAGCCTGCTCTGCCTGTTATTACTCGGTGGCTGTGACAGCAAGACCCCTGAGAAAAAAAGTAATCCATCGGGTCTTGCCTTACAAGGCATGGATTTAAACGTTCGCCCGCAGGATGATTTTTTCGCCTACGCCAATGGTCGCTGGATGCGCGAAACCGAAATACCCGCCGACAAATCATCCTGGGGCTCCTTCAATATTCTCCATGAAAAAAGCCTCAACCAATTACAGGTGATTATTCAGGAGGCTGCCAACAGCCAGACTGAAGACACCACCCAGCAGAGTATTGGCAACTACTACAAAGCCTTTCTCGACACTGAAGCCATCAACGAACTCGACCTGGCACCCCTGGCTACGGAGCTGGTGCTGATTGAAATCATGGAAACTCACGCCGATGTTGCCAGCTACTTTGGTCGTAGCAATGCTTTTGGTATTGATTCACCCTTAAATTTCTGGGTCGATCAAGATGCAAAAGACTCCACCCAATACATTGCCTACTTCACCCAGTCCGGCCTCGGCCTGCCCGACCGCGACTATTATTTTGATGAAACAGAACGCGGGCAGGAAATCCTGAAAAAATACCGCGCTTACATTGACCAGCTAATGACCCTGGCTAAAGCCAAAGTCAGCGATACAACTATCGACAACATTATTGCTATCGAAACTGCACTAGCGGAGAAACACTGGACCCAGGTCGACAATCGTGACAGAGACCTTACCTACAACAAACTCAGTGATACAGCCCTGCAAGCATTGCTGCCCGACTATCAACTCAAATTGTTTCTTGACGGGCTGGGCATTGGCGAGCAAGACGAGGTGATCGTTCGCCAACCCACTTACGCCCAGGCCTTGAATCAAATATTCACCGACACGAGCGTCAAGCAGTGGCAAGATTATCTACGATTTAAAGTGCTCAGCACCTACGCCCCCTACTTACCCGAGGCCTACGAACAACTGAGTTTTGATTTTTACCAACGCACCCTGAGCGGTCAACTCGAACAGCAACCTCGTTGGAAGCGCGCTGTTAACAGTATTAATGCCAACATTGGCGAGCTGCTCGGCCAGCTTTATGTCGCCAAACATTTCCCCCCCGCTGCCAAGACCCGCATGGTTGAACTGGTCGATCAGTTAATCGCCGCCTATCGTCTGTCGATCAGCGAGCTGGAATGGATGAGCCCCGCCACACGTGAAAAAGCATTAGAAAAACTCGTCACTTTCACGCCAAAAATTGGCTACCCCGATAAGTGGAAAGATTATTCCAGCCTTGAAATAAAGGCCGACGAGTTACTCGGCAATATTCGTCGCGCCAATCAATTTAATCATCAACTACAAATCGCCAAGCTTGGTAAAGCCGTCGACCGTAGCGAATGGTTTATGGCCCCACAAAAGGTCAACGCTTATTACAACCCGGGCATGAACGAAATCGTCTTTCCCGCCGCCATTTTACAGCCACCCTTTTTCGACATTAATGCCGACGACGCCGTTAATTATGGCGGCATTGGTGGTGTCATCGGCCACGAAATTGGCCACGGCTTTGACGACCAGGGCAGTAAGTACACCGGCGAAGGCAACCTTGAAAACTGGTGGACCGATGAAGACCGAAATAACTTTGAGCAACGCACCCGCAATTTAATTGCCCAATATTCTGCTTACGAGCCCCTGCCCGATCTGCCCATTAATGGCGAGTTAACCCTCGGTGAAAACATTGGCGACCTGGGCGGTTTGAGCATTGCCCTTAAAGCCTACGAGCTATCACTGCAGGGTAAGCCTGCACCGGTTATGGGAAAGTTCACCGGGCAACAGCGGGTCTTTCTCGGTTGGGCACAGGCCTGGCGAGTGAAACGCCGACCCGAGTTAGCCGAACGTCTGATCAAAACCGACCCCCATTCGCCACCGGAATATAGAGTCAATGGTGTGGTCCCAAATATAGAAGGCTTCTATTCAGCCTTCGATGTACAAGAAGGTGATGGGATGTATCTATCCCCTGAGCAGCGAGTTAGAATCTGGTGATCAAGGATGAGCAAGCACAATAAACAGGGATGATTATTTATAAAAAAATCAAAAACCTTCAAGTTTAAACACCACAGTCAATCATAGAGGATGACTAATGAAGCAAACTATTATTAAAAAAATAGCGCACACCATCGTAGGCTCATCATTACTTCTGGGCTCCGCTGCTTATGCAGAAATAGCCTGCCTGGATGGGGCTGATCCCTTACCCGTCAACGGGAAAATTACTAATAACGGGCAACCCTCCAACGGAGCAGTTGGCAGCCTCAGCACACTGGGTGTAGTTGCCATGAGAATTGGTAAAAAGCCCAATCCAGTAAGTAAAATGAAATGCGGCATTATTGGTGTGCAGGCTGAGCCAATTCAAGACCAAGACCCCTACGACCAATTTATACCTGTAGCCTTTACCCACACCCTTAGTTGCGATGACAGTGTTGATATCTATCTCGGGCCAGGTCTTATACAAACTGCACACTCACAGTTAACTCTGGGTACAGAAGGAGAAATTGAAGTTGCAGGCTTCTGTAACGGAATAGACCCCTCAGGTGGAATATACGGTTCGTTTATTGAGGATTCCAGCCCCATCGCCAATACCGGACGCGGTATATTTACTGGCGTAACAGAGGGTAAAATTGTTATCGAGGGTGACATCAACTGCCTTGGCTCTATCGACATGAACTTTAAAGGCGAGCTTTGCCCGGCCCCAGCCCCATAGGTACACAACGACTTCAGTCCTAAAAAAGCCCGCTATTTGAGCGGGCTTTTTTATTGTGCAGCAGGGAATAGCGTAACTAATTAAGGCAGGCCATCAAACTCCGCACCTTCCTTCTCGGTCGGCATCAAGTCTTCACGGCTAATATCCATAGCCAGCAGTATATTTGCCGCAACATAAATCGATGAATAAGTACCCACCGCCACACCGACGATCAAAGCAATTGAAAAGTTGTGGATCAACTCACCACCAATAAAGAACAAGGCAAAGAGCACCAACAGGGTCGTTAAGGAGGTAATAATAGTACGGCCCAGGGTTTGGGTCAGTGACTCATTAATTACCCCAGTAGCATCAACCTCGCGCAGCAGACGAAAGTTTTCACGAATACGGTCGGAGACAACAATAGTATCGTTCAGTGAGTAGCCAATCACCGCCAATACCGCCGCCAGTACGGTGAGATCAAACTCAACATTAAATAGAGAGAAGAAGCCGAGGGTAATAATCACATCGTGAATCAGGGCGCAAACCGCTGCGATGGAAAACTTGTACTGAAAGCGAATCGCCACATAGAGCATCACCACAGCCAGGGCCGCGAGCATGCCCAGGCCACCGTCATCGCGTAATTCTTCGCCGATTTGTGGGCCGACGAACTCAATACGGCGCAGTTCAACAGCCGGATTGGCCACTTTAAGCACTGTCATCACCTGGTCGGATAATCCCGCTTCGGGCTGGCCCTGCAGGCGTATCAAGATTTCGCTCTCGGTACCGAAATGCACTACCACCGGGTTCTTAAAACCGCCCTGCTCTAACGATGAACGCACTACATTTAAATCCGCCGCTTGCGGATAGGCGACTTCAATTTGTGTGCCCCCGGTAAAGTCCAGACCGAGCACCAAACCCTTTGTTGCCAAGGAGCCAATAGCCACAATCAGCAGTATTACCGAACCTATCGCTGCCAGGCGGCGGCGCCCCATAAAGTTGTAAATAAGCTGTTCGCTCATAATCGCGTTCCAGTTGCCTTCATTAAAGGACTAAATCCAAAGCTTCTCAACGTTTCGGCCACCATAAACCAGATTGGCCAGTGCCCGTGTACCCATAATCGCGGTAAACATAGAGGTTAAAATACCCAGTGACAAGGTCACGGCAAAACCCTGTACCGGGCCAGAGCCAACGGCGTAAAGAATAACCGCAACAATCAGTGTCGTGATATTGGCATCGATAATCGACACAAAAGCGCGGTCGTAACCGGCGTGGATGGCCCCCTGTACAGTCTCGCCATTTTTTAACTCTTCACGAATGCGGGAGAAGATCAGCACGTTGGCATCAACCGCCATACCGACCGTCAACACGATACCGGCAATACCCGGAAGGGTAAGGGTCGCACCCAACAGCGACATGGCCGCGATAAGCAGCACCAGGTTCAAACCCAGGGCCAGATTGGCAAACACACCAAAGACACGGTAATAAACCAGCATAAACAAGGCCACAATCGCCAAGCCGAGCTGCACCGATTTAATGCCAATGGAAATATTTTCCGCACCCAGTGAAGGGCCAATCGTGCGCTCTTCAACAAAGTACATAGGGGCGGCCAAGGCACCAGCGCGCAGCAAAAGAGCCAGCTCAGAGGCCTCAGCAGGGCTGTCGAGGCCCGTGATGCGAAACTGTACACCGAGGGCGCTTTGAATGGTGGCCAGGCTAATAATGGTTTTTTCAACATAGGGCACGGCAACGGACACGTCATCGCCCGCCTCATTGCGCTGTGTTTCAAGTCGCGCTTTCGACTCGATAAACAATACACCCAAACCACGCTTAATATTATTACGCGTGGCGTAATGCATGGACCGGCCACCGCCAGCATCCAAAGTAATACCCACCTCGGCGCGACCATTTTCGTCGTAACCCGCATTGGCATTAGTGACGCTGTCACCGCTAATAACCACCTTTTTTTCTAACCAGGCCAGGCGACCGCGCTCCGACTCACTGCGAAAAGTGAACTCTTCACGACCGGCAATTTGTCCCGGCTTCGCCTCAAGACGAAATTCAAGATTGGCCGTTTTACCAATAATACGCTTCGCTTCGGCAGTATCCTGTACCCCCGGTAATTCGACGACGATACGATCTCGTCCCTGGCGCTGCACGATAGGCTCTGACACACCCAGCTCATTCACCCGCTTGCGCAAAGTAGTGATGTTTTGCGAGACAGCGTACTCTTCTTTCTCTTTTACCGCAGCCGTAGACATAGTCGCGCTGACGACAAACAAGCTGCCATCCTGACTTTCAGTCGGTAGTAAATCGCGGAACTCTTTACGGATTAATGAAGTCGTTTGGTCTTGCCACTCTTCTTTCGTAAACGTGAAAATCAACACCTGGTCTTCAAGACTAGCTGATTTATAGCGCACTCGCGCTTCTCGCAGGGCGGCTTTGGCTTCGCTCAAGCGGGTATCGAGATGGGTGGTAATAACTGACGCCGTGTCGACCTGTAACAGAAAGTGCACACCACCACTGAGGTCGAGACCCAGCTTCATCGGCGCGCCACCGAGATCAGCCAGCCACTCAGGTGTATTGGAGGCGAGATTTAAAGCAACCACATAGTCGAGGCCGAGGGCTTGCTGTACGACACTTTTGGCAGCCAGTTGCTGCTCGGCATCGCGNANGCGAATTAGCACACTTTTACCATTGAGCTGCTCACCAAAGTAGGCGATGCCTGCCTCGTCCAATGCGGCAGTTGCCTGCTGCATAAGATTTTCATCCATGACCATAGAACCACTCTGCCCAGACAGCTGAATAGCGGGGTCGGGGGCATAGCGGTTGGGCAGTGCATAAATAAAGCCTGCAATGACCACCAGTAAAATCAGTAAATACTTCCAGAGCGGGTAACGGTTCATTAATTGTCGCTTCTTTTATCCCGGTAACGGTGGCGCATTATAGGGCAATTCGCCACCGCGCCCACTATCCATAAAAAATTTAACTCGCAGGTTTGTCGCCCGCCTGCTGACGATAAAATTCTTCGGCAAAATCATCGAGCCGATGGGCCTCAATAGCACTGCGAATATCGGCCATCAAGGTTTGGTAATAGCGCAAATTGTGGATGGTATTGAGCTGGGCACCGAGGATTTCTTTGCACTTGTCGAGATGGTGTAAATAGGCCCGACTGAAATTTTCACAGGTGTAGCAATCACAATTGGCATCTAACGGGCCGGTGTCGTGGCGATGCTTGGCATTGCGAATTCTAATCACCCCACTACTGGTAAATAGGTGGCCATTGCGCGCATTGCGGGTCGGCATAACGCAGTCGAACATATCGATGCCACGACGCACGGCCTCGAGAATATCGCCCGGCTTGCCAACACCCATTAAATAATGGGGTTTATCGACGGGCATTTCTGGTGACAGGCAATCGAGCACGCGCAGCATGTCCTCTTTTGGCTCGCCCACCGACAGTCCGCCAATGGCATAACCATCAAAGCCAATAGCCTTTAAACCGGCGATGGATTCACGGCGCAGTGACTCGTGCATACCGCCCTGAACAATGCCAAACAGGGCCGCCGGATTATCGCCGTGGCCATCTTTACTGCGTTGCGCCCAGCGCATGGACAGTTCCATCGAGGTGCGCGCCTCATTCTCAGTCGCCGGATAAGGGGTGCATTCGTCGAACACCATCACCACATCGGCACCCAGGTCGCGCTGCACCTGCATGGATTTTTCCGGGTCGAGAAACACCGCACTACCGTCGATGGGCGAGCGAAAGGAGACACCAGCTTCGGTAATTTTGCGCATCGCACCCAGGCTGAAAACCTGAAAGCCGCCGGAGTCGGTCAAAATCGGCCCCTGCCACTGCATAAAATCGTGCAGGTCACCGTGGGCTTTAATCACTTCGGTACCGGGGCGCAGCATTAAATGAAAGGTGTTGCCGAGAATCATATCGGCACCGATGGCTTCGATATCTTTCGGCAACATGCCCTTGACTGTGCCGTAAGTGCCGACCGGCATAAAGGCCGGGGTCTCGACCACACCACGGGGAAAAGTCAGCCGCCCGCGCCGGGCAACACCGTGACTGGTTGTGTCAGTGGTATCGAGTTCAAATTTCATAGGGCACTCATACAAGGGAAGAGTTTCATTTATAAGGCAGTGGTTTGTCAGCGTTAGGGTTGCGTGTAATGAGCATGGCATCGCCGTAACTGAAAAAGCGATAGCGCTCTTCGACGGCTGCTTGATAGGCCTGCATAACACTTTTATAACCGGCAAAGGCCGAGACCAGCATTAACAATGTCGACTCCGGCAAATGGAAATTAGTGATCAACACATCGACCATTTTAAATTCATAGCCGGGATAAATAAAAATATCGGTTTCGCCCTGCAGCGGCTGCATCGTGCCACTGGCTCCAGCGGTTTCAAGACAGCGTACACTGGTGGTGCCCACAGCGATCACCCGCTTACCCGCCGCTCGGGTCGCCTCTACCTGGGCGCAAAGCTCGGTATTGACCTCTAAGGTTTCGCAGTGCATTTTGTGGTCGAGAATATTATCGGCACGCACCGGCTGAAAAGTACCGGCGCCGACGTGAAGTGTACTAAAGCCCGCGTTGACGCCCTTCGCCTGCAAACGGGCCAATAACTCAGCGTCAAAATGCAGGCCCGCCGTTGGTGCAGCCACAGCACCA
>JGI24025J20009_10003834_pt1 | contig 10091 bp, 7 predicted proteins | sample Cruoilmetagenom3_FD_20009 | JGI IMG/M metagenome (IMG submission 20009) | reverse complement strand
TTTCGGGGACATAATACTTATTTCCATTCCTTGAAGACCTAACTCCGTTCGTCTTTTTTCTCAACTTTGTTCGTCCGCTTGCGGGTAAGACCGTCGGTGTGATTCTTTTGTCGTATCGCCCAACATTCTTAATAGAAATAACCTTCCTAATCATAGGAACTTCTGTCTTTGATTCACCACTAAATATGCCGCAGGCGGGCCGGAATGTCAAGGTTCGCAATTTCAAGACCAACCCAAAATATCCGTTTACCTCCGGATACAGAATCAGGATATTTACACTTCTGTGCTTGTCAAATACAAAGGCAGGAATCTTGACAGTTCATGTCGGGACGATATGCTCACCAAGGTGATGTGCACAAACCTGTCGGTCTGGACCTCAAGCAAAGGAGCTTAAATGACCAAATACGAAGAAATCTGCGCAGCATACGGTTCGGCAAGGAAAGCATTCTCTGAGAACCAGGCACAGTGCCTCAAGTTTGCAGCCGAACTCGTCAAAGGTATGATTGATTATTTCGGTTGCAAAGAGCAGCACATCAAAATTTACCCGCCTGACATCAACTTCGACCCTGCGAACGCCGGCACGGTGGAACAAGCGTTGCGCATGGCTCCGGATGGTGTCTGGTATTTTGTGCTTGGAATCACGCTATACCAGACTCCTGAAAACCCGCCGGCAGAAACATTGTGCATGAACCTGGCGGTATCAAGCACCCCGGCCGGCTTTGAAATAAAGGTAAAAGATGTCCGCGAACCTTTTCATATCCCTCCGGATTATTCGGGAATCACCAGAAGGCATAAAGCCTTTTACGAACTCGTATACAGAACTGTCAAGAACACCTATGAGAAAGGTCTGATGCCGTTCTCAACCAAAACAGAAATCGGAAGAGACATCGCTTTCTAAATATTGACACCAGCGGCTGGAGACTCACAATCATGCAAGAATGCAGTTACAGCGGCGGATATTAAAAAGAAGGTAACTATGAAAAATAAATGTAATCTGGTCGGACTGCTGGCGCTCGTCCCGATGATGGCACTAGCGACCCTTCATGTCGGCGATTTGGCGCCGGATTTCACCCTACCGGATACGGCATACGTCAACCACAACCTGTCCGAGTGGCGCGGCCGGGTCGTGCTGCTCACCTTCTGGCAGTCAACCTGCGGACATTGCCGCGCGGAGTTACCGCGTTTAGAGGTTTTGTACCAGGACTACAAAGCGAACGGCTTCATCCCGGTCACCGCCAACCTGCAGGAAAACATCGAAACCGTCAAAGCCTATGCCCGGCAGTACACCTATCCGTTCCTGTGCGACAACGGCGGGGTCTGGGGAGTGTACCGGCAGAACGGATACATTCCGCTGAACTATATCGTCGACCCCGAGGGTGTCATCCGCTACATCGCCGAAGGTTTCAACGAAGATGCAGTACGCCAGGTTATCCTCCAGTACCTGCCCGGACCGATTGAGCACGATGTTGGGGTGACGGGCATCATTGCACCGTCCGGCAGCGTGGATTCTGGGACGACGGTAGTACCGGCCTGCTCGGTCTACAATTTCGCCGAGAATGTCGAGACCTATCCGGTGCGGATGAGAATCGGCACACTATATGACACAGTCGCAATGGTGAGTGGGCACCAGCCGGGCACGGCCCGATACATCGAGTTTCCGGCGTGGACCGCGCAGGAACGGGGTCAACTTGCGGTGCGCTGCTCAACCGAGCTCGCCGCCGACGACATCGTGAGCAACGACGCGAAAGAGGGTATGGTTACGGTCAATGTTTACGACCTTGCGGTTACGATGATACTGGTCCCGCGCGACAGCGTTGATTCGGCCGCGACCGTCGTGCCCAGTGCGGTCGTTGAGAACAAAGGCACGATTGCCGACATGGCCAAGGTTAAGTTCACTATCGGCGACTTCTACTCAGACAGCGTCAATGTGCCGCTGCAAGCGGGTGTGGTCGACACCGCGTACTTTAACCAGTGGACCGCGCTGCAGCTCGGTACCTTTGCGGTGCGCTGCACGGTCGGCGGCATCCGCGGGGAACATGTGCCTGAGAACAACTTGCTGACCGGGACCGTGCGGGTAGTCCGTGGTTCTGGCATCGAAGAGCAGTTCTCATACCCGAACCGGTTCGCACTATATGAAGTGTATCCCAACCCGGCCACGGGCAGGACCGAATTCTGCTACTCGTTGCCGCACGATGCCCAAATCGAACTGCAAATGTTCTCCCTGGATGGCAAACTCGTGCGGACCCTGCGCTCAGGCCGTGAGTCGGCAGGTCGGCACTCGGTGGTCTGGGACGGCCGCAACGAAGCCGGACAAGCGGTGGGAAAAGGCAGCTATTACTACCGGCTGAAAGCCGGAGAATTCCGGGCGGTGAGAAAATTAGTTAAGACCGAGTGATAGCGGCAGCAAAGCAGGAGCGTAAAAGCGAAAGTGAGAACCGGAAATTATCCGGGACATAATACGATTTACGCGCCTCAGATTCCGGCATAACTGCAAAAGCTTACGGCTGACCGCAAACAACGACAAAAGGGTTTCTTTTGTCAAAAGCCGGCAAAGAATCGGGTTTGGTGTCGGGGATTGTTGCGGGAATGGTTTCGGGAATGAATTCGGGAATACAATCCGGAATAATTGTGCGTTGGAATCCAGCGATTGAATCTGGATAAGTTTCTGGAAGCATCGCTTGAGGAATATCTCCGAACATTTCGGGATTAGTATTTCCGAGCATTCCCCGATAGAGACCCGGGTTTGAACCAGGAAAAGAATCTCGGTGCAGAAAAGGATTCATTTCCGGGATAATATCCGGGACAAAATCTAGAATACAATCTGGGAACAAAACCGGAAGAGAACCAGAGAGGGGGGCGGTGGAGGGGGTAAGCCCTAAACGATGCAATTTGATGATAGAAAGGCTATCATGAGGCACAACTCTTTGCAGAGCAATGAATTACAGCTTTGGTTATGTTCAGGTCTCGTTCCGGCTCTAATATAGTGGAGTAAAAAGTATCGGGGTTAAGGTGATACAATGTTCTGAATGGCGAATTCCTAGCTGGCCGAACCTTTACAGGTCTAGTCCGGGCAGGCAAGGGGTCCTGATTCGCTAATCAGCCAGATGGCCCTTTTCCGCATACTGCTGGAACAGTTGGCCCCAAGGGGTTTCCTGGCACCAGCGTTCGTAAATCTTCTTTTCCTTGAGGGGCCAGTGGATGTAATCGTGGTTGAATTCAGATACAAATATCGGGATGTTGACCAGCCAGGTGCGGAAGATGAGTTTCTGAAGGAATTTCGTCGGGCCGTACCAGGAAAGCCAGCCGAGGAATTTATGGAAGCTGCGGCCGACTTCAAAATGCCAGTTTTCTTCAGAGATGTCATCACCAACGATTTCGATTTCCCTGGTGTCGCCAACGCCCAATCTCCTTTCATGGGCGATTCTGATATAGCCGATTGAGAACGGGTCAATCCCCATCAACTTGGCTGCGACCGCATCAATCGCTACTTGGTCTCCAGAAGCGAGAATGACATTCTTGATGACCGGGGTCATGGTGCGCGGACCCGGGCCATTGCCAGCCGTTGTGCCGTCCATTGTTGCGAAGATGCCGGGATGGATTTCTTTCTGGATTGCGAGCAGGTCAACCAGGGTTTCGTGAATCCAGGTATGGGTGTAATGGCGATAAGTGGAAAGTAGCCCGCCGAAAGCGTTTTTCATCGCACCGGTCGTAGTGGTATAAATATGGCATTTTACGGTGGGCAAATGGACGATGTTCTTGCCGAAGAAGTAGTCTGGAATTCGGATTCCTTGAGGATAGATATGGTTGAGCACAAGCATTTCGGCTTTGGGTTGGAACGGAATCCATTTTATATCCCGGGGTTTGAAGTTGTAAAGCACCGGGACGTTGTAATGTTTGAAAATGGGGATGTAATGGTTCAAGTCTTCGCCTTTGAAGGTATCAATGACAACGGTTTTGTTCTGGACGCAGGAAATGTCCTTGAATCCCAGGTCGTGCAGGCCGAGAATCGTGCCTTCAAGCTGCCATGGGGTAGTGTTGGCTGAAGGCATCGGATAATGCCAGGAGATATTGTCCTTGAGAATAGTAGTGGCGTTTTTGTCCAGGAATTTATCGATCTCGGCGAGTTTCAAGAGCCGGCGATAATCATCAAGCACCGTTTCAGGTTTGGTAAAAAGAACTGCGACTTTTGACCGACTTTTCATATCATCAGATTATAACCCGGTGTGGTTGGATTGCAACTTGAGCGATACCGTGATAGTTTTCCTGGAGAGCGATACTTTCTTGACGGGCAGGGTCGCATGAGTATACTTATCGTTAGCTAAACGGAGGTTCGTGGTGTTGAACGACCCCAAAGTGGCTAGACTTTTTGAATTCTTGATAGATCATCAGAAGACACCGGCCCTGGAGCCGGTATTTGCACCCAGGCGTGACGGCTGGGTGAGTTATCCGTCGATTGAGGAACAGTTGGGGGTTGAGTCGGATTACGTTGTTAGGCTACTTGAGGACCTTCGCCGGTTGGGCTATTTGCATAAACAGTTCCACGACAAGGTTCTATTCTGCCCGGCTTGCAATTCTCAGGATTTGCAACTGGTTATCCTCTGCCCAAAATGCCATTCCGCACATCTTTTGCGCAAGCGTTTCCTGAAGCATAATAACTGCGGCTATGTTGGTCCGGAAGAAAACTTTGGTCGAGGTGAGACAAGGATTTGCCCTAAATGCCGGGATGAATTGGTTCTGCTCGGCAGTGATTATCAAAATATGGGAATCCGATATGGGTGTGGTGATTGCGGCGAAGTGGTTGAGAACCCAGAAGAAAAATGGTTGTGCCGGTCTTGCGGTCGGTTTTTTGGAAAGCTGGATGTTCGGGAACTGGTGCTTTACCGGTATGAGGTCAATCCGGCACAGTTGGCTAAGTTGAAAGTGGAGCGGATACCAAAGGCGCGCGTCCACGAATTCTTGACGCGTGAGGGGTATGAAATCCAGGAATCTGCGCTGGCAACCGGCCGTTCCGGGGCTGAACACCAGATTGACCTGTTGGCGACAAAACGGTCGGGCCCTTTGGAGCATCGGATTGTCGTCGGGTTTGCCAGTGCGGAGAAAGAAGTGGATTCAGAAGAGGTTATTAAGCTTTATGCCAAGGCATATGATGTCGATGCCCAGGACACTATACTTGTGGTTTCGCCCCGTTTGAGTAAGGACGCACAGAATTTTGCCCGCCATTATCACATCAAGGTTTTTGATGCCGAACAACTCAATCACCCGAATGTGAATATTTCGGTGTAGGTCTTCAGATTCCAAATTATGTTTCCGACCCGGCTTGACAGTGCGTAGTTAATAACTACTTTTGTGGGTGACGCGCAGGTTTTTCGTTTGGGCGGCGATTCTGTCGCTCTTCTTTGACCAGGTATCCAAAGTGATGGCATACGGGCTGTTGCACGAGCACGTGCCTTTGCGGGTGTTGGGCAATGTGCTGCGATTCTCGCTTACCTCTAACCCCCAGGGGTTATTCGGGCTGTCTTTCGGGCCGCCGATTATCTATTTCCTGCTTCCGGTTCTGGGCATTGGTCTGGTGGTATATTTCGCGCTCCGGTCTCCGGATTGCTGGCTGGCAACTGCATACGGAATGATACTCGGGGGTGCGATTGGCAATTTGGTCGACCGCGTGCGGCTGGGCTATGTTATTGACTTCATTGATATCGGGATTAGAAGATGCCGCTGGTATACTTTCAATCTGGCAGATGCATTCGTTATCATCGGTATTCTGTTGTTGCTGGGCCGGGAGATATTCGCTCGGCGGAAAGGGATGTCCGGTTGACCCGCGTGTCGCTGAGGCGATTCAGCCGTATCTTGAAAAGATATTCGGCAATCCTTCCAGTGTTCATTTTTTGGCCGCGACTGCTTCGGCCGCGTAGACCCTGAAGATGTGCGAAAGGCAATCACAAGTTGTTATTCTGGAAGAGTAGCTAGATATCGAAGATTACTGTTGCGAGATAACCGTTTGTGGTTGATTCCAGCCGGTACTGGTGGTAGGTAGGAACTTTTATTTCAATCTTCAGACCGTGACGAGCAGGGTCGTAATCCTCGCCATGCAGCCGGGCGGTCAGGCGGAATGGTTCGGTTTCGCTGAATTCTATCAGTTCGGCGCGGGCAACTGCAAAGGAGTGGGCCGAGAACAGAAACAGAAGCTCGCGGAGCCAGTCGAGAAATAGTTCGGCAAGATTAGGGGCGGTGAGTTCAACAATGCGGGTTTTTGTGACTTTCAACTGAGAGCGGTCCAGCATCAGGTCGAACAGGCAGAACGCAGCATTGGTGAAGAGTTCGGCAAGAGTTCTCCCGAAGATTTCAACTTTGAGGTCTGATGTATGATTGAGCTGGCGGTGAGGTGGGCGCAAGGCTCAGCGTTTGACCAGATTCTTGCCGGTGGCGGTATTGCCCTGGGCATCGGCGGTCCAGATAGCGATGATGTTTTCGGCCAGAGGTAATGCCAATTCTTGCCGGAAATTTTCCGTGCATGCATCGAATATTCCATCGGTTGGTTCAACCGGCTGCCAGGAATCGGCATTGACCGAAATCCGGCAACTGGCAATAAGGGAGGATGAATCTGTGACCGAGAAGGTAAGGCGGTTGCCTCTCAGTTTGATGTTTATAACTCGTGGCGGGCTGTTGTCTACGAGAACCGGAAGGCTTACCGTTTGGGTGTTGAGGGCCGATTCTTTCGGTTTTGAAAGACGGTCAGAAGCCACGAGTTTGAACCGGTACCAACCATCGGGCAGAGTTCTTGTATCGAGATTGTATTCTCTCCCAGCCAGGTCGTGACCCGCCTGTTTCCAATTTGTTTCAGACTGCCCTTTGAAGTAAAGCTGGAACTGGAGGGAATCTTGGTCCGGGTCTTCGGCCTCCCAGGAAATCTTCCGTATCGGACAGGCATTTCCTTTTTGCGCTTCCTCAATTGTGGGTTTGGCAATCTCCAGTTTCTTGATGTTCGGCGGCCGATTTGGAATTCTGTAATATAAATCCAGCCGTTCGAGCTTTGGACTGAGATTCGGGAAATCGGTTGAAAGCCGGGCACGCCACTGAATGAACCTGCCGGTTGGAGACGCGATTGCCGAACTGCGAATACCTGATTTGCCGACCGGTCTGATAATTGATGTTTCCTGCCATTTGCTCCAACTGGGGTCTGGTTTTTCCGAACTGCCAGAACGGGTATCAAGTTCAAGTTCGGTTCCGAACGGGACATCGGCCCTGAATCTGACCCGACCAAATTGCGCCGGGCTTTTGCAGTCATGCGGTATCGACAAAATATGGCCCTCTTTGGCAAAGGTTTCGCCTAAAAGATGGACACGGGCAGGATTGGCCGTTCCTACCAAAGTGCCGTCTGAACCAGAGGCAAGAGAAGTTATCCGGGGTTGTGAAGCTTTCTGCAGGAGGGAGTGATGGCCAAGGCTATCCAGTTCATAAATGACGCCGTTGCAGCCGGTTGCCACCAGCAGACCCGATGCATTGGGCAAGATATCAAATACTGTGGAATCCGGACAGTTCCATTTCCACTGAAGAATGCCATCGGAGCTGACGCAGAGAACTGCGCCGGTTAATGTATCGCCGCTATTACCGGCAGGGTTTGTAGCGAGAAAAATCGATGTGCCTTTTTCTGCTATTGCCCGGATTTCATCAAACTGGGTGTCATAGAGGACCGAAACATCGGGATGAGACCGGCCGGGCTTGAAAACAAGCCGGTATACAATACCATCCGGGCTGGTCCCAACAAGCAGTTCCTTTCCCAGTTTAAGCCAGGCCAGTGCGGTGATATGTGACTGAGGAGCAGTGAAAACGAGTTTTCCTCTGCCCGAATAGGAGATTCGATAGAGTTCGCCTTTATCCCCAGTGGCGCAGTATAGTTCGCCTTCTGGTCCTGGCAAAAGACTGAAGATATAGTTCTGTTCCGTATCGAAGAATCGTTCAGGGGGAAAGCTTGGTCTGATGCGGAATATGGTTCCATCCGGCGTGAGGCCGAAAAATACATTACCCCGGCGGTCCGCACAAAGGGCAAGGATTTCGCCGGTTCCGCCGTCAAATACCAGTTTCGGTCTGGCTCCAGGTTCCAGAAGGTAAACCCGGCCGTTGTTGCCGGTCCCGAAATAGCGACGGTTTCGGGTCTGGACTATCGACCAAACCGATGCCTCATCCAGCGATGCAATGTCTTTGAGGCAAGGGGCCAAAGTGATTACCCCTTGTGGAAGGATGGCGATATTCTTGAATTCCTGTTTCTCAGGCAGGATGCTTTCAGTTCCCGGTGTTGTCCATGAACTCATAACCAGGCACAGAAGGGTAGTGATTTCATAAATCAACGGTGCACCTCCAATCTCAGTTCATAAGTGCCGGATATGACTGCATCGAAATAAAACGATTGCTCAAACAACGGACTTTCGTTAGTGGCAAGGACCGGTTCGGTCGAGCCGGACGCCATAATCGTGCTGCGCAGCGACGGCGGGGGTGCAGGAAGTTCTTTGTCGCGNATGGTTATGCCGGGCTTTGGGATGAATCCCGCTACTACCAGTTCGTTTTCTCTNCCGGTATTCTCAAGAAGCTTCTTGAGTCCTTTCATAGTGTTGGGTGAGGCCNCCCCAGGTGCCCTGAGNGCCTCGCGCTGCTGGAGTGAATCCCAGGGTGATATTACCAGGGTCAGCCTTCCTGCCGGCGTCGTTTTTGGGAGGACAGTTTTTATGATACGGTTAGTCTTTTTGCCAGCGTAGTCTTCCAGAACCATCGCGACGGTAATGGTGTCACCTGGTTTTGCAACCAGGCGGTCGGGTCGNGCAGAAATGATTCTCAGTTTTTTTCGTCCGGGCACGTATTTCANTTTGAAGACAACCCGGGTTAGTTTTGGTGTCGGAAACCGTTTTTCAAATAGCGCATTCAGCTCGTCCGAGGTATTATGGAAGAGCCGTGAAGCCAGACCTTCACCAGTATAAACATGGTGGACGGTGATGTTTTCCGTGTCATCGAGTGTAATGCCCATCTGTGAGCTCAAGGTCATATCCTCCAGTTTCCCTTCAGTTGAGAAAATAATGTCGGAAAGACCGACCGGTATGAGGATCGGAAGAAGAGTCGGATGTTTCGCTACCCGGAAGTGATAAGTGTCTTCGGTACAACGGGAGTTGATTGCCACTTCGACCGGGGTCATTTCTGGGACCGGACCGATTGTGCCGGCGATTCCAGTCAGTCGGTCCTGGGTCAAGGTGCCGATAGGAATGGTCGGCGAGAAAAATTTGAAAGAGACGGAAAGCGAAGGCAAGATTGAATGGATTACCCCTCCTACCAGTGGCATTTTAACCGAACCGGCCTGGAGCATCGGGTGACCGAAGGCAAGAATTTTCTGGCCCTGTCTGTAGGTAAGTGTCCCGATTCCTGACATTCGGACATCGCCGTCGATCAAACCTACACCGATGGCTGCGCCAGGAATGAGTAAAGAATCCAGGCCGGCGCTGTCCGTCTCTCGGGCGCGTCCTGACGCGGCTATCGGGACAAGTCCGTATTTGGACATAATCGGTTCGATCAAGTCGGCGAGCCCTGGTGTGAATCCGGAAAGTGCCACCGGGATGGGCAGTGGTGAAAATGCGGTTGAGCGGTTTTTCTCCAAACCGATGCCCGAATTTGTTCCGGGCCGTTTTTCCTGCCAGATTTCCAGCATTTCGTTGATTGGCGTGACACCGGCGATAGGCTCTTTTGAGAAACCCCAGGCATAGGCTACTGCGCCAGCCAGTAGGGGCGACGCATGCGTCGCCCCTACTTCCAGATAAATCGGGCTTCCGGACATTCCGGCGATTACACCGGTTTTTTCCAGATTTGCTCCTGAAAGACGGCATAGGATAAGGTCACACTTCGGAGCAATTTTGTGCATGACATCAAGAACCTCGACCTCAAATCTTTCGATTTTGTGGCCTGAGAATACAGTGAGACCGAACCCTTTCATTCCCGGCCGAATATTGTCTACCTGAATGACATCGGCCGCCCGGGCCAGACAAAACAGCAGTAAAGATAGGAGCAACAGGATGATTTTCCCTCTCTTCAATCTCAAATCTTCAATCACCCTT
>JGI24025J20009_10003833_pt1 | contig 10092 bp, 8 predicted proteins | sample Cruoilmetagenom3_FD_20009 | JGI IMG/M metagenome (IMG submission 20009) | reverse complement strand
AAAAGTCGCTGGTTTTGGATCGAATTCAAGAAAAAGTTTACGAAAGGCAAAATCCTAGTTTGGCTATTTCAGGGCATTGTGGGTACGGTCGGGAATTGCTGTTCAGGCAGCAGCGCCGGTTACGTTCGGAATCTATACTCTCGAAGTATATCACGCTTCGCATTGCTAAATTAATCCCCTGTCCCGCATGATTTGTCCCGCGTCTCTTCCCGAAATCTGAAGATATACTGCAGTATTGAGTATGCTTGAATGCCCTAAAACCTGTTGAATGACATTTAGGGGCACATTGGCCGATACCATCTCCATGGCCCTTGAGTGTCTCAGGACATGGGGGTGGAGCTTGTTTTTTGAAATGCCGGTTTGAGATCCTATTGTTTTCAGCTTGGTGAAAAAGTTTTGCCGGGCCAAACCGAAAACCACACCTCTCATGTTGGGCCACTCGGCCAGGTAGGTAGCCACCTCTGTTGTAACGGTTGGAGGTACTGCAACGGTCCTCTTAAACGGCTTTTTGCGCTTCAGTGTCCAGAGTTGAATCCTTGATCCCCGAAAGTCTATATCTACGGTGTCGTCTATTTTTAAGACCTCGGAAATTCTAGCGCCTGTATACCGGGCCATGAGGAATACAAGCCAGTACCGGCCCCTTATGCGCCGGGTCTTTCCCTGGGCCTGGTCGAACCAAGCCTGGAAGGAACCTGTTAGGCGGTTCAGCTCTTCTTCTGACAGGTATTTAATGGTCTCGGTCGAGACCGGCAGGTCTATTAATGTCCGTGCAGGAAGCAGCATTTTTTATCCTTTGGGGTATGACGTTATATAATATAACGTCATAAAATCATACTACAGGGGAAAAAATGAATTGTCAAAAGGAACCAGAAAGCTTTGGTTCGGAGACCTCCTGGCCTGATCCGGCTCGCCGGCAGTCTAAGAAATTATAACAAACTATGACAATATAAATATTTTGTCATAGTTTCTGGACCAAGCTGTTTCTCGGTATTATTCCAGTGCAAAACAAAAAAGGGAAGCTAATGCGTGATATCGCAGCTATATTTCCGTTGGGCCTTGGAGAAGAACGCTTTTTCCCATATAATTTGGTGTCAGGAGACCCCATGAGTCAAGAATTGGCCCATTTTTCATCCCAGACCTCTTTGATTAATCCTCCAGTCTTTCCAAATTTCAAACAAATCAATTGTGCCAGCCGGTTACTCCGTGATATAATATTCAAAGCGAGGAGGTAGCCGACCGTCCAACAACAATTCGTTCAAGCGGACTAAAAACAGTTTGGTGGTAATGGATAGTTCGTCTCCCACTGCCAAGCTTTAGGTGCTCTGCAAAGGTCTGTGCTACACATTGTTTTTGGCAGCTTAACTCCTTCATTAGGGCTTCCAGTCAACAAATTGAGAGGAGGTTGATGCCATTATGATTTGTTGATGTCAGAGCAAAATTTTTATTTTTTTGAAGTATAGCATGATGATTTATAGCAATCCCCATATGGCTTGATACCGAAATCGTTGATCAACAAGTAACTGAAAACAGGGGGTGCGATGCTTCAAAATTGTATCAGGTCATACGAGGATACTTAGCAAGCTGATTTCACAGATGAGATTTATATGGCATGTATGAACTCTATGGCGATTGAAACAGTTTAGACATATGTAATTACATCATCCACAAGACAAACGCAAACACATATCACATATTCTAGGACGTACGGATAAACAAGGAGGAAGCAATGATGCAAACGGAAACTAAAAAATCTTTCACTATATACAAATTATTAGCATTCTCATTTCTGATTCTTTTTATAGTTGTGCCCCAAAATGTATGGGCAAAGACAATATTGGTGACGAATAACGCTATTGATAGCTTAACCTGCGGTACAAAATTAGAACCTTGTCGGTCTATTAGTCAAGCAATCGACAATGCAAAAAACGGAGATCATATCCTTGTCGGCCCAGGTCGCTACGGAGACTTAAACCATGATGGAGATTTTGATGATCCTGGAGAAGAAGCTTCTGAGTTAGGGTTTGGTTGCAAATGCATGATTCTGGTAGATAAGCGCGTTTCCATGAAGTCAACACATGGCGCAACGGCTACTATATTGGATGCTAATAATGCAGGATTAGATGTCGTAAACATCATAACGGACGAAGTCATCTTTGGTGGAATCAACAAAGGTTTTACTCTGCTTGGAGCACGTATGACTGGCGATGACGATGATGTTGGTTTAGTAGTCTTATCAGAACGCAATGTACATGTTGTCGGCAATATTGCCTTAGACAATGAATATGCAGGATTTGAAATACACGGTAGTCGCCACATCATAAAAAATAACACTGCCAGTAGAAATGGTGGTGGATTTGTTACTGCCTTCGTAGAAAATGGACATGTGATTATGAATAATGTGGCAAGTGCGAACGGTAATGCATCTGTAGGCGGCAATGGTTTTTCGCTATTTGGTAATAATCATAAAATAATGTTTAATACTTCGATTGGAAACAAAGGCATGGGCTTCCTGCTTAATGCTAGTAACGGCGAAAAATTAGAATTCCAGAAGAACAACGTTATTGGAAATAGAGGTTCCGGTATTTGGGTATTTAATGGTCCGAATCTCGTGATTAAAAAGAATAATATATTTGGTAATTTAGGCGAGGGGGTATTCCATCAATCTTTCGCTCCTAATTGTGGTCTGGTTAATGATTCTGACAGTGTCATTTACGCAACATATAACTTTTGGGGTGCACCTAATGGGCCTGGAGTAGACCCTGCAGATGACGCAGGACCGGGATCCAATTGTGATCGAGGTCCAGTTACCGACGTTGAGCCATTCTTAAGAAAACCTGTAAAGATAAAATCTCGACATAGTACGGAATATGTCAATGAAAAGGAGACACCTTTTGCTCAAAATTAAAGTACACTTGGTTAACTCATCAAGTTTTTCGTTACCACTTTTTTATGCATAAAGGTACCCCCCTCAATCCCCCCGTCGGGGGGACTCCCTACCTGGCTTCGGCCCTTCGGGCCTGCAGCCAGGTAGGCTAATATTTTATATCTGAACAGCCTCATTATCCGGTTTGTTAATCCAAGCGGCTTTGGGTGACTCCAAGGGCCTGGGCAGTTTCCCTTTGAAACGTGCGGGATGTTGCTTGAAAGCTGCTTCCAGCACCTGGGCGCGATGCTCAAGGACTTCCCGGTCCAAGCCATAATGCACTTGTTCCGTCGTCAGGAGACCGAGTGCCGAGTGTTTATGTTCCTGGTTATACCAGGGGAAAAAGTGGCGGCAGAATTCTCTGGCATCCTGGATAGACCCGAACGGTGCAGGGAATCCCGGCACGATCAGCGTGAATTGTCAGTTGCCCTTCTTCTATCCCGACTTTCCTAGTTATGACCAAAGTGAACGAAATTATCCTTTAAATACAATGAGTTAGAAGATAGTTATGTAACTTCTCAATAACTCAGGGTAAGATGTCTGGATTCCCGCCTTCGCGGGAATGACGTTTGGATGTAACTGCCCGTCATTCCTGCGAAGGCAGGAATCCAGTGAATAGTCGCAAAAAGTAATCTACTACAACTTATTGAGAAGTTACATAGTTATTGTATACACTACAAATTATTAAAAAATTCAGCAAGTTACATATGTATCAATGCGCAAAATACTCATAACTTCTTGAAATTATATATTTAAAATGCAAATATTTCAGTGTATACAATAATACTGCCCCTTACTTACTGAAATTTTGACGAGGGACATGCTAAAAAGACTCTGGCTCTTAATGGATTCCAGACTGATCGGTAAGAAAGAGTCGAAGCAGTGATTCCAAGAGCCTTTTCCCCCGTTTTTTTGCGTTATGCACAAATTCGAAGAATCCAAGGTAAGCAGGTAATGCTTCCTGGGAAATGCCTCATGAGGTCGTAACCAGGAGCGTAATAGAGACCAAAATCCTTCCATCGTATTCACATGGACTTCATGGAACCCATCGCCGTCCTCATCACGTGCATATTCGCCTTTGCTATGACAAACTGTTTTATGCTCGTAGCCCCATTCCTGCAGGCGGTTGTAGATATCATATTCGTCTGTATACACCATGGTTCCGGGCGAAATTGTCGTTTGAATCAGAGGAAAAATTGTCTGCTGTTTGACATTCTCCAGCATCTGGATCACCACCTCTCCACCACGCTGAATCATCCCAAATATCGGTGGCTTTTCTTTTGCTAGAGTACCACGTCCACGTGCCCCTTTCAAACGGTTACGTCGCCCTTTGCGTCCTTTCTTTTTCACCGCATCAGGATGTCCTTTATGCCCAGCAACCACATAGACCTCATCGCATTCGACATTACCCTTGAGCCCTACCTCCGGCTTGAGAGTGATGACCCCGTCTCGGAACTGGCGGGCCATTCTATGAACATCATCAACATGCACATCTAACTCTTGGGCAATTTGCTGATTAGAAAGATTAAGCCCCATGAAATAGAGGCACAGTATCCAGATTTGTAACGGTTGATGATGTCCCTCAAATATCGTCCCTGTCAGGTCATCGAAGTATCGACTACACTTTTTACAATAATACTGTTGGCGCTCTGATTGTGTCTTATCTCGACCATTTTTGACTATCATATCCGAACTACAGTGCGGGCAATGAACACCATCCGGCCAGCGCAGTTCGCGAATCCATTGAAAGCACTTGGCGTTGTCTATAATGGCCGTTATATTCAGAAGGCTTTGGATTTTGTTCTGAATTTTCATCATCATTTCTCCTGGGTAGTATTTCCCAGAAAACAATACAGATGATGCCTTCAGATGTCTATAGTGAAGCACAATTTTCCTTTTCAAGGATCAGTCTGGAATCCCTTAAGAGCCAAAATTTATTATGAATAGGCCTTGGATTAATACATGTCTAATCTTGGGTTTCATGGAATCCTACTCTTATGATTTCAACAGACCGCCTCTTGCGGTTTCGTCATACATTTTTCCCTGCAACGTGGGAATAATGTCTTACTTGTCTTTTTGAGTTGTCGGACTGTTTGTGGATAAAACTTAAATGATTTAAACCAAGAGAATCCCCAGATCAAAAGGACTATTTTATTTTTTTCCATAAGTCTACGTTCGACTATTACAAAATCATATAAGTTAATCCAGAACCATGTCATCATTATTCATTTTTATTAATTAACCCGAAAAGGAATTTGTAAGGTAACTTATTTCAACATCGTTTTTGAAAAGAAAACTGTTCTGTGAAAAGATATGAGTTCAGTCCAAAATCGACTGTGACTGATCGAAAAACAGGAGCAAATTACAAATAGGCGCTGATGTAAAACCGTTGATTTTAAAAAAGCTTTGAGGGAGGAAAAAATGATAATTACAAACATCGAGACAGTTCCAGGCAAAACCATTGTCGAACATTTCGGCTTGGTGTCCGGCAGCACGATCCGGGCAAAGCATATTGGCAGAGATATCATGGCAAGCTTGAAAAATCTGGTAGGTGGAGAGCTTAAGGGCTATACCCAGCTTTTGCAGGAATCCCGCAATCAAGCAATTGACCGGATGATTGAGCATGCACGCCAAATGGGCGCCAATGCCATTGTTAATGTCAGATTTTCCACTTCCTCAGTCGCGCAGGGTGCTGCTGAACTCTATGCCTATGGCACTGCTGTCCGCGTCCAATAAAAGGAGACTTGCCCATGTATGATCTGTTAATTTTCCTGACACTGATTGCGGTGGGTTACTCGGTTGGCACACTGACTGAAAAAAGGCATTACCGCTCTATCCATAAGCGTGAAAAAGCCTTTCTTTATCTGCCTGCTGTTACCATTAAAGCCGTCGATTACCCCGAAGAGAAGGTTAGGTCGGCTGAATTAGTATATGGCAGTGTGGTGATTTCCATTGATTATTTCAAAAAGATCCTCGCAGGCCTTCGCAATATTTTCGGCGGCACGGTCAAGTCCTATGAAAGCCTGATTGACAGGGCACGTCGGGAAGCGCTGCTGCGGATGAAGGAAATGGCCGGGGATGCGACCGTGATTGTTAATGTCCGCATCGAAACATCTACGATCGCCAGAAAAGCCAACAAAGAAGGAGTAGGGTGTCTTGAAGCCATTGCGTACGGAACTGCCCTGACACTTGAGAAATAGATGAAGTATACGCCCCGGCAGCCCAAATCCAATGTTAATGTGACACCTACTTCACACATTCGGGAATTTTTTGTGCTTGCCGGGGGATTGCTGGGCTTAATAGTTGTTATTTATCTCATGCTGGGGCTGGCGGTGGATCTAATAGTGCCGCATATCTCCATCGACCTTGAAAACAAAATGGGGGTTCATTTTTTTCAGTCAATGGATGGCAAGGATGCGGATTCGCAAAGGGAATATTATGTCCAATCCCTGATGGATGATTTGCAGGAGCGGTGCGCTAAATTGCCTTACCGGTTTAAGATCCATGTCCGCAAAGCCTCCACAGTCAACGCTATGGCTCTGCCCGGGGGGCATGTTATAGTATTTACAGGACTCCTGGATAAAGTGAGTTCTGAAAACGAATTGGCCTTTGTCTTGGCCCATGAGATGGGGCACTATGCCCACCGGGATCATCTCCGGGCTGGAGGCCGGGCTGTTGTGTTAATGACGTTTTCCGCTTTATTGTTCGGCGTGGACAGCAGCGTCAGCAAAGTACTAGGCCATACACTGAACATAACGGAGTTAAGCTTTTCCAGGAAACAGGAAACTCAGGCGGATGAGTTTGCACTTGAAACAATAAATTGTGCCTATGGTCATGTCGGCGGTGCAACTGATTTTTTCGAAAAGATTCCCAAGGAACAGGACCCTGGCAAATTCGGCCATTACTTTGCCTCACATCCGGAAACCCGTTCCCGGATATCTCACCTTAACAACATAATCCGGTCCAGAGGATTTAATCCGGCGAAAAGGAAACCGCTGCCCAAAGCCATATGGACATTTATCCCATGAGCGCTAAGTTATTTTTACACCGGATGGACTGATGAACATCGAACATCGAACGTCCAACATCGAATGTTGAATGGGAAAAGATGAGGAAACAGGATTTATGAAATGGACAGAAGAGGCAAAAAAGGCCTTTGAGGCAGTACCGCCTTTTGTGAGGCCCATGGCCAAAAAGGGAGTAGAGGCCTATGCCCGGTCCATGGGGCGGAAGATCATCACCCCTGAGCTCCTTAAAGACGCCAAAAAAAATCTCATGGGAAGATATGGGATGGAATCAACGGATTCCACTGTCAACAAGGAAGAACCGGACAGGAAGGCTTCGGTCCCTGCGACTCAATATCCAAACAGATTCTTTGCCAGAGAAGGGGTGGACCCACTGAAATACGCCTTTGATCGCAAGATCGCGGTTCATGCAGGGGCCGGAGGACAAGCGCTTCCTGCTGAAGAGGCTTTGCCTACCTGGCAGGCACTTTGTATTAAGCCTGACAGTTCGCCTCGAAGGACAGTCTATATCCATGTCCCCTTCTGCCAAAGCCGGTGTCTTTTTTGCGGCTTCTTCACGCATACCCTGCGCCAGGGCGACAGTGCCCGTTACACTGATGCCCTCCTCAAGGAGATAGAGCAGACCTCGGGACTTCCGGCCGTGACCGGCCACCCCATACATGCAGTCTATCTGGGAGGCGGGACACCTACGGCATTGGATGCAGGAGATCTCAAACGGCTGATCGAGGCTGTCTGCCGCCTGTTTCCCCTGGCCAATGACTGTGAAATCACTGTGGAAGGCAGGGTGTCCGATTTCGAGCAGGACAAGATGCAGGCCTGCGTTGCCGGAGGTGCAAACCGTTTTTCCCTTGGCGTCCAGAGCTTTAATACCAAAGTCCGGCAGGACGTTGGACGTATATCGGACAGGGCCGAGGTCCTGAAAATGCTTACCACCTTGACTGACCTGGATAATGGGGCCGCAATTATTGACCTCATCTACGGACTTCCAGGCCAGACCATGGCTGTCTGGGAAGATGACTTGAGAACCCTGTTTGAAGAGACAAAGCTGGATGGCGCCGATCTCTACCAGTTGAACGTCTTTAAGGGCAGCCTTTTGACCCGGGCTGTAAATCAGGGTAAGCTCCCGCCCCCTGCGGACATCCCTACCCAGGCCGAGATGTTTTTAAAGGGCAGGGAGATGATGACCGCGGCTTGTTTCAGACGCCTCTCCATGTCCCATTGGGGCCGCACTCCCAGGGAGCGCAACCGTTACAACACCTTTATCCGCTACGGGGCCACCTGCATCCCCCTGGGCTGTGGTGCAGGAGGGCGCCTTCATGGTCACTATTTTTTCCAGGAGGGGAATCTGAAGACCTACTACAGGCGTGTCAACGCAGGGGAAAAACCTGTGGCCACGGCCATTCTCCTGCCTGCCCACTCCCCTCTTTTTAGAAACCTTGTTGGACAGATGGAAAATGGCAGAGTGAATCTCACTACCCTTGGTGAAAAGCACGGTTTTGACTTAGAGGCAGTCTTTTCCCCGCTCCTTAAACAATGGGAGCAGGCAGGCCTGATACGGCGTCCGGGGGGCGGGTGGATTGAGCTCACAGTGGCAGGGGAGTTCTGGAATGTCAACCTGGCCCAGGCCCTTATTGATCACTTTCAGCACTATCATCAGGAAGATGCCCAGCCAGGTTCCATGGCACTTTAAACCCAGCAAGTTTTGTTATGTCGGGGGATAATCATGAAAACCTTAATCGTATGTGCGAGCAAGTACGGTTCCACCCTAGAAATCGGAAAGTGGCTGGCCGAAAGACTGGGCGGCGATTGCCTTGTGGATAAGGCTGAATCCATGCCTGACCCTGCAGATGCAGATCTTGTCATCCTGGGTTCCGGTATATATAACCACCACGTATTGCCCTCAGTGCAGGAATATGTGAATTGCTTCAAGGATGCGCTGAAAGACAAAAAGACAGTGGTCTTTGGAGTCGCCATGGACACAACCGGGGTCTTTGTGCAGGGAAAGGTCCACGGCGGATGGAACTATATCCTGCCGTTGATCAAGAGCCTGCCAAAACCCCCGATCCATGCCGGCCTCCTGGGCGGAGAGATAAACCCGGACAAGCTGGATGCCAAGGATACTGAAGGACTTAAGCGGTTCTACAAGATGCTCTACGGCAGTGAGGCTCCCATACCCTATAAGACCTGGATGGACAAGAAAAAGGTCTGGGCCTTTGCGGAAAAGATACTGGAGCGTCTTGAAAGGCCGATTTAATTAGCCACAGACCCACACGAACACACACAGACATTTTACCTCTTGGTAAGGACAGGCAACCAGATCAAGACTGAAAAACTCAAAGAAATTCAAAAGTACCTACAAGTTCATAGTATAGGAATTTCCATATTTTGCGACCATCCAGTGACTGTTACCCAGACTTATTGAGAAATTACAATAGTGCCTGAATTTTATTTCATTGGATAACTGTTTGTAAGCTGCTTGCCATTTTCCCTTTACTCCCGTTTGAACAGCTTTGTTTTGCGCTGAATCACGCTTACTGGTGTCAATCTGTAATTTTGATTGCAAAGGGACTGCCTGATACGAATTTTGTATCTCGCTAACACCATCTGGGTTTGGTGGATGTTTGGGCAGTTCACTTGTATTATTACTGGGTTTTGATCTGATTAATTCGCAATAAATATGGATTGCTTCATTGGTTTGTTTTTGCTGTGCGTCGGTCTGCCTCTTTTCTTTTAATTTCCGGATAAAATTGGGCAGACTCTGGGAGTTTGATTCACTGAACCGGTATCTTTGACAGAAATCTAAATAGTATCGTAACCATTTCAAATAATGGTTATGAAATTTTTGGGGTATTTGTTTTTGACCAATAAAGCGTTAAACTATGCATTTAGGGCGACGGGAATCTTTCTCATTGTGTTTATCCGTATACGTCTATCTTCATTTATTTAGTATTAAGCGGTTAGATAAAAACATAAGTAATTATATTTTTCTTGTTAACATTTTTTATTTTTGGTATTTAAACGCAAGATAACCGTAAAATCATATAATCACTTGTTGTCGAGGACGCTGCGCGTCCTCGACAATCGCCGCGGATTGCCATCCGCAGGCTGCTCGGCGCTCCGCGCCTCACAACCAGCGGCTGCAGT
>JGI24025J20009_10003832_pt1 | contig 10092 bp, 6 predicted proteins | sample Cruoilmetagenom3_FD_20009 | JGI IMG/M metagenome (IMG submission 20009) | reverse complement strand
CGAATCCTACCCCCAGCGTAAAATTGACTTTGAGGTTCTTGAGAAGGAGGAGATAATGAAGAATTGTTGTGTTTTCCTTCTATAAGAGCAAGGTATTCACGGAGTTTAATCTCCAAGAATGCACTGACATTGATACCGTGTTCTTTTGCCTTTTTCAAAACATCCTCATCTATCCTCATTGATGTCATTTTTTTAGCCATGTATATAAATTGTATATACAATATCTGTTTATGAATATTTTGGATGCTATAAAGATGCCTTAATAATCATTATTATTTCGGGGGCGATATTAGCATACACCATGATGACCCTGTTTATTTATGCCCCTCAAGGGAAGATATGAACATAAAAGAGGGTCATAAAAAAAAACGATCTTTCTCTGTTCAGGGAAACCCTGTTGAACAGATATTTATACATTAAATGTTTAATTAATGTATAGAAAACAAATCAGCCAATATACAATAAAGAGATTAAAAAAAAAATATTTTCAATAGTCCCCTCATTTTTTCACCCTTAGATACCCTTACCCAAAACTCTCAATCACTTTTTTTATCCCTATACTTTAAAAACCGAAATACCATTAAGAGCGTGACAGGGAGAAACGATAATGATTCCAAAAGAAAGAATGATCAGCTTGGCCATAGTTACTATCATGGTCTTAGGCACCACATCCATGTGTGCCCCTGAAAAAACAAAGGGCGTCACTGGTGCAGCACACGGTATTGATAAAATGTTACCCGGGATTTATAATCCAATTCAACAAGAAATAGATGATACAAATAACAAAGACAGCGAACCCGTCATGGGAGCAGGAATTAATTTAGAGTGGACCAATAATGTCCACAGCAAAGAAAATTACACATTCTCAGACGCCACGGGTTATTATGCAATGAATGTGGCAAAGGGAACAGTCAATATTACGGCAGGGCATTTACACATCCAAGAAACAGAAACTCTTTATGTTGAAAAATTTTCCAACAAGTTCACCATAGATGCCCCCCCATACACTTATTGGAAAAACATCACGCTTCCCGCCTTCCCCCAAAACACAGCCACCATTATAGGGCATGCCTATGACAAAAACACTAATAATCCACTCCAAGCAAATATCAGTATTTTCTTCAACAATAATTATTTTATTGGCAGCAATGCCACAACCTGCAAAAACGACGGCTCTTACACAATACATCTTCCATCCGCAGAGGTGACAGTCACCGCCAGCACCACAGGGTATTATCCAGCAGACCATACCACCATCATAGGTGAAGAAACAAAAACAATGGATTTCTTCCTGGAGCCAGAACCACCAGAAACCGCCATGATAAAGGGATACATTACCAACAAAGATAACCACACAGGGATAAACAATGCTTACTTGATCATTAATGGGTTGAATGCCAGCTACTTCAATTACCCCTTCACCGATACAACGGGATACTATGACTGTACCCTTCCATCGGGGAATTTCAGTGTCATGGCGATCGCTGATGATTACTTTTCAAATTTTCTTTTTATATCCATTAGGATAAACAATAGCGAGGTTAAGTGGATTAATATGTCTCTTGTTCCCTACCCCCCGGAGAGTGCCTGGGTAAACGGACACGTTTATGATGACTCAACCGGTTCACCTCTTGCCAATGTCGACGTAGAGGTATCTGGCATCATAACCCTGGACATGTTTAATTTTGGGTCTTTTAACAGAAACACCACCACCGATTCCGCTGGCTATTATAATGTGCCCGTACCCGCCCTCATAGCAGAAGAAGTATTCCCTGGCTATTACACTAACGTCACCAGTATTAACACCATTTCTGGGTCTGCAGACAAATATTTTTTTAATAGCAGTAATGGTGGTGTCATCGAACCCGGTGACTCCATGATGCGAGATGTCACCCTTGAACCCGAGCCACCTGAAATATGCATGGTAAAAGGATTCATCTATCAGGATAAAACACCGCCAGTCAATCAGCCCCCAACCTGTTCACTGTCCGCGTCACCATCAATGGGAACAGCTCCATTAACAGTGGAGTTTGCTATGACCACAAATGACAACGATGGCACAATTACCAGTTGGACATTGGACATAAATGATGATGGAACACCCGAGTATACAGGGACCGGGAACACACCAGCAACACAGCAACACACGTATACCACCAATGGTACCTATATAGCAAAATTAACGGTAACCGACAATAATGGGACAACAGGTACTGACACAGTAACCGTCACGGTATCATCACCCGGAAATCAATCACCTACTTGTACACTATCAGCTAATCCCACCAGTGGAATCATTCCCCTCACGGTTACCTTCACCATGACCGCCAGTGACCCCGATGGAACAATTGCCACCTGGACACTGGATATTAACACTGATGGAACAATAGAATACAATGGCTCAGGAACACCCCCGTCAACACAACAACATATCTATCACACACCGGGAACCTATACAGCCACACTCACCGTCACCGATGACCAGGGTGCAACCGACACAGATACAACAGATAACATCATGGCATCATCTGATGATAATACTCCCCCCATAACCACCATTGGCATTAATCCTACTGTACCTAATGGAGAAAATAATTGGTATATATCTAATGTTACAGTGACCCTTACGGGAACAGATAATCATTCTGAAGTAAATGCTACATATTATAAGATAGATGAGAACAGTTGGCTTACCTACACCAGCCCATTTATTATTTCCCAAAATGGAGAGCATACAGTACACTTTTACTCTGTAGATACACTAGGTAATGAAGAAGATGAAAAATCCTTTTCAGTAAAAATAGATAAAGCACCACCAGAAACAACGCGCTCATTAACCCCCTATTCCCCCAATGGCAATAATGGATGGTATACAAAGAAGGTTCAGGTCATGCTCAGTGTCAGTGATGGCATATCGGGGATTAATGGTACATGGTACAGAATTGATGACGCAGCATGGCAAAGATATATGGGATTATTGACCCTTCAGGATGAGGGAATCCATACCCTTGAATATTTTTCACAGGATATTGCGGGTAATAATGAAAACCCCAAATCGGTACAAATAAAAATAGATACAACACAGCCCTCTGTGAGTCTTAAAAAACCCAAAGAAAAAACTCTCTATGTTTTGGATAGGGAACTCATTCGATTACCCTTTCATACATTGATTCTGGGAAAAATAACAATAGAGCCCCAAGCATCAGATACTGGTTCTGGTATCGAGAAAATAGAGTTTTTTGTCGATGGTGAAATACGATACACGGATATTATTCCACCTCATGAATGGGTGTATGACGAACCAGCTATTCTCTATCACCGGCACACACTAAAATTGAAAACCTTTGATTCTGCAGGAAACAGTAAGGAAACAGAAGAAATCAACATCTGGATATTCAACCTATAATCCCTAACCCCCCAGCTTATACTAGATTCTCTTGCCGGCTTCTAACAAAAGATACCTATCATGTACATCCTATAAGAAAAAATCAAAATCGTTAAATAGAATAAAAACAATATTTCTAAATAAGGGGATATAGATGGTATCCGATGAAACAAAAACAGGCGTGACAGGTCTTGCCCTGATGGTAGGCTCTGCAATAATATTGATCATAATTGGCCTCATTTTCTTCCTGGTTGCCCTCTGGATTGTAAAATTTGCCGCAACCGACATCCTAGACCTTACTGTATCAGGAGACTGGATAGTGCTATCAGCAGCGATATTAAGCGGAGCAAGTCTGATCGGCTCAAAACATAAAAGATAAAAAAAAAAAAAATCTTCAATCCTTCTTCCCCCCATTTTTTTTTACAATATCACCCTACAGCACAAAAGAAAAAAAAATTTATCTACCAATCACCCAAAAAAAAAAGAGAGAGATTGCCATGTACAAATAAAAATTAGCCAAGGCTAAAAAAAAAACCCTACCAGGTGAACAAGGTTCTATAGATTACATGATTCCAGCCAAGACACTGCACTTTATAACAAAACTAATATCCATCCCCTACTAGCACTTCACATAATAATGCATAAAAAATAAAAAGTGACCAAAAGTCACATTTGATAGTAATATTCACCATTACTTTTTTGTTTTTTATCAAGACGCGAATCAAACTTGTTTACCCGGGGACGACCACTCTCTTCATCTCTTCGAAAGGTAACATCAATATTTTTAAGAAACAAATTCATCCCTGTATGCAGATCAAAGGGGCCTTCACCCCTCCCCCACTTCCCCGGCACCCCATCAAAAACTATTAATGACTCACTTACCATATCAATAAAATAGACATCATGATCCACCACCAATGCAGCTGTTCCCATTTTTTCCATTTTCCGTTTAATCACCCGTGCAGCCCGCATACGCTGGGTTGAATCCAGATACGCCGAGGGTTCATCAATAAGATAAATATCCGCCTTACGTGACAACGCCAGGGAAAGAACAACGGTTTGTAATTCACCCCCAGAGAGCTCCGTGAGTTTTTTGTCAAACAAACTATCCACCTGCAGTGGCTTGATGACCTCGACCCTGCAAAAATCGGTCAACGAAACCAATGCGGAAAAAACATCCTTTACTGTCCCCTCCACGGGTTTTAGATACTGGGGTTTATAACTAATGGTGACATTTGAATCAATGGCTCCCTTGGTTGGCTTTATGACACCAGCGAGCAATTTAACAAAAGTAGTTTTCCCCGTGGCATTTGATCCCACCACACCAATTACTTCCCCTTCATGGATTTTTCCCTGGCTTGTCTCCAGGGTGAAATCATCAAATTTTTTTACCAAATCATGAAATGAAATCAACGGCGACCGCTGGCGAAGTTTCCGGGGGGGATGCACCTCAAAGGTTACTTCTTCACCAAAGCGAATATTTTCTTCTTTAAGATAACCTGAGAGATAAAGATTGATTCCATGCCGGACAGATTTAGGCTGGGTGACAATACCATACACACCTTTTTCACCATACAGGATATGGACAGTGTCTGCCAAAAAATCAAGTACCGCAAGATCGTGTTCCACCACCATCACCAATGCATCTTGGGCTAGGTCCCTGATTTCCCGGGCAACCCTTAACCGATGGGTGATATCCAGATAGGAAGAGGGTTCATCAAAAAAATAGATGTCCGCATCCCGTAATATGGTACCAGCAATGACCACCCGTTGTAATTCACCCCCAGAGATAATGGACAATTTTTTTTTCCCTATCCCCAAAAGATCCAAGGAGGACATCACCTGCCCTTTATCCTTTTGTGTTTCTATTCCCTCAAGAAAAGAGTCAACTGTTTCCTTTTGTTCTGAAAATTTTTCCACATACTGGGGTTTCACTGAAATCGCAAGCTCACCCTGGGAAATCTTAGAAAAATAGGAATACATCTCTGTTTTTTTCCAGTACTCACAGATATCATCCCAAGAGGGAGGATTTTTCCAATCCCCCAGGTTTGGTTTGAGTTGCCCAGAGAGAATCTTTAACGCAGTGGTTTTCCCAATACCATTCTGACCCAGTATACCACTCACCTTATTGGAGAAAAGCCAGGGTAAATGGAAAAGACGGAAATCATTTTCCCCGAATTGATGAACTATCTCGCCCTTGAGTTCCTCGGCGACACCAACAATATGAATGGATTTAAAGGGACACTTGTGAACACAAATACCACAACCGATACAGAGATCCTCTGAAATAACGGGTTTACCCTCCTCCATCACAATGGTTTCATCACCCGTCCGGACACGGGGACAATAACGAATACATTCATGGGAACATGTCTTGGGTTGACATTTATCCCGGTCAATGACCGCAATCCTCATCTGTCCCCAAAACAGGATACACTAATAAAAAGTTTCCATATACGGGCAAAAACCGCTCTTCATAAAAAAGAAATATTGAAGATACTTGTCCCATAAAAAAAAAAAGACAACATCAGAGATCACCATAAAAAAAAGATGGAATGAATTGTATGTGAACAATGAGCACACACAAGCTTAATGCCTGTTTTTCCAATGCTGATACCCCAGAATCTTATCAAGGGCACCGATAGCCCGTATGGGATCCTGGATCTGGGGTATACCCATCCTAGCGAGTTTTTCCCCCTGGCATTCGGTGAAATGACCCCCCGTGGACACCACAATAAGTGGCTTTCCATATTCCTTTACCTCCAACAGACCGGTATATAACTGGTCCAGGGTGTTTACGATGGGAGTATCCTGGAAAACAAAAAAAGGCATTATTATATCCACATTTTTATCCTCTGCCATGCGTGATAAAGCCATCTGGTAATGCTTTCCTGTGGCACTCCCGGTAAGATCAAGAGGATTAGACACAATGGAAAAACCAGGGAGGTTCTGGTGAAAATAGGACAAGGTGTTTTTTTGAAATGCCGCCAGTGATAAAAATCGTGAATGATAAATGTGATCTGCCGCCAGGACACAGGGACCTGCTCCATTGGTGACAAATCCCACCCGGCCACCCGGGGGAAGCGGCTGTGTGGAAAGAATCCGTAAAATATCAAAGAATTCTTCATAGCTTTCCGCCACAAGACACCCCACTTGCCTCATGGCACCAGAAAAAACGCGGTCATCACTGGACATGGACCCGGTATGGGATTTGGCAACCCGTGCCCCCAATTGTGTTTGACCAGCTTTCATAACCACCATGGGTTTTTTCTTGCTCATCCTCCTGACCACCTCCAAAAACTCTGGCCCTTTGGTAAGCCATTCCATATAGATCCCTATCACCTGTGTTTCTGGATCATTTTCAAGAAACCGTAATAGATCGATTTCATCAATATCTGCCTTATTGCCAAATGACACAAATTTACTGACACCAACCCGGGCATAGGCAAGCCATTCCAACACAGAGATACCCAGGGCACCCGACTGGGTCAAGATAGCCACCTGTCCCGGCCCGGGTAGATCAATCTGTGTTTGAAAAAAGGTATTAAAACCGGTTACTCCATTAAAAATGCCGATACAATTCGGACCAATAATCCGAACGCCATATTTTTTCGCAATGGTCACCAATTTCTCTTGCAGCTGTGTATTCCCACTTTCCCGAAAACCACCCGAGACAACAACAACTGATCCTACCCCGTGTTGGCCACATTCCTCAACAACAGACACAGAGACCTCTGGTGGGACAACCACAATCGCCAGATCAACAGGCTGCTGGATTGCGGAAATGCGGGAATAACACTTCCATCCCAATATTTCACTTTGGGTGGGATTCACCGGGAAAATAGATCCTTTATGGCTAGCGCTAACATTTTTTACTATTTCATATCCTATCTTCCCCGGTTTTGACGAGGCTCCCACTATGGCAACAGCTGACGGGGAAAAAAAAGACTGCATTGCCCCCCTTTATTCTTCAGTGATGATAACAACATCCTTTACAGATTTCACTGAATCAAAGGGAAAGAGGATATGGCCCTTTTCATCCCGATGATAGAGACGGGGATCAATATTATTTGAAGGCTCAACCAAGATATGCTCCAGTTTTCCTGTCTGTTCATCCACCGTTGCATTCATCAAGGTCCCCAATAATAAACCCTCATTGCTCATAACCCGTTTACCCCGCAATTCATTTTCCATGATTTTCATTATATCACACTTCAGCATCCCGTTTACATTTTTTAAGTTTACTTATAAAAAAATTTATAGAAAAACAGGATTTCATCCCACACACACCTACACCATCCATTCCCTTTACCTATATTCAACGCTAGTTGTTTCTTCCTTACGCCTCTTTGAGATACCTGTACTTAACTCCTCAGCTATCTTCTTGTAATACTCAATCATTTGTTTGGTAACCGATGGCCGTACTGTCTCCAATGCCTTCAAGAAATGGCCCTGGTTCACTTCTTTAATATTAAAGTCCTCACCCAGTGCATTCATGGCAGCCTCCCGGCACACAGACTCAATATCCGCCCCCACATATCCCTCGCTCAGCCGGGCCAATTCCTCTAGATTCACATCAGATGACAACGCCATTTTTTTGGTATGGATCTTATAGATCTCCAATCGGGCCTCTTCATCCGGAGAACCCACCAGGATAAGGCGATCAAACCGCCCCGCCCGCAACAGGCCAGGATCAAGAATATCAGGCCGGTTTGTGGCCCCCACAACAACCACATTTTCCATGGTTTCCAGTCCATCCATGGAGGTCAATAATTGATTTACCACTGTTTCTGTCACCCGGGATCCCTCATGCGAGCCACGCCGGGGAGCAATGGAATCCAGCTCATCAAGAAAAACAATGGAGGGGGCAGACTGCTTCGCTTTCTTAAAAATCTCCCGCACTGCCTTTTCCGACTCCCCCACCCATTTCGAATACACCTCAGGGCCCTTAATGGACATGAAATTGGCTTTGGACTCATTGGCCACCGCCTTGGCCAACAATGTTTTTCCCGTCCCCGGTGGCCCATACAATAAGATACCCCTCGGTGGCTTAATCCCCAACCGATCAAAAGCCTCCGGATTCGTCAATGGCCACTCCACCGTCTCAATTAACTTCTTTTTCACATTCTGCAAACCACCCACATCAACCCATTTCACCCGGGGAATCTCCACTAAAACCTCCCGTAACGCAGAGGGCTCAATAGACCGCTGAGCATCACGAAAATCATCCATGGTCACCTCCATTTTCTCCAAAATCTTTGTGGGGATCGGTTCATCAAGATCAATCTCGGGTAAATAGTGACGGAGAGCATTCATGGCAGCCTCCCGGGCGAGAGCAGCAATATCAGCCCCCACATAGCCATAGGTTATATCCGCAAGAAAATCAAGATCAACATCTGATGATTTCGGCATCCCCCGGAAATGAATCTCCATGATTTCTTTACGCCCAAAACGATCCGGGACACCTATAACGATTTCCCGGTCAAATCTTCCCGGCCGACGGAGAGCGGGATCTATGGAATCAACCCGGTTGGTGGCCCCAATGACAATGACTTTTTCCCGAGCCTTCAATCCATCCATGAGGGTTAACATTTGGGAAACAACCCGTCGCTCCACTTCTCCATGGACCTCCTCTCTTTTTGAAGCAATGGCATCTATCTCGTCAATAAAAATAATCGATGGTGCATTTTTCTCCGCTTCATTAAAAGTCTTCCGTAGGTTTTCTTCTGATTGCCCATAAAATTTTGACATGATCTCTGGGCCATTGATGGTATAAAAACTTGCCCCGGACTCATTGGCCACGGCACGGGCGATCAATGTTTTTCCCGTCCCCGGGGGGCCATGAAGCAATACACCTTTGGGAGGATCGATCCCCAATCGTTCAAAGAGTTCAGGATGCCGCAGGGGAAGCTCAATCATTTCCCGGATACGTAATATTTCATCTTTGAGTCCACCAATATCCTCATAGCTTATTTGAGGAACACGTAATTCCTCTTCCTTGATGGCTTCATCTTTGACAGTGATATTTGTTTCCTCGTCAATTATCACAATTCCCTTGGGCTCGGTTTTCACAATACCAAAGGGCAGCGAATTCCTAAACAGGGTGATACCCGCAATAACAACAGTGTCCCCAGTGATCACGGGTCTTTTCAACATCCCTTTTTTGATGAGTTGTTCGATACCCTGCCCGAATTGTATTTTTTGTCCTTCGGGAATCACCGGGGCAATAACCATACTCTTTGCACTCATGCTTTTTATTTTTTTTATGGTGACCTTGTCTCCAATTCCGATGCGGGCGTTTTTCCTTATGAGGTTATCCATGCGGATAATTCCTTTTCCTTCATCGGTGGGCTGTGCACGCCAGATCACTGCTGCGGTTTTTCTCAGGCCCTCTATTTCCACAATATCTCCTGGTGATGCCTCGATAAGAAGACGTGTTTTGGCATCTATACGTGCTCGTCCCGCACCTACATCTTGGGATAATCCTTCTGTCGCCTTTAAAACTACTTCAGCCATTTTATTTATCCTTCTATCTCAAGTGTATTTTTATATGCCTAATTTTGAGAATGGTATAAATGATGTTCTATATAAAGATTTTCCTTGTGTTGCTGTGTTGAATAAATCATACAACTTTTTATAACCTAGCATCCATCCCACGGGGTGAGGGATAGGGATGCCAAATACGAGAAATTGGAAAAAGGTTAATG
>JGI24025J20009_10003829_pt1 | contig 10097 bp, 11 predicted proteins | sample Cruoilmetagenom3_FD_20009 | JGI IMG/M metagenome (IMG submission 20009) | reverse complement strand
AACACCGCGCCGCTGGACCCGGACGAGCTGATCCGGGCGTTGCGCGACTTTGATGTGGTGGTGCCGACGCTGGGGGACCAGTTTTCCGCCGAGGTTTTTAGCAGCGTAGCGCAACCGCGCTGCCGGTTGCTGGCCAATTTCGGGGTTGGGTATAATCATATCGACGCAACGGCGGCTAAGGCGGCGGGCGTGTCGGTGACAAACACCCCTGGTGCGGTCACTGATGCGACGGCGGATATTGCAATGACGCTGATCCTGATGTCGGCCCGGCGCGCGGGCGAGGGCGAGCGGTTGGTGCGGTCAGGCGAATGGCAGGGCTGGCATCCGACGCAGATGATGGGGCTGCATGTGACCGGCAAGACGGTTGGCATTGTGGGCATGGGCCGGATCGGGCAGGCGGTGGCGCGGCGCTGTCACTATGGGTTTGATATGGCGGTGCGTTATGTCAGCCGGACGCCAAAGGTGTTGGATTTTGCCGCGACCCGGGACAGCAGCCTGACGGAACTGGCGGCGGCGGTGGATGTGCTGGTGATCGCAGTGCCGGGGGCCGCAGAGACGCATCATCTGATCGGTCCCGAGGTACTGGCGGCGATGCGGCCCACGGCGCATCTGGTGAATGTGGCACGTGGCGATGTGGTCGACGAGGCGGCGCTGATTGACGCTTTGCAGACCGGGGGAATCGCCGGGGCGGGGCTGGACGTGTACGAGTTTGAACCGCGTGTGCCCGAGGTTTTGCGGCAGATGCAGCAGGTGGTGCTATTGCCGCATATGGGCACTGCCGCGTTAGATGTGCGCACCGCGATGGGGCACATGGCACTGGACAATGTTGCGGCTTTTGCGGCGGGTCGGGAACTGCCGAATCCGGTTTGACAACGCGCTTTAGGGGCCGGTCGACCGGTCGCCCATCGCCTCGCGCCAGTGACGGCGGCACAGCGAGACATAGGTTTCGTTGCCGCCGATATGCACCTGCGCGCCCTGCTTTATCGGGCGGCCCTGATCGTCCTGGCGGATCACCATGGTTGCCTTGCGCCCGCAGCGGCAGATTGTGCGCACCTCGCGCATTTCATCGGCCAGGGCCAACAACGTGGCTGAGCCGGGAAACAGCTCTCCCCGGAAATCAACCCGCAACCCGTAACACAACACTGGCAGATCCAGATCGTCCACCACGCGGGCCAGTTGCCAGACCTGTTCGGGGGTTAGAAACTGTGCCTCGTCCACAAAAACACACGCCAGCGCATCTGCTTTATGGCGCTGTGAAATCATCGCAAACAGATCGTCATCGCCGCCAAATGTATCCGCGTCAGATCCGATTCCGATTCGCGATGCGATGCGTCCTGTACCAGCACGACCGTCGAACCGGGCGGTCAACAGGTAGGTCCCCATTCCGTGTTCGCGGTAATTGTGCGACGCCTGCAGCAGTAACGTCGATTTCCCGGCATTCATCGTAGAGTAATTAAAGAACAGTTTGGCCATGCGGCGGGTTTAAGCATTGCGTCAGAAAGGGGCAAGCTGTCAGGCGCTGATCAGCGTCGCGCAAAGTGAAAAGCGCCACCGCTGAGGTTCATATCAATCCGGGACGGAACAGCCCTTGGGGATGGATAGTGTACAAACCGGCAGCAGCAGCGCTTCTTGGATCACAGGGTGGAAAAGACCACGGAAAACAAAAATATATAAACCCGCAACCCAACTCTTTAACTGGCAGAAAATGCCACCACTCACTCTTTAAAACCCCTCGTATACCTGAGGGATAGATTAGCTATGACATTTCGATTAGAAGTCCTTAATGGGAAAAATTCTGGGCCATTCCCCTTAATGGGAAATAAGCCTTGTAGACGCCGGGAAAGACAGCATGGCTGAAATAAACGGATATTTGAAAAAACACACCGAGGCATTGGTCAAGGATGTCGGAATCGAGGCGGCTTGCGAGATCACCGGCAAGTCCAAGGCGACACTGGGACGGTACTATTCGGACCATGCCGAACATGGGGATCGGTTCATGCCGGTTGATGCGGTGGCCAAACTGGAAAACGTGGCGGGCTATCCGCATGTCACCAGCGCGCTGGCCGAGTTGAAGAATATCAGCCTCAGCTATGATGACCGCAAACCAAATNAGCCNAGCACCGGCGGGGTGAACGCCGATGTTATCGCNCTAAGCCAGCGNTTTGCGATGCTGATGTCGGAATATCAGCAGGCAATGGAAGACGGGATCATCACGATCAACGAGGCCAAGCGGCTGTTACGGGAAACCTCGATGTTGCAACAGGTGCTGATCGATATGAAACTGCACNTGGAAGAGGAANGCACCTGATCAGGCGTGGCGTTGTAACAGCACCGATCCCACCGAATACCCGGCTCCGAACGAACAGATTATCCCATAGCCCTTGTCGGGCAAGTCGCTGGAATATTTGGAAAAGGTGATGATGGATCCGGCCGAGGACGTGTTGGCGTAATCCTGCAGGATATTCGGTTGCTCGCCCGGGTCCGGCACCCGGCCCAGCACTTTCTTACCGATGAAATCGTTCATGGTTTTGTTCGCCTGGTGCAGCCAAAGCCGCTTTAGGTCACTGCTGGCAATGCCCGCGTCGGCGATGTGATCGGTGATGTGTTGGCTGACCATCGGCACCACTTCCTTGAACACTTTGCGACCGTTCTGCATGAATTGCATATCCCGCCGGTCCTTCACCCCATCCGGGCGCGAGCGGCGCAGAAAGCCGTTATTGTTGCGGATGTTGTTGGAAAACACAGTGGCGCAGCGGGTGGATTTAATCTCAAAATATGGGCCCTTGGCGTCTTCGGCCCGCTCGATCAGGGTGGCGGTGGCCACGTCGCCGAAAATGAAGTGGCAATCCCTGTCGCGCCATTCCAGATGGGCGCTGCAGATTTCCGGGTTGATAACCAACGCCGAGCGGATTGAGCCGGATCGGATCATGTCGGCAGCGGCCTGAATGCCAAAAGTGGCCGAGGAACAGGCAACATTCATGTCAAAGGCAAAGCCCTGGATGCCCAGCAGGCTTTGGATTTCGATGGCAATGGCGGGATAGGCGCGTTCCATGTTCGAGGCGGCACAGATCACCGCATCAACATCTTTGGCACTGCGTCCGGCCTGTTCCAACGCTTTTTGCGCCGCATCGACACCCATTTCGGCCATCAGGCTGGGGTCGTCATCGCTGCGTTGGTGTAACAAGGGGTGCATCACGGACGGGTCAAGGATGCCCGATTTGTCGATGACATGGCGCTGATTTATGCCCGAGGCCTTATAGATGAATTCTTCTGACGAATACTCTATCGGGGCCATCTCGCCAGCAGAGATGGCTTTTGCGTTTTTCTGGTTCATCCGGTCGGCATAGGCGTTGAATGCCGTGACCAGCTCCGCGTTAGTGATGGTTTGGTTTGGGGTGAAAACCCCGGTGCCTGTGATGGCGGGTATATGGCTCACGTTTGCTCCCCCAGCGTGGTTCTGACGAATCTATCGGGGTGTTGGGGGCAGGGCAAGTGGGGCCGGTTTCGAGTGTTTAGAATACTCACAGTTCTGTCGAAACATTCCGTAAGATGCGCTGAAAGCCCCCCTGGCGGCGTCAGACAAATGGGACGAAGGGAACGCCGCAAGCCGAGAGAGTCAGGAGAGAGAGAAGGATCAGGGTGAGGCGCATGTTCGCGCTCCTTTGTTGTGCCCGATGTGGGGGAAGATCACGGCGCCGCGCCCTGGGGTCAAGGCCGACCGGCTGGATTGTGCGGGAGATGAGTCTGAAATGCCGCAGGGGAGGCGACCTAAGGCCGTTGCGCAACGCGGCGTTTCATTGGCCTGTTTGGGGCGAACCCTTTAGTGCAGACGCGACTGTACTAGAAAAGCTACAACAGTTGTTTCGCCCAGAGCGCGGAGCGCTTCGAGCCGGTGCAGCCCTTCGACCAGAATGAACCCTTTGCCATCGGCGCGGACCTGGATTGGGGTGATCTGGCCGTTGTCGATTATGTCTTCGGCCATGGTTTGCACCTTGGCTGCATCCAGCGTTTTGGCGCGTTTGGCCGGGACGCGGATGTCGGTAAGGTTGACGGTTTGCTTGTCCAACATGTGCAGAGCATGACCGGGTTGGGGCGAATTGGGAAGGGGGATTATGAGGGGAAACATATCTATCGTGTTCAAGATGCGCCCCCTCCCAGACCCCTTCGGGTGCGCCCGTTCCAACACCGCCAGCTTTGGTGTGCTGACCGCCTGTTGAATGCTTGTCATGGATCGATACTGCTGGCGTGCGCTCAGCCAGAGCAGGAATGTCAGATCATCTCTACTTTCCCGCGATAAACCTCGACAATATGCTTGTCGGCTTGCGCCGCCAGATCGGCGATCTCGCGATTTTGATCCTCGCTTAGCACGCCAGCCTCTGGGGCGGCCCTGATCGATGCAAGCGCCCGGTCGCGCGCCTCTTCAAAGGCCGCGTGACGCCCCGAGGCTTCGTAGTCGTCGCGGTTCTGGCGTTGGAATACCCCAGGTAACAACTGATCGCGGCAGCCCTGCACCGTATGAGTGCTGTCCAGGAAATGTCCGCCAACCGCGACCGACGATATTTCGTCCCAGTTCAGGCTGGCCTCGTCCACCTGCGGCACGCGGATGAACCGGCGCACCATAGCGCCGATCTCATTGTCCAGCACCGCCTGCACCGGGCTGAACACCGTGGCGCATTCCAACTGGCCGACACCGCCCAGAATATCGGCCCCAGCCAGCGCGATGTTTTGCATCAGCATGGCGCGTTCGGCCATCGATTGATGATCGCCGTCCGGCGTGTCCGACCCGGACCCATAAGTATGCGCCATCAGGCCAAAGCCCTGTTTCACCAGCTGGATCGCCATATTGGCTGCCTGCATCGCCTCGACCGAAGATTGCAGCGCCGACCCGGTGCGCATATCCAGCACAAACATCAGCGGCGTGGCGATGATTGGCGTGCCCGGNGCCAGCACATGCGCCATGGTGGTCATGCCGACGACCTCGGCCACCGCCATCAGCGCCGAGGCCGACACCGACAAGGGCGCTGTGCCCCCGGCAGAGGGCAGCGAACAGGCATGCACCGGCACGCTGTATTGACCGGCCTGAATAATCACCTCGGTATCCATATATTTGAATTCCAGCGGCGAGAACGAACAGGTGATGACACTGGTGGACGGGTGCGCGCGCAACTGGTCTTCGCCCCCGGCGGCGATGGCGGCGATTTTCAGCAGGTATTCGACGTTTTCCTTTTGATAGGGCTGCATCCACACATGTTTGTGGGTGTTGGCGGTGATGCGGGCATAGCTGTGGATGTCTGCTGTCACCTCGGGCACGCCATGCACAAACGGATGGGCGATGAACCCGACCTGGTCCAGATCATTGGCTACGGCGGCGATTTCGCCAGCAGCCTTCAGATCCATGTTGCGATAGCTGGCATCACGCGGATCGACATAACCATGGCCGCCAGTGCCGGTGCGCAGGATAAACCCGTTGTCGCGGCGTGGCAGCACCATATCCAGCGCCCGGGTTTTCCCGGCCAGAGTGACAGTTTTTGGCGTGGCGGCCAGCGCCTCTTGCACCAGGGGGGTGGGCAGACGCAACCGCCCGGCCTTGGCCCCTTCGGTCGCCCCGGCCTTTAGCAGCGCAGCGCGCGCCGCCGGGTGCACGATCATCACGCCATATTCGGCGAGCAGGCGCAGAACGCGGTCCTGCATGAACGCCATGCGATCACTGTCAAGAAAGCCCAGATGCGCGCGTGCGGCACCGCTTTGATCCAGGGTAAACGCATTCGCTGTTGCAGCCCCCGTCGGAGGGTTGGCGCGCCCGCGCCGTGGTCTGGATTTGCCGGTCATGTTTTCCGCCATGTCATATTCTCCCGTTGCGAAAGACTGATATGGCACACACCGATTCTGCTCACTGCCTGCCGACTTGAGCGCCGATATGGTAGCAGGCACAGGCATTTCAGCAAAACATTCTTCACGCCCATATTGGCCCGTCATTGGGCATCAGCACCAACCAAAATCACCAACCAAAATGACCGTGCGAGATCACCGTGCGAGCGATTGGTGCGAGCGATTGGTTTCCAATCTGTCGGGAGCCCGGTAAAACCGGCCTGAACAGGCCAACAGGAAAGGCCCAAGCAGNATGATGTCTGTGTGGCGGAATATACTGGCGTGCATATTCTGAAGCGGCGCCAATAAGCGGCTTTGCCTATTCTAACCTACCGCTCTTCAAGCCCTTGCGGGCTTTCTTCGCGGCGGTGGGTCAGTGGCCTGCAGGTCAATATAGGGTGGTCAGACGCTGTGCGCGCCATCGGCCAGCGTTTTGACAAAGGCCAGAACCTCGGCCACCGGTTTGTCAGCGCCGATTAGGCTGACAATGGCTGAGCCGACAACAGTGCCATCGGCGACCCCGGCAATGGTGCGGGATTTTTCCGGTGTGTTGATGCCAAAACCAACAATCACCGGCAGATCGGTCCCGGCCTTGATACGGGCCACTTCGGGCGCCACATCTGCCGCCTCGGCCTCGGCCGCACCGGTGATCCCGGTGATTGAGACATAATAGACAAAGCCCGAGGTGTTCTGCAGCACCCGCGGTAGGCGTTTGTCATCCGTCGTTGGTGTGGCCAGGCGGATAAAGTTCAGCCCGGCGGCCTGCGCGGGCAGGCACAGCTCGGCATCTTCTTCGGGTGGCAGGTCGACGATGATCAGCCCGTCGATTCCGGCAGCCTTGGCGTCGGTCAGAAAGGTATCGACGCCCCGGCTGTAGATCGGGTTGTAATAGCCCATCATCACAATCGGCGTGGTATTATCGGTTTCGCGAAACGCCGTCGCCAGCGCCAGCGTCTTGGTCAGCGTCATGCCATTGTTCAGCGCGCGTTGCCCGGCCAGCTGGATGGTGGGGCCATCGGCCATCGGATCGGAAAACGGCAGGCCCAGTTCGATGATATCAACACCGGCACCGGGCAGGCCTTTGACCACCTCAAGCGAGGTATCGTAATCCGGGTCTCCGGCCATCACATAGGCGACAAAGGCCTTTTTGCCCTGTGTCTTGAGGTCAGCGAATTTGGCGTCGATCCTGGTCATCTTTGTTCCCCGTGTCTGATCCTGAACCGATTTGCGACATCGACGCGCGAAGATCAATGGTTGATGCACCTTCGATCCTGCAAGGGTGCTGGCTTTGCCACGTAGTTTCAGCCGGGATTCGCGGTTTTAGCCAGCAGTCTGCGGCTTGGTGGTGGGCGAAACCGGCCAGAAACGGTATGCATGCGGTCGGGGCATGGCTTGCGCCTGTGTCAGTCCCGGCCTAGAAGCAGCGCGTTACATCAGGAGAGATGACAATGGGTTTTAAAATGGGAATCGTGGGCCTGCCGAATGTCGGCAAATCCACGCTGTTCAACGCGCTGACCCGCACGGCGGCGGCGCAGGCGGCGAATTTCCCGTTCTGCACGATCGAACCCAATGTGGGCGAGGTCGGCGTGCCGGATGCGCGGCTGGACAAGCTGGCCGACATCGCCGGATCAAAACAGATCATTCCAACGCGGATGACCTTTGTCGATATTGCAGGGCTGGTCAAAGGTGCGTCCAAAGGCGAAGGGCTGGGCAACCAGTTTCTGGCCAATATCCGCGAAGTCGATGCCATCGCCCATGTGCTGCGCTGCTTTGAAGATGGCGACATAACCCATGTCGAAGGCCGGGTTGATCCGGTGGCCGATGCGGAAACCATCGAAACCGAACTGATGCTGGCCGATATCGAAAGCATCGAAAAACGTCTGCAGGGTCTGGTGCGCAAAGTGCGCGGCGGTGACAAGGACGCAATGCAGCAGGAAGGCTTGCTAAAGGCCGCGATGGCAATGCTGGAGCAGGGCAAACCGGCCCGTCTGGTCGAGGTTGATGAAGACGACGCCAAGGCCTGGAAGCTGTTGCAACTGCTGACCACCAAACCGGTGCTATATGTCTGCAATGTCGGCGAATCCGATGCCGCCGAAGGCAACGAATTTTCGGCCAAAGTGGCCGAAATGGCTGCGGCTGAAGGCAATGCACATGTCATCATCAGCGCCCAGATCGAGGAAGAGATCAGCCAGCTGGAACCGGATGAGGCGCAGATGTTCCTTGAGGAAATGGGCCTGGCCGAAGCCGGACTCGACCGGCTGATCCGCGCCGGGTACGAGCTGCTGCATCTGGAAACTTATTTCACCGTCGGCCCAAAAGAGGCCCGCGCCTGGACTATCCGGCATGGCACTGCCGCGCCCCAGGCCGCCGGGGTGATCCACGGCGATTTCGAACGCGGCTTTATCCGCGCCGAAACCATCGCCTATGATGATTTTGTCACCTGTGGCGGCGAGCAGCCCTCAAAAGAGGCCGGCAAAATGCGGGCCGAAGGCAAAACCTATGTGGTCAAGGATGGCGACGTCCTGCACTTTTTGTTCAACACCTAAGCCGTCGATGGCAGATCAGCGCCGCCCGGATTCGGCGTTACGTTCGCGCACGCCGGATGTGGTGTGGATCAGCTTGCTGTAAGACCGGCCTGCCTGCCGCTCTGGCAATCCCGGCCAGTTCGACGCCTGCGGGTCTTTGGTGACCGGATCATGCGCCGAACCGGTGAAATTGGACGGGAAATCCGTGTCAGATCTGAGGGGGGGCTTGCCGGGCCCCGCGGATAAGGTTGTGGCGGAAAATGTCAGGCCGACGATCAGGGCGAGACTGCTGTAACGGGTCATCTTCGGGACTCCTTTGTATTCGGGTGGCGTCACTGGTCTGCGAACAAGACCATCAATGTGCGCAGAAACCAGTCTGCGCTGGTCAGGAGGGGCTTGCAAGACACAGCTGATCACCTGCTCGTGCGCACCGCGTGAGGGGCGGTTACATTATCAAAGCCGCCAACAATGGCTTGACCCAGCGGTATCACTTTGCGGTTGTCGTGGATCATACCGATGGTCATGATGGTGTCCGCCAAAGCTGGCGTGTTTGCGCGGTTCGCGTTGTAGGCAAAAAAACCTGCTGCGGGGCTGCCCTGGCGCTTGCCCCCGGACGCTTGAATCGCGGTGGCCCTAGTCGGACAGCAAAATCTGTGCGACCGCCTTTGCCTCTTTCGCCGGTGCGTCCGTGTGGGACATTGCGGCAACCACGATTGCGCCCTCTTTCAGGATCAGCAGCTGACGCGCCGTTTTGTGCGGGTCCGTCAGCTGCGCTTGCTGTGCCAGGGCCTCGAAATGATCGACAAGCAGACGTTTGTGCGCATAGGATTGCGCGTTGATCGCTTGGCTTGGTTCCTGGAATTCCGCGCTTGCCTTGATGAACATGCAGCCTTTGAAATTGTCCTCAACGAACCATTCCCCCAAGGCGTCGAACATGGCCAGAAGTTGGCCCCTTGGCGTGTCCGCCAATTCCTCCATCCGTCTGTACAGCCAGTTGCGAAAGTTTTCGTCTCGCAGGCGCAACACCGCAAGAATAAGCTCTTCCTTGGTGCGGAAGTGTTTGTAGATCGAGGTCTTTGAAACGCCCGTTTCCTTGGCGACAAGATCCATTCCCGTCGCATGAAACCCGTTCCGATAGAACAAAATCAGCGCCTTTCGAATCAGCTCGGCGCGTTTGTTTTGGCTCATTTCATCCTCCAGACTGACTGATCGGTACATAATTTTTGACGCTGCTGTCGTCAAGTAACGCCCTGAAAAATAGCCTATTTATGACCGTATTGTTACCTGAGTGGTGGCTTGTGGTGCGTGTCATCGCAATTTCACCTTGCCAACCTTAACCGTTCGGTACATCTTGAGGCCACAACCTGAACTGATCTGTTAACCTGAAATCAGAGGCCCCCATGAACCGCATCACCAAGAACCTGTCGCCCCTCACCGTTATCACGGCCCTGGGCCTAAGCATCGCCATCGGATCTACCGCCAAGGCACAGGATGGCCTGCCCGATCCGGGGTTTGACATCACCAAGGGTAACACTGCCTTGCTTGTCACCGACCCGCAGAATGACTTTCTCCACCTCGATGGCGTTGCCTGGTGCGTGATCGCCAGTCATGTGGCGGACACCGAAACCGTGGTTGCCGCCATGCGGAACGCCGACTGATCCCATCGGTTTTCCGTTCCCCCGACCGGCGCCTCCGCCTTGTCTT